>Ga0181537_10002096_pt1 | contig 17831 bp, 16 predicted proteins | sample PEATcosm2014_Bin_39_FD_119765 | JGI IMG/M metagenome (GOLD analysis project Ga0181537, IMG submission 119765) | Peatland microbial communities from MTU Mesocosm Facility, Houghton, MI, USA - PEATcosm2014_Bin23_10_metaG | ecosystem: Environmental > Terrestrial > Soil > Wetlands > Peat | place... | reverse complement strand
TTCACCGCGCGGATACCGGTCGGCGAGGTGACGTTGATCTCGGTGAGGAAGTCGCCGATGACGTCGATGCCGACAAACAGCAGTCCGCGCTGGCGCAGTGACGGCCCGATCCGGGCGCAGATTTCGCGTTCGCGCGCGGTAAGGTCGGTGGCGTTCGGCACGCCGCCGCGCACCATATTTGAGCGCAGATCGCCAGGCGCCGGCACGCGATTGATGGCGCCGGCAAACTCACCGTCCACCAGGATGATGCGCTTGTCGCCTTTTTCCACCGCCGGCAGAAATTTTTGCACCACCCAAGGTTCGCGGAAGGTTGCCGTGAACAGGTCGTAAAGCGAACCGAAATTAAGGTCGTCCGGCGTCAGCCGGAACACCGCTTCGCCGCCCTTGCCGTAGAGCGGCTTCATGACGATATCGCTTTGCTCGACGCGGAACGCTTTGATGGCTTCGAGATCGCGCGTGATCAGCGTCGGCGGCATCAGATCGGGAAATTCGGTGACGAAGATTTTTTCCGGCGCGTTGCGCACCTGGGCTGGATCGTTGACGACCAGCGTCTTTGGATGAATGCGCTCCAGCATGTGCGTCGAGGTGATGTAGGCGAGATCGAACGGCGGGTCCTGGCGCAGCAGCACCACGTCGAACGATGACAGCGCCGTGTGCCGCGGCTCGCCCAGCGTAAAGTGGTCGCCAGCGCTGTCGCGCACGGAAAGCGGCTGCACCGCTGCCGCTACTTGGCCGTCGCGCATCGCCAGCCGGTCGGGCGTGTAATAGGAGATCGCATGACCACGGGTCTGCGCTTCCAATAGCAAGGCGAATGTCGAATCGCCGCGGATATTGATCCGCTCGATCGGGTCCATCTGGACGGCGATGTTTAAGGCCATGGGACAATCGGCGCCGGGGCATAGGACGAAACGGGCAGGGCGAGCGGCCAAGCTCTACGCAATTTTCGGCCGCACCGCCACCGCGCTCCGGTAACCCGGCAAGGGTCAGCGCGTGGCATCGAAGGCGTTGACGATGTGCCGGGGCATTTTGCCGGGCGCGACCAGGATCACATCGAAACGAATTTCGGCATTGGCTTCGCCAGGGTGATGCGCGCGCCACAATTCCGCCGCGGCGACGATGCGGCGCTTGGCGCGCTCGGTTACCGCTTCGGCCGCGTCGTCGAGTGATTCGCGCGCCTTGACCTCGACAAAGACCAGCGCGCGGCGGCGGCGCGCGACGATGTCGATCTCGCCGAACGGCGTCTTCCAGCGCCGCGCCAGAATCCGATAGGCTTTGGCGATAAGAAACATCGCGGCGCGGCTCTCGGCCGACAGGCCGAGCCGGAACGCTTTGACGCGCTCAGGCGCCGGCGCCACTTTGCGCGGCTCAGCGCGGCGCGCCACGGGGGTTTTCCTTTTCGGCTTTTTTCACCAGCGCCAAGGCGCGCTGGTAAACGTCACGGCGCGGCAGGCCGGTTGAGTCCGCGACCTCGCTCACGGCATCTTTGAGCGAAACGCGCCCAAGGGCGCTTTCGAGTAAGGCATCGGTATCGCTGACGCTGGGCAGCGGCGCCGGCTCAGGCGGCGCGATCACCACAACGATTTCGCCGCGCGGTTCCTGGGCCGCGCAGCTTCGCGCCAGCATCGCCAGGTCGCCCCGCCGGACCTCCTCGTGGATTTTGGTCAGCTCCCGGCATAGCGCCGCCTCACGCGGGCCAAGCCCGGCCGCCAGATCGGCGAGCGCCGCGGCACTGCGCGGCCCTGTCTCGAACAGCACCAGCGTACCCGGGATGCGGGCGAGTTCGGCGATGCGGTCGCGCCGCGCGGCTTGTTTCGGCGGCAAAAATCCGGCGAAATAAAACTGGTCGGTCGGCAGACCGGCGACGGTCAGCGCCGCCAGCAGCGCCGAAGCACCGGGTAACGCGGTCACACGATGTCCGGCGTCCTGCACAGCGCGCACAAGTTTAAATCCGGGATCGGAGACGAGCGGGGTGCCGGCATCGGAAACCAACGCGATCGCCGCGCCTTCGGCCAGCCGGCGCAACAGCATAGGCCGCGCCTGCGCCGCGTTATGGTCGTGATAGGGCGTCAGCGGCGTCGCGATGCCGTAGCGGTCCATGAGCTTGCGCGTGACTCGGGTGTCCTCGCAGGCGACCAGGTCGGCGCCGGCGAGCGTCTCCAAAGCGCGCAAGGTGACGTCGCCGAGATTGCCTATAGGCGTGGCGACGATATGCAGCCCCTGCGCAAGCTTGGCGGCATCGATCGATTGACCGCCAACGAGATAGCGCCCAGCCGTGGCGCGCCCAGCCGCGTCGTGCCGCTTGCCGCCGGTCGCCGCCCGCGACGGGATTTTCGATGCATCGCTCATCGCCGCAGTCTAGCGAAGCGCGCAGCGGACGTCATGACTGTAGCGAATTCCTTATCCTTTTCATTTAGTTAAGAATTTGCCGCCAATATGTCAGATTGCCATTGCTGTATGGCGTCGGCGCTTTTAGTCGCCGCGAGGAGGACCGCCGTGTCCGCGCAATTGCAGGTTGGGGCGCCGGCGGCCGATCCGGCACAATATCTGCCGACGCGGCGAAGCTCGATGGCGGGTCTGCTCGCCGCGGCCGGCGCGATCCTGACGGGATGTTCCGGAAATTCGCAGTATCTGTCGTCGACACCGCCGCCGCAGAGCGCCCAGGCGCCGCTCGGCGCGACCATCGGCACCGGCGAGGTCAAGGCCGGTCTGATCCTGCCGTTATCGGCCAGCGGCAATGCCGGCGTCGCCGGACAGGCCATGCGCAACGCGGCCGAGATGGCGCTTGCGGAATTTAATGCGCCCAATATCCAGATCTTGGTGAAGGACGACGGCGGCACCGCCGAAGCGGCGCGCCTCGGCGCCCAACAGGCGCTCGACCAGGGCGCCGAGATCCTGCTCGGTCCGCTGTTTGCCCAATCGGTCAGCTTCGTGGGTCAGGTGGCGCGGCCGCGCAGCGTGCCGGTGATCGCCTTTTCGACCGACGCCAATGTCGCTTCGAGCGGCGTCTATCTGCTGAGCTTTCTCCCGGAAACCGATGTCGAACGCATCGTGCAATATGCGACTTCGACAGGGAAGCACTCGTTCGTGGCTTTGATCCCCGATAATCCTTACGGCACCGTGGTGGAAGCCGCGTTCAAGCAGGCGGTGGCGCGGCGCAGCGGCCAGATCGTTGGGCTTGAGCGTTATCCGCACGACAAGGCGGGCATGGCAGCGCCGATTCACAGCGTCGCCCAAGCGTCGGTCCGCGCCGATGCCTTGTTTATCGCCGACGGCGGCGACGCCGTCCCCGACGTCATCCAGACCGTGGCGGCGAACGGCGTCGTTCTTAAGCGGCTGCAGTTGCTCGGTACTGGGCTGTGGGACGACCCACGCATTTTCGCCACCCCCGCGCTCGACGGCGGTTGGTACGCCGCGCCGGACGGTGCGGGCTATAGGAACTTTTCCGCCCGCTACCGCGCCCGCTACAAGCAGGACCCGGTGCGCACCGCAACGCTGGCCTACGACGCGGTCGCCCTCATCGCCGCTCTGGTGAAAACCCAAGGCGCGCAGCGATTTTCTCCGGAAGTACTAACCAACGCCTCTGGCTTTTCCGGGATCGATGGGCTATTCCGATTTCGCGCCGATGGCACCAACGAACGTGGACTTGCGGTGTTGCGGGTCGCTGCCGCGGGGCCGCAGACCGTAGCCCCGGCACCGCGCAGCTTTGGCGGCGCGTCCGGAATTTAAGCGCGCTTACTAAATCCGGGCGATCGTAAGCGGCGCGCTCTGTGCTAAAGCCATCAAGGATCTCAGGACAACGATATTTCCCCTTCCGAAAAACTAAGGGAACTTATAAAAAAGACGCCATTCGAAAATGGCATAAAATGGCAGGCCCGTCGCCCCAGACTAAATGCCCTGACATAGGCGGATTTCTCGAGGTAAGCCCGGAGAGTGGCCGAATCATCCGAATAATTAATAAGCCCCCGTATCAATTATTTCCCTGAAAGAAGCCTGTTGGCGCCACTAGGCCGCCAGATCGGCGACCACGGCGTCCAATACCGGAAAACCCGACAGCGTGACGCGCAACCGGCCTTCCTTGGTCGTCTCGATCAGCCCGTGCGCGTACAAAGCCGCTACCCGGGCCGGGTCGAGCGGCCGGCCGGAGACGGCGGCATAGCGCGCCAAATCGATCCCTTCCGCAAGACGCAGGCCCATCAGCAAATACTCGTCGCCAATCTCCTCGCGGGTGAGCAGTTCGTCGGTGACGATGCCTTGTCCTAGCGTCTCGACGCGTTTGAGCCAAGCTTCCGGGGCACGCTCGGTGGCGATGGCGTGGCGCTCACCGCCAAATTCGAGCCGTCCATGCGCGCCGGGTCCGATGCCGGCATATTCGTGAGCGCGCCAGTAAATCAGATTGTGCCGCGACTCGCCGCCGGGCCGCGCATGATTGGAAATCTCATAGGCCGGCAGGCCGTACGCCGCGCAAACCTCCTGCGTGGTGTCGTAAAGCGCGCGCGCGATGTCTTCGTCGGGCAACTGTAATTTGCCCGCCGCGTGAAGCGCGGCGAATGGCGTGTCCGGCTCGATGGTCAATTGATAAAGCGAAAGATGCTCACCCGCCTCGGCCAGCGCCCGGGTCAGTTCGCTCGCCCACTCAAGCGGCGTTTGCCTTGGCCGGGTGTAGATCAGGTCGAACGAGTAGCGGTCAAAAACGGTACGCGCGATGGCGACCGCGTCCAGCGCCTCACGCGCCGAATGCAGGCGCCCGAGTTCGGCAAGCACCCGATCGTCGAGCGCCTGAACCCCCAGTGACACCCGATTGACGCCGGCGCTGCGATAGCCGCGAAACCGCGTGGCCTCGACGCTGGTCGGATTAGCCTCCAGCGTGACCTCGGCATCGGGCGCGACGCGCCAATGCCGCGCAATCGCATCAAGCACGGCGGCGATCGTCGCCGGCTGCATCAGCGACGGTGTACCGCCGCCGAAAAAGATCGAGGCAACGGTCCGATCCGGCACGCGCGCGGCCGTGGCCGCGATCTCGGCGGCAAAGGCGCGCACGAAGCGCGGTTCATCGATCGGTTCGCGGCGCACATGGCTATTGAAATCGCAATAAGGACATTTCGACAGGCAAAACGGCCAATGCACGTAAATCCCGAATGCCGGAGCGGGCTCGTTGTCAGCGCTGTCCAAGGCACGCCTCCGCCAGCTTGAGAAAGGCCTGGGCGCGGTGCGAAAGACCCTGTCCGCGCGGCGGCAGGCCGTGTTTCTCGTCGCTTGGCATTTCGCCGAAAGTGCGGGCGTGGCCATCCGGCAAAAACATCGGGTCGTAGCCAAAGCCTTTGGCGCCGCGTGGCGGCCAGACCAGGGTGCCGTGCACGCGTGCCTCGAAATCTTCGCAATGGCCGTCCGGCCAGGCGACACACAGTGCCGAAACGAAATGCGCCCGGCGGCGGTCCGGCGTCACCGCGCCACGCTCCTGCAGTTTCGCTTCAATCGTCGCCATGGCGCGGCCGAAATTCTTGTCGGGTCCGGCCCAACGCGCTGAGTAAATCCCCGGCTGGCCGTCGAGCGCGTCGACCACGAGGCCGGAATCGTCGGCGAAGGCCGGCAAAGCGGTCGCCACAGCCGCCGCTGCCGCCTTGATGTGCGCGTTGGCGCGAAAATCCATCCCAGTCTCGTCGGGTTCCGGCAGTCCGAGTTCAGCGGCCGATGTAGCGTCGATACCATAGGGCGCAAGCAATTCGCGCATTTCGCTAAGCTTGCCGGGATTATGTGTCGCGATGATCAACCGGCCGCTGAGCGGACGACCGACGACGGACGAGGGCGGACGGATTCGAGCCGGGGACGCGGCGGCCGATCGTCCAAATTCAATTATCCGTCGTCCGTCGTGCGTCATCTGTGCGCCGCTCCTACATCACGGCCATCTTCTGCAAATCGACGAGTTTGGCGATGCCCTTGCGCGCCAGCGCCAAAAGCTGAGCGAATTCTTCCTCCGAGAACGGCGTCTTTTCGGCGGTCGCCTGGATCTCGACGATATTGCCGGAGCCGGTCAGGACGAAATTGGCGTCGGTATCGGCTTGCGAATCCTCGGCGTAATCGAGATCGAGGACCGCAGTGCCCGAACAGATGCCGCAGGAGATTGCCGCGATATGGTCGCGCAACACTTCCATTTCCACCATCTGGCGCGCCTTCATCCAGGCCAGGCAGTCATAAAGCGCAATCCAGGCGCCGGTAATCGAGGCGGTGCGGGTGCCGCCGTCGGCCTGGATCACATCGCAGTCGACGGTGATCTGGCGCTCGCCAAGCGCCTTGAGATCGACCACCGAACGCAAGCTGCGGCCGATCAGCCGTTGGATTTCCACGGTGCGGCCGCCCTGTTTGCCAGCCGTCGCCTCGCGCCGCGTACGCTCCAGCGTGGCGCGCGGCAGCATGCCGTATTCGGCGGTCACCCAGCCGCGCCCCTGGCCCTTGAGCCAGGGCGGCAGCCGATCCTCCAACGTGGCCGTGACCAGCACGTGGGTTTCGCCGAACTTCACGAAGCAAGAGCCTTCGGCGTATTTCACCACGCCGCGCTCGAGCGAGACCGGGCGCAACTCGTCGGATTTTCGGCGGCTCGGCCGCATGCGGCTCTCCTGGTGCCGGGGCAAGACGCGCCGGTGGGCCAGCTTGTAGTGGGTGAGATATGCACCCCACAAGGGCGCAATGCAGCGCCCGGTCTGCGTTCAGGGCGAACCCAGGGTGCAAACCAGACCGCTCAAACGCTCGCCCGGCGTGCCATGGCGGCGGCGAGATGCTAGGTTTCGTGACGGCACGCAAAAAAGTCGGAGTGCTCCTTGGCCGGCAATGACTTTCCCCTGGCGGTGAACCAACTGGGCCTGGCGCAGCTCAACGAGCGTTCTCGCGAGATTTTCCGTCAAATCGTCGAGACCTATCTCGCCACCGGCGAGCCGGTCGGCTCGCGCAATTTGGCCCGCATCCTGCCCATGACCTTGTCGCCGGCATCGGTGCGCAACGTCATGTCCGATCTGGAACAACTCGGCCTCGTTTATGCGCCGCACACTTCGGCGGGCCGGCTGCCGACGGAAATGGGGCTGCGCTTTTTCGTCGACGCCTTGATGCAGATCGGCGATCTCACCGCGAACGATCGCAAGGCCATCGAGGCGCAAGTGGCGGGTTCGGGTCAGGCCAAATCGGTCGAGGCGGTGTTGACCGAAGCGTCGGGCCTGCTCTCGGGGCTGAGCCGCGCCGCCGGCGTCGTGCTCACCGCCAAATCAAACCCGCGATTGAAGCATATCGAATTCGTGCGGCTCGAGCCCGAACGGGCGCTGGTGATCCTGGTGGCCGAGGACGGCCAGGTCGAGAATCGCGTGCTGAATACCCCGATCGGCCTGCCGACCTCGGCACTGACCGAGGCCGCCAACTTCCTCAATTCGCGGATCCGCGGCCATACCCTGGAAGAGGTCAAGATCGAGACCGAGCACACGCTCAAGCAAAGCAAGGCCGAACTCGATCAACTGACGCAGCGGATCGTTGCCGACGGCCTCGCCAGCTGGTCGGGCGGCGAGAACGACGAGCGCAAGCTGATCGTCCGCGGTCAAGCCCATCTGCTCGACGATCTCAAGGCGGTCACCGACCTTGAGCGCGTGCGGCTATTGTTTGACGACCTGGAAACGCGGCGCGAGGTGATCGACTTGCTGGGCCGCGCCGAACAGGCCGAGGGCGTGCGCGTCTTCATCGGCTCGGAGAACAAGCTGTTCTCGCTGTCGGGCTCCTCGACCATCGTGGCGCCGTATCACGATGCCGCCGGCCATATCGTCGGCGTGCTCGGCGTGATCGGCCCGACGCGGCTGAATTACGCCCGTATCGTCCCAATGGTGGATTACACCGCCAAGGTCGTGAGCAAGTTGCTCGCCGGCTAATCCCCCATTCAATACATCCAGCCGGCAACCCCCGGTCAACCGCTTGATTTTTGCCGGTTAAGCCCTGATATGCGGGGCAGCCAGACCAAGGGATGAGCCATGACGGACCAGACCGCTCGCGCCGAGGACGAAGCGGCTCCGCCGCAACAAGCTGCCGCGTCGGCCACTGAGCCGGGCCCGGCCCAACCCGATCCGGTGGCGGTCGCCGTCGAACTCCGGGACCGGCTGTTGCGCTCGCTTGCCGAGATGGAGAATTTGCGCAAACGCACCGATCGCGAAGTCGCCGATGCGCGGCTCTACGGCGTGACGTCCTTTGCCCGCGACGTGCTCGCGGTGGCCGACAATATGCGACGCGCGCTTGACGCCGTGACCCCGGAATTGCGCGAGAGCGCGCAGACCGGTGTCAAGGCATTGATCGACGGCGTCGATCTGACCGAGCGCGAGCTTCTGAAGGCGCTGGAGAAGAACGGCGTACGGCAGTTCACGCCGCAGGGGGAGAAGTTCGATCCCAACCTGCATCAGGCAATGTTTGAAGTGCCGGATGCGTCGGTGCCGGCCGGCAGCGTGGTGCAAGTAATGCAGCCCGGCTACATGATTGGGGAGCGCGTGCTGCGGCCGGCTCTGGTCGGAGTGTCGAAAGGCGGCCCGCGAACGGCGCCGACCGGGGCGACTAACGATAACAAGAAGACGACGGTCGACGACTCGTAACAACCTTCACTTCGGGCTCGGGTCCGGAGCCTGCCTCGCACAGCGTCGCGCAAGCCTTCACTTCGGCAATGCCTCACTTGGTGTTTCACTTGGGATCGATGCCGTCGCGCACCGCGCGCATGCGGGTAAACGCGCCGGGCCACAGGTCGGTGCGGGCGATGCCGATGATTTCCAAGAAGCCCCCGGTGCCGAATCGCAGCCACTGCACCACCATCAAGTCGGCGCCGCTTTGCCCATCCTTAGCTTTCGCCACGGTCTGATATCCAGGTTGATTGCCGATGCGAAGCGGCTCCGACAGTTGGATTTGCGCTTCCTTGATGCCGACAATCTGGCCGAAAGCCACGCGCGCGAAGTTGCCACGATCGTCCGATTCCTCAGGCCCACCCGGCATCGCAGCAACGAACAAACGCGCATCGAGATTGCCCGCGGCGGCGCCAGGATCGGTGGACGGATCGATCAGCATCAAGGCGCGGCCCGGCAAGACGTCGTCGATACGGAATCCCGCCAAATCGCTGACCTTGAACGGCACCAGGCTCAAGCGCTCCGCATCGGGCACGTTCGGGCGCACGGCAAGGGTCGCAAGCGCATCGCGCACGGATTTATCGGTGTAAAGATTGTCTTGCTCGGGGACCTGGATGCTAACGAGCGCCGTCAGGTCGTCCGTTGACGCCACAAAAAGCCATTTGTGATAAGTCGTCTTGTCGACGACTTGCCGGCCGCTCATCAAAAAGCTCTTGCCGTTATTGAGCTTGATCGTATCGCGCTGCTCGATCTCGATGCCCTGTTTTTTGAGCTGCTCCGGAACGGCGGATTTTTCCAGCTCGCTGTAGGCGGCGGCCGGCAGCACGGTGACGAGCATGACGGCGTTATCCGCAATATCCTCGAAACCCAGGAAGCTGCGGCTCGGCACCATGCCGGCGGGCGGAACCAGACCGATCCGAGAGCCGACGGGAAACACCGCGTCGGCGGCGCGCGCCGGTAGTGCCGAGACCGCCGCCGCCCAAATTACGGCGACCGCGACGCCGGCACTTGCAAAGGAATTTGTTTTGAACGCGCTCCGCATCGTCGACCTCTACCGCGGCACGCCACGGCCACGCTTGGCCGCCACGTCTGGCCGCTACGGCTCGACTTCCCGACCCGTCACTCGCCGCAAGGTCAGATTGATCCGTCCCTCTTCCGCGAGCAAGGTCGAGGTACCCGGATAAATACGGTCGACACCGTGGAAAGCCAGCCGGCTGACGCCACCAAGAACGACGAGATCGCCGGAATTGAGGCGAAACGATCGCGTGGGGTCGCCGCGCTTTAATCCGCCGATTCGGAACAGGCAAGCATCGCCGAGCGAAACGGAGACCACGGGAGCGTCGAAGTCCATCTCGTCGTGGTCCTGATGCAAGCCCATTTTTGCGGCCGGCCCATAGACATTGATGAGACAAGCCTGCGGCGGCGCCGTGTAGCCGGCGACCGCGTTCCATATTTCGAGCAGCGCGCTCGGCATCGGCGGCCACGGCCGGCCGGTTTGCGGATGCGTCGGCGTGTAGCGGTAGCCGCTCGCATCCGAGAACCAGCCGAGCGAACCGGAATTGGACATCCGCACTGAAAACGGCCGGCCGGATTTCGGCATCAACGGCGTAAACAGCGGGGCGTCATCCAAAACGAGGCGCAGCGCAGCAAGGAGCGCGTCCTGCCGGGCGCGATCGAGATAGCCTGGATAAAAGCGCAGCCCATCCCGCGCCGTTTGTGCCGGCGCGAGTGCTTCGGCGGCGCCGGACTTGAGGCCTCGTTTCATCGGATCTTTACCACTCGGCGTCAGGGTTTCCAGGTCAGGGTTTCCAAGCATGACTTTGCTCTCGCCGCATGCCGCGATGGTAGCGCCAGGCGCTCCTTCCGGCCAAACCGCCGCCGCCGACTTTTATGCAAAATGGACGGTCGGAGCGGCCGTATTCTTCGTCACGCTGGAGATCTTTTATCTCGTGCTAGCGGGCCTGCCGCCGCTCGGCAAGCCATGGGTCGATGGCACGCATTTTGTTATCGGGCGCGACTTCCTCAATACCTGGATGGGCGGCCGTTCGGTATTCGGCGACGGTCCGGCGGCATGGTTCGATCTGCGGGTCTATAACGCGGCGCTCCGCGATCTCCTCGGCACGCCCTATCAGGAACATTACTGGTCGTACCCGCCCCACGTGCTGCTGTTCATCTGGCCGCTCGGCCTGATGCCCTATTTGCCGGCCTATATCGCATGGTGCGCGATCGGCATCGCCCTTTATCTGTTGGCCTGTTCCAGCGCCATCCCGCGCGACCGGCTGGTGTTCGTCGCGGTGGCCCCCGCGGTCGCGGTCTGCGTCTTCTTCGGACAAAACGGCTTCTATACCGCGGCGCTGTTGATCGGCGGCCTGCTCAATCTCGATCGCCGGCCGGTTGTCGCCGGGGTGTTGTTCGGCATTCTCAGCGTCAAGCCGCAGATCGGACTATTGCTGCCGGTGCTGCTGCTGTTGGAACGGCGATGGCTCACCATCGCTGTGGCGGCGGCCACGGTGGCCGTGCTGGTCGCGGCCACCGCGATGCTGTTTGGCTGGAACGTGTGGCTAGAATTTTGGCAAAAAGTCATACCGCAGCAGCAATGGCTCACGGCGCACGGCGGCGGCTTGCTGTTTGAGATGGTGTCGTCGGTCTATTATGGCGCGCGACTCCTGAACTTGCCCGAGGGCGTCGCCTGGACGATGCAAGCGATCGTGGCCACTCTCGCGCTCGCCGCGGTGGTGTGGACTTATTGGCGGCGCCGCGATCCGGCGCTGTCGCTGGCGCTCTTCGTCACCGCGACTTTCCTGGTCACGCCCTACATTCTCAACTACGACATGGTGATGCTCGGCTTTGTCGTGGCGCTGTTGCGCGAGCGCGCCGACAACACCATGGCCGATCATTGGCTTTCGATCGCGGTATGGACGCTGCCGGTCACTATGATGATCGCGGCCGCCGGCTGGATTCCGCTGGCGCCGATCGCGTTGATCGTGTTTGCGTCCCGCTTAGTCTGGCGACTGGCGCAACACGATGGGCGCGAGGTCCGGGCGCAGCCGGCACAGGCCGCCGCCTCTCCCGCCTGACGGTGCGCGCCTCGCTGTCAGGCTAGCAATACGCTTTGGAAGACCGGGTCATTGAACGTGGCAAAGGTCGCACATTCCTTGATAGGCCTAGCGGATTTGATGAGCGGCCAAGCGCCGAGCCGACGGGCCGCTGCCCCATCCCGATCCGCGCGATCTCCGATCAACACTGTCTGGCGCGGCATTTTACCCGCTGCGGCGATGATGGCCTGAAGGCCGCTTGGGTTGGGCTTGAGGAGCCCGACGCCATTGTCGCTCGCGCACACGAGGTGCTCGGCGTGCAGTCCAAGCGCCGAAAGTTTGGCAGCTGCCGGATAGTCGGAAAGAATGCCAATGGCCGTCCCCTTGCGTCGCAAGCCCGCGAACAGCGCGTGCAAACCCGGATAACGACAGGCTGCCAGATAGCGCAGCGGCCGACGCTCGATCCATTCTTCTGTCATCGATCGGACTTGCTCCGGCGAACGGGTCGTGGCGATTGCGGTCTCGGCGATAAGCACGCTCTCGAAGTCCGCAACCTCCTCCTCGGCCAGCCGCTCTCGGATTCGACGATAGGCCCGCAAAATCACGATCGCGTCCAAAGTCCGTCGCGCCGCCGCATCGACCAGCATGTCTCGCATGATCCGGACGCGGAGCCGGTGCTGGCAGTAGAGCGTGCCGTCCACGTCGAACACCACGAACTCAATTCCGTCCCAGTCGGAGACACTGAACAGTCGCTGCGACGTCATTGGATGCTGATGTATTGTTGAACCGCCAAAGCATCGAGCACCGGAACGTTTATGACGGTCATGAGCAAGAATGTTGCGGTCAGCAGCACAACCAACAAGACGAGCCCAGGTTCGCGGAATAACTTTTCCGGCTTTTGCGTGGAAGGCCCGGGGTTGATGGCGAGGACCATGTAATAGGCAAAAAGGGCTATAACCACGGGCACGTTGACCAGGTATTCAATACGATATTTGATCAGGAACACGGCAAGGAAGAAGATTGCAAACAGGGCGTAGACGAAGCACGAAATCGTCAGCGACGTTTCCGAGTAGCCCGCGAAGCTGGCCCGGTATTGTGCCAGCAATTCCTTGCCGTGCGATTCGACGATCTCCCGATATTCCGAAAGCCGCTTTGCCGCCATTAGAAATGCGCCGCCGGTCCAGTACATGAGAATCAGCGATCCAGGAGGCAGCGTGGTCGGGTCGATCATGACCCAACCAATGATCAAACGCAGCGGATTGTTGATGGATTCCGAGATGACGTCGAGGTACGGCTTGTTTTTCGTTCGAAGGGGCGAGGCGTTGTAGATTATGCCCTGCCAGGCAAAAACCAGAGCGATGAAAAACATTGTCTTGCTGTCCAACAGCGCGCAGCCCAACGCGACGACGAGGAGGGCCGACCATTCGAGAAATACGATGCCGCCGCGCAGTTCATATTGCACCGCCGATCGCTGAAATTTCGATGGATGAAACTTGTCAAAGTCTCGGTCGAGCCATTCGTTGATGACATAATTCGCCGACGCCACGCATAAAGCGGTGATCAGGCCCAGCGCGATCGATGTCGTGGGCGAATCGGCGCGGACGCCGCGAAGCAGGTAGGCGAGAATAAGCCCCGGAATTATGAAGACCTGTTTGGTGCTGTGGTCGAGGCGAAGAATGGCCACATAAGCCCTTATCGTCCCTCGCAATTTAGCCGGGCGGCCGATCTCGATCGTTGTCATCTTTTCGTGCCATCTTGTTGCATATCCGTTGGCGAAGAAGCTTGAAAAAGCAAAATGCCGCGCTCTGCATCGAGCGGACTTCCCAAGCGCCCCTTTTCGACAAGAGACGGCGTCGTGGTGTCGGTCGTTCGGCCCGGTCTGTACAGTTCGTAAAAATTGGCGTTGCTGTTGAGGAAGGCACTTTGCTCGCTGACCCGGTATTCCGGATGGAATGTGGCAAGACGCGCGATCAGGTTCTCATTGGTAGGGTCGGGACTGAAAGAGCCCGGCGGTCCCTTGAGGTAGACTAGCTCCGACTTGGTGTTTGCGTCGGCGGCCTCCGTGAGTTCGATGTAGAGAAGCCCCTCGCCGACAACGATTGGAAAAGAGGGCCGGGGCTTTTGCAAGACGGTCAACACGTCCGCGACGGGGTCCGGTGCATGCGAGCGCAAGACAAGAATACCGACGATGAGCGGAACGAGCGCCGATGCAACAAAGCGCCGCGACGACAATTTGTCCAACATGTACGCAGCGGCGATGGCGGGGAGTAGCGCGCCGACCGCCATGTAGCGGCTGCTGAATGATCCGGTCACGAAGACGGAAAATGCGAAAGTGATCGGCGGCAAGATACAAAGCGAGGTAATGACGATCTCGATTTCAGTTAGCCGGACGACCGTACTTGTTTGAATCGGTTCAGCTGGTGCCGCTGGCAATTGCAGTTTTGATCGTTCGAGGAGGCAGGCGATCCCCATGATCAGGAAAGTCAAAAGCAACAACAGCGTCCCGAGTCCACCGCCGCCAATGATGTCAAACACGGCGTCCAGGAATCCGCCTATGGCAGGTTTGGCGTAATAGCCGGGTGCCAGGTTGTCGCCGGCGTTGAATGTGCCGAGGTGAGACGCGAGCGGATAAAGCGCTGCCTCCACGGGCACCGTCAGCACTAGCGCTACCCAGGCAGCGGTACGGAAACGTCTTCGGCTGATGCAGCAGATCAGCTCCGCGGTACCGATCGCGGCGACCACGATCACGCCATAGAAATGCAGGCTGAGGCAGGCCGCGAGCACCAGCCACAATCCGCAGGCTCGAACTTTGCCAAGGCGCGTGTCGTCGATGCCCGACCAAAGCAGCAACGCCAGCGCGAGACCAAGCGCGAGCAGGGCATACTGTCGCGCTTGAATGGCATAGTCGAACAAGCCGAAGGCCAGCACAATGCCGAAGGCGAGCACGGCGGCGAATCGGCCCGTTTGCGACTTCACCAAAAGCCAATACGTGCAAAGCGCCGCACCGTAGACCGCAAGGATCGATGGAAGGCGCCAAACAAGGTGACCGTCCGCGGCGCCGGTGGCTTGAACCAAACCGTGCAGCAGAAAGTGATATGTCGGAGGCGAGAAGTCGGTTCCGGCCCAAATTGCATTCCAGACCCGGGACAGCGACGGTTGCCTGGCGGCGGATACGGCAAGGACTTCGTCCATCCGAAAGTAGTCAGCGATGGATCGCGATATGGCCGCGTAAAAATAGCCAAGTGAAATGAGAGCAAGCGATCCGATTATGGTCGTTTGTTCTAGGGGGCTAGCGACTTTGTAACTTGACGTTTGTGAGAAGCTGCTTCGCATCGCGATTTCATGAATCATCGGCTAGGCCGCGCGCGGACCGGCCGCCTTCTCCGGAACCAGCCGCACACTGTCGAGCGCGCCCCGCACGCCGGAATCCCCGGCCTCGTGATATTCGGCGTCCTCGTTGACATTCCACACGTCGCAGCGCCGCTCGCCGGCGAGAATGTTGCGGACGGCGAGCATTGCCGTCATCATGGCGTGGTCCTGGTTGTTGTATTTGTGCATGCCGTTGCGGCCGACCAAATGCAGCGTCGGATAGCTGCCTTCAAGATCGAGCCGGATCGCCGCGATGTTGTCGCGATACTCCTCGTCATAGACCGGATAGGCCTTGGCCTGCCGCACGACGCAGGCATCGACCACATCGGCTGCGGCGACAAGGCCGATCTGCGCCACTTCCTTTTTCGCCAGCGCGATGAGATCGCCGTCTGCCGCGTCCCACAAAGCGTCGCCTTCGAAGCAGAAATATTCCAGCCCGAGGCAGCTCATGCCGGCGGGCACCATCTCCGGCGACCAGGAACGGAAATTCTGTACTCGGCCGACCCGCACGCTGGGGTCGTGGATGTAGATCCAGTTGTCCGGGAACAGCTCGTCCCGGCGCACCATCAGCGCGACGGTGAGGAAATCGCGGTAGCGCAGCGCGCGCGCGTGCAGGAGCGAGATCGGCAGCGGCTTGATGCGCGCCACAAGTTCGCGCAGCGGCGCTGAACTCACGATATGGCGCGCCGTGTAGCTTTCGCGCCCGCGCGCGGTCGCCACCTCGATGCGCCAAAATTTTTCGGCGCCATCGTATTCGAGCGCGATCAGTTCGCGCCCCATCAGGATGCGACCGCCGCCGTTCCTGATCTTCCGCGCTGCGGCGTCCCACATCATGCCGGGGCCTTTGCGCGGGTACTGAAAGCTCTCGATCAGTGTTTTAACGGTATCGTCGCCGGCTTTTGCTCCCGCCGGGCTCTTGCGGCCAAGCCGCAGCGAGCGCTTGAGCCCGTCCAGGACGGCGGTTGTGAGATCGAGGCCCTTGATGCGCTGCGCCGCCCAATCGGCGGAGATTTCGTCGCACGACATGCCCCAGACCTTCTCGGTATAGGTCTTGAAGAAAATCTGGAACAGCCGTTCGCCGAACTGGTTGCGCACCCATTCGTGAAAGGTGCGCGCCGGCGTCACGGGGAAGATCTTGGCATAGGCGTAGGACAGCATGCACGCCGCACTGGTGAACAGGCCGAGCTTGAACAGCGCTTCGAAGGCCCGCAGCGGGTAAGCGAAGAACTTGCCGTTATAAAAGATGCGCGACAGCCGCGGCCTGGCGATAAAATCGTCGGGCAGGATCTCCTGCCATAGCGCCAGGACCTCCTGCGACTTGGAAAAGAAGCGGTGGCCGCCGATGTCGAACAGGTAGCCCTTGTAATCGACGGTGCGGCTGATGCCGCCGACGTAAACCGGATCCCGTTCGATGACGATGACGGATTGTGCCGCCTTGGTCAGGCAATAGGCCGCCGTGAGGCCGGCCGGCCCCGCGCCGATTACGAATACCTCGGTGTCGACGGTCATGCCGCGGCGGTCGGCTGGCGCGGCCGAAAGGCAAATAGCGCCTGGCCGTTGTAGGAGACGAACGCGCCGGCGGCGGCGCCTACCAGCACGGCAAGCTGTGGCGACGCGGCGAGAACGGTGACGACGAGGACCGCGAACACGCCATAGCTTACGGTCTGCGCCGAGGCGGCGACGGCGGCGTAACGCAGGGCCTCATCGCCGGGGCGGCGGCCGCTGCAATCGAAGGTAAGTGCGCGGTTGAGTCGCCAGGTCACGAGCGTGGCGCCGGCCAGCGAAACTAGCCGGGCTACCAGTGGGTGCGGGTCGTGCGCGATGAAGAGCGTGAAGATGGCAAGATCGGTGATCAGACCCAGCGCGCCGACGCCGAGAAAGCGGAGCGGCCGCGGCAGGGCTTCTGCCAGCCGGCGAACGGGATCGCGATTGGGGACATCGGGATTGGCGAAGCCTGGCGCGCGGGCTTTGCCGAGTTCGACATTGCTGACGCGCATACCCACTCCACGCTTGCCGGCGGCTGTTCTGGCGCCGGTCCCGGCGCGCTCGATGTGTTGTCCCCGCTCGTGCCATCCGTGGCAGGCTTTCGTTAATGGCGGGCTAGCGTGGAGCGCGAATTCGCGGCTCCGCCCGACAGCGTTAAAACAACCTAACCGCCCACGGCTGTGGCGGCCTTTCCCTCGCGCCGCGACGCCGGCTTGAGGGGCTGGCTTAAGGGGCTGGCTTAAGGGGCTTGGCGCGCCGTCCCGCCTTGCGGGGCGATGCCGCGCTCCTATATGAGCCAAGGGAAATTGCCTCGGGCAGCAGCTGAGGCGATACGTCAATAAGGGGGTCGGTCTGGGGCGCCTTCGGGGCCTGCCCGATCTGCCGCAAGAAAGAGGATTAAGACCATGGGCAAGGTCATAGGGATCGATCTCGGGACCACGAATTCCTGCGTCGCCGTGATGGAAGGCAAGACGCCGAAAGTCATCGAGAACGCCGAGGGGATGCGCACCACGCCGTCCATTGTCGCGTTTACCGACGAGGGCGAGCGGTTGGTCGGCCAGCCGGCGAAGCGCCAGGCGGTCACCAATCCCGAGCGCACGATTTTCGCCGTTAAACGTCTGGTCGGACGCCGTTACGACGACCCGATGGTGGAAAAGGACAAGAAGCTCGTCCCCTACAAGATCGCGCGCGCCTCGAACGGCGACGCTTGGGTCGAGATCGAGGGCAAGACCTATTCACCCTCGCAAATTTCAGCCTTCATCTTGCAGAAGATGAAAGAGACCGCGGAAGCCTATCTCGGCGCCAAGGTCGACCA
>Ga0181537_10002095_pt1 | contig 17836 bp, 16 predicted proteins | sample PEATcosm2014_Bin_39_FD_119765 | JGI IMG/M metagenome (GOLD analysis project Ga0181537, IMG submission 119765) | Peatland microbial communities from MTU Mesocosm Facility, Houghton, MI, USA - PEATcosm2014_Bin23_10_metaG | ecosystem: Environmental > Terrestrial > Soil > Wetlands > Peat | place... | reverse complement strand
GAGGAGCCGCGCCGGCGCGCCGGGCGCAATCGCTTCCGCCACTACCGCGACCAGGGGCTCGCGCCCGAGACGCACAACATAGCGGCCGAAGATACGCCCTAGGTCCTGGGCCTCAAGCCCTATAATTGCTGGGTTTTCAGGCCAGCCTCATTCCCGGATGGAAAAAGTCTACTCGCCCGCCGATATCGAACAGCGTCTGTATCAGCGTTGGGAGGCCGCCGGCTATTTTGCGCCGCAGTCCGGCCCGCGCAGCTACTGCATCGTCATTCCACCGCCGAATGTGACCGGCACGCTGCACATGGGGCATGCGTTCCAGGACACCATCATGGATGCGCTGATCCGCCAGCATCGCATGCGCGGCGAGGCGACCCTGTGGCAGGTCGGCACCGACCATGCCGGCATCGCCACCCAGATGGTGGTCGAGCGCCAGCTCAACGCCGAAGGCAAGCGGCGCACCGACCTGTCGCGCGCCGGCTTCGTCGAGCGCGTCTGGGCGTGGAAGCAGCAGTCCGGCGGCACCATCGCGCAGCAACTGCGCCGTCTCGGCGCCTCGGTCGACTGGACGCGCGAGCGCTTCACGATGGACCCCGACCTGACGCGCGCGGTCATCGAGGCTTTCGTGCAGCTGCATGCAGAGGGCCTGATCTATCGCGGCCAGCGGCTGGTCAACTGGGATCCGGTGCTGCGCACCGCGCTGTCGGACCTGGAGGTGCTGTCCGAGGAGGAGGACGGGCAGCTGTGGCACCTGCGCTATCGACTCGCCGACGGCAGCGGCCTTGTGGTGGTCGCCACCACGCGTCCGGAGACGCTGCTCGGTGATGCGGCGGTCGCGGTGCACCCGGACGATGAACGCTACCGCGATCTGGTCGGTCGCATGGTGCAGTTGCCGCTGACCGGCCGCGAGATCCCGATCATTGCCGACAGCTACGTCGATCCGGCCTTCGGCACCGGCTGCCTGAAGATTACCCCGGCGCACGACTTCAACGACTACACGATCGGCATGCGGCACGGGTTACCGCTCATCAACGTGTTCACGCCGGATGCGCGCCTGAACGACAACGCCCCGCCGCGACTGCGCGGACTCGATCGCATGGAAGCGCGCACGCGCATCGTGGCGGAACTGAGCGCTGCCGGCCTGGTCGAGCGCATCGAGGCGCACAAGCTGATGATTCCGCGCGGCGATCGCAGCGGCGCGGTGATCGAGCCGTATCTGACGGACCAATGGTACGTGCGCATCGCGCCGCTGGCGGCGCCGGCGATTGCCGCGGTCGAGTCCGGCCGTGTCCGCTTCGTGCCCGAGCACTGGGACAAGACCTACTTTCAGTGGATGCGCAACATCCAGGACTGGTGCATCAGCCGCCAGCTGTGGTGGGGTCATCGCATACCGGCCTGGTACGACCAGGACGGCCGCATGTTCGTTGCGCGCAGCGCGGCCGAAGCCCAGGCCCAGGCGCATGCACATCATGGCCGCGAGGTGCCGCTGCGCCAGGACGATGATGTGCTCGATACCTGGTTCTCGTCCGCGCTGTGGCCATTCTCCACCCAGGGCTGGCCGCAGCCCACGCCCGACCTTGCGCGCTTCTACCCGACCAGCGTGCTGGTCACCGGCTTCGACATCATCTTCTTCTGGGTAGCGCGCATGCTCATGTTCGGCCTGAAATTCATGGGGGAGGTGCCGTTCCGGTCGGTGTACCTGCACGGGCTGATTCTCGATGCCGATGGCCAGAAAATGTCCAAGTCCAAGGGCAATGTGATCGATCCGCTGGACATCATCGATGGCATCGGGCTCGACGCACTGGTGGCCAAGCGCACCGCCGGATTGATGCAGCCGCACCTGGCCGCCAGCATCGAAAAGGCAACACGCAAGCAATACCCGCAGGGCATCGCGGCCTACGGCACCGACGCGCTGCGCTTCACCTTCGCCTCGCTCGCGACCCAGAGCCGGGAGCTGCGCTTTGATCTGGGCCGCGTGGCCGGCTACCGCAATTTCTGCAACAAGCTGTGGAACGCAGCGCGCTTTGTGATGCTCGCGCTGGAAGAGGCGCCGCCGGCAGCCGCGCAGGCGGCGCCAAAGTCGCCGGGCGGCGGCGTGCTGAGCGATGTCGCCAGTCGCTGGATCCGCTCGCGCCTGGGCGCCACCATCGCCGCGGTCAACCAGGCGTTCGACGACTATCGCTTTGATTACGCCGCCAGCGCGCTGTACGAATTCACCTGGTACGAGTTCTGCGACTGGTACCTGGAGATCGTCAAGCCGGTGCTGCAGAACCCGCACGACCCGGCCGCGCAGCACGCCGCCCGCCGCACGCTGCTGGAGGTGCTCGAGGCGCTGCTGCGAGCGCTGCATCCGCTGATGCCGTTCATCACCGAGGACATCTGGCTGCGCGTGGCACCACTCGCCGGCGTGAACGGCGCCAGCATCATGCTGGCTGCGTGGCCGCAGGCCGCGCAGTTCCAGCACGATCCGGCGGCCGAAGCCGAACTGCGCTGGGTCATGCAGGTGGTACTTGCGATCCGCCAGATCCGCGGTGAAATGGACATCAGTCCCGCGCGCCGGCTGCCATTGCTGCTGCAGCAGGCCAGTACCAGTGATCTGCAGCTGCTGCAGCGCCACGACGCGCTGCTGATGCGCCTCGCCGGCCTTGAGAGCATTCAGGCGCTGGCGCCGGGCGCGACCGCACCACCGGCGGCCGCGGCGCTGGTGGGCGAGCTGAGCCTGCTGGTGCCGATGGCCGGACTGATCGAGCCGGCGGGCGAACTGCAGCGGCTCGACAAGCGTCTGCAGAAAATCGAACAGGAGCTGAAGAAATCCCGTGCCAAGCTGGCGGTCGAGAGTTTCGTCGCCAGCGCACCTGCGGACGTGGTCGAGCAGGAGCGCACGCGGCTCGCCGAGCGCGAGCGCGAGCGCGCCGCGCTGTTGCGCCAGATCGAGCAGGTACGGAAGTTGTCGCAGGAGCGCGCTTGAACCGCCTCAATGAGACCGTGGCCGCGATCGAGCGTGTCATTTTCGGCAAGGGCCAGCAGGTGCGGCTGTGCCTGACCTGCCTGATCGCGCGCGGCCACCTGCTGATCGAGGACGTGCCAGGCGTGGGCAAAACCACCCTGGCGCATTGCCTGGCACGGGTGCTCGGCCTGGAATGGACGCGGGTGCAGTTCACCAGCGATATGCTGCCGGCCGACATCATCGGCGTGTCGATCTTCGATCGCGACACGCACAAGTTCCAGTTCCGGCGCGGCCCGGTGTTCACCCAGCTGCTGCTGGCCGACGAAGTGAATCGCGCCAGTCCGAAAGCGCAGAGTGCGCTGCTGGAAGCGATGGAGGAGCGTCAGGTGAGCGTCGACGGCGTCACCTACCCGCTGCCCGAGCCGTTTTTCGTCGTAGCGACCCAGAATCCGCACGAGCAGGTCGGCACCTATGGCCTGCCGGAATCGCAACTCGATCGATTTCTGATGCGCGTCAGCCTCGGCTATCCGGATCGGGCATCCGAGCGGCGCGTGCTGCTTCAGGGCGAGCGTCGTGAATTGCTGAACGAGACCGCCGCAGTGCTCAGTGGCGCCGAAGTGCTGGATCTGCAGCGCCAGGCGCGCGCCGTGCATGTCGCCGCCGCACTGCTCGACTACGTGCAGGCACTGGTGGCGCAAACGCGCCGCGAACTGCAGCTCGGCCTGTCGCCGCGCGCCGCGCAGGGACTGCTGCGCGCCGCCCAGGCCTGGGCCCTGCTTCAGGGCGAGAGCGCGGTGCTGCCCGAACACGTGCAGATCGTGTTTCCCGCGATCGCAGCGCACCGCCTGGAGACGCGCCAGGGTGATGGCGCGGCGCACGGCAATGAACTCGTCGATGCCCTCATCAAGGCCGTTGCGGTTCCTATCTGAACCGCGCGCCGCACTGGCGGCGACGCTGGCGCGCTGGGCCCATGCGCGCCAGGGCGATGACACCCTACCGCTGACCCTGGGCGGGCGGCGCATCTACATCGTGCCGACCGCCGCCGGTGTGGCGGCGGCGGCGCTGCTGTTCCTGATGCTGCTTGCCGGCATGAACTACAACAACAGCCTGGGCCTGTTGCTGTGCTTCATGCTGTGCGGCGTGGCGCTGGTATCGATGCATCAATGCCATGGGATGCTCGCGGGACTCAAACTGCAGCACGCCACGGCCGACAACAGCTATGCCGGGGGATTGGGCGATCTGCAGCTGCTGTTCGAGAATGCCCAGCAGCGCGTGCGTGGCGGACTGTTGCTGCGGTGTGGCGACTGTGAGTCGGCGAGCTTCCAGCTGCTGCCTGGTGCCACGCAGCCGGTGCGGCTCAAGTACCAGGCCGGCGCTCGCGGCCGCCAGCGCATCGAGCGGCTGGAGCTGTCCAGCAGCGCGCCGTTGGGATTGTTTCGAGCCTGGACCTGGCTGCACCTGCCGCTCGAGGCGATAGTCTATCCGGCGCCAGCCGGCGCGCGCCCGCTGCCCGAGCGGCACGGGGATCCGCGAGCCGGCGAACGGCGGCTTCGAGTCGGCGGTGATGAGGAATGGGCCGACCTGCGGCCGTTGCAGGAGAGCGACTCGCCGCGCAGTGTTGCCTGGAAGGTCTATGCCCGCGGCGGTCCGCTGCTGGTCGCGCAGTACGATGCTCCGGTGGGCGTGCAGCGGGTACTCGATTTCGCCTCGCTGCCGGCCTTGCCGCTTGAGCAGCGCCTGTCGCAGCTGGCGCAATGGGTGCTCGAGTGCGAGCGCCTCGGCGACAGCTACCGGCTGCAGCTGCCCCAGGCGACACTGCCAGCCGGCCACGGCATCGCGCACCAACGCGCCTGCCTGACAGCGCTGGCGCTGTATCTGGCATGAGCGCGCGCCCAGCCAGCAGCCCCGCGTCAGCCGCGCTGCCAGCACATACCGTCTGGCTGCTGCTGGCGGGCTTTCTGGGCGCAGCATTGCTCAACGTGCAGCACACCGCCTTGTGGTGCCTGCCGCTGGCGCTGCTCGCCTGCGCCTGGCGCGCGCGCGGCCTGCGCGCGCCGCTGCGCCTGCCACCGCGCTGGCTGCGCATCGCGGTCGCACTGCTGCTGACGGGGGCGGTGCTGGTCAGTTTTCGCACGCTGAACGGCATCGAGGCGGGTTCCAGCCTGCTGGTCGCGATGGCGACACTGAAGCTTACCGAGACCTCGCGCCGCCGCGACTGGCTGATCGTTTTGGGCGCCGCGCTGTTCCTGCTGCTGGCAGCGTGTCTGGATGGGCAGGCGCTGTGGCGCCTGCCGCTGTACGCGGCCGAGCTGTGGCTGCTGTGCGCAGCGCTGTACGCGCTTGGCGCCGGCGCCGACGCCCCGGACAGCGCCGCGCTGCTGCGCCGCTCGGGCTTGAGCCTTGCGGCCGCGCTGCCGTTTGCACTGCTGCTGTTCTTCTTCGTGCCGCGGCTGCCGGGCTCGTTCTGGGTGCTGCCGCGAAACCATGAGGCGTTCACCGGGCTGGGCGATGAGATGAGTCCCGGCAGCATCTCGCAACTGACGCAGTCGGGCGAAGCTGCGCTGCGCGTGCGATTCGACACCTCCCCGCCTCCACCCGCCGAGCGCTATTGGCGCGGGCCGGTGCTGCACCTGTTCGACGGCTATACCTGGCGCCGCCAGCACGGAGATGCCGCGCGCGCGCCGCAGCTGCAATTCGAGGGCCAGGCCTACAGCTACCAGATCACGCTGGAGCCGAATCAGCACCAGGTGCTGATTGCGCTCGAGTTACCGCGGGCGCCGCCGCAGGAGCTGCCGAACGCGTTCGCGACTTTCGACTATCAGCTGATCGCCGCCGCCCCGGTCGATCGCGCCACCAGCTATCGGCTGCAGTCCTATCCGCAGCATCGCAGCCTCGATGCGCTGTCGCCGGCGGGGCGGCGGCTGGACCTGCAACTGCCGCCGGGTCGCAATCCTCGCAGCGTCGAACTGGCGCAGTCGCTGCGAGCGCGTGCCGGCAGCGACGGCGAATTCATCGACGCGGTGCTGGACTATCTGCGCCGCGGCGGCTTCACTTACACGCTCGAGCCGCCGCTGCTGAACCTGAATTCGGTCGACGACCTGCTGTTTCGTACGCGCGAAGGATTTTGCGGCCACTACGCATCGGCATTTGTGATGCTGATGCGCGCCGGTGGCGTGCCGGCGCGGGTCGTGACCGGCTATCTGGGCGGCACCTGGAATCCCTATGGCGACTACCTGTTCATCACCCAATCCGATGCCCATGCCTGGGCCGAAGTCTGGCTCGACGCGCGCGGTTGGGTGCGGGTGGATCCGACCGCGGTGGTGGCGCCAGGGCGCCTGACCGAGGGGCTCGACCAGCTGCTGCCGGAAGCCGACGGCGAAGTCCGCGGACTGATGTCTGCCTCCTGGATTGCCAACACAATACTCGCATGGCAGGGGCTGAACGCCTGGTGGCAGGATGAATTCATCGGCTTCAATTTCTCCCGGCAGCTGGCACTGCTCGATCGGCTCGGATTCAAAAACCATGATCTGCGGATCTTCGCGCTGCTGCTGGGTGCCGGCGCCGGCATCTGGCTGGGATTGATCGGCTGGGGCATGCGCGCGCGCGCGCGCCCACCCGCCGGCGACGAGTTGAGCCGCAGTTGGCGGATACTGGAGCGCACACTGCGGCATGCCGTCGAGCCGCGCGCGCCCTATGAGAGCACCAGCGATTATGCCGAGCGCGTGGGCCGCGCCCAGCCCGAGCTCGCGTCAACGCTGCGTGCGCTGGCGCGCCGCTACGCGCGCCTGCGCTACGGGCCCGCGGGCAGCGCCGCGGATTTGGAGCAGTTTCGCCGTGCGGTGCGTGGGTTGCGAGCCGGTTATCGCGCCGCATCCACGTCGCGCACGCGCGCCAGCAGCAGCGCGCCGCCGATGAAGAACAGACCGAGCACCAGGATCGACAAGCGCTGATTGCCGGTCGCGATCGCCACCACGCCCATCGCCAGCGGCCCGAGCACGGCGGCGAACTTGGCCAGCATGTTGTAGAAGCCGAAGTACTCGCCCGAACGCTGGCGCGGAATCAGGTGCGCAAAGTAGGAGCGCGACAATGCCTGCACGCCGCCCTGCACCGTGCCCACGACGCCCGCCAGGATGTAGAACTCGAACTCAGTCTGCATGAAGTACGCATAGCAGGTCAGCGCCAGAAATACCCCCAGTCCGATGTAGATGGCGCGCTTGGCGCCAATGCGATCGCCCAGCCGCCCGGACAGCAGCGCGCACGGGAACGAGATGAACTGCACCAGCAGGAATGCCTGCATCACCACGTTGGAGGAAAAGCCAAGCTTGAGCGCATAGTCGGCCGCCATCTGCTGCAAGGTTCCGATGCCGTCGATGTAGAGCCAGTACGCCAGCAGGAAGTTGAGCACCGGGCGGTCGCGCAGCACATCGCGCACCGTCTGCCACAGCTCGCGCCAGCCGGTATGCCTGGCGGTCGGGGCCGCCTCGTGCACCAGCCGGAACATCGGCAGCGTGAATACGATCCACCACAGCGCGACATCGACGAATGCGACGCGGATCGCCATGGCGGTGCTGGCGAGGTGAAACCAGGGGGCGAACTTGATCATCAGCACGTTGAATGCGAACAGCAGGCCGCCGCCCAGATACCCGAGCGCGAAGCCGAGCGAGGAGACGCGATTGGTCTCCCGGCCTTCGGCCACCTGCACGATCAGCGCGTCCTGGAACGAGGAGCCGGCAAAAAAGCCGATCGATCCGAGTCCGAACAGGATCAGCGCCCAGGCCCAGTGGCTCTGACTGGTGAGCGCCAGTGCCCCGGTGGCCAGCGCCCCGACCACGGTCCAGATGGCGAACCACAGTTTTTTCTGTCCGCGCCGGTCGGCCAGTGCGCCGAGCCAGGGCGCGATCAGCATCACGAAAAAGGCAGCGCCGCTGTTGGTGAGACCCAGATAGAACGTTGAGGTGGTGCCCGGCATGCCCGCCCCGGCCGCCCAGTACTGGTTGAAGAAGATCGGGAACAGTCCCACCAGCACGGTGGTGACGAAGGCGTGGTTGGCCCAGGCGGTCAGGGCCCAGGCCCACTGGGCGGCGCGTTTGGGACTCAATTTCATTGCACCAGGTGTTCGCGCGTCGTATGGAATCCGATGTCCGGCCAGCGCTCCTGGGTCAACTGCAGGTTAACGCGCGAAGGTGCCAGATAGACCAGCGCACCGCCATGATCGAGCGCCAGGTGCTCGTGGGCCTTGAGCTTGAACTCCTCGAGCCTGAGGCGATCGGCCGCGCTTACCCAGCGCGCCGTGTGCACCGCGATGTTGTCGAATACACACTGCACGTTGTATTCGTCCTGCAGCCGGAAGGCCACCACCTCGAACTGCAGCTGACCGACAGCGCCCAGGATCAGGTCGGCATTGCGCAGCGGCCGGAACAGCTGCGTCGCGCCCTCCTCGCACAGCTGGTCGAGTCCCTTGGCCAGCGCCTTCATGCGCAATGGATCCTTCAGCACCGCGCGGCGGAAGATCTCGGGGGCGAAATTCGGTATGCCGGTGAAATGCAGCGGCTCGCCCTCGCTGAAGCTGTCGCCGATGTTGATGGTGCCGTGATTGTGCAGGCCGACGATGTCGCCCGCGTACGCCTCCTCCGCCTGGGTGCGGTCGGCAGCCATGAAAGTCAGCGCATCGGCGATCCTGAGCTCCTTGCCCAGCCGCACATGCCGGATGCGCATGCCGCGCTGATAGCGCCCGGAGCACAGCCGCAGAAATGCGACCCGGTCGCGGTGCCCCGGATCCATATTGGCCTGGATCTTGAACACGAAGCCGCTGAGTTTGGGTTCGTCGGCCTGCACGCTACGCTCGACGCACACCCGTGGCTGCGGCGCCGGCGCATTGGCCACGAACGCCCGCAGCAGTTCCTCGACCCCGAAGTTGCTGATCGCCGAGCCGAACAGCACCGGCGTCTGGCGCCCGGCGCGATAGGCATCCGGATCGAAACTGGCGGTGGCGCCGCGCACCAGCGCGATCTCGGCCGCCAGCCGCTCGGCATCGTCACCGAACAGCGCGCGTGCCGCATCCGAATCCAGTCCCTCGATTACCCGATTACCCCCGACACGCCCGCGCTCACCGGCCTCATAGACATAAATCCTGTCTTCGAGCAGATGATAGATGCCCTTCAGATCGCGACCCATGCCGATCGGCCAGGTGACCGGCGCGGTCTGTATTTTCAGCACGCGCTCGATCTCATCCAGCAGCTCGATCGGTGCGCGGCCGTCGCGATCGAGTTTGTTGATGAAGGTCATGATCGGGGTGTCGCGCAGCCGGCAGACTTCCATCAGCTTGATGGTGCGCTCTTCCACGCCCTTGGCGCAGTCGATCACCATCAGCGCCGAATCGACCGCGGTCAGCGTCCGGTAGGTGTCCTCGGAGAAGTCCTCGTGCCCGGGCGTGTCCAGCAGGTTGATGATGTGGTCGCGATACGGAAACTGCATCACCGAGCTGGTCACCGAGATCCCGCGCTGCTGTTCGAGCCGCATCCAGTCCGAGGTGGCGTGGCGCGCGGCCTTGCGGCCCTTGACCGTACCGGCCATCGCGATCGCGCCGCCAAACAGCAGCAGTTTCTCGGTCAGCGTGGTCTTGCCGGCATCCGGATGCGAAATGATGGCAAACGTGCGCCGCCGCGCGATTTCGAGCTCGAGCGTAGTCATGGAGATTGGCAGGTCGCTGGCGTAGAAGGCGCGCGATTCTAGTCGATGCGGCGCTTGAGCACGATTGCATCTTCGCGCCCGTCGAGCGCCTGGTAGTAGCCGCGGCGCATGCCGATCTGCAGGAAGCCGAGCGACTGGTACAGCCGGATGGCGGAGATATTGGACGGCCGCGCTTCCAGGAACGCCTCACGGGCGCCGGCGTCACCGGCAGCCTGCAGCAGATGGGCCAGTAGGCGGCGGCCGATGCCGCGGCAGCGGTAGGCGTCGGCGACACACAGGTTGAGCAGGTGTGCCTCGCCGGCCGCCACGCTCAGGATGCCGTAGCCGGTGGTGACCACACCGATCTCGGCAACCCTGCAGGTGTAGTTCACACGCAGGCAATCGCGGAATATTCCCTCGGTCCATGGGAAGGCATAGGAGGCGCGCTCGATGCGCAGCACCTGGGCAATATCCGCATCCTGCATGCTGCGGATATCCAGCTCCGGAATCCCGATGGCCTCTTGTCGTACTGCCGCCATGGGGGGAGTTAATTACGCTCCCGAGCGCGCCTGGGCAAGTTCGGCCCGGATGAATTTCAGATCGACCCAGGTCTTGCGCTTCTCGGTCGGACTACGCAGCAGGTAGGCCGGATGGTAGGTGACGATCAGCGGTGTCGCGCGCGCGCCGAAGCGATGCACCTGGCCGCGCAACCGCGCCAGCGGCGTATCGGTGGCCAGCAGGTTTTGCGCTGCGATGCGGCCGACCGCGACTATCAGCCGCGGCTGGATCATATCCACCTGCTGCTGCAGATATGGCAGGCAGCAACCCACCTCCGTGGGCCTGGGCTCACGGTTGCCGGGCGGGCGGCACTTGAGCACATTGGCGATGTAGACCGTGTCGCGCGGATGACCCATGGCACGCAGCATTGAATTGAGCAGTTGCCCGGCGCGGCCGACGAACGGCTCACCCTGGCGGTCCTCATCGGCGCCCGGGGCCTCACCGATCACCAGCACCTCGGCCCGACGATTACCGACCCCGAACACTGTCTGGGTACGCGTCTGGCTCAGCTCGCAGCGGGTGCAGACGCTGACCTGGGCGCGCAGTGCCTCCCAGGCGGCATCATCGATGCTGACGGCCGCAGGCGCCGCGGCCGGCTCGAGCGGCGGCGGCTTGACCGGCACCTGCCCGCCCGCCGCTGCACCGGGCGGTGCGCGGCGCGGGCGCGGCTTCCACACGTCCACCCCGAGCGCCTCCAGGTACTGTTCCCGTGCGCTCACGCGGCACCGTCCGGCGGCGCCTTGCGTTCCTGGCGTTGCAGCCGTCGTATGCGCCGCCACACCCACACCACCGGCGACCACAGCGCGTAGCCGCCGAAAATGGTCAGCAGCACGATCGAGGGTGCCGAAGTAATCACGATGAATACCAGCGCCACGCCCACCAGCGAGATGAAGCGCACCGGCCGCGTCAGATCAAAGCCCTTGAAGCTCGAATAGGAAAACCGGCATACCATCAGCGCGCCGGCGGCTGCCGTGATCATGAAGGCCAGGATCAGTCCGGGCAGGCCGGGCTCGTGCCACCCGCTCGACATCCACAGGAATGCCGCTACCACGGCCGCCGCCGACGGGCTCGGCAGGCCCTCGAAATAACGCTTGTCCTGCACCCGCGAGCCGAACTTCGCCAACCGCAGTGCCGCGGCGACCGCGTAGAAGAACGCCGCCAGCCAGCCGAAGCGGCCCCAGGCCTTGCCGTACTCGGCAATGCGCGCGACACCCCATTGATAGGACACGATGGCCGGTGCGACGCCGAAAGCCACCATGTCTGCAAGGCTGTCGTACTCCTTGCCGAACGCGGTCTCGGTGCTGGTCAGGCGCGCGACCCGCCCGTCGAGTCCGTCGAAGATCATGGCGATGAACACCGCCACCCCGGCGCGCTCGAAATTGCCGTCGATGGCGGCCACGATCGCGTAAAAGCCGGAGAACAGGCAACCCGTCGTAAGCAGATTGGGCAGCAGGTAGATGCCGCGCGACTGTCGGCGTACGGGCGGGCTGTCGGGATCCATGAGGGCGGCATCATAGGGGCAGTCCCACGCGGTCACAACCAACCGCACCAACCCGCGCTAACCCTTCTGTTAACATTGGTTTTTTACGCCAGCTTCCGTCCGTCGCATGCGCCTGTCGCAATACCCGATCAACACCGTCAAGGAAATGCCGTCCGAGGCCGAGCTCATCAGCCACCAGCTGATGTTGCGCGCCGGCATGATCCGCCGCGTGGCGGCCGGCATCTACAGCTGGCTGCCGCTCGGGCTGCGCGCGCTGCGCAAGGTCGAGAGCATCGTGCGCGAGGAAATGAACCGCGCCGGCGCCTTCGAGCTGCTGATGCCGGCGATCCAGCCGGCCGAACTGTGGCAGGAGTCGGGTCGCTGGAGCGAATACGGTCCGGAGCTGCTGCGCCTGAAGGATCGGCACGAGCGCGATTTCGTGGTCGGACCGACGCATGAGGAAGTGATTACCGATATCGCGCGACGCGACATCAAGAGCTATCGGCAGCTGCCGGTCAACTTCTACCAGATTCAGACCAAGTTCCGCGACGAGGTGCGGCCGCGCTTCGGCGTGATGCGCGCGCGCGAATTCATCATGAAGGATGCCTATTCCTTCCATGTCGATGAGGGCTCGCTGGCGCAGGGCTATGCCGCGATGCGCACCGCCTACACGCGCATGTTCCAGCGCATGGGACTGAATTTTCGCACCGTGCTGGCCGATACCGGCGCCATCGGCGGCAACGCCTCCGAGGAGTTCCAGGTGCTCGCCGCCTCGGGCGAGGACGCGATCGCGATCTCGGATGCGGATGATTTCGCTGCCAACGTCGAACTCGCCCCGGCGCTGCCGCCGGCGGCGCCGCGCCCGCCCCCGGGACAGCCGCTGGCGCGTATCCCGACCCCGGGCGCGCATACCATCGAACAGCTGGCAACGCTGCTTGGAGTGCCGGCGACGCGCTGCCTGAAAACCCTGATCGTCAACGGTAGCGATGGCGCTCCGGTGGCGCTGCTGCTGCGCGGCGATCACGAACTCAATGCGGTCAAGGCGCAGAAACTGCCTGGCGTCGCAAGCCCGCTGCGCATGGCGAGCGCCGCGGCGGTGCAGGCCGCGACCGGCAGCGCTCCCGGATCCATCGGGCCACTGGGGCTTACCGGAATGCCCGTGTATGCCGATCATGCGGCACTGGCGATGGCTGATTTCGTCTGCGGAGCCAACCAGCAGGACGTGCACTTCACCGGCGCCAACTGGGGACGCGACCTGCCGGAGCCGCTCGCAGCCGATTTGCGCAATGTCGTAGCCGGAGATCCCAGCCCCTCCGGCAATGGCAGACTGCAGATCGTGCGCGGCATCGAGGTGGGCCATATCTTTCAGCTCGGGCGCAAGTACAGCGCGGCGATGAATGCCACGGTGCTGGATGAAACCGGGGCTGCGATCCCGATGCTGATGGGATGTTATGGCATCGGTGTGACGCGCATCGTCGCGGCCTCGATCGAGCAGAACCACGATCAGCGCGGCATCATCTGGCCCGATCCTATCGCACCGTTCAATGTCGCGCTGGTGCCGCTCAACCTGCAGAAGTCGGCGCGCGTGCGCGAGGTGGCCGACGCGCTGTATCTGGAACTTGGCGCCGCCGGCATCGACGTGCTGTACGACGATCGCGACGTGCGGCCCGGAGTCAAGTTCGCCGATGCGGAGCTGCTGGGCATTCCGCACCGTGTGGTCATCGGCGAGCGCGGCCTGGAAGCCGGCACGCTCGAGTACCGGCATCGCCGCGCTGCCGACAGCGAGGATTTCCCGCAGCATGACGCGCTGCAGTTCATCCGCTCACGGCTGCAGTTAGCGCCGTCGGGCTGATCGCTGTCACGTGCACTGCGTGCGTTCCCGCACACTGGCCGCCATCGCGCTGCTCGCAGCGCTGCCGCTGTCCGCGGCCGTGCCGGCCCCGCCCGCGCAGAGCGATCCGGAGCTGCGCGCCGTGGTGCAACAGGCGATCAGCGAGGCGCAGTGCTTCGCCGACAAATACGATTCGGCGGTCTGGTACACGCTGATGGAGCCGAAGCTGCGGCACTACGTCAAGGACGACAAGGAGCGGCTGGAGATCCTGCAGACCGTGTACTGCGAAGCGCATCGCAGCGGCGCCAGCGTACTGCCGCCCGGCCTGATCATGGCGGTGCTCGAGGTCGAGAGCGGCTTCGATCGCTGGGCGGTCTCCAGCGCTGGCGCGGTCGGGCTGATGCAGGTGATGCCGTTCTGGCCCGAGCAGCTCGGCATGCGCCGCTACGAGCTCACGCGTATCACGCCGAACCTGCACATGGGCTGCGCGATCCTGCGCTTCTACCTCGACAGCGAGCAGCGCGATGTACGGCGCGCTCTGGAACGCTACAACGGCAGCATCGGCAAGCGCGACTATCCCGACCGCGTCATCGTGCGCTGGACGCGCTACTGGCACGGCGCCGACGACCTGGGTCGCGGACCGGTCAAGCCGTCCTGAAGTCGCGCGGCAGCTGCGTCGGGTGCAGTTCGATGACTTCCACGATCACCTCCGTCACCTTGGCCGCGGACGGACCGATCCACAGCCAGTCGATGAATTCGCGCACCGTCCCCTCATCGCCGCACACCAGCACCTCCACCCGGCCATCGTCGAGATTGCGCGCATGGCCGGCGATACCGGCCGCGCGCGCGCGCTGCTGCGCGCTGGCGCGGTAGTAGACGCCCTGCACGCGGCCCGACACCAGGCAGCGGCGCGCGACCGGGGAAGACTGGGATGGGGCGGCACTCATGCCGCATGATTTCCCGACAGCGCGCGCGCCGTCAACCCGCGCCCGCCGCGGTGTTTGCGGTTAGACTGCCGGCCGATGGCTGAAGTACTGGTGGTGTACTACTCGCGCGAAGGCAGCACGGCCGAATTGGCCCGGCAGGCGTGTCGCGGCATCGAATCGATCGACGGGGCGACCGCGACTCTGCGCACTGTGCCCGCGGTCAGCGCCAGCAGCGAAGCTGCGCCACAGGCGGTGCCGGACCAGGGGCCGCCGTACGCGGCGCTCGATGATCTGCGGCGCGCCGACGCGCTGCTGCTGGGCAGTCCTACGCGCTTCGGCAATATGGCCGCGCCGCTGAAGTATTTCCTCGATTCGACGTCTGGGCTGTGGCTTGACGGCAGTCTCGCCGGCAAGCCGGCTGCGGTATTCACCGCCACCCAGACCATGCACGGCGGTCAGGAGAGCACGCTGCTGTCGATGATGCTGCCGCTGCTGCATCACGGCATGCTGCTGGTCGGGATACCGTATACCGAGCGTGCACTGTCGACCACGCGCGCCGGTGGCACGCCCTACGGTGCCTCCCACGTGGCGGGCGTGCAGAGCGCGCTGACTGACGATGAGCGCGTGCTGGCGCAGGCGCTCGGTCGGCGCGTAGCGCAGCTCGCGGTTATTCTGGGTCGCGCCCGGAGTGCTGCGCCAGAACCTGGCGGATGAACGGCACGGTCAGGCGCCGCTGCGCCTGCAGCGCCGCGGCATCGATCGCATCCAGCAGCTGATACAGCGTCGGCAGGTCGCGTCGGAAGCGCCGCTGCAGATAAAGCGCCGTCTCCTCCGGCAGCTCCAGGCCGCGCAGGCGCGCGCGCAGTGTCAGCGCCTGGCGCTGTTCGGGCTCATCGAGCGGCCGCAGCGGCAGCAGCGTGGCGGCGGCAAAGCGCGACCCCAGATCGGGCAATGAGAATTTCACCAGCAACGGCGGCGCCACGGCCGCGGCCAGCAACACGGCGCCGCGCTCCTCGACTTCGCGATGCAACCGGAACAGGCCCTGCTCCCAGGCGCGCTGACCGGCGACGGTCGCTATATCGTCGAGCGCCACCACGCGCGCGTCGTGCCAGCCCTCGAGCGACTCCGGGCCCAGCGCCACCAGTTGCGACAGCGGCAGGTAGGCGGCATCGGCTCCGGCACCGCCAGCCAGCGCGCAGCTGGCTTGCAGCAGGTGAGTCTTGCCGACCGCGTGCGGTCCGGACAGCCAGTACACTCCGCCCAGCGCGCCGGCCGCCGCGCCGCTCGCCAGTGCTCGCAACTGCCCGACCGCCGCGCCATTCGCGCCAGCCACGAAGCTGTCAAATAGTGCGCGCTCGCGCAGCCGCATCGCCAGCGGCAATTGCTTCACGGCGCCCGTCCGTGCTCGCACGGGTAGCTCACGCGCGCCTCAAGCGTGCGCGAGTTGCAGCGCGCGCCGCGTGAATTCGCGCACGTATGAAAAGCCGCTGATCAGCACCGTGGCCAGCGTCAGCCACGCCAACCCATCGAGTACTGCTGGCGGCGGCAGCCCGTAGCCGGCGTGCGCGACGACCGCCAGCACGTACAGCAGCTGCAGTAGCGTGTTGACCTTGCTGCTGATCATCGGACGGCCGTGCAGTGGCCCGCAACCGATGCGAAACGCCAATGCCCCGAGCAGGATCAGCACATCGCGCCCGACCGCCGCGATCGTCAGCCAGCGTGGAATCAGACCGTACCAGGTCGCCACCAGGAATACGCCCACCAGCAGCAACTTGTCGGCCAGCGGATCGAGCAGCTTGCCGAGCTCGGAGGTCCAGTGAAACCGCTTGGCCAGATAACCGTCGAGGCCGTCGCTCACTGCGGCGAAAAAGAACAGCACCAGCGTCAGCGGATAATTGGCGTGTGCGATCGACACCAGGATGGGCCATACCAGCACGATGCGCGCCAGGCAGATCAGATTCGGCAGGTGTCGCACGGGCGCGGCCTACGGTGCGGACGGCAAGCGGTATTCGAGTGCACCGCCTGCGCTCAATGCTGGCGGCAGCCACGACCGAAAAATATCGCCACAGCGGTGCATTCTTTCTGGACTCCCCTCGGCTACTATAACGTGCCCGGAACACCGCGGCGCACGCCGCGGCAAATCTGCAAAGCACCCTGCATGACCAAGCCGCACAGCTATACATATCGTGACGCCGGAGTCGACATCGACGCCGGCGATGCGCTGGTGGAGCGCATCAAGCCGCTGGTCAGACGCACCACGCGGCCCGAGGTGCTGGCGGGCATCGGCGGCTTTGGCGCCATGGTGGAACTGCCGCTCGGCCGTTATCGCCGGCCGGTGCTGGTGTCCGGCACCGACGGTGTCGGCACCAAGCTGCGGCTCGCGATCGAGACCGGCCGCCACGACACGATCGGCATCGACCTGGTCGCGATGTGCGCCAACGATGTCATCGTCCAGGGCGCCGAGCCGCTGTTCTTTCTCGACTACTACGCGACCGGGCACCTGAACGTGGAAGTCGCCGCCACCGTCATCAACGGCATTGCCGAAGGCTGTGTGCAGGCGGGTGCCGCACTGGTGGGCGGGGAGACCGCTGAGATGCCCGGCATGTATCAGGGCGAGGACTACGATCTGGCGGGCTTCTGTGTCGGAGTGGTCGAGAAGGACGCCATCATCGACGGCAGCCGCGTCGCCGCCGGTGATGCAGTCATTGGCCTTGCCTCCTCCGGGCCGCATTCCAACGGCTACTCGCTGATCCGCAAGCTGGTCAGTGTCGCCGGCGCAAGCGCCGGCACGCAACTCGCGGGCCGGCCGCTGTTTGATCAGCTGCTGGCTCCTACGCGCATTTACGTGAAGTCGCTGTTGCAACTGATCAGCGCGCTGCCGGTGCATGCGCTGGCGCACATCACCGGCGGGGGACTGAGCGACAACATTCCGCGTGTGCTGCATGCCGGCCTGGAAGTCGTATTGCAGCGCCGCTCGTGGCCGCAGCAGCCGGTGTTCGACTGGCTGACCAAGACCGGCGCGATCGCCGATGCCGAGATGCATCGCACCTTCAACTGCGGCATCGGCATGGTCGTGATCGTCGCCGCCGAACGCGTCGCCGACGCGCTGCGCCTGCTGACGCAGGCCGGCGAGCAGGCGCTGCTGATCGGCGAAGTCAGGCGCGGCGAGCGCGGCGTGGTCATCGAAGCATGATCGCAACAGCCGCGCGCCGCGCGGCTGCGGCCGCCTCGTTGCTGGCCCTGTGCCCCGCTTTCGGCAACCAGGCCGCTGCGGGCGCGGAGACGTCCGATCAACTCAAGCCGTTTCAGGCGTCCTACAGCTGGACCTGGCACGGCGCCACGGTGGCAGTCTCGACGCTCAAACTTGAGCACCTCGATGGTGACAACTGGGTCTACAGCTCGAGCAGCGAGCCGCGCGGGCTCGGGCATCT
>Ga0181537_10002094_pt1 | contig 17837 bp, 16 predicted proteins | sample PEATcosm2014_Bin_39_FD_119765 | JGI IMG/M metagenome (GOLD analysis project Ga0181537, IMG submission 119765) | Peatland microbial communities from MTU Mesocosm Facility, Houghton, MI, USA - PEATcosm2014_Bin23_10_metaG | ecosystem: Environmental > Terrestrial > Soil > Wetlands > Peat | place... | reverse complement strand
CCATGACGGAGAATTCAAACAGCAATCCTCGTCGCCGCTCGGGACTGCGCGCAGTGATCGAAGTTGCGTTCATCATTTTTCTGTTCTATTCGAATCTGTTGATGGGCGAATTCACGGTCGCCAACGGTCAGGGCAAAAGCTTTGCCGCTGCGCTGAACGACATCTTTACGGGAACAAATTTTCTGATCGCGATCGTTTCGGCGATGATCGGCTACGTCATTTTCGAATGGCTCAGGAAAAAATTCTAGATCGCACAGCGCGAACGAACCCCTACAGCAATTTTGCGGCGTCTTTGGCGAAGTAGGAGACGATGAAGCCTGCTCCGGCGCGGCGAATGCCGAGGAGCGACTCGAGAATGGCGCGGTCGCGGTCGAGCCAGCCTTTTTCGAAAGCCGCCTGAAGCATTGAGTATTCGCCGGAAACCTGGTAAGCGCCGATGGGAACGTCGACGCGGTCGCGCGCGGCGCGCACGACATCGAGGTAGGGCATGGCTGGCTTCATCAGGATCATGTCGGCGCCCTCGGCGATGTCGAGATCAATTTCGCGGAGGGCTTCGCGGAGGTTGGCGCCATCCATCTGATAGGTTTTGCGGTCGCCGAACTGAGGCGCGGAGTCGGCTGCCTCGCGGAAGGGTCCGTAGAAGGCGGAGGCGAATTTTGACGCGTAACTGAGAATCGGTGTGTTGGGTTGCCCGCCCTGATCGAGGGCCTGGCGAATGGCGGCGACGCGGCCATCCATCATGTCGCTGGGAGCGACGATGTCGGCTCCGGCGTTGGCGAGGCTGACGGCGGTCTTGGCCAGGAGATAGAGAGAGGGATCGTTGTCGACTTCGAAGCCATCGGGGCCCTGGACGACGATGCCGCAGTGGCCGTGGGTGGTGTATTCGCAGAGGCAGACATCGGCGATGAGAACGAGCTTGGCGGCAGCGGAGGACTGTTTGATAGCGCGAAGGGCGCGCTGCACGATGCCGTCGTCGGCCCATGCTCCGGTGGCCTGATCGTCTTTGGAGTTGGGCAGGCCGAAGAGGAGCAGACCGCCGAGACCGAGGGAGGCGGCTTCTTCCGCTTCGCGGACGGCCTCGTCGACGGAGAGGTTAAAGACGCCAGGCATTGAGCTTATGGGGTTGCGGACGCCCTCGCCGGGACAGATGAAGAGCGGGTAGATGAGGTCGGCGGGATGGAGAGACGTTTCGCGGACCAGCGCGCGGAGCGGCTCGGTGCGGCGGAGGCGGCGCATGCGGATCTCAGGGAAACTCATAGGTCGATTGTAAGACAGGGTTTGGTGAGCGGGGGCGGCAAGTGTGTGATTTGAGACACAGGAGTTGGGGACTGGCCGTCCAGGCACCTGCGGTGCGGCAGACGCGCACTGCGTGCGCCAAGATGATTCTGGTGTGGCGCGAATCTCACAGGAATACAGGGAAGAAGTCTTTTCAAACTTGGAATTTGACGTGCGGCAACTGGTGGTGGGCATGGAGTTGCGAGCGGCGCGCTCACAGGAACGCAGGGAACCACCTGCGGTGGGGCAGCCGCGCTGCGCGCAGGAAAGCGGAGCCAGGCAGACGCGCTGCGCGGGACTGCGCATCCAGCGAATCGCGCTTCGCGCACGGGCACCTGCGGTGCGGTTGGGCCCCCACTCATCGCGATGAAACTGCGATGAATGGGGCACCCCGCGCTGTGCGGTTGAAGAGGAGGCGCAGGTCAAGTGGGACCGGCTGTCCGGGCAGAGGCTTCGCGTGACGACATTGGCGGATTGCGATTTTTCGAGGGTCGTCATGCTGCGCTCCAAAGAGAGAGTTAAAAAGTGAACGAGTGAGAAGTGAACAGAAACAGAAAAGCGGCGAGCCGGAGGTGCCGGTTTCGCCGCCTGTTTTTGACTACCTCTCTATTGTGCGCTTTTTCGAATAGTTAATACGCAAAATCGATCAAGAAATCTTTGGCTGCAAGTGATGGAGAACAAGCGAGTTAGAAATTTGGGAAAATTATTTTTGCCGTTTACCCCTTGACAAGATTTCCACAAGGGCAAAAAGCGAGCCGGTAGCCAGTAGCCAGTAGCCAGTAGCCAGTAGCCGGTAGCCGGTAGCTTGTAGCTGGTTGCCGGAAGATGCTATCGCTAAGCGCGCCCCCCGGTCCCCAAAAGCCAGGGATCGGGGGCACCCGGCGGTGGGGCAGACGCGCTGCGCGCCGGGGCAGCCGGTGGCTGTAGCCGAGAGCTGCGAAAGCTCGAGTGGGCCTGGTCTGGTTTCATGCCGGCCCTACGGGACGGCGGGGATTACGGCGATGGGTTCCCAGGGTGTCGCTCCGCTCGACCCTGGGCTATTTTCCTTCTGCCCCTACGGGGGAGTTGCTGCGACCCGGCAATCGCGCTTCGGGGCACCTGCGGTGCGGGCGGGCGCGCTGCGCGCAAAGGGATCGTGGCTTCCCACCCTTCGCCAGAGAAGAGGCGAAGGATGGGGCACCGACATCGGTGGTTGATTGAAGACCGCATGCCGATCCCTTCCCACCCTTCGCCAGAGAAAGGGCGAAGGATGGGGCACCGACACTTGGACATATTGAGAATACATAACTTATTGATTCCACAATAGCGCAGAAGCTGGAGATAGCGCACAAGTAGGAGGCTCTGCCTCAATTTGCCACAAAGATTTTTTCCGCTGCCCAGTCAGATAGCCGAGAAGAAGTGCGAAGCGGGGGGCACGAATTAGCACAAATTCTTCTCGCGATTTGGCCAGCACGATCCCCTTTTGCAGGTTGCGTAGGTTGTTGTGCCAAGTTATTACTGAAGCATTGCCGGTGATACTGGCGGAATCGCAGACCACCAATCATGGTCGTTTGATTTTCAAACTCGGGACTCGATGTCGATCATCTCAGCCTCAGAATAATTCACAAGGAATCTCCCGTGGGTTCGAAGACCCTTCTCGATGGCAACGACGCTAAGTATGGCGCAGACGTCGTCGGCGGCTTCGGCCTGCATAACTTCTTTCGTTCCGATCTCGGCTAATTTTCGAATCGCCCGAAAATAGTCTTCCGCAATCCATTCCGGAACATTCGGATTCTTAGCTTCAGTGCGAGCCAATTCGATGATTGCGACAATCGCATAGGTGTTCCAGTCCATGACGCCTCGTTGTTGATAAATTCTGACGAGAAATGGAACAGCTGCGAATGAAGCGTCACCAACGTCTCCTTGGTGGTGGAGTTCCTCCCAGAGTTCCTGCCAAACCTTTGCAGTGTCGTGCTCAGTTTCGAGTCTCCTGAGCAGCGGCCGCGGGTCGAACGGCATCTTGTATCCTCCGGTCATATTCGACCAACGAGCGTCTTCAAGACTGATCATGGGAGCCTCTTTCTGCTTGTGAACTCAATTTTCAATCATATTTTGTGTGTGGTCTGTTACTCCGAAGTCACTTTACGTTAAGCACAGAATTGCCACAAAAACCTAAGCATGACTTCTAGCCCGCTCATCTTATTGGGCTTGGATCGCTATCGATACCTGGGGCACTCATGTCTGTGGGGGAATGAGGGTGGGGCAGACGCCTGGATGCTCCGTTGCGAAAGCCGCGATCGGATGAATGCCGGCAGCGACGTGTGGTTCAATGTCCTCAAAGGGCCTAATAAAGTGGAAGTCTTACTACTCCTGCTCCCTATTTTTCTGATCTTCCCAGTTATATTCATCGTGCTCGTTGCCGTGTCTTTGCAAGCCAAGAGACGTGAAGCAGAAGAGTCGAAGGCATTGTCTCCCGAAGGAAGGGAAGAGTAGTTTGTTCCGATTTGGCCGCAGTGTTGTTGGATCGCCGCCAATCGGGACGGAGCGCGTAAATGGGGATTCTCTCCGAGAGGTTCTCATGCTTTCCCACTCATCGCGATAATGCCGCGATGAATGGGGCACCCCGCGATCGTGCGGATTGACGGCAGGCGAAGGCCAGATGCCGGTTCCCGCGACGGCGGGGAGGTTTTCGCTTCCCAGCCCCGAAGTCCACACCACAGACGAAGACGGTCGGGTCAGGCGACGGCGGGCGCGGCGATTGTGGTGGAGATGAGGGTGAGGACGGTGATGTCGTCTTCTTGGCCGAAGGCCTGGGCGGCCTGAGCAATTTTTGGAGCGGTCTGGTGGGAGAGGGCGGCGGAGCGATCGAAGCCGAAGAGGGCGCCGTTTTTGTCGCGCGCCTCGACGACGCCATCGGTGATGAGGGTGAGCTGCTGGCCGGGCGTGAACCGGAATGCCGATTCAATGTAGGCGGCTGAGGCGGCAAGACCGAGGGGCAATCCATTGTCGACAGAGAGCTCTTTGCCGTCGAGGTAGGGGGCGATGTGGCCGGCGTTGGCGATGGTGAGGGCGCCGTCGGGGTCGGCGCGCAGGACGAGGCAGGTGGTGAATCCGCCGTGGCTGCGAGCCAGCATGCGGGTATTCATGGCGGCGAGGATCTCGGCTGGGCTGTGAGTGTAGTGGGCGAGGGTGCGGAAGGTGCCGACGAGCAGGGAGACGGTCATGGCGGCAGGCATGCCTTTGCCGCTGACATCGCCGATGACGACGAGGACGCCGCCATTTTGGAGGGGCGAGATTTGGAAGAAGTCTCCGCCGACCTCGCCGGCAGGCTTGTAGACGCTGTCGAGGGCGAAGCCGGGGACGGTGGGAATTTCATCGGGGATGAGGACATGCTGAACGGCGCGCGCGGCCTCGAGCTCGGCGGCGACGCGGGCGCGTTCGCGAGCGATGCCGATGGTGCGCAAGACGAGGAAGAGCAGCAGGGTGACGCAGTAGATGACGCTCCAAACGTCCCAGACGTCGAGGCTGTAGGTTGCGATGTGGAGATTGGGGAGGGGAGGGATGGGCACCGGCCACTGCCAGACGTTTTTGGCGACAAAGAGGCAGTACCAGTAGTTGGCGATGCTGACGACGGCGATGGCGGGAAAGATGACGCGGGCGTCGCGGTTTCCGCGCAGCAGGCCCTGGAAGAGCAGGACGGTGAGCACCGCTTTGACGATGAGGGCGGGAAGGAAATAAGCGATGAGGGTGGGAAGAATGGGCAGAAATCCGGTGTTGTTGAGGTTGGAGGCAAAGTATCCGAGGAAGTTGGCGACCATGAGAGCGATCAGCCATGGAGAACGGCGGAGGCTGAGAATGAGGCGGACGAACTCGATGAGAGCCACGTTGCTGATGCCGAGCCAAAGGGTCACGAAGACGTCGCCCTGGGCGGTCAGGAGATGAGTATTGACCCAGACCAATTGAGCCTGCTGAAGGCCGGCGGCGAGAAGAGAGACGGCGATGGCGAGATACTCCCAACGGCTGCGCATAGCGAGGTAGAGGGCCAGGGCGACCAAGCCGACGACGAGACTGAGCCCGCAGTTGACGAGGTAGATGGCGTTTTGATGAACCGCCTCGTAGCCGGCATCGCGCGTCGCGGCATCCTGGGTGGCAAGGAATACTCCGCCGGTGTGGAATGGAGTTGTGTTCCCGACGCCGTTGCGGGCCGCGCGGTTGAGGGCGAAACGAAGAGCAACGAGCAGATTGCCGTCGGGGATGCTTAAGTTTTCTGGGAGGTTATAGGAAGCGAGATAGTTCTGGACGGATTGGAGGGATCCGCTCATCGGGCCACAGGAGCCGATGCGCACACCATTAATGTAGACCTCATAGCCGCCCTGAATGAATTGAGTTTCGACGGCGATGTAGCGTGCGTTGGGCCGGATATGGACATGGATGCGATACCAGACATAGGAAGCGTTTTGGATGCCGTAGTCGGAAAGCAATTTGTCAGAGGAGATAGTGCGCCAAGCGCTGTCGTCGTAAGTGGGCGAGGCGAAGGCAGGGTTGTCTCCGAGGGAGACAAGCCAGGAGGGGCCGAGCGTGACGCGTGTGCCGAAATAAGGGGCGTCGAAATGGCGGGGATTGGTGTCGAGAAAAGGAGGGGACGACTGTGCCGCGGCGCCGACGATGGATGCGAGGACGAGAGAGAAGCAAAGAAGAAGGCGAATCGTTCGCGCCATGGATTGACCTCGGATGGGGGAGCACCGCTGTTGGCACTATACAGAGTGGGAAATGGGAACGTGAAGAGATTGCGTGGGGTGCGTAAGGCGAATCGGGGGACAAGTGCGGGACGCTGTTTGACGCAACGGGATTTGCGATCGAGCGGGTTGTGCCGACGGCGGGCGCCTGGAGCATTGTGGAGACGCGGCCGGTGTAGAGATCGCCGGCCGCGCGAGGCGGCGCTTAACGTTTGCCGCGCGAGACGTATTGAAAACACTGCTCGAGCGAGACGCCCAGCTCGATTGCGACCTTGAACGCGGTCTCGAGCGAGGGGGAATACTTGTCTTGCTCGATGGCGATGATGGTCTGGCGGGTGACGCCAACGCGATCGGCGAGTTCTTGCTGCGTCATCTCTCGCGCGGCGCGAAGCTCTCGAATCTGATTGCGGATCGCGGGCATCAGAGGGCTCCGCGGTAGGACACGATCTGGGTCATGGTCTTGACGATATCGGCAATGACCAGCATGCCGAAGAAGACGCTCAGGAAATGGAGGCCGACCATCGGGCCGCCCACTTGCATATTGCCGACGGTGGAGTGAAACCACAACATGGCGAGGCCGAAGACCATGAGAGAAGCGACGGTGAGATAGCCGGCACGATAGCCGCGGAGCTGAATCAAGCGGTCGCGCTCGTCGGTGACGCGGTTGCGGTTGACGGCGGAGATCAGGCCCTGGAGGACGAACTGCAGCAGGATGACGGAGCCGATCATGGCGGCGACCTTGTTGACGGAGTTCTCATGGTGGAGGAAGAAGTAGGGCCCGTAGACCGCCAGCTCCACAGCAAGGGAAGCATAAAGGGACTTTTCGCGGTAGGAAAGGTTGAGTGCCATTGCGCGTCACTCCATGTACAAAATTTTTGACATGAATGAACATATCTCTGAATGAAGGGGATGTCAAATATTTTTTACACACAATGTGAACGGATACGGGTGGCTGGATGTCCGGCGGCGGGAGGGAAATCTTTCTCCTTGACAGCTTAGGAGAGCCGGGGTACTCTCCTTAGTAGCTTAGGGGGAGAAACGTGGGAGACCAGGCACAGCTTTTACCGGGAACGCTCGATCTGTTGATTTTGAAAGCGGTGTCGCTGGGGCCGCTGCACGGCTACGGAGTGCTGCTGCGGATCGGTCAGATCTCGGACAGCGCGCTGCTGATCGAGCAGGGGGCGCTGTATCCGGCGCTGTTCAGGCTGGTGCGGCAAGGGCTGCTGAAGGCGAGCTGGGGCACATCGGAGAACAATCGCAAAGCCAAGTTTTATGAGTTGACGGCGACGGGGCGGAAGCGGTTCCGCGAAGAGACGGAGAGCTGGAACCGGTTGGCGACGGCGATGAGCGCGGCGCTGGCTTCGCGGGCGGAGGAAGTATGAGCGCTTCATTGTGGCAGCTATGCGGACGGGAGTTGAGATGATCGAACGAGCGCAAGAAAGATATCCCCGCTCGCGGGCGCGGATGACCGGCGTGGTCTATTTGCTCTACTTTTTGACGGCGATCGTCGCGCAACTGCTGGTGAGTCGCGCGCTTGTGATTTATGGAAACGCGGCCAACCTGATCGCGGACGGCTTCTATATCGCGTTGACGCTGCTCTTCTATGTAATGTTCAGGCCGGTCAACAGGATCGTGTCGTTGATTGCCGCGGTGCTGAGCATGACGGGATGCGCGGTGATGATTGTCGGCCTGATTCCACGCGTGACGATCTCGATGAGTCCCTTGTGGTTTTTTGGTCCGTATTGCCTGCTGATCGGGTACCTGGTGTTCAGGTCAACGTTTCTGCCGCGCATACTTGGCGTGCTGATGGCCCTGGCGGGTGTTGGCTGGCTGGCATTTCTGGTGCCGGCAGTGGCGCGCAATCTGACTCTCTACGTTGAAATCCTCGGTGTCGTTGCGGAAGCATCGCTGATGCTGTGGCTCATCGTGATGGGCGTCAACGTGAAGCAATGGAATGCACAAACAGAGACTGCGAAAGGGCACCTATGAAACTGCTGGCCTATCTCCGATCAGTTGCCGCGAGTTTTCTCAGGCGCGGCCAAACCAGCGCCGAAGCAGAAGAAGAGTTGCGGTCGCACATCGCGCTCAGAGCCGATGATCTGGAGCGCGGAGGGATGGCGCGGGCCGAGGCGGAGCGGCGGGCGCGGATCGAGCTGGGCGGGCGCGAGAAGTACAAAGAGGAGATCCACGAGGCGATGGGCGGGAGTTTTATGTCGACGCTGGTGCAGGATGTACGGTTCAGCCTGAGGGTGCTGCGCAAGTCGCCGGGGTTTACAGCAGCGGCGATTGTGACGCTGGCGCTGGCGATTGGCGCGAATGCAGTGGTGTTTGGCGTGATGGATGGGCTGATTTTGCGCCCGCTGAATGTGCCGCAGGCGGGGAGTCTTTACGGGGTACCTTATGGCAACAATCCAACCTGGCAATCGTATCCGAACTATCTCGATCTGCGCGACCGCAATCGGAGCTTCGATGGATTGGCGGCGTTCAACTTTGCGCTGGGCGTGGCGATGGACACGGGAAAAGACGCGCAGATTGTGAATGGGTTTGCGGCGACGGGAAACTACTTTGACGTGCTGCGCGTTCATCCCTATCTGGGGAGATTTTTTCACGCTTCCGATGTGCGGGGGACCGACAGCGCTCCGTATATCGTGCTGACGTACGCTTATTGGCACAGCCGATTTCAGGACGATCGCAATGTTGTGGGGCGGACGGTGCTGCTGAACAAGCATCCCTTCACGATCATCGGCGTGGCGCAGCCGGGATTTCAGGGAACGCTGCTGTTTGTTTCTCCTGATTACTTCATGCCTATCGTCAACCAGGAGCAGATCGGCGGCGGAGGAGATCCGAACGAACGCAGCAATACGGGCGGGGTTTTTGAGTCGTTTGGACATTTGAAGCCGGGAGTGACGCCGGCGCAGGCGATGGCCGATGTGGACGCGGTGAGCGCATATCTGGAGAAGACCTATCCCAAAGAGGTGGCTCACCAGAAGACGGAGATCACGCGGGTTGGGCTGAGCGGATTCGGCTCGGGGGTGCGCGCCTTTGTGGCAGGACTGACGCTGCTGGCGGGGCTGATTTTGCTGGCGGCGTGCGCCAACCTGGGCGGCCTGTTTGCGGCACGGGCCGCGGATCGCGGGCGCGAAATGGCGCTGCGCCTGGCGCTGGGGGCGACGCGCAAACGGATCTTGCGACAGCTGATGACGGAGGCTATGCTGGTTTCGCTATGCGGCGGCGCGGCGGGATTGGTGGGCAGCATCGCGCTGTTGCGCAAACTGAGCACATGGCAGCCGATTGCAGGAGCACCGATTCATTTGCCGGTTACTCCGGACGCGAAGTTGTATTGGTTCGCACTGGGGCTGGCGCTGGTGAGCGCATTTCTATTCGGCATTGTTCCGGTGCGGCAGGTGCTGCGAGCCAATCCCTATGAGATTGTGAAGGCGGGCGCGGGGGCAAGGCTGGGGCGGCGGGTGACGGTGCGCGACGTGCTGCTGGTGGTGCAGATCGCGATTTGCGCGGTGCTGGTGACTTCTTCGCTGGTGGCAGTGCGCGGACTGATGCGGTCGCTGCATAGCGACTTTGGGTTTGAGCCAAAGAACACAATGTTGGCGGGGGTGAATCCGGGGACGGCGGGCTATAGCGGCGATCAAGTGCCTGCGATGCAGAGACGCTTGATCGATGCGATGCGAACGATTCCGGGAGTGGAATCGGTGGGGTTGGTGAACGGGTATCCGCCGCTGGTTTATACCGCGGGAACGAAGGTGGGCGTGTTCAAAGTGGAGACCAGCGATCTGAAGCCGGCGAATGCGGCGGCGATGCCGTATCGATATGACATTTCACCCGGATACTTTGCGGCGGCGGGCACCAGCCTGCTGGCGGGCAGGGATCTGCTGTGGAGCGACAGCAAGACTGCGCCGGTGGTTGCGGTGGTGAATCGGAATTTTGCGGAGAAGATGTTTGGCTCGGTGGCGAATGCGATCGGCAGGAGCTACAAGCTGCAGGATGAGACGCGCGTCGAAGTTGTGGGGGTGGTGGAGGACGGGAAATACCAGGTGCTGACGGAAGATCAGCAGCCGGCGATCTTTCACAACTACCTGCAGTCTCCTTTGAGCCCGGGATATATCGTGGTGCGTTCGAAACGCGATCCGCAGCAACTGGCGGCGGCGATGCGCAACAAGATAAGGGAGGTCGACTCGGGGCTGACGGCCGACATTCAGTCGTGGACCAACCTGCTGCAGACGGTGCTGTTTCCGGCGCGGGTGGCGACGATGGCGCTGGGGGTGCTGGGGCTGATGGGCGGGGTGCTATCGATTACCGGAATTTTTGGGATGGCGGCGTACTCGGTGAGCAAGCGGCTGAAAGAACTGGGCATTCGCATGGCGCTGGGCGCGCAGCGAAGGGAAGTGTTGAGGACGGCGCTGGGACGCGCGGTGAAGCTGCTGGCGATCGGCTCGGCGGCGGGATTGGTGCTGGGGATTCTGGCGAGCCGGGTGCTTGCCTACATCGTGTATCAGGCTACGCCGCGCGATCCGCTGGTGCTGGCGGGAGTGGTTTTGGCCATGGCGTTGCTGGGACTGCTGGCGACGTGGATTCCGGCACAGCGTGCAATGGCGGTGGACCCGATGGTGCTGCTGCGCGAGGAATAAATCGCGGGTCGGATCAGAGCTGGTCGTAGAGCGTGGTGTTGCGATAGCCGAGCAGGGTGACCAGGGTCCAGATGCCGAGCGCGGTGCCGATGGGGATCTTGAGCAGGCAAACGATGGCGGCGACGATAGCGACCACACGGCCCCAGGGCGCGCGTTCCATCAGTCCCCAGCCGGCGACGAAGGCCAGCGCGGAGCGGACGATGACGATGGCCCACGCGAAGCGAAGGAATCCGGGGCCAAAGAAACCGGGGCCACCTGGGCCCTGAGACCAAGGGCCATGCGCCCAGGGGCCGAAGTTGCCGCTGAGGAAGGCGTTGGCGAACATCATTCCAGCAGCGCCGAGGGCGAGTGAGAGCGCACCGTAGACAAACCAGACGATGCTGAGGGCGCGGATGCGGCCGGCGTAGTTCTGCACCTGGAAGTCGAGATTGGGAATGAGGGGAACCGCGATGGCGACGGGGCGGCCGCATTGCGGGCAGACGGGCTGTCCTGGAACTAATCCCTGACCACAAGCGCTGCAAAACATGGTGGACCTCCTACGCGTGCCTATCAGAGTAATACGCGCGAGGGCTGGAAGGGGTTCCGTAAAGGCAGGGACTAGGGACTGAGAGGCCAGGGACTAGGGACTGAGGGACTAGGGAATAGGGGCTCGGAGGCTAATGCGGTGGGGGAGCGGGGCGGCGTTCCCAGTGTTCTTCGTGGCGATCGTCGCGGAGGGTGAGGCCGGTGATGCGGCCCTGCGGGTCGCGGTCTACGAGGATGTGGGTAAGGCTGATGCCATTGGGATAGAAGAGGGTGTTGAGCGACTCGGCGGCAAGCTCGGTGACCTCACCGTGGAGGTTCTTTTGAAAGAGCTCATCGCCCTCGCGGAAGAGTGTGACGCCGATCTGACCGTGTTCGTCGAGGTAATCGCCGAGGAAGCTGTCGAGCTGCGCGGAGGTTAAGTGGAGCGCGACGGGATGGAGGGGAATGGTGAGGCGTTCGGCGAGCGGGGGTGGTTCGTTGCGGGGTTCGAGACGATGGGAGAGCAGCCAGCGGGGGAGCTCGGGCTCGTTGAAGGCGCGGAACCAGCAGTCGTGCTGAAGGCCAGTGTAGATCCAATAGCGCATGTGGCCGCCGGAGGCTTTGAAAGCGTCGAAGGTGAGGTCGTCTCCGCGGATGGGGACCACGGGATCGATGCTGCCGTGGAATATCCAGACCGGGGTGCGCCCGAGGGCATGGGCGTATTCAAAGGGCAGCGTGGCGACCTCATGCCAGCGGTCGGGGGCGTAGCTCCAGAAGATGCTGCCCGCAGCGATGGCGATGGCGGCCCAGCGTTTGGGGTAGGTGCGGGCGAGGTCCCATGCGCCGTAGCCGCCGAGGGAGAGACCGGTGAGATAGGTGCGGGACGTGTCGGCGTGGAACTCGAGGGTTTCCTGCTGGAGCGCGGTCATGGCCATGGTCATCATGTCTGGATCGGTCCAGTAGTACATCTGGGGGCACTGAGGCATGACGACGATGAAAGGCCAGCGCTCGGGATGGTCGCGGATGGCTTCAGGGAGGCCGATCTGGGTTTGCCACATGCCCTCGGCACCACGTTCGCCGCGGCCGTGAAGGAAGAGGATGATGGGCCACTGCTTGTGGTCGTCGCGGCGGAAATCTTCAGGAAGATAGACCTGAAAGCGGTAGGAGACGCCGTGGAGATCAAGGGTGCGATTGAGGAAGCCGGTCTCCTGGAAGTTTTTGGAGCGGGCGGCGGGGGCAGCGGAGGCGGCGCCGGAGGTGGGCGCGAAGAGCGCAGCGAACAGGGAGCAAGCCGCCAGGAGTCTTGAGACGCGAAGCATTTCGAGACTTCATGATAGGCCGAATGAGCGGGTGATTGGAGAGGAAATGGAGGCAGGCACGCGAGCAGGTCACTGATGGGGAAAGAGGCATGGGAAGGCTGGCGATCTATATAAGGAGGCGCTCCCCGCAGATTCTTTGGAGATTCCTGACGAATCACTTATGAAGTGGCGTGCAAGAATCTCGTGAAAGAATCAAAGGAGACCCCCTTTTGAGGATCGCGGCCGACATCATGAGTCAACTTGAACCGGGAGAGATGCTGGACCACTACCGCATTGATGCGGCGGTGGCGCGCAGCGCGATGTCGATGCTCTACAAGGCGACGGATCTGAAGGACGGGAAGCAGGTGGCGGTGAAGGTTCCGCTGCCCGAGATGGAAGCCGACCCGGTGCTGTTTGAGCGGTTCAAGCGGGAAGAAGAGATTGGGCAGCTGCTGGATCACCCCGGGGTGGTGAAGACGTTTGACGGCGAGAACCGCAGCCGCGTCTACATGGTGATTGAGTGGGTCGAGGGACGGCTGTTGCGCGCGATTTTGAACGAGGAGAAGAAGCTGCCGGTGGAGCGGGCGGTGAAGATCGCGCTGGGGATCTGCGACGCGCTCGACTACATGCACAAGCGAGGCATTGTGCACCGCGACCTGAAGCCGGAAAACGTGATGGTGGGCGAGGACGATGCGATCAAGCTGATCGACTTTGGGATCGCGATGAAGGAAGACGCGCGGCGGCTGACGTTTGTGAACATGTCGTCGACGCTGGGGACGCCCGATTACATCTCTCCAGAGCAGGTGAAGGGACAGCGGGGCGATCAACGCAGCGACGTTTATGCGGTAGGCATCATGCTCTACGAGATGCTGACGGGGCAGGTGCCGTTTGCGGGGCCGAATCCGCTGGCGGTGATGAACGAGCGGCTGCTGATCGATCCGCCGTCGCCGCGAGCGCTGAACAAGGAGATTTCGCCGGAGCTCGAGGAGATTTTGTATCGGGCTCTTGAGCGCGACCCGCGGCATCGCTACTCGACGGCGCACGAGATGATCTGGGATCTCGAACACCAGGAACAAGTGGGCGTGGAGGATCGCGGAATACGGACAATTGGGCGCGGCGGACGGCGCGGGATCAATAAAAAGATGCTGCTGTATGCGGGGATGGCGCTGGTGCCGGTGGTGCTGTTTGCGTTGATGCTGCTGCTGGCGAAGAGGTAGCGGAGTCAGCGGAGCTAGCGGGGTTAGCGGAGCTAGCGTCAGGCGGGGAGTTGCTTGAGGACTTTGCGGGCGCGGCGGAACCAGGGGCGTTCGCGGCGGCGCAGATAGCTGGGCATGGTGGGCTCTTTGTCGAGGACTTTTTGTGCCCATTCGCGGGCCTCGGCGCTGAGGCCCTCGGAAGCAAGCAAATCAGCAAAATTCAAATAAGTCTCTGACAGGGTCGAAGTCACCGTCACGCGGCGGAAGAGGGCTTCGGCTTTTTGTTTTTCGCCGGTGAGGGCGTAGGCCTGGGCAAGCAATGCAGGGGCGCGATTGAAGTCGTAGTCGGGCGACTGGGCGATGACTTTTTCAAGATCGGGCAGGGCGGCGGGCGCATCGCCGAGGAGGATCGCGCAGACGCCGCGTCGGTAGAAAGTGTCGAGGGTGTTGGAACGGGCGGCGATGGCCTTGTTGAATGCGTCGCGGGCGGCCTGGAGCTTGCCGTTTTCCATGTAGAGCTCGCCGAGCTCTTCAAAGTTGCCGGCGGAGGGATTGTCGCGAATGGCGAGCTCAAGGACGTCGATGCGCTTGCCGCGCGAGATTCCTTTGAAGGATTGATTGAGGAGGCCGATGTCGGGGACAGCCTCGACGAAGAGGTAGATGAGTGCGCCGATGGGGCCGAGAAAGAGGATGACCCAGAGCCAGTAAGTGTCGGGGCGGCGGCGAATGAAATGAATGATGGCCGCAGCCTGCAGGAGCAGGCCCCAGGGATAGAAGAGGTGGGTGAGCATTCCCATGGAGTGGTTGGGTTCCTGTGGCGATTATAGGGGGCGGCGGAGTAGGGAATGGGGAGTAGGGATTAGGAACTGAGGGCGGCTTAGCGGTAGGAGTCGTCGCGGTGGACGACGAATTCGGGATAGGCGCCGCCGCCGAGTTCGTGGAGGTCCATGCCGATGCGTTCGCCATCGGGATCGACGCGGAAGGGCACGAAGCGGTTGAGCACGAAGAACAATAGATAGAGGAGGGGCAGAAAGAGGCCGAGCAGGGTGGCGATGCCCACGAGCTGGGCGGTGAGCTGACCGCGGAGCGGCGCGAAGAGGCCGGCGGCGATGAGTCCGAGGAGAGCGCCCGCGGCGTGAACGGAGATGGCGCCGGAGGGATCGTCGACCGAGACAGCGAGCTCGAGCACCTCGACGAGGAGCGGGATGGCGATGCCGGCGACGGCTCCGATGAAGAGCGATTGGAGAGGCGTGGCGACGGCGGCGCAGGCGCTGGAGGTGACGAGGCCGGCGAGCCAGCCATTAGCGCAGAGACTGGCGTCGGGTTTTCCGAAACGAACCTGGGTGACGGTGAAGGTGGCAGCGAGAGCGGCGGCGGCAGCGAGCAGAGTATTGACGGCGACGACGGGGAGCGCGGCGGGAGCGGCTGAGAGAAAGAGAAGCGATCCTGCCATGTTGATGGCGAGCCAGCCGACCAGAGCGACGAGACATCCGAAGAGGACGTAGACGGCGTTGTGGCCGGGCATGGCGGTGGACAGGCCTTCTTTGGGGAACTTGCCACGGCGGGAGCCGGCGATCCAGACGACGGCGAGAGCGCTGAGGCCGCCGAGAAGGTGGATGGCAGCCGCGCCACCGGGGTCGAGGAAGCCAGCGCCGAGCGAAAAATTGAGGCCGAGCTGAGCGAGCCAGCCGTTGCCCCAGGTCCAATGGGCGACGAAGGGAAAGATGAGAGCCGAGAGGATTGCTGCGGAGGCGATGCCAGCGGCGAGACGCCAGCGATCGGCGCCCGAACCCCATGGAATGAGGACGGCGAGGGCGACGGAGAGAAATTCAAAAAGCGAGACGAGCTGGGTGTGCGAGGACTGGGACGCGAAGCCGCCGAGGAAGAGCGGGCCGGTGCCGGCCCAGTTCCACGATTTGGCAAAGAGGCGGAAGATGTGGCCCGAGCCGGAGGAGCCGTCGGCGATGGTGGCGCCGATGAGGGCGAAGACGAGGACGGCAACGGAGACGAGTGCAAGCGAGCCGAGGAGCGATTGGGCAGCGGAGCGCGAACGGCCGAGGCCGGTGTTGATGAGGGCGAGGCCGGCGACGGCCAACGGAGCGATGAGGAGCAACGCCAGGGTGAGGACGTAGGCGGATTCAGTGAGCGCGGGAACGGCGGGCGTGGTCATGAGCGGCTCTCTCCACGCCGCTCCATGTGGCCACGGACGGCGACGACGAGGCCCATGGCTTCAACGGCGAGCCCGCAGACGACGAAGGCGGCGCGCGGCGCAGGATCAGGAAAGAGAAGGATGGCCGCGACCGCGAGAAAGAATCCGGCTGGCATGACCAGCAACCCAGCGTATTTCATGAACCGTACCCATGCGGTGAAACCGTGCGCGGAATCGCTGCGCAGGGATCACCGGTCTTTCGAGTGAGGACCGGCGGGCGGATGTTTGTCCGCAAAGGGTAAATCGATTAGGACACAGAGGGCAGCCGGTCGGAATGCCTTTATGAATTTTAAAGCAATGGATTGGAGAGAGCAGGATTGATTGCTGCGCGCATTGCGGGACAGTGGCGAAGAGCCCTTACGGTTTCTTTTTGAGGGCCGGGCAAGAATGAAGTATGGGCATGCGATTGACACGGATAGGACGGCTGGCGCCGGTGATGCTTGGGGTGGTGACGCTGGCGAGCGTGGCGGTGCTGTTTGTGTGGGACGCGGAACCGGGTCTGTTTCCGGCGCGGGCGCATGAGGTGCTGGCGGCGTTTCCTCTGGCGATGATTGCGGTGGCGTATCTGGCATTTCAAGCGGTGCAGCGGCCGGCGCGGATGGAAGTGGTGAAGGCGGTGCTGCTGGCGGCGGCGTTTTTGCTGTGGGCGGCCAATCAACTATGGCCGGAGCTGAAGCAGGCGACGCTGTTTAATGATCTGGCGATCGGGTTGTTTGTGCTGGACGTGTTTGTGGTGATGGTGCAAGGCAGCGGAGACAGCGGTGTTAGCGGAGTTGGCGAAGCGGTGGGCAGCGAGGCAGTGAAAAAGTGAAGCAGTGAAGCGTGGAATCGGGGAAGCAGCGAGGCAGTGCCTTAAGAGGTCGACGAGTCAGCGAATGGGTGTGGTAATTTGGAGCGAGAAAAATCCCCTAGAAAATCCCATTCTCTGAGACGTGCGCGCTCAGGGGAGCGGTGGTGTCTTCCCATCCTGGGACTTCGTCACAACATACATTCTTTTCAGCTGAATACAAATGTTTCGCGAGATAAACATTTTTTGAAAATTGAGGCAGCGCGACGCTTGCGAAAGGAGTTGTGACTGCTATATTGAACTTTCGGGGTCATCCGAAGCACAGCATCCCTTTGCAATCAAACTGAAAATAACCGCAACGTATGTGACCGGCAGCACAGCGCGCATCTTGCGATACGAAACGAAGAACAACACGCAGGAAAGCATTCATGGCGCAGATATTTGATCGCAGCTCCAATGCTTTGGCTCGGGCGAGCCTTGTGCTGACGGGGCTGCTGGTGATCGCGGTAGGCGTGACGCTGGATCAGTTGCAGCGTTCACCCTGGGTGACGCGGCAAGGGCAGCGGCCGGAGCAGCCGGTTCCATTCAGTCACAAACATCATGTGCAGGGGCTGGGGCTGCAATGTCAGTACTGTCACGTGACGGTGGAGAAGTCGAGCTACGCTGGAATCCCCCCTACCAAGACCTGTATGAACTGCCATGCGCAGATCTGGACCAACGCACAACTTTTAGAACCGGTGCGCAACAGCTGGGCGACGGGCGAATCGCTGGCATGGACCAAGGTGCACGACCTGCCGGATTTTGTTTATTTCAGCCACGAGATTCACGTGAACAAGGGGCTGGGCTGCGCGACCTGTCACGGGCGCGTGGACATGATGCCGCTGATGTATGAGCAGAACACGCTGCAGATGGAGTGGTGCCTGGACTGCCATCGCAATCCCGCGAAGAATCTGCGGCCGACCGGACAGATCTACAACATGGCATGGGAAGCGCCGGCGGAGGACAGGCCGGTGTGGTGCTCGGTGGGCGATGACAAGACGGGTGTGCCGACGGCGCAGAGCGTGAACTGCGTGACCAAGGATCCGACGGGCGCGGGGCCGGAAGTGGCATCGCTGCAGATGCCGGCGATGGGCGCGAAGGGGCTGGCGAGTGAAGTGGCCGCGGCCAGCATGCCAGCGACGGTGAGCTATCAGAAGTTCACCAGCCAGAT
>Ga0181537_10002093_pt1 | contig 17851 bp, 17 predicted proteins | sample PEATcosm2014_Bin_39_FD_119765 | JGI IMG/M metagenome (GOLD analysis project Ga0181537, IMG submission 119765) | Peatland microbial communities from MTU Mesocosm Facility, Houghton, MI, USA - PEATcosm2014_Bin23_10_metaG | ecosystem: Environmental > Terrestrial > Soil > Wetlands > Peat | place... | reverse complement strand
CAGATCGGCTTCGCGCCGGCCAAAACCCTGGGCGATACGCTCGAGCTTGACGGGCGCCACGACGATGTCGGGGTCGAGACCTTTTCCTTGGATAACGCGGCCGCTCGGTGTTGTGAAGCGAGCCGTGGTCAATTTGATCGCGCCGTTACCGTTTAACGGAATCAGCGTCTCGATCGCGCTCTCGCCAAAAGTCTTGGTGCCGATCAGCACGGCGCGGTGGTCGTCCTGCAGCGCGCCGGCGACGAGCTCGGCTTCGCTCGCGGTGCCGCCATTGACGAGAGCGACGATCGGCACGCCGTTGGTCAGGTCGCCGGGGGTCGCGGCGATGTGCTTGGCGCTGTCGGCTTTGTGCCCCTTGACGACCGTGATGTCGCCCTTGTCGATAAAATCATCCGCCGCGGCGACCGCCACATCGAAATCGCCGCCCGGGTTGTTGCGCAAATCGAGGACAAACCCGACAAGCTTGTTGCCCGCCTGCTTTTGCAGATCCTGCACCGCCGCAGTCAGCGCCGCCTGGGTTCCGGCATCAAAGCCGGCGACGCGGATATAGCCGACATCACCACCTTCGAGATGCGCGGCGACGGTCGGCCATTTGATTTCGGCGCGCTTGACGGTGATATCCACCGGCTTGGTGCTGTCGTGACGCATCGTCAGCGTGACCTCGCTGCCGATCGGCCCGCGCAGTTTCGCCTCGACCTCGGGCAAGGTCATGTCGAACACCGGGTCCTTGTCGATCGCGAAAATGGGCTCGCCCGGCTTGATACCGGCCGCGGCGGCTGGTGAATGATCGCGCGGCGACACCACCTTGAGCTGCCCGCCATCGATCGTGACAACGAGGCCGATCGACCCGGTTTGCCCTTCGACCGGGTTCTGCTGAGCCTTGTATTGGTCCTCGGTCAGGTAGACGCAATTCGGGTCGAGGCCCGACAGCATCCCGGCGATCGCGGTTTCGATCAGCTTGCGGTCGCCAACCGGTTCAACCGCATCCTGGCGAATCCGCTCGAAGGCTTCACCGAACAGGTTGAGCTGCTCATAGACGCTGCTCTTGCCCGTGTTCGATTGCGACCAGGCGGGACTCGGCGCGAGCAGAGCGAGCAACACAAGCGTCGGCACCCATTTGCGCATCAGCGTCATTCTCCACGAAAACGCTCGCACACTAGCCGAGATGCCGGGTATTGCAATGGTCTCGGCGACCTTGCCGGGCAAACTCGCGCGGCGATTAAACCGCCGGTGAAGCCACGGTCGGCGGCTAGGCACCGAGGGTTGGAGGCGAGCCGTCGCCCGCGCGCCACAATCGACCAACGCGGCAAACCATCGTATATGAAAAGTATGAGCGTTGTCGGCCGCATCCTCGTCGGCGCCCGCCACTTATCGTTTGGCGGGCCGCTTGGTCATCTGCTCGCGCGGATCGGCGAGCATTTGCCGCATTGGCACCACGCCACGACCGACCCCGAGGGCAAGCCGGTCGATAACGGGCACGGCGACCCGCGGCGGCGCGTCAGCTTTACGATCGCCGTGATCGCGCTCGGCGCCAAGATGGCGAAGGCCGATGGTGAGGTGACACGCGACGAGGTCGCCGCGTTCAACGAGGTGTTCAGTGTGCCGCCGGGCGAGGAAGCGCATATGCGCACGATCTTCGACCTGGCGCGGCGCAGCACGCACGGGTTCGAGAGCTACGCGCGCCAGGTCGGGCGCCTGTTTGTCGACGATCGGGCGGTGCTCGAGGATCTGCTTGGCGGCCTGTTTCACATTGCGCTCGCCGACGGTGCGCTGTGCGCCGCCGAGGACGCCTATCTGTGCGAGGTGGCGCGGCTGTTCGGCTTTGACGCCGCGGTTTATGCGCGTATCCGCGCGACCCATGTCGGCGCGCCGCCGGAAGAAGACCCGTACGCGATCCTCGGCGTTGGGGTCGGCGCCTCGACCGAGGAGATCCGCGTCGCCTATCACCGGCTGGTGCGCGAGACCCATCCCGATACCCTGATGTCCCAGGGCCTGCCACCGGAATTGCTCGAACGCGCCACCGCCCGCATCGCGCGGATCAACGCCGCACATGACCGTCTGGTCAAAGGCGAGGCGGCGCGGGCATGAAGCTGCCGGCGATGACAAGGCTGGCATGAGCGGGCTCAAGATAAGCGAGCGCCCATCACCGAATCACGATAGCCGCGGCGACGTGATCGCCGGGACGCCGCGTATCGACATGCTGGTGCTGCATTACACCGGCATGCAGAGCGGTACGGCGGCGCTCGACCGGCTGTGCGACGCGGAGGCGCGCGTCAGCTCGCATTATCTCGTCGAGGAGGACGGCGCGGTGTGGCGGCTGGTCTCCGAGGAGCGCCGCGCCTGGCACGCCGGGGTGTCGTATTGGATGGGCGAGACCACGCTCAACACGCTCTCAATCGGCATCGAGATCGTCAATCCCGGCCACGAATGGGGCTATCGCGCGTTTCCCGAGGCGCAGATGCAGGGAGTCGAGGCGTTGTGCCGCGACGTCATCACCCGCCGGCGCATCCCGGCGCATCGGATCGTCGGCCATTCCGACATCGCGCCGACGCGCAAGAGCGATCCGGGCGAGTTGTTTGATTGGCCGCGCCTCGCGCGCGCCGGAATCGGCCTCTGGCCGCAACCTGGGGCGGAGCTGCAGCAGCGCCGCGGCCGCGGGGTTGGCGTTGTCGAGCGGGCCTGCGCGCTCGCCGACCTCGCCCGGATCGGCTATTGCGTCGATGCGGGAACGGAGGCCGCGTCACTCGCCGCGTTCCAGCGCCGCTATCGGCCGGAGCGTTGGGACGGCAAGCTCGACAGCGAAACCGCCGGCCGCCTCGCCGAAATTCGCCAAGCGGTCGAGGCCGTGCAGGCGGTTGAGGAATTGGCGAAGCGCGACCGGTTCAAGAGCTACCGCCGGGTCAATTAAGCCGCTGTCTCACAATTCCGGTTGATGATGACGACCTATATCGGCTTGTTGCGCGCGGTGAATGTCGGTGGGACCGGCAAGCTGCCGATGAGTCGACGATCGCCAAACTCGCCGAATGGGCGATGACCTAGTGGCTTAATTCATCCGCCCCGGCGCCGGACGGCGAGTGCTGCTGGGGCGGCGCGCGACGAGCTGGCCGGCCTGGTGGTGCGCCATGCGCCACTCCCCGTCCTCGCGCACGAACCAGTTGCTGGCGACAAGCGTGCCGCCGTCCAGTTCCTCCTCGCAGATTACCAACGCGGTCTCGCCATAGACGAGGACCTGTTCGTCGTAACAGACAATGCGAGGCGAAGCTGGGCCGGAGAGGATGCCGCGCCAACTTTCGAGGACCGCGACCCGGTTGGTGAGCGGCGGCCAGCCCGGATGGACGCAGGCAACCGGCGCGCGACGCGCCCATAGCGCTTCCATTGCGTCCGCGTCGCGGGTTGTAAATGCGCGGTAGAACTCGAGATTGGCCGCGAGCACGGCGTCGCTGTCGTCCATCATCTTCTCCGTTTCGACATCACCCAGCATAAGGCCCGCCGGCGATTTCCGGGCACTGTAATCCCAACTTGGATACAAGCTTAAGAATCCACCAATTTTCTGCCTAAATTTTAGTCATGATGAAGAAATATGTGGGGCTGCCATGTAACGTGCGCGTGATACCCCTTGGCCTCGATCTTGCTCATTCTTGCCCGCAAGCGGCCCCCAACGCGCCGCATCATTGCAGAACGTGAGGGAGAGATGAGGTTAATCCAGGGGACAATTCGCGCGGCGTTGGCCGCGCTGGGGCTGCTCGGCGCGATTTCGGTGGCGCAGCCCCAGGCCCAGGCACAGGCGACGGACACGATCAAGATCGGTGTGCTGCATTCGCTGTCGGGCACGATGGCGATCAGCGAGACCACGCTTAAAGACACCGTGCTGATGATGGTCGACGATCTCAACAAGAAGGGGGGCCTTCTTGGCAAAAAGGTCGAGGCTGTCGTGGTCGATCCGGCGTCGAACTGGCCGCTTTTTGCGGAAAAGGCGCGTGAGCTTCTCACCAAGGACAAGGTCGCCGTGGTGTTCGGCTGCTGGACCTCGGTGTCGCGCAAATCAGTGTTGCCCGTTTTCGAGGAGCTGAACGGCCTCCTCTTCTACCCGGTGCAGTATGAGGGCGAGGAAAGCTCGAACAACGTCTTCTACACCGGCGCCGCGCCAAATCAGCAAGCGATCCCCGCGGTCGAATATCTGATGAGCGCGGAAGGCGGCAATGTGAAGCGCTGGGTGCTCGAGGGCACCGACTACGTCTACCCGCGCACGACCAACAAGATCCTCGAAGCGTTCCTCAAGTCGAAGGGCGTCGCGGCGGAAGACATCAAGATCAACTACACCCCGTTCGGTTTCTCCGACTGGCAGACCGAGGTCGCGGCGATCAAGAGCTTTGCTTCCGGCGGTAAGAAGACCGCGGTCGTGTCGACGATCAATGGCGACGCCAACGTGCCATTCTACAAGGAGCTGGCCAATGCCGGCATCAAGGCGTCGGACATCCCGGTCGTCGCCTTCTCGGTCGGTGAAGAGGAACTGGCCGGTATCGACACCAAGAACCTGGTCGGCCATCTCGCCGCCTGGAACTACTTCGAATCGGTCAAGAACCCGACCAACGAAGCGTTCATCAAGCAGTGGCACACCTTTATCAAGAACGACAAGCGCACCACCAACGACCCGATGGAAGCCACCTATATCGGCTTCAAGATGTGGACCCAGGCGGTCGAGCAGGCTGGCACCACCGACGTGAATGCGGTGCGCCAGGCGATGTATGGGCAGAAGGTGAAGGCGCCGTCGGGCTTCGAGGCGGTGATGAACACCAACCATCATCTGTCAAAGCCGGTGATGATTGGCGAAATCCGCCCCGACGGTCAGTTCGACGTCGTCTGGGCGACCAAGACGCCGATCAAGGCCGATGCCTGGAGCCCGTATCTGGCGGAAGACAAAGGCAAGGTCGCCGATTGGACCTACCCATGGGTCTGCGGCAACTGCACCGCGCCGAAATACAAGGACTAACGTTGCAGGACTAGCGTTGAGGACGGCCCGGCCGCGTGAAGGTATAGCGGCCGGGACGCGGCGGGGGGATGGTCGCGTGGCAGGGCCATCCCCCTCGCCCTAACAAAAATATTCTTTGAACGGTGTTGAGTATCGATCGTCATGCCCGCGCAAGCGGGGATGGCGCAACGGGTTCGAGGTCAGATCGCATCATGGTTTCCCGCCTTGCCCGATTACTGGCGCTGGCGTTGCTGCTGGTGCTGACGGCACTGCCGGCCCGCGCCGACGACTATTCGACGCAGATCACCGCGCTCGGCAGCGACAGCTTTGCCGACAAGGACAAGGCGATCACCGCGCTGGGCAATCTTGGCGACGCGCGCGCCGTGCCCGTGCTCCAGGCGATGAGCGACGACCGGTTGCGCACCGGGGCGAACGGTCAGGTGCTGATCGTATCGCCGACCGATTCCACCAAGCTGATCGACGCGCTGACCGGCCAGCCGGCCGAAGGCGTCGCGTTTGGCGACACCAGTCGCGTCATCGTCAACAACCGGCTGCGCGGCAGTATCGAAGGCGCGCTCGGCGGGCTGACGCTGTTCAGCCCGGATCGCGATACCCGCCTCGCGGCGGCGCGCGACGCTTTGCGGCACCCCTCGGCCGAAAGCCTCGCCCGCCTGCAGAAGGCGATCGCCACCGAGAGCGATGGCGAAGTCCGCGCCGCGGTGCAGAAGAGCCTTTACGCCGCGCAACTGGCCGGCGGCAGCAAGGAGGAGCAGCTAAAGGCGGTGGCCTCGCTGGCCGACGACACCGATCCGCGCGTCAAGAGCCTGCTCGACGAATTTGCCGCCACCCCCAACCTCGATCCCGAAGTCAGAAAGGCGACCGACGCGGCGATCGCGTCGATAAACCAGCGCCTGCAGCTGATCGGCATTCTGGCCAATCTGTTTCAGGGATTGAGCCTCGGCAGTATTCTGTTGCTCGCCGCGATCGGTCTCGCGATCACCTTTGGGGTGATGGGCGTCATCAATATGGCGCATGGCGAGATGATCATGATCGGCGCCTATGTCGCCTATGTGGTCCAGCAGCTGTTTCGCGCGTATCTGCCGCCTGGGCTGATCGACGGGTATCTGATCGTCGCGGTGCCCGTGGCGTTTCTGTTCGCCGGGTTGCTCGGCGTGATCCTCGAGCGCTGCCTGATCCGCTTTCTTTATGGCAGGGCGCTTGAGACGCTGCTCGCCACCTGGGGTGTCAGCCTGGTGATGCAGCAGGCGGTGCGCTCGGTGTTCGGCTCGCCCAACAAGGAAGTCTCCAATCCGAGCTGGATGACCGGCGGCTTTGATCCGCTTGGCGGGTTCACGATGACCTGGAACCGCATCTACATCATCGTCTTCTGCTTTGTCGTGCTCGGCGTGTTGGCGCTGATCCTCAACCATACCCGCTTTGGGCTTTACATGCGGGCGGTGACGCAAAATCGCGACATGGCGCGGGCGATGGGCATCCGCACCGCGCGCGTCGACGCGCTGACCTTCGGCCTCGGTTCGGGCATCGCCGGCATGGCCGGTGTGGCGCTGAGCCAGATCGGCAATGTCAGCCCCAATCTCGGCCAGATCTACATCGTCGACAGTTTCCTCGTCGTCGTGTTTGGCGGGGTCGGCAATCTGATGGGGACGCTGATCGGGGCGCTGTCCTTGGGCATCATCAACAAGGTCTTGGAGCCGTTTGCCGGCGCGATCCTCGGTAAGATCGTCGTGCTCGTGGCGATCATCCTGTTCATCCAGCGGCGGCCGCGCGGACTCTTCGCGCTCAAGGGCCGCACCGCCGAGACCTAGGGCAGACCGTGGCCGATCCGATTGTCATGCCGTCTAGGCTGGTTCGCGCGCGCGGCGCGTGGGGAACGGGATTCTGGGCCGCGTTTATCGGCACCGGGATCGTGCTCGCCGCGGTCGTGCCGGCCCTGAACCTATGGGTGCCGCCCGGCTCGGCAATCGCGGTGCCCGATTACATCGTGCCGCTGCTCGGCAAGTATCTGTGCTACGCGATCCTCGCGTTGAGTCTCGATCTGATCTGGGGTTACGCCGGCATCTTGAGCCTCGGTCAGGCGGCGTTCTTCGCGCTCGGCGGGTACGCGATGGGCATGTACCTGATGCGCCAGATCGGTACGCGCGGCGTCTACCAGAACCCGATTTTGCCCGATTTCATGGTCTTTCTGCAGTACAAGGAACTGCCCTGGTTCTGGTACGGGTTTGACCATTTCGCCTGGGCCGTTCTGATGGTCTTGCTGGTACCGGGCGTCTTGGCCTTTGTCTTTGGCTGGCTTGCCTTCCGCTCTCGTGTCAGCGGCGTCTATCTGTCGATCATCACCCAGGCGATGACTTATGCGCTGCTCCTCGCGTTTTTCCGCAACGACATGGGGTTTGGCGGCAATAACGGCCTCACCGATTACAAGGACATCCTGGGCTGGGACGTGCACGCGCCAAGCACCCGGCTCGGTCTTTATCTGGTCAGCGTGCTCGGGCTTGGGATCGCTTATCTGATCTGCCGCTATGTCACTAAATCAAAACTCGGGCGCGTGTTGCTGGCCCTGCGCGACGCCGAAAGCCGGGTGCGGTTCCTCGGCTATTCCGTGACCAACGCCAAGCTTTTTGTCTTCACCCTGTCGGCGGTGCTCGCCGGGTTTGCCGGCGCGCTTTACGTCCCGCAGGTTGGCATCATCAACCCAAGCGAGTTCTCGCCAGGCAACTCAATCGAGGTCGCGATCTGGGTCTCGGTCGGCGGGCGCGGCACGCTGGTCGGCGCGGTGATTGGCGCGGTGCTGGTCAATTTTGGCAAAAGCTGGCTGACCGGCGCATTTCCGGAGGTGTGGCTCTTTGTGCTGGGTATGCTGTTCATCCTGACGACACTGATCTTCCCGCGCGGCATTGTCGGGTTGTTCCGCCAGTTGCGGCGGCCGTCGCCCCAACAGCCCAAGACGCTGCCGGTCGAGGAGCAGGCATGAGCGCCGCCTCGGTAGAGACGCCCGGTGAGGTGGCCGAGGACACCGGGGCGGCGCGCGACGTCCTGCTTTATCTGAACGGCGTTACCGTCAGCTTTGACGGGTTCAAGGCGCTGAATGATCTGTCGCTCGTTGTCGAGGAGGGCGAGCTGCGCACGATCATCGGTCCCAACGGGGCCGGCAAGACGACGATGATGGATGTCGTGACCGGCAAGACCCGGCCCGATACCGGCGAGGTGTTCTTTCGCGGCAAGGAAGATCTGACCCGGCTTGACGAGGCGGCGATCGCCAATCTTGGTATCGGGCGCAAGTTTCAGCGGCCGACCGTGTTTGAGAATTTGAGCGTGTTCGAGAACCTCGAACTGTCGCTCGCCGACTCGCGCAGCACCTGGCGCACGCTGTTCGCCAAGGAGACGGCGGACCGGCGCGCGAAGATCGAGGAGACGCTGTCGCGCATCGGCCTTACGACGCAGAGCGGCAGCCTGGCCGGCGCGCTCAGCCACGGGCAAAAGCAGTGGCTCGAGATCGGCATGCTGCTGATCCACGATCGCCAGTTGCTGTTGCTCGACGAGCCGGTCGCCGGTCTCACCGATCGCGAGACCGAGGAGACCGCGGCGCTGATCCTCGACCTCGCGCGCGACCGCACGATCATTGTTGTCGAACATGATATGGCCTTTGTCCGCAGCCTCGGGGCGCGGGTCACGGTGCTGCATGAAGGCTCGGTGCTCGCCGAAGGTTCGATCGATTACGTGCAGAACCATCCGCGCGTGATCGAAGTGTATCTCGGGCGCTAAGGCATGCTGTCGGTCGAAGCGGTCGATCTTTATTACGGCGCCAGCTACACGCTGCGCCGGGTCAGCCTGACCGCCAAGCGCGGCGAGGTGACCTGTATCCTCGGGCGCAACGGCGTCGGCAAGACCAGCCTCCTGCGGGCGATCATGGGGCTGCAGCCGATCCGCTCCGGCCGCATCGCCTGGGACGAGCGCGACTTGACCGCGCTGCCGACGCATGAGCGGGCGCGCGCCGGTCTCGCGATCGTGCCGCAGGGCCGGGAGATCTTCCCGCGCCTTACCGTGCTGGAAAACCTGCAGACCGGGTTTGCGACGCTGCCGCGCACGCTGCGGCATGTTCCGGACGAGATCTACACGCTGTTTCCGGTGCTAAAGGACATGCTCGGCCGGCGCGGTGGCGATTTGTCGGGTGGCCAGCAGCAGCAATTGGCGATCGGTCGCGCGCTCGTCGCGCGCCCGCAGGTGCTGATCCTGGATGAACCGACCGAGGGCATCCAGCCGTCGATCATCAAGGATATCGGCCGGGTCATCGAACAGCTTGCCGCGCGCGGCGACATGGCGATCGTGCTCGTCGAGCAGTATTTCGAATTCGCCCGCGACCTGGCGTCCGCCTATGCGGTCATGCAGCGCGGCGAGGTCGTGCTGTCCGGTCGCGGCGACGAGATGGATGAAGCCGAGGTTCGCACCTACCTGACGGTGTAGGCCAGCCGCTATTCGCTCTCGACCGGCGGGGTAAAGATGTAGCCGCCGGCGCGCACGGTCTTGATCATCGTCGGGTTTTTGGGATCGTCCTCAAGCTTGCGGCGCAGGCGGCCGACCTGCACGTCGATCGTGCGGTCGAACGGACCCGCCTCGCGATGCCGCGACAGGTCGAGCAGCCGGTCGCGCGACAGTACCTGGTTGGCGTGGCTGACAAACGCGGCCAACAGCTCGAATTCACCGGTCGTCAGCCTTACCTCTTCCCCCGCCGGTGACAGCAGGTCGCGGCTCGCCATGTCGAGGGTCCAGCCGGCAAAGCGGATGCGTGTCCGCGACGCCTCCGCTCCCGCGCGCTCGCCGCCACGCGTTGCGCCGCGCCGCAGCACGCTGCGCACCCGCGCCAGCAATTCGCGCAGGTGGAACGGCTTTGACAGATAATCGTCGGCGCCCATTTCGAGACCGATAATGCGGTCCACGGTTTCGCCGCGGCCGGTCAGCATGATGATCCCGACATCGGATCCGCCGCGCAGTTCGCGCGCGAGCTGCAGCCCGTCCTCGCCAGGCAGCATCAGATCGAGGATCACCAGATCGACCGGGCCCCGCGCCATCTGCTCGCGCATGCCGGCACCGTCATTGGCGGTCGAAACGCGAAAGCCCTCGTCCGTCAGATATTCGCGGACAAGATCACATATCTCCTGTTGGTCATCGACCACCAGGATATGACCGCTCTCACTCATCGCGCTGCTACCGAGCTGCCCTCGCGCCCATTCCGCAGAAAGGGCGGTGACGATGACACATTCGGTTACAATTACTTACAAAAAGAAGCGGGCTTGTCATCATCGGGTTGCCGGTCGTGAGTAGATTTCGCTCGTTCCGGATCGGCAACGCGCCGATCGCTAAAACGGAGAGCCCAAATGGCCGACCTCCAACAAAGAATAGAGGCCGAAATCCCGCGCTTGCGTCGGTACGCTCGCGCACTGACCCGCGACGTTGTCGCGGCAGACGATCTTGTCCAGGACTGCCTGGTTCGTGGTCTTGCCAAGCTGCACCTGTGGAAGGAGGGTACGGACCTGCGGGCCTGGCTCTTCACCATCCTGCACAATCAATATGTCAATCAGGTTCGCCGCGCGGTGCGCGAAGGCGCCGCGGTATCGGTCAGCGAGACCGAGCCATCCTTGACCCGTGCCGCGGATCAAGGCAAGCGCCTTGAACTGCGGGACCTCGACCGCGCCCTCGCGCGGCTTCCCGAGGAGCAGCGCACTGTGATCCTGCTGGTTGGTCTCGAAGGCATGCGCTACGAGGCGGTCGCCGAGGTGATCGGGGTTCCGGTCGGTACCGTTCGCTCGCGTTTGTCGCGCGGCCGCGAGGCGCTGCGGCGATTGATGGGCATCGTGCCCGACCGTCTGGCCGAGACGGCCATGGCGCGTCCCGCGCCGCGCCGCGTATCGCCGGAATGTGCGGTCCGCTCGGCCCTGCGGCCCGCGGTAACCGAGGGTCGCCCGCCGAGCGTCGTGCCCCTGGCGCACCGGGCGGCCTAAGGGACCCAAAAACCAAAGATCGGGGCCGGTTTCAGGCCGGTCTTTGGTGAGCCAAACGGCGGGAACCGGGATGACCCGGTTCCCGCTTTTTGCTGGTACGATGTGGGATGGCCGCGATCGTCACGCCCCATCCCCGCATTCGGCTCGATAACGACGACATCACCCGGTTGGCGGTTGACGCGATCGTCAACGCCGCGAACCCGACATTGCTCGGTGGCGGCGGGGTTGACGGCGCGATCCACCGCGCCGCCGGACCCGAGCTTCTTGCCGAGTGCCGTATGCTCGGCGGTTGCCCGCCCGGCGCGGCGAAACTGACCAAGGGTTACCGCTTGCCGGCGGCTCATGTCCTCCACACGGTCGGCCCGGTGTGGCGCGGCGGTGCGTCCGGCGAGCGTGAGACGCTGGCCGCATGCTACGATTCCTGTCTGGCGATCGCGCTCGAACACGGTTTTGCGACGATCGCTTTTCCCGCGATCTCAACCGGAGTCTATGGTTTTCCACGCGAGCCGGCGGCGGCGATCGCCGTCGCCGCGATCACCCGCCATCTCGCCGTGGAGGCGGTGCCGCGGACCGTCATCTTCGTGTGTTTCGACGGGGCGACCCAAGCCGCCTACGAGGCCGCGCTCGGCAGGATATAGCGCTGCCTGCCGTGGGGCGCGCGCGTCGAAGGGGAGCCCGAACTCAATCGAGCGAACTCAATCGAGCCGCTTGCCGTCCAGCTGGCGGTCGACGCGACGGCGTTCGGCATCGCCGGCGTGGCGCTCTTTCTTGCTGCGGCCGTGAACGGCGCGGTTCTCGGCCGCTTGCTGCTCTTTGGCCGCGCGTGCCTTCGCTTTGCGGACCCGATTGAGATTGACGACCGACGCCACCTCTTGCCTCCCTAATCCGATGAGACCAGCGTAGCACCGGCCTCGGCGCGCGTCAGCTCACCGCTGCGGGCGCTGTCGAGCACGAACAGACGGATCGCGCTCGACAGATTGCCGTCGCGCGTCGCGTCGATCAGGGCGACAAGCGCGTTGACCGACATCCGCCGAGCCGCGGCGATGTCGCAGAGGCCGCGCCAGAACGCCGCTTCGAGCGAGATGCTGGTCGCATGGCCGGCGATGCGGACCGACCGCTTGACGATGGCGCTGCCTAGCATGGCGCTACGATTGGCGAGTGCCGCGCCCTTTTCAAGTTTTCGGGGACAAGCCGATGCATCATCCGGTGGACAAGTCGAGATGGCTTGAACGTTGCGCGGTAATCCGCAAGGATCGCGAGTGGGACAGGGAATTTTGCCGGCTCATGTGTCGCCGACAACAATCGCGATGATTGTTGCCGGGGGCGGTCAATAATGTCATTGATCGGCAAGATCATTTTCGCTGCTCGCATCCGAATTGGCTAGGTTCAGCGAGGCGATGGCAACTATAGGTTTGCGGTAACAATGATTGGAAAGATGTTCGGCCTGCTGTCGGCGGACATGGCGATAGACCTCGGCACGGCGAACACGCTTGTCTATGTCAGAGGCCGCGGCATTGTCCTCAACGAGCCTTCGGTTGTCGCGATGGCCTTGGTCAAGGGGAGGAAGCAAGTCCTTGCGGTTGGCGAGGAAGCCAAGCAGATGCTGGGCCGTACCCCGGGCAATATTCAAGCGATCCGACCACTGCGCGACGGGGTGATCGCCGATTTTGAAGTCGCGGAAGAGATGATCAAGCATTTCATCCGCAAGGTGCACAACCGACGCAGCTTCGCGAGCCCGCAGATCATCATCTGCGTGCCGTCGGGATCGACCGCGGTCGAACGCCGCGCCATCCAGGAATCGGCGGAAAGCGCCGGTGCGCGACGGGTGTTTTTGATCGAGGAGCCGATGGCCGCGGCGATCGGCGCTGGCCTGCCGGTGACCGAACCGACCGGGTCGATGGTCGTCGACATCGGCGGCGGCACGACCGAGGTCGCGGTGCTGTCGCTGGGCGGCATCGTCTATTCGCGCTCGGTCAGGATCGGTGGTGACAAGATGGACGAGGCGATCATCGCCTATATCCGCCGCAACCATAATCTGCTCGTCGGCGAGAGCAGCGCCGAGCGCATCAAAAAGGATATCGGCTCGGCCTGCATGCCGGAGGATGGCGACGGCCGGGTCATGGAGATCAAGGGCCGCGACCTGATGAACGGCGTGCCAAAAGAGATCATCATCAGCGAGCGGCAAATCTCCGAAAGTCTCGCAGAACCGGTCGGTTCGATTGTCGAGGCGGTCAAGGTCGCGCTTGAGCACACCGCGCCGGAGCTCGCCGCCGACATCGTCGACAAGGGCATCGTGCTGACCGGCGGCGGCGCGCTGCTCGGCAATCTGGACTTCGTTTTGCGCCACGCGACTGGCCTGCCGGTCTCGATCGCCGACGACCCGTTGACCTGCGTCGCGCTCGGAACGGGGCGGGCGCTGGAAGAAATGAAGACGTTAAAAAACCTGTTGATCAACATGTGGTGACGGTCTTTTATCCTGCTGACACTCGCAAGCATGACGGATGGGGGAGCCATGCGAGCGCATGCTGCCGCGCAGCCTTTTAAGGCTTGCGTCGGCGCGACGGGTTTCGAGGGGGAGCGATGATCCGCCTGTCTCCGCAAATGCGGGCGGCGATCCAGCGGACGATGCTTCCGCTGCTGATCCTCTTGTCGGGCGCGATTATTGTTCTCGGCAAGGCTGACCAACTGCTCTTTGACTCGCTTCGCACCACGGTGAGCGACGGCGTCGCTCCAGTGCTCGATGCCGTGGCCCAGCCGCTGAACGCGGTCGGCAATGTCGTCGATCGCGCCAAGATGGCGGTCCTGACCTATCAAGAGAATGTCCGGCTCGAGACCGAGAATGAAAAGCTGCTGCATTGGCAGCAGACCGCGCTCAATCTCGACGCCGAGAACAAGGAGTTGCGCGGCCTCCTCAAGGCCGTGCCCGATGCCGCTCTTTCTTATGTCACCGCCCGGGTTATCGCCAATTCGGGCGGCGCCTTCGTGCGCATGATCCTGATCGACGCCGGCACCGAGAACCGCGTCGCGCGCGGTCAGGCGGCGATCACCGGCGAGGGGCTGGTCGGACGGCTGACCGAGGTCGGCGATCGCGCCGCGCGGGTCCTGCTGATCACCGATCTCAATTCGCGTATACCGGTGACGATCGAAAGCACCCACGCTCCAGCGGTGCTGGCCGGCGACAATTCCGAGCGGCCGCGCCTCCTATACTTGCCGTCGAGCGATGCGGTGAAAATCGGCGACCGGGTCGTGACCTCCGGCGAGGGCGGCGTGTTTCCGCCGAGATTGCCGGTGGGCGTCGTCGCTTCGATCGACTCGACCGGGCCGCGGATCGAACCTTATGTCGAATTGTCGCAGCTTGGTTACGTGCTGGTCGTCGATTATGGCCTGTCGCGCTCGCTGCCGCAGCCGTTGCCGCCACTGGCGCGGACCGGCCGGCGCAGCAAGGCGGAAGCCGCTGACGGGGTCACGCATTAACGGGTGATGGCGCTCAAGGTCTTCAGCATACCGGCGCTGCCGCGGGTCAATAATGGCGCGGCGCGGCTACTGCCCGTGGCGACAACCCTGCTCGCGGCGGTGATTTCTGTGCTCCCGCTGCAGATCCCGGGCTATGCTGCGCTGACCCCGGTCTTCACCTTGATGGCGGCTTATCATTGGACGATCTATCGCCCCGATCTGCTGCCGCCGCTGGCGCTTTTTATCATCGGATTGACCGAGGATCTGCTCGCCGGCTCGCCGATCGGTGTCAATGCGATGCTGTTGCTGCTGACGCGCATTGCCGTGCTCGGCCATCGCCGCTATTTCGTCAACCGCAACTTTCCCTTTGTCTGGACCGGCTTTACGCTGTTGGCGGCGGCGGCGATGTTTGGGCTATGGGGTCTGCATTGCGTGATCGACCTGAGCCTGCTCGATTTCCGCAATGCGATTATCCGCGCCGCGTTGACAATCGCGATCTTCCCGCTTGCCAGCTTTATGCTCGGCCGGGCCCAGCGCGCGGTCATGGGCGCCGGCTGACGAGCCGGGCGTAGCACCGGAAATGCCGCGCGATACGCAGCAACAGAAATTTTTGAGCCGGCGCGCGGCGATCCTCGCTGGTGGGCAGGTGCTGCTCGCCTCGGCGCTGGCCGGCCGGCTCTACCAGCTGCAGGTTCTTGAAAAAGACCGCTACCGCGTGATGGCCGACGAAAACCGCATCAATCTGCGGCTGCTCGTCCCGCCGCGTGGCCGCATCTTCGACCGGTTCGGCGTCGAGCTCGCCAACAACCGGCAGGATTATCGTGTCGTCATCGTTCCCGAAGAGACCGCCGACATCGAGGCGACGCTCAACGCGCTGGGCACGCTGATCGACGTCACGGACGCCGATCGTCATCGCGTTCTTCGCGACGCCAAGCGCAAGCACGCCTTTATCCCCGTCGTCGTGCGCTCGAACCTCAATTGGGACGAGATGGCGAGGATCGAGGTGGCGGTCCCCGAATTACCGGGCGTCACGATCGACCAGGGGCTGCTGCGGTTCTACCCCTCCGGCGCGACCTCGTCGCACATTCTTGGCTATGTCGCCGCGGTGTCGGAAAAAGAACTGACCGGCGATCCGCTGCTCGAATTGCCCGATTTCCGCATCGGCAAGGCCGGCATCGAGAAATCCCAGGACCTTAAATTGCGCGGCACCGCCGGAACCAGCCAGGTCGAGGTCAACGCCTATGGCCGCGTCGTGCGCGAGATTGCGCGCAACGACGGTCAGCCGGGTCAGGACGTCGTGCTCTCGATCGACGCCGCGATGCAGGAATTCGTGACCAAGCGCTGCAGCGCAGAGCAAAGCGCCTCCTGCGTGCTGCTCGACGCGGTCACTGGCGACGTGCTCGCGCTTGTTTCAAGCCCGAGCTACGACCCGATGCTGTTTTCCACCGGGTTGACGCAGGCGATGTGGCAGGAATTGTCGACCGACCCGCGCAACCCGCTGTCGAACAAGGCGATCGGCGGACTTTACCCGCCCGGTTCGACCTTCAAGCCGATGGTCGCGCTGGCCGCGTTGGAGTCCGGTGCGATTACGCCGGACACGGCGATCACCTGTCCCGGTTATCTGGAACTCGGCGACGCCACCTTTCACTGCTATCTGAAGGGTGGCCACGGCACGCTGCACCTGCATGAGGCGATCAAGAAATCCTGCGACGTGTTTTTTTACGAGACCGCGCGCCGTACCGGCATCGATCATATCGCGGCGATGGCCCACCGCTTTGGTTTTGGCGACGCGCTCGGTCTCGACATTTCCGGCGAGCGAGCCGGGCTCATCCCTGACCGCGAGTGGAAGCTCGCGACAACCGGTGTCGCCTGGCAACAGGGCGAGACGCTGAACACCGGTATCGGTCAAGGTTCGGTGCTGGCGACACCGCTGCAGATCGCGACGATGGCGGCGCGCTTGGTGACCGGACGGCAGATCGTGCCGCATCTGGTGCGCAGCGCGACACTGCCACCCGGCGGCGATCGCCGTCCGCCGAATTTTGCCCCGCTCGGCATCACGCCGCGCGCGATTTCGCTGGTGCTCGACGGCATGGGCGCGGTCGTCAACGAGCAGGGCGGCACGGCCTATGCCGCGCGTATCACCGATCCCGCTTTGGCGATGGGCGGCAAGTCCGGCACCTCGCAGGTGCGCCGGATCACCGAGTACGAACGCGAGCATGGGCTGCGTAAGGAAGCCGAGATCCCGTGGAAGGATCGCGACCACGCGCTGTTTGTCGCCTTCGCCCCGGTCGGCTCGCCGCGCTATGTCTGCGCGGTCGTCGTCGAGCATGGCGGCATCGAGGGTGGCGGCGGCTCGGCGGTGGCGGCACCGATCGCCCGCGACGTGCTGATCGAGGTGCAAAAGCGCGATCCGGCGCGCCGCGTGCCGCAGCCCGACGCGATCGCCCAGGTCGCGCCACCGGCGCCGTTGCCGCTGCCCGAAAACACCGCGCGCACCCCGCGCGGATAGCGCCATGGCGAGCTTCTATACCGATATCGGTCACCGTGAGCTCAGCTTTGCCGACCGGGTGCGCGGGATCAGTTGGGGGCTGATCCTGCTGCTGTGCATGATCGCCGCGATCGGCTTCGCGATGCTCTATTCGGCCGCCAACGGCAATCTGCAGCCATGGGCGTCAAAGCAGATGGCGCGATTTGCGATCGCCTTTATCCCGATGATCGCGGCGGCGCTGATCGACATCCGCTACTGGTACCGGATTTCCTACTGGTTTTACGGATTATCCTTGCTGCTGGTCGTCGCCGTCGATCTGCGTGGGGTTATCGGCATGGGCGCGCAACGCTGGATCGATCTCGGGGTGATCCAGCTGCAGCCCTCGGAGCTGATGAAGATCGCCCTCGTCCTCGCGCTGGCCCGCTATTTTCATGGGCTGCCGCCGGAGAATAACGGGCGGATCGTCGATCTCATCATGCCGGCGGGATTGATCATGGTGCCGACCGTGCTCGTGCTAAAGCAGCCCGATCTCGGCACGGCGATGATGCTGCTCGCATGCGGGGCGATCGTCTTTTTTCTGGCCGGCGTGCGGCTGTGGATCTTCGGCGCCGCGGCGCTCGCCGCCGCCGGCGCGGCGCCGCTGGTCTGGTCGATGTTGCGCGACTACCAGCGCGCTCGGCTCTACACCTTTCTCTCGCCGGATACCGATCCGCTCGGTGCCGGCTACCACATCATGCAGTCAAAGATCGCCCTCGGCTCCGGCGGCTTGTTCGGCAAAGGCTTTATGCTGGGAACGCAGACGCATCTGAATTTCCTGCCGGAGCGCCAGACCGACTTTATCTTCACGATGATCGCCGAGGAATTCGGGCTGGTCGGCGGGTTGGGGCTGCTCGGGCTCTATGCGCTGGTGCTGGCCTATGGCTT
>Ga0181537_10002092_pt1 | contig 17857 bp, 12 predicted proteins | sample PEATcosm2014_Bin_39_FD_119765 | JGI IMG/M metagenome (GOLD analysis project Ga0181537, IMG submission 119765) | Peatland microbial communities from MTU Mesocosm Facility, Houghton, MI, USA - PEATcosm2014_Bin23_10_metaG | ecosystem: Environmental > Terrestrial > Soil > Wetlands > Peat | place... | reverse complement strand
TTGCAAAAACCGCCTGAGCAGCTCCCCTTTTGCCCCGTGACAAAAGGGGTCCAAAAACCCACCCGCTAACCTCAACAAAACAATCGGCCGGATCTCACCGATCCGGCCGTGTCAAAACCTATAGACTTGGAAACTGAAACTTTTCTTTAGCGAAATATAACTTGCGTTCTGAAATGCGGGGCTCCGTGTTTTGCACGGAGCCCCGTTGGGCCGTCCCAAAGAGAATGCGAGACGGGATAGACATGTTGAAAAGCGCCGGTTAGAAGGTAAATTTTCCTTCAATAAAGAATTCCCGCTCGCCTTGGCTGCCGCCGAATGAAGCTCCGGCGTTGCCGGAACCCACCTCGCCGCTGATCACTCCGAAAGTGCTCGGACTACCCACATCGGCGGAGGGAACGTTAAAGTGAGGCGTGTTGGTGAGGCCTATGGCGGTCCCCTCGATCTCGAAGGTGAGCCATTCGCGGATCTGGATGTCCCGTTTCAGGCCGCCATCGAGATCGAAGTATTTCGGTCCGATAACGGTGTTGCGGCCAACGTTTCCCAGCGTATTAGGGGGCGCTGTTGCGGTAGAAACCCCCGCCGAGTTAAATGGAGCAGAAGTCCCTGGCGGCGCAAATGACGTGATACTGAACCACTCGCAGTCCCCTTCGCCGGCTGCGCAAGAGGAGGGGACCTGGTGCGGCCTGCCTTTGGTGTAGACAATTGGTCCAACCCGATTCGGCGTCACTTGCTCCGAAGTAGCGTTCAGGCTGGTATACCCGGAATCGATCACCTGAATTGGAAGTCCACTCAGCGCAGTGAGAACGCCGCTGAACTGCCATCCGCCAAAGATCGTGTTGCCGATTCCGTTCGTGGCCCACCTCTCGCCTCTTCCAAACGGCAGTTTGTAGACCCAGTAGCTCTCGAAGTTCATCTTGCGGTTGTATCCGGCGAGGCCTTTGTTCTTCGAGAAGAGCTGCGGACCGGCCCATATGAGGCCGCTGCCGTTGTCCTCATTGTCGGCGTAGTCGAGAATCTTCGCATAGGTTCCGACTACACCAATGGTGGAGCCATGACCGAGATCCCGCTTGAGCGTGGCTTGCATTGAGTTGTACCAACTTCTGCCCTGGGGGGCGTCCGTGGTTATGCCAGGCCAATAGTCGCTGCCGGGGTTAGGATTCAGAGAACTCGCATTCAAAGCGCCGAATGTAGTGCCGTTTTGTCCCGGATACGCATAGTTCAGGTTCTGCGGGGTGAGCGGACGTATGCCCTGCTCGCCCACATAAGCGACATTGCCCACAAAGCCCGCAAACTCGCGCTCTACCGCAAGGTTGTAGCCGATGATGTATCCACGCCGGAAGTTTATCGGAACAGTGGTGGAGGTGATGCCGCTGGGAACAGGAATGCTCCCGGAGGCGATATTGGGGAGGGTAGCCAGCACCAAGCCTGTGGGTAGATTCTTGAATGGACTGCCCACAGCTCCTGAACCGTTCGTGCCGGTGAGGCTGGCTGCGGGTGTAAATGAACTGGCCTGATACGTGGTAGCAACAGGATCGGCCGGAGTGCCCGAGCCATTACTTGTACCCGACCAACTGGTGCCGACGGCGTTCGGATAGGCGTTGCGCAAGACATGCCAGTTGTTGTCGTCCGCGCTGATGCCGAAGCCTGCGCGGATGACTGTTTTCGAGTCTGGACGCCATGCGACGCCGAGGCGAGGAAGAACCTCTCCCCACCCAGCCTGCTCACCGTCGTTCACCGGCGTAGTTCCATACCCGCCGATTTGCACCAGCATAGTGGCAGGGTTGAGTAGGGTAGCTCCGTGGCCGTGGTCGCTGTGGGCCATTGGGAAGCGCTCATAGCGAACGCCCAGGTCCACGCTGAGGGTTGGCATTACCTGCCACTGATCGCGCGCATAAAGGGAAAATTGATCCCAGCGCAACGCGATCGGATTCTCGGTTTGGATCGTCTTGCCATCAGTGATCGGGAGACCCAGCAGGAAGTCGGCAAACCCATTGCCCTGGCTGGCGGTGCCCGCTGGGAGAGCGGGCTCCGAGTATGAGCCGGGCGCGCCTATAACCTGCCGCGTGGCGGCCCCGGTGAAGTTGAAGCCGCCGCGCGGTGGGAAGCTGAGCTGGGGCTGGAAGTGGTTGAGTCCCGCGTGGTCGTCTTCAGTTCCAAGACGGAATTGATGATGACCATGCACATAGGTTACGTTCACGCTTCCCAGAATCTGATTGTCGCGGAACTGAAACGGATTCGATGCCGCGGTGTTGCCTAAACTGGAATAGTTGCTGGTATTGGCACTGGTGAAGTTGAATGCCGGAATGCCCCAATACAGCGGGTTCGATGCGCCCAATCCTGCATCGTTGGTTCCGGGAATCTTCAGCGTGTCCAGGCCGTAAGCCCCGAATTCTGCGATGTCAATGTTTTTCGAGGTGTAGTTCCTGCGGTTGTAGCCGGCGTTCGCATCCAGCAGCAGGTTGGGAGTAAACGCGTGCGTGACGCCCACGCCGATTACATAAACGTGTGGATTGGAGTAGCCCTGCTGTCCGCCATTGGTGGCGCCGCCGCCCACGTCTCCACGAGGATTATCCAGCGCCGGCGGATCGAAGATCGACCCAATCAGCTGGCTGTAATGGCCAAAATAAGTCGTCTTCTCGCTGGGAACAAAATTGATCTTCCCATCGTATTCGATTCGGTGGTAGAACCCCTTCTGGGGATTCAGATAGTTTTGCGAGACATTCAAAAGGTTGGAAGATGCAGTCGTCGGCAATGGAATCATCTTTGCCAGCGTCAATGCCGCGGGATCAACCCTTGACAGGGGAATCTGGTCGTTGGGAAACTCCGTCTTGCCGGTGCCGTCCGCATTGCCCGTCAACGGATCGTAAACGGTGCTCATGCCGGTGAAATCGAAGTACCCGTTTGCCGAGGCAGTGGGGTATTCCAGATTGCCTGTGGGGACGTTCAGATTGACGGTGCTGGGCTGCTGAACCTGCCGCGTCTCTTCGTAGTCGCCGAAGAAGAATAGCTTGTCCTTTTTGATCGGGCCTCCCACAGCGCCGCCGAACTGATTGAAGACATTCAGCGTCTTCTTAACGTTCGAAGCCTGGAAGAAGTTCTTGTTCTTCATGCCGTCGTCGGTATGGAATTCGTGGGCTTCGCCGTGGAACTTGTTGGATCCCGTCTTGATGGTGACGTTTTCCCCGGCTCCCATGGCCGCGCCCTGTTCCGCATCCATCGAATTGGTGGTGATGTTGACCGTGTCGATGGCGGTCGAAGGCGGCACGTAGGGTGTGTTGTTAGGCAGCCAGATATCGATATCCAGCACACCGTCGACGCGGGTGCCGTTTTCCTGCGAGGATTGACCGTTGACGTTGCTGGTCATGCCGCGCGATGGATTGGCCGACGCGGAGTTGTTCTCGGCAGGCAAATTGGCGCCAGGAATGATGCGCAGCAGTTCCTGGAAGTTCTTGCCTTCCGAAGAGACGGACGGCAGCGACTCTATCTCTTCGGGGCTGATGTCCGTATGAACGTCGGCCCGGTCCGTCTGCAGCTCGGGCGGCGCTGTGGTAACGGTGACGGTCGCGGTCGCGCTGGCAGGCGCCAACTTGACATCCACGCGCTCCACTTCGTTTGCGTTGATGATATTGCCAGTTGTGGTCTGAGACGCAAAGCCGGGCGCCGCGACAGTGACTCGATAGATGCCCGGGACCAGATCCGTAATGAGATAAATGCCGGCGGCATCCGTTTGCGCATCTTTGGAAATGCCCTTGGATACTTCCAATGCCGTAACATGCGCGTTGGGCAACAGGGCGCCAGAAGCGTCTGTTACTGTTCCCGTGAGCGATCCATACAAAAGCTGCGCCACGGCAGTGGGGCTCGACGCCAAAATGGCGAGGAGTATCGTAACCGCCAACATCGATTTGACGGCGTACTTGAGCACCAAAGACTTTTGCTTTCTGAGTTGCATCGTTGTCCTCCTAGTTGACTAAACTTCCGAAACCGTCTTTTCCTGGTTTTCGGTGCTGTTTGAATCGTTGTTGGGTTACATTTCGCATTGACTCTGGCAAACGTTTACAGCCACCTTCAGATCCCGGAGCGCAGTAGCACGAATGCTCAATTCACTTTTCTGTCAAGATGCACCTGAAGAATGCTGGGCTGATGAAGGCGAAGCGAGACATTTCCCCGGTCACCTGTGATAACTCGCTTGGTAATCCAGGTCTCCCCATCAAAAGTGCCCTCCTCAACGGAAAGACACTCGGCATCGCGCGGTAATCCCTTCAGCTCCGCAAAATTGATGTGGAAGCCTTCACCCGCAACTATGAATCTGTCGGCAGCAAGTTTGATGATGATTCCGCCCCCACGATGAGCCTCTGTATCGGCCACGAATTTCTCATCAAAATGCACCACAGCGGTGAGCGAATCGCCCAGAGGGATCGCCAGGGACTCATGCCGGTACATGTCAAGAACGATCGGGAAAAGAGTGCCTCGATAACGGTTACGGGCAATTAATGGCAGCAGAGGCCGTAGAACACGAAAGTTCTCCTCTAGGGCTGCTTGCCCTGCATTGAGCTCGCTGCTGTATTCATATCCAAGGTCAATACCGAACGGCGTATAGCCGATTCCATTCATGCCCGCAAGGGTGGTAAAGACATAGGGCGCATAATAAGGGGCAATACCGACTTCGGCCACAAAAAGGACATTGTCTGACCTGTTATAGAAGGCGGCTTGTTGCGGGAAGTCAATTCGGTATATATCCGGCGCGATGATATCGATATGCTTTGCGATGGCTTTCCAAATGTCAAAGACCTGAGAGTTAGCGGTTCCACTGGGCCAATCTCCTGCCCTGACTTGCCCCGAATTAATGAGAGGAACATTGATGTAATAAGGAATGGCATACTGCGCCTTCCCGGCCTCAGCTATTCCGTCGATGTAACTCGAGATAGCCCAGGCACTGAACACCTCCGGCGCCATATCTCCAAAGATATTGGTCCAGCTTCCGGTCGTCCGGTAGCCGGTCAGCTTCCATGCGCTCTGTAATGCGGGCGTCAGGCCTTCGCGATGCTTCACGAGATAACTCATCAGCTCAGGTGGCGGTTGCCCGGCGAAGGCGCGGTTGGCGGCGACAGAGTAGTCGCGGTCTTCGGGATACAGGCAGTCTTCGTTCTCAATTTGCATCATGATGACTGTGTGGTCGCGCTGATCGAATTCGCGAATATGGCTCATGAGAGCGGAGAATGCCCGCTGGTCGGCCTTGAGCGCTGCTGTGCTGAGTGGTGAAATGGCGTACTGCTCGTCGCCTCTTGCATCGCGGACTCGAAAGTAAGTAGCCCGGTCGGTCTTTATCCAGTCCGGCGTAAAGCCCATGAGCCCGTTTTTTGATGTGCCAAACCAGAGAAGGATGAGCTTGAGATGGTGGCGACGTGCCCCTTCGATAATTCCGTCTACGAGATGAAAGTCGAACTTCCCCGGCTCCGGCTCCAAAAGGCTCCAGGAAATCGGAATCGTGGCAGAATTTGCGTGCACTGCATCGAGATCGCGGTAGACAACTTCAACATCCTCGAGATTTGAAGCACTTGTGTTCTCAGACTGCGCTCCAAGAATGATGAACGGGGATCCATCAACCAGAAGTTGTGTGCCCTCGCCGTCCTGTGCCAGTCGGGGAACTCCGGCGTCCTGAATCTGAGCGGCGGCCCCAAGAGGCACAAAGGAAAGAGCGACAAATAGCCCAATCACGCGATTCAATCGATATCTCCCTTGCGATGCAGTCCGCACAAACTCCTGCTCGATACAGTTAGGATAATGTCCACTTACGTCAGGTATATCGAACGAATCGTAGGCTTGCGAAAATAGCAGTGTCAACCGACTAAAGTAGGGTCGCCGCGAATATAAAGTTGACTGTTTTTGCGACTAAACATTTTGCATTGCTGATAGAGTCATTAGGTACTGTAAGGAGCTCTAGCAATCGTGAAGTTCACTCGGGAAGGACTAATCAACAACACAAGTTCGCACACGGTCACGTCATGGATTCGAAGCATTTCCAAACATCTGCAATATGTAAGTTGTTGCTTTGGGCTCGTTGCATTCTGCACTGCGCACTCCTCAATCGCCCAAAGACCGAATGTAATGTCAAATCGGAATGCAGCAGACCGACTTGTTTCATTTACTCGCACGAATGATGCGAATCAATTCGCTCTTGTCAATAACGGTCATATCGTTCCTATCTATGTTGCTCCTGGAAATCCCGACACCGTGATCGTTGTTGCCCAGGCATTTGCACACGATTTGGAAGGCGTTGCCGGCACTAGCGCTCAGCTACTTACATCGCTCCCGATTTCTCCGCCTCGCACCTTAGTCATCGCGGGAGTAATAGGTCATTCGACTGAGATCGATCGAATGCGCCGAGAGGGGAAACTGCGCACCGAATCAGTCGCCGGAAAGTGGGAGAGTGCGCTGACCACAGTGGTCATGGACCCGCTACCTGGTGTCCAACAGGCCCTGGTCATCGCAGGCAGCGACCGCCGGGGCGTTGCATTTGCGCTTTTTACGCTCTCACGCCAAATGGGGGTGTCGCCTTGGACATGGTGGGCCGATGTTCCCGTCTTGCGCCATCGCTCGGTATATGTTTCGGGAGGTAATCACCTTCAACGCGAGCCTTCCGTACGCTATCGCGGCATATTTCTCAACGATGAAGACTGGGGCCTTCGCCCTTGGGCTGCCAAGACGATGGACCCAAAGGTCGGCAATATCGGTACACATACCTATGCGCACGTTTTCGAGTTGCTGTTGCGCTTGCATGCCAACACGCTCTGGCCTGCTATGCATCCCGGCACCCTCGCCTTCAATGCCCTACCTGATAATGCAGTGCTGGCCGATAAATGGGGCATCGTCATGGGGTCATCGCACTCTGAAGCATTGTTACGAAACAACGTGGGCGAGTGGGACGAACAACGTGATGGGCCATGGAACTATCAACTAAATCGCTCTGCAATCGATGCCTATTGGGAAAAGCGGCTAGTAGAGAATGGACACTTTGAAAACTTCTACACCATCGGTATGCGCGGCGTGCATGACAGCGGCCTGGAAGCAACTGGGACAGTAACAGATAAGGCGCGGCTGGTTGAGCAAGTCATATCGGAGCAGCGCGATCTGCTTCGCACGCATGTGAGCGGCGATGTGCAAAACATCCCGCAGGTGCTCTGGCTCTATAAAGAGTCGCTAGATCTGTATCGTGCGGGAATGACGGTACCTGATGACGTAACACTCGGATGGACTGACGACAATTACGGTTACATACGCCAGTTGCCCACTCTTACAGAGCAGAAGCGGGCGGGTGGCGCGGGAGTGTATTACCATGTCTCCTATTGGGGAGCGCCGCATGATTATCTGTGGTTATGCACCACACCGCCAGCCCTCATCCGCGAAGAGATGACCAAGGCGTACGACCACAATGCCCGCAGGTATTGGATCTTGAATGTGGGTGACCTCAAGCCTGCCGAGGCGGACATCGATTACTTCCTGCAACTAGCCTGGGACGAACCGAGACTGGCGCAAATGGATCAGCGCTCTTTCCTTGAACAATGGGCGGCAGAGCAATTTCCAAGATCCTCTGCGTCAGCAATTGCGAATATCCTCGAGCAGTACTATCGGTTGAACTTCGTGCGGAAGCCCGAGTTCATGGGCTTTAATGGATACAATGACGGCATCAACCGGACTGACTTCAACCCGTTGGCATGGGGAGACCAGAATCGCACTCGCGCTGACGCGTGGCAGCGGGTGAGCGATGAGGCTGCCGCACTCGCTGGCCGCATGCCACGAGAGTACCAGGATGCATTCTTCGAATTGGTTGCATACCCCGTCGAAGGTGCCGCTGCGCAGAACGAAAAGTTTCTCGCAACTGACCGCAGCTTTCTCGACGCCTCGCGTGGCGAGAGTGCATTGGCGCGCATCGATTCAGACCGCGCCGAATCTGCTTATAACCGCATTCAGTCTCTGACCAAGCGCTACAATGCAATTGCATCCGGAAAATGGGACGGCATGATGTCTGCTGCGCCACGTGAACGTGAAGTCTTCAAGATGCCCCTGACGGCTGAAGCAGCAGACGCTGATCCACCTCTACCCTCATCGTGGCAGGGATTCGCCGGCAATTTGTTTCATGCATCGGTCGAAAGAGGCGGCAAACCTACCGAATTTGTTGAGCAGGAGGCAACTATCTCAATCAACGCGGCACATTTCGCGCGAAAGCAGGATGGTACGGATGCCGCGTGGAGTGTCCTACCGGATCTCGGCATTTCCGGAGCGTCCGTAGGCTATGGGTCTCCAGGTCTGCTGGCCAATGTCGAGCCGGCGCCGCCGCCTATCGCCAGCGCCCCTTGGCTGGAATATGATTTTGACACCACCACTAATGGCACTGCAATGCTAGCGCTGGCTTTGCTGCCAACATTTCCAGTAGATGCTCAGCATAAGTTGCAGTATACGGTTGCTCTCGACGGGCAATCGCCTGTCACAGTCGATGCGAGTGCTTCTGGAGTGGATCAGGACGATACGCCGTCCAACTGGTCAGCAAACGTCTTGCGTAACTCAGCAATAAACGAACTTCCGCTTGGGATATTGCGTCCTGGGCACCATACTTTGCGATTGATCTACCAAGACCCCGGGGTTATCTTCGAGCATGTTGTAATTATGTTTACCGGCTCCCCACCGGCGTATCCCGCTCCTCCCGAGACTAGATCGCAGAGGAGTTGCAGTTATCGATGACTTAGCAGGGAGTCCTGCGATAGTGAGCAGAACAATTGTACGATCGCATCAAAGCGTCGCAACCGCTCACTTACTTAGCCATAACCTTGAAGGCATCAAGATGATCTCTAATCACACCTTCCGAATCATGAAGAAGGACGCGACCAGTCTTCGGGATCGCCTCCGTGTGTGTGACCAAGTATTCTGGCTTGCCACATTCCTGGTAGCTTTCCTCGCTTGGCCTCTAATGAGTTCGGCACAGACGACACATTTCACAAGCACCATCTGGCATTCGCGGGACGGTCTTCCGGAGAACATAGTTCAGGCTCTCGCGCAAGATCGTGAGGGCTTTCTTTGGGTCGGCACGACCGGGGGTCTCACCCGATTCGATGGCGCCCGATTCAGTCCGCTCAATGACGGTGCTGCACCAACGCTCTCTGTCAATAGTTTCTTCTGCCTGCTGCGCTCTCATGACGGAACCATGTGGGCCGGAACTGAAGGTGGTGGCCTGCTTCACATCGCGGCATCTGGGGCCATCAAAACGTATGCCGCCCAGGATGGCCTAGAGGATGCATTCGTGCGTAGCATTTTCGAGGATTCGCTGGATCGCTTATGGGTTGGAACGGATAACGGGCTCTTTCTGAAACAGGGTGAACGTTTGGTACGAGTCGAGCAACCCGGAGCGAATGGGGCCTTGGATGTTCACGCCATTACCGAGGACCACGAGCATCATATCTGGGCCGGCGGTTCCCATCTCATCACTCTTGGCATGGGACAGAATCGGTTGGTTCCCCTACCGGGCGTTTATAGCCAGAACAAGGTGGTGAGCCTTCTAACAGCAACGGATGGGTCACTGTGGGTTGGCACTGCCAGCGGCCTATTGCACCAGGTACATGGCAAGTTTCAGCGTACACCGGAGCTCTCCAGCACAGTGCAAATTCTGCGCCAGACGGGTGACGGCACGATCTGGATAGGTACAGTCGGCCAGGGCTTGTGGGCGTATCGGAATGGACGTTTGGAACGGATCGGCGACACAGGTGTAATTCAGATCCCTACCGTCCTTAACATATTCGAGGATGCCGATCATCGCATCTGGCTCGGTACACAGAACGGATTGGTGCGCCTTGACAGAACGCAGATCAGCCTCATTCCGTTGCCCGGTTCCGGTACTGAATACGGCACAATATCAGGGGCACCGAACGGCGAAATCTGGATGGTTGTCCAGAGTGCCTTCCGCGTCTCTGACGGGGTTCCAACTCCGTTGAATTTCTCCGGTCTCGGAGACACTCCCATACGCACGATCTATCGCGCAAGGGATGGTTCTACCTGGGTTGGTACGGGCGGACGCGGCGCCTATCATCTGGATCACGGTAAGATCGTGCACTATTCCAATGCTTCGAGGAACTACATCACAGGTAACTTTATACGCGGCTTTCTCGAGAGCACCCGGGGCGACATGTGGATCGCCGCCGACGGTGGACTCAATTGCATCTCGGCGAAAGGCATAGCCCGCTACGGCACTGCTGACGGCCTTGCCTACATCAGCATTAGGAGTCTCTTCGAGGACCACAACCATGATATCTGGATTGGGACCGATCAGGGGCTGAGCCGCTGGCATGCCGGCGCGTTCGTACAAGACGAAGTAACGGCAGCTCTCCGCAGGGAGAAGGTATGGTCCATACTGGAAGACCGCCGCGGCATCATGTGGTTTGGCACCAGAGATCACGGTATCTTCCGATATCGCGATAACGTCGTTGAACATTACTCAACCTCACAAGGTCTTGTGAGTAACACCGTCTACCAGATGCTTCAAGACCGGACGGGACGTTTCTGGATGTCCAGCGCGGAGATGATCTCCTCTGTTCCCGAAGAGGAGATGGACGGTGACCCTCTACACCGGAATCTCCCTCTCAGTGTCACTCTTTATCGAATGCCATACGAGACGAGTGGAGTTCAACTCTCGGGCGGTCGAATGTCTACAGGCTATCTAGCTCCTGACGATACTGTGTGGTTCGCCAGCGATCATGGAGCCCTGCACGTGATTGCCAGCGGAACTGTTGCCGAGAGCTGGCCTGTCATGAGGATTGTGGGATTGTCTCTGGATGGCGTAGATCTCGCATTGACAAATGGCCTTCAGCTGCCTGCCAGAGGCAAGCGTCTTGCCTTTTCGTTTGCGCCGCTTTTCCTTGGTCAACAAGTGGGCATTCGATTCCTTTATCGGCTTGATGGCTTCGATAATAGCTGGATTTCATCGGGTTCTGGCCACTCTGCAACTTATACCAATCTTCCTGCGGGGACTTATCGCTTCCACGTCCGTTCGTTTGATGTTAGTCATCCCGGGTTTTCCACGGAAGCAACTCTTGACTTTACGAAGAACCCCTTCATTTATCAAACGTGGTGGTTTCGCCTCCTATTCATCGTGGCGCTACTTGGATGCATATTACTTGTCTATACCTTGCGGCTCAGAGGAGTTAGAAGCCGATTCGCAGTGGTGCTACAGGAACGGAGCAGGCTGGCGAGGGAGATGCACGACACGGTCATTCGCGGCTGCATAGGCGTGTCGATGCTTCTAGAGGGAATGGCGACCCAACGAGAAGGCAAATTCGAGGATGACGATCTCCTCGATGTAGCCCGGGAGCAGTTGCGGACGACAATTAGCGAGGCGCGACAGGCTGTCTGGGATCTTCGCCGTAGCGATGAGGAGGAAATCGATCTACCCCACTCATTGGCCGTGCTCGCCGAACAGGCCACGCAAGCATTCGGAATCCCGGTCCTATGTGAGCAAGTCCATCCGATCAGCGGGATATCGGGATCGACAGGACACGAACTGCTAATGGTCGCCCGAGAGGCCATCGCAAACGCTGGCTCGCATGCAAAACCAGACTGGATCCGAATCTCGGCTTCAGTTGACAACAAGGATCTCACACTAATCGTCATCGACAATGGCAGTGGCTTCTCTCAATCGACACTGCTCAATGGGGCAGACGGGCATTTTGGCTTACTGGGCATGCGTGAGCGCATGAGTCGTATCGGTGGGACTCTCGCGATTCAAAGCGCGAAAGGTAGTGGGACGGTGATAACGATGAAGCTACGGCATGCGACCGTAGAATCCCACGCCCGCGGTCAAGGTTTAGGGGAGATTCTCAAATGAAAGATGAGACAAGCATACGTGTTCTTGTAGTTGATGATCATCCCGTTACACGCACAGGCATCGCAGTTATTTTGCGGTCGCAGCCAGATATGCAGGTTTGCGCACAAGCCGGCACTGTGAAGGATGCTGTAAGGCTCTTTGAGGAGCACAATCCCGATCTTACTTTAATGGATTTGCGTTTGCCGGATGGCCACGGAGTCGAAGCGATCCGGCTCATTTGTCAAAAGAAGCATCTTGCTAAGATCATCGTACTGACCACATATGAAGGAGACGAGGATATCCACCAAGCGCTACAGGCTGGAGCGATGGGATATCTCATCAAGGGCATGTCTCATGATGTTCTTGTAAAGGCGATCCGAAGAGTGTACGAGGGGAACAGATTTCTACCGCCGCCGGTTTCGCAAGCGCTATCCTCGCGCTTCTCGGGCTCAGAGTTAAGTCAACGGGAACGTGAAGTACTTAGCCTGATGGTTGCCGGCAACTCCAATCGTGAGATCGGCGAGAAACTCCACATAAAAGAATCCACTGTTAAGTCGCATATTACACTCATCCTGATGCGGCTTGGAGTCACTGACCGGACCCAAGCGGTCGTGGAGGCATTAAAGCGGGGATTAGAGCACCTTTAGGTCAACATTTTGCAAGTGCATCACCGAGCTTCCACTTCGATTGTTCTGGGGAGATGCAATGCCGTTGCAGATATTGATTTTGTGACGCTAACAATGGACATTCCCTCGCGATTGCCCAGGGGGACAATGAAGTGACATTCTGGGCTCAGATCGCGCCGCTTTCTGTTGTCGGTTTCTCTGCGTAGCCCTGTTTCTAAATCTATACCTTCTAATACAGAGCAATCCATAGAACGTTCTGCATCCTGCGTAAAGCTCGCCTGGCGGAGACAAGGTGGGCAGGTATGGAGCTGTCCAAGAACGTCATGTTCAGCCTGCAGCTTTCTGTAAAAGAACTCCGACTTTGGCATCCAGATTCCGGGCCAAATCGAGCGCATCGGGATTCCCATAAGGGGCCAGGAGACTGGCCATCGAGTCATAGGAAATGTGCACGCCATCAGCGCGCTCATCCACGAGGACAGTAACCGGAGCGTACGAGCCAGCATCTGGAACGTGCTTCGCCATTTCCTTCATGATGAGAGGATTTCCAATGACGAGACGAATGATTCTGGATGAGTGGCGCACGGTTCCCTTGCGAACAACCATCCCGTGATCGAATTCAACAAATTGCATCAGGCCTGTCTCGCCCAAGGCGGGCAGAATCGCAGCTTCTAAATCGGCTTCAGACGTTGCAGTCTGGATCGATTGCCAGAGCTCCACCATGTTCGGGTGGCCTATTGCCGCCTTGAGATCTGCAACGACAACGTCGAATGGCTTCGGAGAGATTACTGTGAACCGCTCCATCTCGACTTTTCTAATCATTCAGGCTCCTTTCAATTCTTCCGGGCAAAGGCTAGCATGCAACCTGGTTTCCCAATCCCAAGATCTCCTTGACATGCACCAGAGTAGTGGTGGGCCGCGGAACGCTTCAGGTGACCATCGAAGTAGAAAGCTGTTGACGAGCTCTATATATGCGGGACTTGACGGCTGGCTCAGAGATATTCAGCGCTCGGCTAATCTCCCTAGTCGACCATCCGTGTGATATTCGCATCCGGATTGCCTCGCGCAGATGCGGACGAAGGCGACGGATCGCGCGCAGAGTCTTCAGTTGACACTGATGTAGAACATACCGTTCCTCCGGATTCGGGGCAGGGTCCTTGGGATCGAAGAAGATCGTTTCACATCGATCATCCGGTTGAGTGTCGAATAACACTTCGGGACGAACACGTTGTTTGCGAAGGACCATGAGAGCAGTGTTGACGGCGATCCGAGTTAGCCAAGTGTATATTTGCGATTTACCTTCAAATGTCTTAATCGCCAAATAGGCGCGGAGAAATGTCTCCTGAAGCGCTTCCTCTGCATCGTGTGGATTTCTTGTAATGGAAAGGATCGTTTGAAAAAGGCGTCTGGAATAGGTCGAATAAAGCTCAGCGAAAGCTGCAGCTGAGCCTGCCTGGGCTGCCAGTACGATGTCATCAAGTGGCGTTATCACTCGCTCTATAGTCTGATCGAGAAGGGCGGTGCCATTCATGTTGTGCCTCCTCGGACTTAACTCGCTTAATAAATGGAAGACAATGTCCATGCGGCATACTCAGGTACTCCCGCAGCCGATAACTGTTCAGATGTTTCGCATTCACCATTGATCAAAGCTAGCTAAACAGCTGCTCCTGGCATGCACCTGAAGACCGTCTACAGTCAAGATCTCAGATCGTCAAAAAGTGGGACGCTCCAATTGGCCGCGTAGCTGCCGTCGGAGCATCCCGCAATCATCGCAATTCGTGCTTCAGGAATTCGCTTGTCCGACTGTTGGCGAGGTGAGCCGCGGCGGCATTGTAATGTTTTCCGTTATGGCGGGAAAAGGCATGACTCTGCCCCGGATAGCTGTACACCGTCGCATTTGGTTTCTGAGCAAGTGCCGCCCTTATCGCCGCTTGTGCAGCTTTGGAGATGAACTCATCCTCCTCGGCCAGATGCATGAGAATGGGAGCATGAAGCCCATCGACCTCTCCCAAGTATTTGTCAGTATCAGCTCCGTGATACCAGACAGCGGCGTCGATACCGTCGTTGCGCACAGCTGTCATGAAGACCATCAGCGCTCCGAGGCAATAGCCGAGCAAGGCAACCTTGCCGTTGCATTCCGGGAGACTGCGTACTGCATCGATGGTGTCTTTGATGTCCGTGACTCCGGCATCTCTGTCATAAGCCTGATAGAGGCGAAGACCGTGATCCCAGTCGGCTTGAGAGGTGACGTTCAGGTCGACGCCCGGTTCCTGCCGCCAGTACAGGTCTGGAGCGACCGCTACGTAGCCTTGTTCCGCCAATTCATCGCAGTGCTTGCGGATGTCGGCGTTCACACCAAACAGTTCCTGCAGAACAACAACGGCCGAAGTCGGCGAGGTCTTCGGTCTTGCGATGTAGGCGAGGAATGTGCCGCCCTCTCCTTTTACGGTGATGCGATCCATCATTTTGCCCTCCTGCGGCGGCTATGTCCATACAGAATCTCCGCCGGCCGAGACCGGATCGGCGGAGATCATTTTGTCCGAAAGCAAATGGCTACTCACTGACGGTGGTGGCAGCCTCTTCGATGAGCTTGGCTGTTTCTTTCGGGAAAGACATATAGGCCACATGGCTCGACTTCATTTCGACCGTCTTGGCCTTGGCGCGTTTCGCCATCATGCGCTCCTGTTCCGGATTGATTGATCGGTCTTCGGTCGCCACCATGTACCAAGTGGGCTTGTGCTTCCAGGCGGGATTCTTGACCTGATGGGTGAACGCGTCAGTAGAAATCGGCACCTGTGCTATAGCCATGAACTCCGCCTCATCCCGTGGGATGTCCGCTGCGAAGTCGGCCGCGAAATGCGCCTGGTCTATCCACCAGAGCCCATTGCTGTCCGGCGTGAACGCCTTGGAGGCTTGTGGTACGGCCTGCTCGATGGACGCACAGCTCTCACCTTCATCGAGGGCAAAGGCGGCAATATAGACAAGCGCTTTAACGTTTGGATGATTGCCGGCTTCGGTGATGACGGATCCGCCGTAACTGTGGCCGACCAGAACCACCGGGCCGCCCATCGCGTCGATAGCAGCTTTCGTGTACTTTTGGTCATCAGCGTAGGAAGTTTCAGGGTGCTGTACCACCGACACCTTGTAGCCATCATGCTTGAGAATGTCGGCGACCCTCTTCCAGCCGGAACCATCCGCGAATGCTCCATGCACCAGAACTACGTTCTTAATATGCTGACTCACGATTATTCTCCTTCGGGGTAAAGATCCATAAGGATCCGTCTATTTGTCGATGTCGAACGCATTTGCACCGAGCGGGACGTACATCGCACTTGCAACGTAAAGAGTGACGGCGCTCAGTTGACGTGTGCGGACGTAGCGGCCTCTTCGATGAGCTTGACCGTTTCCTTTGGGTGAGACATATAGGCCACGTGGCTGGCATTTACTTCGACCGTCTTCGCATTGGCGCGCTTGGCCATCATGCGCTCCTGAATTGGATTGATCGACCGATCTGAGCTAGCCACCATGTAAAAAGTGGGCTTGGTCTTCCAGGCGGGTCTCGTGACCTTATGGGTGAATGAGTCAGTGGAGATCGGTACCTGCGATATTGCCATGAAGTGAGCCTGGGCCGGGGGAATGTCCGCTGCGAAGTCGGCGGCGAAATGGTCCTGTTCGATCCACCAATTTCCATTGCTATCCGGTTTGAATGCCGTGGAGGCTTGCGGCACGGCAGTTTCGATCGACGCACAGCTCTCACCTTCGTCGAGCGCAAATGCAGCGATTTACACTAATGCCGCAACGTTTGGATCGTTGCCAGCTTCACTGATAATGGACCCTCCGTAGCTATGGCCGACCAGGACGACTGGACCACCCATGGCGTCGATGGCGGCCTTCGTGTACTTTTGGTCGTCGGCGTACGAGGTCTCTGGGGGTTGCACAATCGACACCGTGTAGCCATCCTTCTCAAGGATCTTTGCAACGGCGTCCCAGCCTGAACCATCGGCGAACGCCCCATGGACTAGCACCACGTTCTTAATGCCGGCCGGCGGCGCAGACTGTGCCGCGGCGACATCGTGTTTCATCCACAACAGCAGAGATGCAGCGATCAGGGCGACAATGCGCGTACGAACACCATAAAGCTTCCTCATGACGATTCTCCTCTCCAGTTTGGGTTTCAGTGAATGATCGAAGCTCGATGTCTTTAGGTTCTCGAATTTCTTGAGTCAACCGCCGTGGGAAGGAAGTGAGCGGCACTCAGGGCGCGAGCTTGGAGGAAGCTTATTCGAAGGGCAATTCATTTACATCCCCATGACGAAGCATTTTGCGATGACTAGGTCGAGTTCTTGTGCAATGCCTCGACCGAGGCATTGTGTGTTCGTTTCGAGGCGCCCGGCGGTGCTATTACCTGTTCGTCGTTGGAAATTGGAAGATGTACTACGTTACGGCTGGTCTAGCTTAGAGTCGGGAATGATGATTTCGCGACGACCGAAAAGACGCGCATCTAGTGAAAACGCACCGGGACCAAGTAGTGCGAGTGCAATACAGATGATCGCTAGGTTTAGATGGGCCATGGAGCTAGCAGGAGTTGAAGTTTGGATCGACGGTAACAGTGCCCAGTTTATGATCACGTTTCCGACGGCGGCCAATCCGCAGCAAATCGGCGTAAGAAATCCCACCAAGATTGAAATGCCAGTCATAAGCGCAAGACCACCGAGACACCAACAAGAAGCAGTCTCATGCTCTTGCAAGAATAAGACAACAATACCTTCAGCTGCCGCATTCAGCGCAACAACGAACCTGAGGAGGAGAAGGCCCCCTCCGGGAAACCCGCCTGGAAACGCGGAGAATAGCCTTTGCAGCGGACACCTCCCGTATCGCAGAGGTCACGGCAACTCTAACGTAGTTGAGGAAGGCAAAAATGTGATGCCTCGAAAGAGGCATTTTGCTCGGCAAAGCGACGCAGCGGATAGGTCTGGGCCTAAAGACGGATGATGCCACGCCGGAATCCTATTGTCACTGCTTCCGTCCGATCAGAAGCGCCGAGTTTCTCCAGGATGTGTTTCACGTGGTTCTTCACCGTCTCCTCGGTGATGAACAGCAGGGCTGCGATCTCTCCGTTCCTTTTACCGATCGCAATCTTTTCGAGAACCTGAATCTCGCGTCCGCTCAGCGATTCGTTTCCGATATGCTCGGCCAGTTGAGCGGCCACTTCAGGTGGCACTTGTCTCTTGCCCGCATGGACTTTCCGAATCGCTTCCAGGATTTGCTTTCGGGGAAGACTCTTCAAGAGATAGCTTTGCGCTCCCGCATCGAGAGCACGTCGGATTTCAGCGTCGCCTTCGAAGGTAGTCAGCACAATCACGCGTGCGCTGGGGAATTGAGCACGAAT
>Ga0181537_10002091_pt1 | contig 17858 bp, 17 predicted proteins | sample PEATcosm2014_Bin_39_FD_119765 | JGI IMG/M metagenome (GOLD analysis project Ga0181537, IMG submission 119765) | Peatland microbial communities from MTU Mesocosm Facility, Houghton, MI, USA - PEATcosm2014_Bin23_10_metaG | ecosystem: Environmental > Terrestrial > Soil > Wetlands > Peat | place... | reverse complement strand
GGATTAAAAATCACACCGCTCACAAATTCAGTGCCCATCGAAGCCGAAGCGTTGACGCAACAAGTCTATAGCTTGTTACCACGAGTGAAGATCACAGAATTACTCATAGAAGTTGATGGATGGATAGGATTTACAAAACATTTCAGGCACATAAAGAATAATGAAACGGCAAATGATAAACACCTGTTGTTAACGGCTATTTTGGCTGATGCGATCAATCTTGGTTTGAGAAAGATGACAGATTCTTGTCCAGGCACAACCTATGCCAAGCTTTCTTGGTTGCAAGCTTGGCACATCCGAGATGAGACCTATTCAGCAGCCTTGGCTGAACTGACCAATTCTCAATTCTATCACCCATTTACGTCAAATTGGGGCGAAGGAACGACATCCTCATCTGATGGTCAACGTTTTAAGACAGCTGGACACTCTGGAGACAGAGGAAACATCAATCCGAAATATGGAAGTGATCCAGGCGTGCAATTTTATACCCACATTTCCGATCAATATGCTCCTTTCCATACAAAGGTCATTAACGTTGGGGTGCGTGATGCTACCTATGTACTTGACGGGCTACTGTATCACGAGTCCGACATAAGAATTGAGGAACATTACACCGACACTTCAGGTTTTACAGATCATGTCTTTGCGCTTATGCATCTCCTTGGTTTTCGCTTTGCACCTCGCATCCGTGATTTAGCTGACAAGAGGTTATTCGTCGTGGACAGTAAAAAAGAGTATGCATCAATTAACATTATGATTGGTGATGCGATCAACGTAAAACACATCAAGAGTCATTGGGATGAAATTCTACGCCTGGCAGCCTCCATTAAACAGGGGACCGTTACAGCATCCTTAATATTACGTAAACTCGGAAGTTATCCACGTCAGAATGGTCTAGCAATAGCTCTAAGAGAGTTTGGTCGGATTGAACGCACTCTCTTTACACTGGACTGGTTACAAAATGTTGAATTACGTCGTCGCGTAAACGCTGGACTAAACAAAGGAGAGGCTAAAAATACATTAGCACGTGCTGTTTTTTTCAATCGACTTGGCGAAATGCGCGATCGCAGCTTTGAAAATCAGCGTTATAGAGCTTCTGGTCTTAATCTTGTGATAGCTGCAATTGTTTTATGGAACACCGTGTATTTAGAGAGGGTAATCCAGTACTTGAAAGATAATGGTCAAACAATCAATGAGAGCCTCCTCAAACATTTATCTCCACTTGGTTGGGAACACATAAATTTGACAGGTGATTATGTTTGGCGGCAAAGCAAGGTGATGGAAAAAGGCGAATTCAGACTTTTACAGAAGCAGCAAAATCCTTAACGTGCTTTATAATCCGAATTCTGAGCTGACCCCATAATAGGCATTGGCTCATATCGGCTATTGATGCAATGCTGGCTATGAAAGATAAGGTATGATCAAAAAAGGTTAGCTTTGATCGAATATATACCCGTTGAAGCATGAGGATTAGCACAAGCAATGGCTCATTTGGAAAGCCTACAATCGAAAAAGTGATACTTAACCAAGGGGTTGTAGCCTAGCAATCGTTTTTTCTCCTTGAGGCTTTAAATGCGTTTTTGAAAAAATCGTTTTTAAGTTGTCTTTTTAGGCTATCTATCCAACCGCCAATAGGCAGGGGTGGATAGATAGCTATTAATAGCATTAAAGCATTAATAGCTATCACCTTGTTTTTATCTCGGAAAACTCTGCACGTTCTGACGGAAAACTCTGCACGTTCTGACGGAAAAATAGCGGTTTTTTTGCACGTTCTGACGGAAAACTCTGCACGTTCTGACGGAAAATGATTATTTGAAATTATGGTTAATTTTAATATGATATTGATCCTGGCCTTGCTTACCTTGAGTCGTATTCCATGTGATGATCAATTCAATTTTCATGAAAACGTCTACGCATTCTTGTATTTTTTCATTCACGAGTTTTTTTCTTCCTTCTTTCCAAAATTTATCTAATTTCAAAGTCTCGATAATAGTAGATTTGTCACGTATAATGTCATAACGCTTATGTTGTTTCTCTCGAAATAAGAAATCTCTCATAAGGTTTATGTATTGGCCGTACCGATCTTTTCCAGTTGCCGCTGCAATTCGTAGGTGGACATCTTCAGGAAATTCGACATATTGTGTTTTTATATGATTTGTAAATTGAGGTTGGAATTTGAATAGAAATTTACACCTCTTTCCTTCTAATATTAATTCATTTGTCATGATTTCATTGCAAGCCACTTCGGATAATTCTTCATTTAAAAGAGCCATTTGAAATAGAGGCAAATTTGTCCTAAATAAATTAAATGTGAGTTGCCCTTTTTTATTTTTTTTTCCAGTTGGAAATTTCCATGAGGTTAAAAACATTTTTTTTGAGAGAACATCAAGTTTATTTAGAAGAAATTTAATTTGATCTGATCCATAAGAGTCTTTTCCATAGTATTTTGAATATAATTCATGTGGTGAAACAGCCATTCTTGCTGTTTCCATTTCAACTTGATTAACAGAAATGATACCCTTACCATAGTTTCCCATGTAATAATTAGGTGATTCTTGATTTTTGTTCTCGCTTTTTTCATGAAGTAACAAAGAAAGTGTTTGCAAAATTCGGTCTTCAGCTTGATCTAGATCCAAACCTTTAATAATCGGTACATTTGTTTGAATATCATCTATTAATTTATCCTTTCTCTCTAAAATATCGAAGAATGTTAGCTGTCCTTTTTCTAAACTTCTGTCAAGTTTATTGTCTATTAGTTCTCTTGATTGTCTAAATGTTTTGTTTTTTTGAGGTTTACGAACCTCTTCAATAATTTTAACAATGTCTTTTCTTGTAAGTGGCCGCTCTGATCCAATTTGTTGTATTGTAGCTATTAATATTTTATTTTGTTCCTTGTCCAATTGTCGCGCTTCTGCTGTTTCTTTTTCCCAATCTTGTAATTCTTTGGCTTTGATTTGTAATGAAACACCCTCGCACAATTGAAAAGATGCTCCCATTTCAAGTATTTGGACGACTTGCCCAGTTCTCCTATCAATTACCTGGAGATCCGGGGCATTGTACAATTCGTTTTGTGGAGGTATGCGAACCATTACAGGAAATTTATCATAATTTGGATAGCAGTGTTCTAAAAGATTTTCCCTATTGAATTTTAAATAATGTTTTAATTCTTCTAACTTTGAAGGTTCTAATAATTCAGGCGGTATAAAACCACCGTCACACAATTTTTTTATTTCTTCTTTTGTAAAATCCCCTACATCGTTTTGATTTTTTTCAATATCATTCATAGTTAGAATTGCACCGGTTTTATTGTTTGATCTGCTGACGGAGCTTGAAGCCTTTCTATATAACCATCAAAATCTTTTGTTGTTTTGATTTCTTCAATGCTTTTTGTGAAGTTTGATTTCGTCATTTTTAATATGGCTACATTAGATACATCTTTTGAGATTTCTTTTGAAAAATTGCACTGCCAGCGCACGCCGTCTGTTAATGCAGATGCTCCCCTGGCGGCTGTTTGATCTTGATCCTTTGCTTGTATTGCTGCTTTGCTCATATGATGGGCGAATAACACGGTCGGATTCCCTGGCAAGTCAATTATTAATTCTTCAAGCAATGCTATAAATTGCGTAGCTGCCGCATTGTCTGTTTCGGTGTCAGCACCCATTAATCTCGATACAGGGTCTAAGATTATAAGAGACCATCCCTCTTTCGGGGCCATTTCTTCCAGTCTTATTTTAAGTTGTCGAAAGTATAAACTTGGCTTCTTATCTTCTAAAAAAGCTGCTTGTTGCCCACAGAAAGAAAAGGCCGCTATTCTTTTACTTGCAACCACAAGAGGGTCTTCCTCTAATATATCAGGTTGATGTTCTCTTAACTTTTTTGCAGCCTTATATAAGACCCTGTGAATATCATCATATTGGTTTTCACCTAATCCAAAAAATACATTCCCTTTTTTTTCAGCTCCGCAATGAGCCGTTGTTGTAAATGTGTCCAACCATGGAGTCCCTGTTGCAACTGAGATTGCAAGCTGTGCTAATAGGTGGGTTTTACCAACACCGCCAGCGCCTACGAGCATTGCTGGAATTCCTTTAGGAAGAAACCCAGTGGGTATTCCTTTTTCGTTTGCATATTCAAGAAGCATTGGTTTTGGAGGAGGATTTGTAAGAAGAAAATTTTCATCAAACTGATTAAGGAATTTGATCGGAAATTTTTCCTTTGAAGATCCATGTTGTTCAATTTGTTTGTATTGTTCGAGCGCCTTTAGGATTAATTCTTGTGGGTTTTCATTGTCGAAAGCTCCTTTCTCAATGCTCTGAGCTGCATAGATCACGCTGCGTAGAATGGACTTATCGCGGATGACGTTGACATATTCTTCGATATAAGCAGATGTTCCAGCGTATTGAGCAAGCGCCGTGATATAGGCTGCCCCACCCACAGCATTGAGCTTATCTTGACGGCGCAGCTCCTCACATACAAGATGAATATCGGTAGGCTTATCATTTTTAGAGGCGTTTTTTAAAATTCCGAAGATGATTTTGTGCTCAGTGTAATAAAAATCAGAATCGTCCAAGCTGTCCGCAGCTGTTTTAAAGTGATTGATGCTTGTCAGCATGCAGCCTAAGACCATCATCTCTGATTCTTTGGAATGAGGGGGAATTTTAATTTTCGTAGTCGTTTCATCCATATTTCATATCCTATTCATCTTTGTGTTTATTGAGGAAGTCAACCAGGGCTTCTCTAATCAGTGCGGATGTGTCTGTATCCTTTTGCTTCTTTGCTTTTCTACGCATTCCAAGGGCACGCAATTCAGTAAGCAGGTTCGCTGGTATGGTCAGGGTTATTTTCAAGAAATCGGCTCTTTCACCCCTAGGGATATTGGAATCTAAAGGTGGCTTTGTGTCTTTTTCATGAATAGATTCTTTTTTCCCAGTTTTTTTCTTGGTGGGTTCTGGGGCATTTAAATCTTTGTGAAGTCCCTCTAACAACGACGGTTTTTTTGCCATATGATATATTTCCTTATATTGTGATTTATTTATTTCTTTACTTTTGTAAATATGAATTTCAGTAAGTTTTTAAATTCATTGTGGGAGGGGCTGCCTGGCGCATGGTGACCGACTGGCAATCCTGCAATAGCTGCCTCAGCTACGGCAACCCTTAATGTTATAGATGGTGAGATTGGTTCGTTGAATTGCTCAAGCGCTCCTCTAATTTCACGGGCAAGCACAGTGTTAGGCATTAACCTGCTTGGTACTAGGATAATTTTAGGCAATTGGTCTTTCCTGACCTCCCTAGCCTCTCTCACTGTGGCTATAGCCTGCTCCCCTGCCCATATATCTAACGGGCTTGGTGATATAGGAATTAGGATAATGTCAGATAGTAGGGCTGTTAACAAGGCTTCTTGTTCAAGCTGTGGTGGTGTATCAAATAGAACTACGTCAGCTTTATGCTCATTAATGAGCTGGTCTAGCTTTGCTTTGAATTGCTTAGCATCTTTACCCATCTTGATAGGTATTACAGGGAATGGGAATTTATCTCCTCCTTGGGCTGCCCATCTTGTTGCTGACTGCTGTATATCGCAATCTATCAATACCGGCTTACGTCCACTTTCTTTTAGTACACCCCCAAGATTAAGGATCGTTGAAGTTTTGGAAGCGCCGCCTTTTAAATTGATGGTGCTTATGGTCAATGTTGGTTTCATATACCTCCTTTTCATAAAATGCGCACCATAGCAGAGTTTCTATATGTAGGCAAGTTTTGATTTCCAAAGGTGACAATATACTGACATACGAATTTACGTAAATAGGTATTTACAAATAATCAGACATCCCTGTATAAAGATTAGGTATAAGGCTAGTTATACATAAAAAAGGAAATTTGACATGACTTTGACGACACAAGCGAATAATCAGATAGCAAGCTACACGATAGCCCTTGATATGAGGGATCAGTTTATCTGGAACCAAATGAATAGCGTTACAGTGAATGACGCATTTGTAAAATGGATAGACGGGATCCCAAATAAGCTAACGCGTAAAAATTATCTGTCTGCCATGAATCGACTTGTTGATGCAGGGATCATTAATATAGATCTATCATTACAGGCATTCGCTCTTATCCACCATTCCGAGATCATAAAGAAAATCAAACAGCAACCGCATAGCGAAGCTACTAATCAGGCAAGGGCTGCTGCCTACATTTCATTTACAAGGCATTTGGCTGAGAAATATGAGGGAAATTTCAAACGGGCTATTCCAAGCAAAGATCCCAAGGCCAAGACCTTCTCAAAAATCCGGGATACTGTGGATACCGAAGCAATGAGTCGGGAGCAATGGACATCATTTCTGAATGAATTGCAAAAAATCAATGCTAGGGATTGCTTGATAGCTAAGATTGCCTTGCAAGGTGGTAAAAGGATCAATGAGGTGTTGTCCTTAACAGTTGATCGAATAGATAGCGCCAATTGCCAGATAACATTCACTCAATCGAAAACAGGCATGAAAAAAAAGGATGTGATCATCACATATCCGGCATCATTGATAAATGAATTGCTATCTTACATAGGCGATCGAAAAGGATTGGTATTCATCACAAGAACGGGGAATAAAATCCTGACGCAGCAGGTGGCCAATACATTCGCACAAGCTGGTGTTGCTGCTGGTATACCATTTAAAGTTACTCCTCACGTCCTACGCGCTTCATGTGTGACCTATCTAAAGAAAATGGGAATGTCTGACACTGATATTATGAAAGTCACTGGTCATGCAGATGCGGAAATGGTCGCTGCCTATGATAAAAGTTCACGAGCAGACAATGCCAGTAAAAAAGTTAGCCTTGTTTCATAGTCAACCCCATTCGGAGGCCCATGTTTTTCTTATTCTCATTCGCCGAATAGGCTGCTACCTGTTGAAAAAAATGATAACGAATTTGAGCAAAGAAAATAAACTTCACACAACCGAAACAGACATCTACGCAATATGCAAACTCCGTTTGAGCTGCCAACTGTTTACGAAAAATATCATTATAAGTAAATTCATCATGTTTAAAACGGGAATAGGAAATTAGCCAAGGCATCAATATAGACGAAGGCAGGCAGAAATGCGGCATTCATTCAGGAAATTAAAACATCGCCGGACTATCAAGGGGTGTTTTCCGAAGATACAAGGCGGAATTTCGACCTATATGAAAAAGCCCTAACCTGAGCTACGGTTTGTTTGTCTGTGCCTGTTATCATTTTCAGAATTTCTTGATCTGCTTCTTGTTTTTTGATTGGTGTTTCACTCTCTTTGACAACAAGCCCCGTATTTTCCTGCAAAGGAAGAGGTGCTTTACAAACAACCTGATTATCTTTTTTCTTTTTAGCCATATTTTGCACACTCATTTTGTTTTAATTTGGTACTGCGTTAAAACCTATAAGCCGGCATTGGTGAGGACTTGTTAACGAGGCTTTGTCCTGTTCTCGCATAAGCATTGGACTTGAGCTTGTCGAGGTCAAGCTTTGTCATGCCTGGCTTTGCATCTTGCAAGCTGAGAGCTAGATACCGGAAGGCATCACTTCCGTGAGATGCTTCATTGTGTACAGGATCATCTTTCCAGCACCCATTTTTATCATCCCAGGCACGTTTATAGTTCTCAATCATCCGAATACCAACAGCGCATTTCTCTTCATCGAACCAGCATCGATTAAGTATGTTTCTGACTGCGTCAATGCCTTCAATGATCTTAAGATTAGTTGTGATGGTGAAATTTATACCATGAGATCTTGCAACTTCTTCCCTAGATAAACCAGAACTATATTCACGCGCTGCGGCATCATGAGGGACAAAGTGTTTGCCATATGAATAAGGCTTGTCTTTAACCAATTTTATATAATGCGTAAGAGGCTTACCACTATCTTCATGATATTCTAGAAGGTGGATTTCTTGTCCGCAGATTTGAAAGAACCAGATTGATGTTGAATCGCTGAAACCAAGATCCCAAGCAGTATAAACAGGAAATTTCTCTTCCCAATAAACCTTTCGAATGCGCCCTTCGCTTCTAGCCCTAGTCATTAACGCACCATAATAAAGACCTTCATTCGCTGTGGCAAAACTTTCGGCAGCGGTAGCAGGATACTCCCGTTTCATATCTAGGCTTTGCGTTAGAAACTTTTTTGCATACCAAGCCTTTTGTCCTTTTGTGAGAGTGATCTTTTCATTCTGTTCAAGTCCGGTAAAGTAGTCACTCAAATCCTGTGGAATCGGCACACTATCGGGGTTTATACTGTAGTCAGTATGCTTCCACCAAGGAAAGAACCAGAATTTATAGTCAAGCTTTGAGAGTGTATGTTTAGCGTCCTGCATAGCCTGTGCAACCTTGCACATTTCGTAAAAGGCTCCACTTCTTCCTTCGGCTGTACTTTCAATTATGACGTATTGGCCTGCGGCTAAAGTATTCAAGGAGCCTGTAGCAATCTCCCTAGCCTTTTCAGGGTATTTGGCACAAATCTTTCCATATTCGCTAATGTGTAGGTATTGGAGGGTACTACCACGCATACTTGTTCCTACACGCAGCAAAGAGCCATTATTGAACTGTAATTCCCTTGCATTGTCCATGTTGACGGAGCGAATGGCTTGCAATTCAGGTGCTAGGTTCTCATAAGCAAATTTCACCCGACGGAATAGCACCTCAGCATCTTCCTTAGTGTGAGCAATAATTCCAGCCGAAACATGGCTGTTGAATAGACACCGGTCAAGATAGAGAAGGCTTACAAATGTTGAAATTCCGAGCTGCCTGGCTTTCAAAATGATATTGCAATAATGCAAATTGCGATAAAGATCAGCCTGTGCCCAATTCATTCTAAAGAGGGTTTTGTTTCCTTCCTTGTCGATAATCCAATACAGATTATTAAGCCTCCAAAAGGGGTCTGAAAGATTCTTATGGGCTATTGCGATATCATTCTTGTTCATTTCGATTCTCATTTAATAGATCTGTGCCCTCTGCTATGCTCAGCATTTCATAAAGCTTATCTTTCAAATTATCGATTCCATACACCCATGAGCGAAGCACTTCATCTTTTCTATCATCTGATAATTCATTGAACCAATCCAGATAGTCTTTCGGTCTACGAGGCAATAAATTTTCATCGAATAGCTGATGATCAAGCAAATTTCGTAACAAAACGGCCAAGCGTCCGAGATCTTCAACTCTCTGTCTCATTCACCAGATCCTTTGTCGAGCCATCGACTTTTTGCATGAGGAAAGCTAAGGGGTTGGCAGCATCACCGCTGACTTTCGTTTCCTGTCGATCTGTCCATCCACATGTATTTGACATTACAAACTTAGTAAAACTAGAATTGTATAAATTAAGCAAACCACCTTTAACTAGTTTACTTTTTTGCCACATTTTTGATTTTCTATACACTCCGCTAAACTTAGTATTTAATTTAGCCCATTTAGATAATAAATCAGCATCAATTCCTTCTTCTAAGCAAAAATCTTCATACCAAATCGAGTCTGGGCGTTGCATCCAAGTATCAAACTTATCAGCCATTTCCTCGATTAGCGAATCAGTCCATTCTTTAGGTCTTCCACCAATTTCACTGCCTGAATTAAGTGAGGTCTGCATGTCTTAGTCTCCTTAAAATATTAGTCCTGGAACTGGCGTTGATTTGGGAGCCGGAACCCTAATAAAATCTTTTTCGTCTAATGCACAAAGATAGCCTGCAATCACGGCAGGGAATCGCTTTGAATCTATGGCATCCCCAAGTATGTCAAAATACCTTCCCTTATGCTCATTTGGCAATCCTTCGAGAACTTTTTCAACGTTGTCATCGTCTACTAAAAAGCCGATGGCCCCCTTTATGAGCAATGTAAACCGACCAATAAACTCGCGATATTCTAGATCTTTGGTGAGCTTGATATATTGAAAGGCATTCGCTTTTTCTACTGGGTTGTTTTCCACTTTTTCATCATCCATATGACCCTCCCCATTTTTTTATTATAATTTAACACGAATCGATGTTTAGTATCCTATCTTTTGGCATAGCCATACCCTGCTGGTGCTTCATCTTTTGGTGTCATGTGTATTACTCTTAATTTTTATAATTGTTTTAGGCTGTTCAGAATATATTTTGAGGGCATGCAGGCTATATATGCAAGAGTCATCTTGAAAAACAAGCCCATTCATTGAGTCCATGCAGAATTTAAGTAGATTGTCGGTGTCAGGCTTGGACACATGCGGCCTGTCCTTGTGTGCCGCTTTCTTTTTACCTGACCAGGATTCAGGCAAAGGCATGTGAAATGTGATATCGAGGGTCAAGGGACAATCAAGCGGATCCTGCTTCCATTGTTGGGCAATGAGTGCCTTGGCAGATTTTTTTTCTTTATACTTGGGGTCAAAGGTATTTTTAAACCGTGTGACTCTTGGCCTGGCGGCTGGGGTCGGTTTTCCTGGCAGCTCGATAATGTTCAGACTATCTTCTATGTCCATTCATCATCCAGCTTTTTTTAATTTTCCGATTTCACGCATAGCCTCAAACTTATTCATATCAGTTGCATCAATTCCATGTTGCTTGAGGAAATAAATTTGCTTAAGTGTTGCTGACTCATTCATTAAAAGCCGTCTTTGCTTGTTCTTAAGGGCAATGATCTTTCTAATCTCAATGCTTGCCTCTCCTCTTGTCATTCCTTCTTTATATTTGTGCTGTTTCTCCAAAAAGTCGCGCTGTCCTTGACTTGGAGCTGCTTTCGCTAACATCCATGGCTTTCTTGCATCGGCATAGGCAATCTTTAAATGACGCCTGGCATAATCTTCACACACACCTGAGCAATATTCAAGTGGAAGTGGTTTGTTGACAATCTGCTTGGAAGATCCATCAAGATAGTAGAGGGTGGCAACATATCCCCCATCCGCTGGTGACATAACAATTTCTCGTTTATCATCATCTTGTAAGCTCCATTCGTCGCCCACTTGAACCCAGATAAAGCGAGCGGCTCCCAAAATGTCAAACTCATGATCACATGATTCAATTACATTGATCTTAGGTGTCCTGTCGATCTCTTCTCGCTCTATTTCTTCGCCTTCATCTTCCTCTTTTACATGTATTGCCTCTGGGATGGTATTGCTCAAGGTCATTACGGTATCAAGATTATGTCCCCTGTCTGTAAAGTCCAACACATAGCAATTTTCTTTCCCTGGCCATAATCTCAGGCCACGGCCCACGCATTGAATATACAATCCTGGGCTTTTGGTTGGCCTGGCCATGATCACAACATCAATCGATGGTTCATCAAAACCCTCAACTAAAATGCCGCACGAAGTTACCACTTGAAATTTGCCGCTTTTTAGGCCGTCCAATACATTTTTTCTTTCAATGGCAGGCATATCTCCATAAACTGCCATTGAATTGATTCCAGCCTCTCTAAATGCATTAGATAAATCCTTGCAATGCTGGACATCGACACAAAAGGCGACTCCTTTCCTGCTACTAGCATATTCTTTGAATTTGCTGGCGATGAATGCATTTCTCTCGGATGTATTTACAGCCTCAGCAAGTTCACCTAGATCAAAGTCGCCGTTTTTTGTCTTAATCCTATCAAATGAAAAATTTGTTAAAATTTTACGGCCCGCAACCGGCGATAAATAATTGCCCCGAATCATGGTTGCAATAGATCTGGAAAAGACGAGTTTTTCGAAAATATCGCCGAGGCCCTGCTTATCTGATCTCATTGGGGTTGCAGTCACACCAACCATAAGCCGATGGGATCCATTTGCAAAACCTAAGGCATTGATAATGGATTGATACGAATCTGAAACGGAATGGTGGGCTTCGTCTATTAGCAGAAGTTCAAAGCCCTGTTCTCTAAGGCTATCAAGTCGATTAGGGCGGCAACATGTTTGTACTGATCCAACTACAACCTGATTGTGGATTTCGTTATATTCAGCCTTACAAAGGCCAATATCGACATTCGGCCAGAATAGTTTAAACTTATCAATTGATTGTGTGAGCAGCTCTTCCCTGTGTGCTAACAGTAATGTTTTCTTATTGAGTTGTTTTGCTATAGAGGCCATGACTACAGTTTTCCCGGAACCTGTAGGCAAAGAAATTATCTGCCGTTTAATCCCTGATGAATACTCAGCCAATACAGTATCAACACATTCTATTTGATAATCTCTCAGAGATAACGACATACCATTTCACTTATAGTTATTTCATATCTTACGAATATATGGAAATACACATATCATCAAGTATTTCTTTTAGCATTTTCGTATATATGTGTATACAGATTTCTTTATATAAGTGAAAATAGTTTTACTTAGATTCTTTCAACCAAATGGGGCATGTGAAATCAATTGTTTCGAAAAGTTCAGCATATAACCGTCCATATAATGGGGTCAGCTCAGAATTCGGATTATAAAGCACGTTAAGGTTTCTTAAACCTATGAATCTGATAGCGGTGGCGCAATTTATGGCGCAATTTATGTTGAAATTAATATATTTTTTGTATACAATTAGTTTAAATTATTTTTTAAAATTAATAAAATATGTTAAAAATGTCTTTAGTAGTAAGTCAAAGCGTTGGTAGTAGTTATAGTTGTGAAAATGTTAATGAAACAAAACAAGATCCTATTGAGATATTCCCCGCTGAACTTGTCTTGGAAGTTTTTTCTCACTTAAATCTCGCTACACTTGGAACCATTTGTTGTGTTAGCAAAGCATGGAAACGATTAGCAAATGAACCCATTCTATGGAAGATCGCTATTTATAGAGAAATTGCTTTCGGAAATGATAAATGGGCTCAATGTTTTGGGCCGGATGTTGTAAAAGACGAAGATAACAGAGAAGAGTTTTCTTCTTTACCTTCAGATGATTTCATTGCGGATTGCAAAAAATTCAAAAGCATATTTCCTGAAAGGAATGCGAAAGATAGTCTTATGCTCGTAAGGCTTCCTAAAACTCTTAATGGTGGACTTACCTTAAAAAGCCTTGGTGAGCTTGCAAAGAAGTACTTTTCAGCAAGTGATACGGGTTACAGATATATTTGGGCCGCTATTGTTCAAGAGCTAGGAGATAAATCAATCAATAAATCTCAATGGGTGTTGATGACAAAGGATGTCCTTCCAGGAAGCAGAAATAAAAGTTATGGTGAGCAACAAAAAATTGTCGCTGATTTAGCTGAAAAATCTCTAATCAGTTACGAAGTTCCTGAGACACTAGAATCTGCCGCTTGTATTTTGTCACAATACTTTGGGTCAAAGATACGCTTATTTAGCGATAGTCCATGGACCTATACACGCTGTCAAGAGAATATTCAAGGCTATCAAGTGGTTGTTGGGGGCTTCGCCCCGGCTGGCCTCGACCTCATCTTCAGCCACAACTATGACATCGACTGCATTGGCGTTGCGGCCCTGCGGAAGTTCTAAGGTCATTGGTTCTTGGTCACTTGGCCTTTGATAAAGGTTCTTGTTCTTTGTTTTTTGGTCCTTGATTTAACGACTTTGGAAGTAAAAAACCAAGGCTATTCAATGTGATTAAATTTTATTTTTAATATGTATATTTTTAATTACATTGACTTCTTACCCAATAAGCATTTTTTACAGCTAGAGATAACGCATGTTGATTAGCATGAGATAAAATCCCCAAATAGGACTGCAGTCTTTGATCCAGACTGACCCCATCTATTTTTCCTTGTAGATAGATTTCGTACGCCTCCTTTAATCGTTTTTTCATCCGCTGCTTCGTTCGTGTTCGCACTAAAGTATGCTTAAAAAAAAGAACATAGCCTACGAAATCAATTCCTTGAGTCAATTTTCTAATAATCAACTTTTTTGGGTGAAGATCTAATTGGAGTTTTTTTACAAGAAATTCTCGAATAGGAAAAATTAAAGATTCTAAATGGTTTTTATCATTAGATAAAATAATGAAATCATCACAATACCGTAGATAATACCGCTCACGGAGTTCTTGCTTGATGAAATCATCCAGCTCGTGAAGATAAACATTTGCAAATAATTGAGAGGTTGCATTTCCTAAAGGAATTCCCACACTCCCAGAAGGGCCGTCACTAACTTTAAAGCTATCAATGATTATATCGATAATTTTTAGCGCTTTTTCGTCTGCGATATTTTTCCGAAGGAGAGTCTTGAGAATCTGGTGATTAACTGTGTCGAAAAAACGTTTAATGTCCATTTTGAGTGCATAACAGGGCTGTTTTCCATTCGCACTGACTTTTCCGATCATGCGACGCAGTATTGTGACTCCAATATGCGTGCCCTTTCCTAAGCGACTGGAAAGCGAGTGAAAGATAAACTTTCTATCAAAAACAGTAGTCAACACTTCATAAACTATTTGATGAACGAGTCGATCTTTTACCGAAGCCTTGCTAATACGACGTTGTTTCGGATCGGAGACGTAAAAATGCTCGTAAGCATCGTGCTGATATTGAAATGTGATTAAATCGTTTTGAAGTTGAAAAACACAATCTTCTAAATTCCGCTCGAAATATTGAATGTCTTTTCTTTTACGCTTACCTCGGCTAAAATGATCCCAACATTCAAAAATATGAACCAATGAAGTCATTTTCTTAAAAAGATTACGAGCTACTTTCATGACACAGGCGCGCTCCGTTTTAGATATCCCGATTTTTCACAAGGTTTACGATCTATACAAGTTGCTTCATAGTTACCACAATCGTATTCCAAAATCTGAGCGTTATACACTCTGGCAAAAATGTGAGAATACTACACTTTCTCTTTTAGAAGCTCTGATTGAAACAGGTCATAAAAAAGGAGATGAACGGCTTCATTCTCTTTACGTCATTAGTGACAAACTTGATTTGCTTAAGGTGTTGATTCGATTAGCTAAAGATACTCGTACAATCGATAATCCTCAGTACCTTGCCATCCAAACAATTATTCAAGAAATTGGGAAAATGATTGGTGGTTGGATCAAGTCCGTCCCCCACTGAGGGTTAACTCAGCAGGGAAATTATAACAAGATTTCCGCAGGGCCGCAACGCCAATGTTGTCGTTGTCATAGTTGTTGTTGTTGACGTTGAGGCCAGCCGGGGCGAAGCCCCCAACAACCACGAAGGACCTGTACCGATATCCTTCTGAAGCACCAGAGTCAGAAACAACTAATAGCTGTCCCCATCTCTTGAATTTTATTTGGAGACCGGAGTTTTACTCTTTCTCGCTAGATATCGGTACGAAGTTCTGTCTCGATGTACGCTACCATGATCCATAAATCATCAGTATTCTGACATCTGCTCATTTGAGCATAAAACGAACTGTTTTGGGTGGACCATCGCTTAGCAATGATCCATCATTACCAAAACAATGTTGATTGTCGTATTTTTTTAAGAACTTGTCGAGAATTTTTAACAATGATCCCAAAAAAGCTTCTTTATGAAAAGAACAATACGTCAATTTAGAGTGTACCCTACCCTGATGTCAAGATCAACTCAAAAAACACGTCAGAATAGGATGGTTTTCCTAACTGATTGACACAATTGCAAAAAGGTCATAGACTTATCCCTGACACTTAAGGAGATTTTATGACTGGACAACGCATTGGATACATTCGAGTTAGCACCTTCGATCAAAATCCTGATAGACAATTAGACACCGTTCAAGTTTCAAAAACATTTATAGATAAAGCCTCAGGCAAAGATGTGAAGCGTCCTCAGTTTGAAGCGTTGATGAGTTTTGTCCGAACTGGAGATATTGTTGTGGTCCATAGTATGGATCGCTTAGCTCGCAACCTCGATGACTTGCGCTCAATCGTGCAGACATTGACGCAACGCGGAATATGCATTGAATTTGTAAAAGAAAGTCTCAAATTTTCAGGAGAAGATTCCCCTATGGCTATTCTTATGCTATCAGTTATGGGAGCATTTGCAGAGTTTGAACGTTCCTTAATTCGTGAGCGCCAACGTGAGGGAATCGCACTGGCCAAGCAACGTGGTGCCTACCGTGGCCGTAAGCGATCTTTGTCGGATAGTGAGATCCTTTTACTGAGACAGCGCATTCAAAATGGTGATAAAAAAGCTAAGGTTGCTAGAGAGTTTGGCATTAGCCGCGAGACTCTTTACCAATACCTTCGTACGGTGTAGACATGCCCCGACGCACAGTCTTATCTTCTTCCGAACGGGAGGGTTTATTTGCTCTACCAGACAACCAAAAGGATTTAATCCAGCAGTATACATTTAGTGAGTCAGATCTTTCCATCATCCGACAACACCGTGTTGCAGCCAATCGCATGGGTTTCGCTATTCAGCTTTGCTATATGCGCTATCCAGGTATCATCTTAAGCATTAACGAGAAGCCATTTCCTCCTCTGCTAAACGTTGTTGCCGATCAGTTGAAAATGTCTGCCAATGTATGGGATGAATATGGCAAACGGGATCAGACTCGGCGCGAACACCTGGCTGAACTGCAAACCATATTTGGCTTCCAAACATTCTCCATGGAGTCTTATCAATCATTTGTAAACAGCTTAGCAGATCTCGCGTGGCAAACAGATAAAGGCGTTGTATTGGCCTCGGCATTAGTTCAATCTTTTCGAATTCAACGAATACTGTTGCCAACTATTAATGTCATCGAACGGATTTGTGCCGAGGCAATAACCAATGCATCGCGACGTGTTTATTTTTCATTAACTGAAAGTTTGAAGAAAGAGCATTTGCAACGGTTGAATGCCTTATTGACATTAAAAGAAGATTCTAAATTTACGACATTAGCTTGGCTTAGAGAATCGCCTGGAGCAGCAAAAGCACGTCATATACTGGAGCATATAGAGCGGCTGAAGTCGATACGCAGTTTAGACTTACCTGTTGGGCTTGATAAGATGATCCATCAAAATCGTCTACTAAAACTTGCTCGTGAAGGCCGCCAAATGACCGCTCACGACTTAAGTAAATTTGAACCAAATAGGCGATACGCCACGATTATTGCTCTAATTCTAGAGACACATGCTACAATTATTGATGAAATAATCGAAATGCATGACCGAATTATCGGCAGCCTGTTTGCCCGCTCACAACGCACCCAAGAGAAACAGCTTCAACAATCTGGCAAGTTAATTAATGAAAAGTTAAGGCTTTACTATCGAATAGGCAACGCCTTAATTGAAGCCAAACAAAATGGCTCTGACCCATTTGTCGCGATTGAAAGCGTAATATCATGGGATACATTTGCGCAAAGCTTGACTGAAACACAAAAGCTTGCACCTTCTGAAGATTTTGATTACTTGGAACACCTTAAGAATGGTTATTCTCAGATTCGGCGATATGCACCTACCTTGCTGGATATTTTACAACTGAAAGCAAATCCCGCATTGAGAGAAGTTCTTGAAGCGGTGGAAATCATTAAGGCAATGAATGCCAACCAATCACGTAAAGTTCCAAAAGAAGCCCCTACAGGATTTGTACGCAAGCGTTGGGAAAAATTTGTCTTTTCAGACGATGGAATAGATCGATGTTTTTATGAGTTATGTGTCTTATCAGAACTTAAAAATGCATTACGTTCAGGTGATATTTGGGTGCAGGGATCGCGTCAGTTTAAAGATTTTGAAGAATATTTATTACCCACAGAAAAATTTGCTTCATTGAAAGAAGCTAAGAAATCTCCGATAGCTGTGACAAATGACTGTTCGCAGTATTTGCAAGATCGCTTGCTTTTACTTGAAGATCATCTGGAAACCGTCAACCGTTTAGCAAAAGCCAATGAATTACCAGATGCTATCTTTACGGCATCAGGATTAAAAATCACACCGCTCACAAATTCAGTGCCCATCGAAGCCGAAGCGTTGACGCAACAAGTCTATAGCTTGTTACCACGAGTGAAGATCACAGAATTACTCATAGAAGTTGATGGATGG
>Ga0181537_10002089_pt1 | contig 17868 bp, 15 predicted proteins | sample PEATcosm2014_Bin_39_FD_119765 | JGI IMG/M metagenome (GOLD analysis project Ga0181537, IMG submission 119765) | Peatland microbial communities from MTU Mesocosm Facility, Houghton, MI, USA - PEATcosm2014_Bin23_10_metaG | ecosystem: Environmental > Terrestrial > Soil > Wetlands > Peat | place... | reverse complement strand
TCCCGCGGTTTGCTTGATGAAGAGAACGGAATCCGGCGTCGCCAGCTTCGAAATGGGCCTGGCCGTCATCGGCGCATTCGATCGCGAATCACCCCAGCTCACCCTGGTGGAGATCGCCAACCGTTGCCGGATCAGCCGCTTCGCGGCCCGGCGCTACCTGCAGTCGCTCGTCAAGCTTGGCCTCGCCGCGAGCGACGGCAAGCATTATTTCCTTACGCATCGTGTGCTGCGCATGGGTTCGATCTACCTGAGCTCATCCACGCTGGTCGCCAAGGTGCAGCCACTGCTCCTGCAGTTCACGGCGGATACGGGCGAATCCTCGTATCTTTGGATGCAGGACGGTGCACAGGCGATGGTGATTGCCAAGGCGACACCCAACAAGATCACGAACCGCAGCCACAGCATCGGCGCGCATTTCCCGCTGTTCGTGACATCCGCGGGCATGGCCATTGCCGCGCACCAGCCTCCCGAACATCTGGACGAGTTGCTGCGCAACTACCGTCCGCGCGCCTACACCTCGCGCACGAACCTGGATGTGGATGACCTGCGCCTGGAAATCGCCAAGGTGCGCCAGCAGGGCTATGCGGTGTCGGAGCGTCAGCTCGACGATCTCGTGCGCGGCATCGCGGTGCCGGTGTTCGATTCGTCGTCCGGCTTGCTCGGTGCTGTCAGCACCAATTTATTCGTCGCGTCGGAATCGACGCAAGCCTCGTTGCGCCGCCTGCTGGGAAAGCTGCAGGTGGTCGCAGGGACATTCCAGGGTCAACGCGCCGCGAACGTCGCTTGAGGGGGTCGCGGCCGCCACTGTCGATTTCCTTGAAACTTCCTTCGAGCGCGTCCCTTGCTTGTCATGTGTCCTGCCCGTCCGCTTCTCCGGGTGCGACGGAATACCGCACCTTGGTGTTGCGCGTCTTGAGGAAGTCTTCGAGCGACTGTCCCCGCATCGACGCGTAGATGTCCAGGTTGGAAATTCCCAGTGCGGCGCCGAGCTTCTCGAGCACGAAGAAGATCACGCCATATCGGATCATCCCGAGCCAGTCGCGCCGGCGCAGCATGTCCTTCTCCTCTTCGCTCAATCCGCTTTGGGCAAATGCGGTCTCCGGATCCGAGAGGAACAGGTCGCGGTGTTCCCGCAGGATCATGCCGTGCAGGAACTTGTTCAGGCGATAGGCGCGCGCACTGCGCGCCAGCGTGAAGGGATACGTACCGGGCAGGGATTCGACGCCGGCGAGCTGGCGGCCGATACGCTCGCGCCGCCGCTCGTCCACGCCATCGGACGTCGAGGTTTCCTCCATCTCGAGGACAAGCGTTGCGATGGTCGTCATCGACGGCAGGTAGATCGAGCTATGCACGCGCTTCACGCCTGCCGACAGGGCACCGCGCATGATCAGCCACATGATGACTTCCGTGCCTTCGAAGCCGCCGAGCGTGGCGAATTCGGCATGGGTCATCTCGGCCAAGCGCTCGGGGTCCGCGACGATTGCGTCCAGGAACTCGCGGTCCCACTCGAGATTGTTGAAGCCCGCGCGCTCGCCGTGAACCTGGTGCGAGAGCCCGCCGGTTGCGACGATCGCGACATCGAGCTCGTGTGGAAAGCTCTCGACCGCACGCCGCAGGGCGTGGCCCAGCTTGTAGCAGCGCGCGGCGCTGGGAATCGGAAACTGCAGGACTCCCACCTGCAAGGGAACGATCGTCGTCGGCCACGCTTGGCCGTCGCGATCGAGCAGCACGGACATCGGCGAAAAGAATCCGTGGTCGAGGGGCTTGTCCTGGAAGAAGGACATGTCGAACTCGTCGGCCATGAGACTCGCACCGACGTGCTGCGCAAGTTCCGGGTTGCCGGGTATCGCCGGCAAATTGCGCCGCCCGCCACCCTCGTCCGCCACTTCGTACTTGCTGTCGATGCCCAGCGCGAACGCGGAATAGTGATCGAAGAAGAACGACGTAATGTGATCGTTGAAGATGTAAATCAGGGCATCGGGCTTTTTCTCCCGCAGCCAATTGCGCACGGGATCGAAGGCCTCGAAGATCGGCTCCCAAGCCGGGTCCTTCTGCTTCTTCGTGTCGTACGCGAATCCGATCGTCGGCGTATGCGAAACCGCGACGCCCCCAATGATGCGAGCCATGCAGGTTGTGTCCGGTCAGGTGTCCGCGCGCTTGTTGAAAAGAATCGCAAGTGCCGCAAGGGCCGCGGGAATCGCGAGGCCGACGAAGATGGATCCGAATCCCCAGCCGGTTGCCAGCAGGAGACCGCCGATCGACGAGCCCAGGATGCTGCCCAGGCGCCCGACCCCCAGCATCCAGCTCGTTCCCGTGGCCCGCGCAATGGTCGGGTAGCAATTGGGCGCAAAAGCGTTCAGTCCCGTCTGTCCACCGCTCAGGAAGAACCCCACGATCGCGACCAGCAACGCGAGGTAGGCGGATTCGACGCCACCGGTACCCAGCAGGATGAGGGAAATACCGCCGAGGAAATAGGACAGCGCGATCGCCCGGTTGGGCAGCAATTTGTCCATCAGGAAGCCAACCACGATGGCGCCCACCGTCCCGCCGATCTGGAACAGTCCCGTCACCTGGGCCGCACGGGAGATCGGAATGCCCGCGTCCTTCATCATCGTCGGCAGCCAGCTCGTCGTGAGATAAATCACGAGCAGGCCCATGAAGTACGTGATCCAGAGCGACGCGGTACGCAAGGCATAGCCCTTCGCGAACAGCACGGCCAGCGGCTGCTTCGTGGCAGGCGCAGCCTCGCGGGTCTCGAAGGAATTGATGCCACCCAGGTCGGCCTTGCAGACGCGCGCCAGCACCTTGCGGATGGAGTCGGGATCGAAGCCCCTGGCTGCCATGAAGCGGGCGGATTCCGGCAGGAACAGGAACAGCACGGGCAGCATGACGAGCGGCACGATGCCGCCGAAGAGCAACACCGATTGCCAGCCGTAGGCCGGAATCAGGGAAGCCGCAACGAAGCCGATGATCCCGGAACCGAAATTGAATCCCGTGAACATCGTCGCCACGATGAACGAGCGGTTGCGAACCGGCACATACTCGGTGAGCAAGGTCGAAGTGTTCGGCATCGCCGCACCCAGGCCCAGGCCGGCCAGCAGGCGCACCACGGCCATCGACTGCAGGCTCGTGGTGTATGCCGTCGCAATGGTGAGCAGGCCGAAGCCGAGTACCGAGCCCAGAAGGACCTTGCGCCTGCCGATCCAGTCCGACGAGGAACCCGCGAAAATCGCGCCGATGGCGAGGCCGATCGGGGCCGCGCCCATGACGAAACCGAATTCAGGACGGGACACGTGCCACTCGCCCGTAATGGATGGGGCGACGAAACCCATGATTGCCACATCCATGCCATCCATCGCGACGATCAGGAAGCCGAGCACGACCAGTGCCCATTGGTTTGCCGACATGCGTCGTTCGTCGATGAACGAACGGATGTCGAGGGTCGTGGATGCGTTCATTCCTGCTTCTCCCTGGCGTAGCTTTGGATTCCTGCGGGGGCGCTTGGATGCGCTGGATTTGCATCCGGCAGGCGTGTTGCACCTGATTCTCGTGTGCAGCGACTATAGGAGTGGCACCGCGGGAAAGTTCATCGTCCCGTTGCCAAGCTGTTAGCTAGAAGTCGAACTTTGTGATGATTCGCTGCAGCGAGGCGCGTCCGACCGCAAATCGGCTCCGGATGCCCCGGAATCGAGCATGCCGGAGCGTCGGCGCGCTCATCGTATAGTCCTGATCCATCAAATCCTTACCAAAAAAACAATGGGGGAGGTTTGCGTGGAATCACGTCCGGAAAGCGGCTTGCGCAGGGAAATCGGCACGTTCGCCTTGATGGCGACGGGCCTGGGTTCGATCATCGGATCCGGGTGGCTCTTTGGCGCGTGGCGCACGGCCGGCATTGCCGGCCCTGCCGCCGTTTGGGCCTGGGTAATCGGCGCAGTTGTCATCACCGCGATCGCCCTGACCTATGCCGAGCTCGGGACCATGCTGCCGGAACCGGGAGGCATGGTGCGGTTTACCCATATCTCGCATGGACCACTGGCCGGCTTCCTCGCGTCCTGGGCAAACTGGATCTCCGTGGTATCGGTCATTCCCGTCGAGGCGGAAGCTTCGGTGCAATACATGTCGTCCTGGCCCTATCCTTGGGCCCAGGCGCTGTACGTCCACGCTGCGGACGGCAAGGGCGAACTGGCGAGCGGTGGGATTGCCATTGCCGCGGTGCTCGTGCTCGTGTACTTCGGCTTGAATTTCTGGGGCGTCAAACTTTTCGCGCGATCCAACAGCGCGATCACGACCTTCAAGCTGGTCATCCCCGCCCTCACCGCTGTCGCTCTCATCGCAAGCGGATTCCACCCGGAGAACTTCAGCGTGGGAGTTTCGGCGGACCCCTTCGGCAATCTGGCCGGGGTCCTGACCGCTGTCGCGACTGCAGGCATCGTCTTCAGCTTCAACGGCTTTCAAAGTCCGCTGAACATGGCTGGCGAGGCGCACAAGCCTTCGACCAGCATTCCCATTGCTGTCCTGGGCTCGATCGGCATTGCGACGGTGGTCTACGTGCTGCTGCAGATCGGCTACCTGGGCAGCGTTCCCACGGAATTGCTCGCAACACACGGATGGCACGGCATCGATTTCAGCTCGCCGTTCGCGCAACTGGCCTTGCTCGCCAATTTGAACTGGCTTGCGATCCTGCTCTACATCGACGCGTTCGTCAGTCCGAGCGGCACCGGCATCACCTATACCGCCAGCACCGCACGAATGATCTACGGCATGGAGCGCAACGGTACGCTGCCGCGCGTGTTCGGCCGGATCGACGCGAAGTTCGCGGTGCCAAGGCCCGCCATGTGGTTCAACCTGCTCGTGTCCTTCGTCTTCCTGTTTTTCTTCCGTGGCTGGGGCACGCTTGCGGCCGTGATCTCGGTGGCAACGATCGTTTCCTATCTCACGGGTCCCGTGAGCGCGGCGGCGTTCCGGATTGTCGCGCCCCAAGTCGCGCGTCCGTTCCGTCTGCCGGGCATGGCGGTGATCGCGGGCTTTGCCTTCGTCCTCGCGACCGAATTGCTCTATTGGGCCAAATGGCCGCTGACCGGTCGCGTCATCGTCCTCATGATCGTTGCCTTGCCCGTGTATGCCTACTACCAAAGGAAGTCGGGCCGCGCCGACCTCATGCTTCAGCTTCGCACGAGCCTGTGGCTGGTGGTGTATTTCCCGGTGATGGCCCTCGTCTCCTGGGCGGGCAGCCCGAAGTTCGGCGGCAGCGGCATTCTCCCCTTTGGCTGGGACCTGGTCATCGTCGGAGTCGTCGGACTCGTGTTCTATTTGTGGGGCGTGCGGTCGGCGAAGATCTGGGCCGGCGCCGGCAAGCTGCAATGGGATTTCACCGGCTCGTCATGAAGGGTCAGCTTCGGCTTTTTTTGCGCTCGGCCGGATAGCGAAGCGCCTGGACGAGCAGCGCGAATGCCGGGGCTGCGTGCCGCCGGCTTGGGTAGTAGAGGTGGTACCCCGGGAACGGCGCGCACCAGTCGGCGAGAACGCGAATCAGCCGCCCCGCGGAGATATCGGACTGCACCACGTCTTCGGGAACATAAGCGATTCCCAGACCGGCGCGTACCGCCCGCAGGCGCGTCCACAAGGTGTTGAGGGCGAGCTGACCTTCGACCCGGACCTGGATTTCGCGGCTACCCTTTTCGAATTCCCAGGCATAGATCCCGCCACGCGTAGGCAGACGCATATTGATGCAGTTGTGGGCCTCGAGCTCCTGCGGCACGCGGGGGCGCCCGTTCGCTTCGAAATACGACGGTGTCGCAACGACAGCCATGCGGAAATCGGGACCGATGCGCACGGCGATCATGTCCTTCGCAACCTGCTCTCCCAGGCGGATGCCGGCGTCGAAGCGCTCGGCCACCACGTCCGCAAGGCGGTAGTCCATCGTCACTTCGACGTGAATGTCGGGGTACTCCGCCAGGAACCGCTCGAGGCGAGGGAAAAGCACGGTCTCGACCGCGTGGTCTGCCGCGGTGATGCGGATCGAACCCGCAGGCTTGTCCCGCAGCGCGCTCAAGGAGTCGAGCTCGGAATCGATCTGCTCCAAGGCTGGACCCAGCGTGCGAAGCAATCGCTCGCCGGCTTGTGTCGGCGCCACGCTGCGGGTCGTCCGATTCAAAAGCCGCAAACCGAGGCGCGCTTCGAGGCGACGAACTGCGTGACTGAGCGACGACTGCGTCATGCCGAGCTGGGACGCCGCCCGGGTAAAGCTCTGCTCCCGCGCCACGCAGACAAATCCCGCCAGATCGGAAAGATGCTCGCGCTTCATTCATGCACCAATTTCATAAGTCCTATCGCATTCTACGGACTAGTCGCGGGGAACGCGACGGCCTACTGTCGATCTCAGGAACGAGTCGCCCGAGCGCCTGCGCCCAGGCATCCCAGGATCTCGTGACAGGCAGGAGGAATCATGGAAAAGCGCAAACTTGGCAAAAGCGGTCTGGAAGTCTCGGCCCTCGGCTTTGGCTGCATGGGTCTCAATTTTGGTATCGGGTCTGGCGTCGATCGGCAAACCGCCATTGGACTCATTCGAGCGGCGTTCGAACGCGGCGTGACGTTCTTCGATACGGCCGAAGCCTACGGGCCCTTCACCAACGAGGAAATCGTCGGCGAGGCGCTCGCGCCCATCCGGAACCAAGCCGTCATCGCGACCAAATTCGGATTCCGGGATGGCAACTCGACGGCGGGGCTGGACAGTCGCCCGGAACGCATTCGCGCGGTGGCGGACGCATCCTTGAAGCGTCTCAAGACCGACAGGATCGACCTGTTCTACCAGCATCGCGTCGATCCGAACGTGCCAATGGAAGATGTTGCCGGCACCGTCAAGGATTTGATCCGGCAAGGCAAGGTAAGGCACTTCGGCCTCTCGGAGGCCGGTGTCGAATCCATTCGCCGTGCGCATGCCGTCCAGCCCGTCACCGCTTTGCAAAGCGAGTACTCCTTGTGGTGGCGGGCGCCCGAGGCCGAAATTCTGCCCTTGTGCGAGGAGCTCGGAATCGGTTTCGTCCCATTCAGCCCATTGGGCAAGGGCTTTCTCACCGGCACCATCGATGAGACGACCACGTTTGCAAAGGACGATTTCCGCAACGTCGTCCCGCGCTTTACGGCGGAGAATCGCAAGGCCAATCAGGTCATAGTCGATCGCATCGGTGCGATCGCCGCCGAGAAGAAAGCGACGCCCGCGCAGATCGCGCTCGCATGGCTTCTTGCGTGCAAGCCCTGGATCGTGCCGATTCCCGGCACCACCAAGCAGCATCGGCTCGAGGAAAACCTGGGCGCCGCGGCGATTGTTCTCTCCCAGAACGAACTGCAACAGATCGCCGATGCCCTCATGCAATTTCAACCCAAGGGTGAGCGCTACCCCGCGCACCTCGCCGCACTGACACAGAAGTAGCGCCCTGCACGCGCATGGAACAAGAGATTCGCTCCTGGCCCACAATTATTGGAAAGAGAAGCTCAAAATGGAACTCATACCCAATGGAACGCAGGCCTCCATGAGAGGCCCGGCAGAGTGGTTCACCGGAACCGTCCGCATCGACCCGCTTTTCTCCGTAACCGCGCCCATGCGAGCCAGTGCTGCGAGCGTCACTTTCGAGCCCGGCGCGCGCAGCAACTGGCATACGCACCCCCTGGGCCAGAGGCTGATCGTCACCTGCGGCTGCGGGTATGTGCAGAGTTGGGGCGAACCGCTGCGGCTTATTCGTCCGGGCGATGTCGTCATCTGCCCGCCCGGTGAAAAGCATTGGCACGGCGCGGCTCCCGGCAGCTCCATGACACACATTGCCATTCAGGAGGAATTGAACGGAAAGGTGGTGGACTGGCTCGAGCCCGTGACGGATGCGCAGTACCGCGACGCAGCCATCGATCGTCAAGCCTGAAAGTCGGGGCGTATCCGTGCGATCCATGAAGTGGGCGGTGACCACACGCGCGACGCCAATGGAAACTTTGTCGCGAAGGGCAACGCGCTGAATCGGGTGCTTTGCTAGCGCATCGCTGAGCTTCGGGCACCGACAAGGTCTGGCGTCACCTGCCTGGCGCCGGCTGCACCTACGATGCGGCGATGACCACCGGACGTTCGCGGCGCATGAGCAGCCAGTCGGCGCTTTCGTCGAGCGCGTCATTGCCTAGATCGACGATCAGGCGCAGGCGCTCGGCGTGCGCGCGCTCCGGGGCAAGTTCGACACCGAGGCGGTCGTAGACCTGGGATGCGCGTGCAAAGACACCGGCGAGCACTGCGAATTTCTGGCTCTGCGGGCCGATTGCCATCAGTTCGCAGTACGTCGTTCCGAGCGCACCCAGGATCGTCAGGAAGCCTGGCAACATCAGCGAAACACTGTGCTCGAGTCCGCGCACTTCGATTGCGTCCCACATGAAAAACTGCGCGGCCGACTTCGCCAGCCCGAGCGCGAAGAATACGAGCGCAATCCCTCGCAGGATCCTGCCCCGCCTTTCATAACGATGCGCGCTTCGCGAGAAGTATCGCGCCTGGTCGGCGATCCAACCTTGCCGTACGAGCTCCAGGCTCGAGGCACCGACTGCTGGCATCGGCCAAGCAGGCCGCAGGGCCTCGCGTATCCATTGCAACTCGTCTTGCTGCTTGCGCAGGAACCGTTCGATCGGATGCTGTTCGATGCCGGCGAGCCGCCAGAAGATCAGTACCCGAAGGCTTTCGGCGAGCGCCCGGAAATCGAGGTGTCTCTCGCGCGAATGTAATTGGCGGTGCCAGATGTACAGCAGCAGCACGCTGGCGAACGCAGCAAGGTGCACGCCCAGCATGGCGTAGGGGACCAGGCCGCGCAGGTGTGCCTGCTCCGAGATCGCCATGATCCCGACCAAGACGATTCCCACGAGAACCACGCGATCGGCGCTGCGCTGGTGGATCTGCGCGAGACGATCCGCCACGACGAAGCTCGCGACCAGCGCCTCGCTTGCGACGTCCGACACGCTCGCCGACGGCAGAGCCAATCCTTCGGGCGGGCGGTCACCCCCTTGCCCCAGTAGGCGGCGGCGCCGGTCCGTATTGAACTCTTCGATCCGCAGCAGGCAAGCGTGGAATGCAGCCTCGGTCTGCCCTCTCGGGAGGATCCAGCGAGGTTCGTCGGGCACGCGTAAAGCTTGCTCAGGCCGACTCGCGCGCCGGCAAGGAACATGGTAGACAGGGCCACGGTCCGGCGCGTCGAGAGCATGCCTCGCGCCACTGTGGGCGAGGGGCGGCCCCTCGAGGCGAAAACGGACGATCTCTGCCGTACCTCCCGCGCGATGATTGACTTCGCCATCCCACAAGGCGAGCAGGACATTGCAGTGCTTGGCGATGAATACCCCAAGGCGCACGTAGTGCTCGTCGGAGGGGGGCCCACTCGCGTGCGACTGTCCGCTTCCCGAAAGAACGATTACCTGTCCCGGTGCGGCGCGCGCCAGCAGTACGCGGAATTCGGCTACGGAATCGGGAAAGTCCTGCTCGTACGAATCCACGGCGCGTGGCATGACAACGCTCAGTTCGAGTCCGAGGTCGAGCGCAACCTGGGCGACCAGGCGATCCGCGCCTTCGGCAAGGGCACTCAAAACACGCACCGGCGTTCCGGGGTGGTTTCGCGCCATCCCGTTCAGGAAAGACTCAATGCGCCCGCGGTAAAGACTTATGTCACCGACCGGGAGGTCCCTGTGTCCGGCAACGCCGATCGTGATGGGAATGCGTCCATCCGGGTGAGTCTTGTGTCCCGCGGCACCGCCCAAGCCCACCGCGCGAGCCTCAGGCACGGCGACGGCAGGCCTCCACGAAGCGGCTACGGTCCTGCGGCGAGTCGATCTCCGCGGCCAACAGCGCGATGAGCGTTTCGAGCGACGTTGCGCGGCTGGCCGCGTTTCGAACCAGCACTGACGCGATCGGCCCGATCGACAGCGCCAGGTTGCGCTCGATCACGCCGAGGGCCGAAGGATCAAGCGCGCGCGCCTGCGCGCCGAGCGCACTCTCGATCGTCCGACCCGATTCCGGTTTCGAGACCGAACTGCTGCTGACTCGCGCACTATGCCGCTCCTGGGCGAGCCGGACGCGCTGCACGAGCGCGGGCAGATGCGCTGAAAATTCACCCTGATAGGCGTCGAACCAGTGCTGGGCGCTGACGAAGTACTCCAGGCTCTTGGACGGCAGCACGTTCTGCACGCGTACCGGCATTACCGCGACCTCTTTGTGCACAGCGCGCTCGACTTCGCGCCGTACTTGCGGCGAACCGTTCGTATGCTCCGAAAAAACCAGCAGGAAAAGGTCGGCACCATTGATGCCATCGATGATTTCCGCAGCCCAATCCTGCCCGGCGGCGATATCCCGCGGGGCGATCCAGCATGCAATGGAAGCACCTTCGAGGGCCGCGCAGGTAGAAAGCGCGGCGGGCGCGTCCGCGTTGGAGTAGCTGATGAACACGTGCCCCATGGTTTAATTTCCTGGTTCAGGCGCCGAGCATGGCGATCGACTTGGCCAGGCTGCGGCGCATGCGGCTGAACGATACGCCTAGCTTTGAGAGCTCTTGCGTGGTTTGCGTCTCGAATTCCGGTGCCCCCAGATCGCCCGCGCTGACGCGATCCGCGATCTCGGCCATGCGCTCGAGCGGACGGACCACAGTGCGCCGCAAGGCCCAGTTCAGCGCGGCGAACAGGACGACGAATATCGCGCCCAACGACAAGAGAAACGCAAGCAGGCTGTCGGCCGCGCGCCGATATGCGGCTTCGACGGGAACGGACACGATTTGGCTCCCGACAACCTCGTTGAGTTGCCAACCGAATCCGTTGTTTGCTCCATATTTGGCAACCATCGTTGCGGGAGCGGCGGCTGCCGTACTGTGGCACTGCAGGCAGGTCGGCTCGTCCACGCGCAGCGGTCGCGCGAGGTACATCGAGCGGCCCATGGCCGTATCGCGTATGCCGACGATTTCCGTTTTCTGCGGATCGTTGCGAAAAGCCTGCACGATGTCGACTTCCCAATCGGTCGCGCGGTCCGTCGGGTTCGTCGGGTTCAGCGTCGCTTCCTTATAGGTGTATTCGGGCCGCCCGGCGCGCAGGTGCGCGAGATTCGTGACCGCGGAATACGAGGGAACGCTTTGCGGGCGAAATTCGACTTCCAGTTGATCGTGCAGCAATGGTGAAATCTCGGTCGCCGTGTAGTTGCGGACCGCCAAGGCCGATTCCATCATCAGCCGGGCCTCGGCCAGTTGCTGATCCCGTGCCGAATTCATCAATAGCGCATAGGACACCGCCGCAGTCCCGATGCCACCGACCGCGAATACACCTGCCAACAGCAAATTGACGCGGACCAGGAGCTTCATCTGCAGCTCGCCACCGGAAACCCCTTGTGATCCCTCGGAAAGCAGGCGCAATGTCGATTTGCCTCGCGCCCCCGCTAATAACTCGTCTGGATGGTGGAAATCATTACATGCAACCAGCGAATTGTCGAACGGACGCGAATTGCCCGGCCCGTACGGTCTTATAGGGGATGCGAGATGCGCTCGCTTGCGCGTCAGCGCACGGCGAGCGTGTAGCCAGTCTGGCTCTTGGCGGTCGCGTAGACGCCCCAATCGCAACTGAAGACCGTCCACGCATTCAACGTGTTGCCTGCTTGCGTGGTGGACGTCCAGTAGTACTCGAGGCTGACGAAATTCGAGAACACGGCGCCCAGTGAATTCAGACCTGCGTCGGCGCTGGTCCAGGAAGCGTTGAAGAAGTCGGCCTCGTTGGTTTGAATTCGGTCGGCCAGACTCTCCATTTCCTTGCGATTGGGCATGCGCCACTGCCCTGCGGCCGACCCGTCAGTCAGTCCGCATTGCCCGCTCTGCAGCGTGCCGACCGCCGCAACGGAGACGCTCCATGTACCTTGCAGCTGCGTACAGCTTGCCTGCTTCAGCCAAACGAGACCAGTCACGCTGTCGGTCACCGTGCCGTTGCCATTGTCGATCATGCGCGTCGTTGGCAGCGGTGTGCCGGCAGCAACCGAGCCGTCGTCTCCGGGCGTGTAGGGGATGTAATAGCCGGTCGCCTGGAGCGCGACGGCGCCGCCGCTCGTTCCCTTGACGGCCCACACCGCCAAGGTGTTGGTCTTCAGATTGGTAACCTGGTCGTCGTTGTACTGCCCGCTGGTCAGGTCGACCACCCACGCATAAGGCGCCGACGTCGGATCACCGAAGATGCTTGTCGACGTCCAGTAGCCGCCACTGGCCACGCTGATGAACGGACTTCCCACCGTCAGGGCGGGAGCGGATGCAGATTCGTCGATGATGCTTTCCATTTCCCAGACGTTCGGCACGCGCCATTGACTCGCGCTCGAACCATCGCTCAAGCCGCAGGCGCCATTTGCAAGTTGTTGCGCCTCGGCCATGGCGGTCGTCCAATTGCCTGGCGTCAAACAGCTGGCGTTCTTGAGCCACACGAGTCCCGTAAGTTCGTCCGTGACCGTGCCGTCGCTGTTGTCGATGAAGCGCGTAGTGGGCCAGGTGACGCCGGCGTGAACCGATGCGTCGTCGCCACTTTGGTAGGAAACCGCCTGTCCGCTGGCGGCCAGGTGCACCAGCGGGTTGCTGCCGTCGAACGCGAGAAACGTGGCCCCCGTGATCGCATCCGTCGGTCCGGTCGCACCCGCAGTAATGGACGAGTAGTTGAACACCGTGTAAACGAGGGGTGCGGCGACGCCGTTGCTGGCGTCCACATACTGTCCGTTGTATCCGGCACGAGTGATCGCGACGCCCGTCGGGTTGTACCAGTTGTCCGGAGAGTTGAATCCTGCCGGCGGCACGTACCACTGCACATCGGACGTATATTTCGACGGCACATTGGCGAGCACCGGCGAAAAAGCGTAACCAGACTTGAAAGCAAGGAATTGGTAGTCCGCAATGCAGTTGTCCGTGCAACTCGTGTTCAGACCCGAGAACGAGTAGTTGCCCTGCGCGTCGGTCGTGGTGGTGCCAAAGACCCGGTTGCTGTTCGTATCGAAGGCGACGATCGTTACGCCGGAAAGCGGCGTGCCGCTGAGCGCGACGTTGCCCGAGAACGTGTTGGTTGGCCATGGCGTGCCGGGATCGGTTTCGCCCGATCCACCCCCTCCGCCACATGCCACGATCTGCATGCACGCCGCGAAAATCAGCGCGCTGCGTGCCGATCGGAAATGAACTGCCACTGCCCGATCCGCTTTGCGATCGCCCATGAAATCTCCTCACAACACGATGAACTGTGCCTAAGGAAGTATCGACACCGGGGTGTTGGACTTTAGTGTTGCTTGCACCAACAAAAGGCACGCCACTTCACGTACTTACGAAGGAAGCGCCGAATTGCTCCGCTTCTTCAGACCAATCTTTCCAGGATTTCGTGGTGCTTGTTGGGATGACGCGAGCGTCGTCAGCTCGATCAGGGGCAGCCCGTCGTTCGGAAATGCGCGATGCGACACCCTGTGATTTGCGACGGCCAATATGTGCGCCGGTTGAAAACGTCGGCATTACGTTCAACTCATCCTGCGCGTCGGGAATAATTTCCCTGCAGGCACAGTATTACGAACAAGCAGGAAGCGTCGTGCTGAGCAGATTCTTCCGCTGCGGCAAGCTCATGCAAACATGCAAGGAGTTGCTGCTCCTTCAAACGCAACGGGAAAGGAAATCTGTCATGAATATTCGCCCATTGATCATGGCTGCGGCTGTGAGTTTGGCCTCGCACGCGGCAAATGCCGAGGAAGCATTGGCAGACTATGGGTCACAAACCCTGGCGCAATCGACTTCGGCTCCGACCGCACAGGTGTTCGTGATCACAGACACCAAGACGAGCGCTCCGCGACGCGACCGCTCGATGGATCTGGGTTCTCCGGGCTCGCCGGGCTCGGTGGACAAAATTGTGCATCTCGACCCAGGCGCGAAGTACGTCAATGTGCAATATGGAACGAGTGTCGAGTTCGTCGCTCTCGGTGCCGGAAACACACAGCGAGCATTTGTTTGGCGCTTTGACGGGTGGCCACGGAACTCATTCGAGCTAAATAAGGTTGCGCCGGCAGGATTCTTCGATCACCCAGTGCTTGTATATATCAGGCCGGACTCCGAGACCTTGGGCGGCTGATGCGTGTAGCCGGTAATCGCGGTGGCGCCCTACGCGAGATGCGAGTTGCGCCACCGCCTCGTGTTTGCTTGGTTATGAATATCGTTGCAGATTCGGGCTGGCGACACGAATTTCGAATGTGCAGGAATCGAGGCAACCGCTAGATGCCACAACTAAGAGCCCCCTTCGGGGGCCTTGGACTGCCGGAGAAAGTGTCTTTCGAAGTTCTTGTATTCCTGCGCATTTGCGCCGCGCTCCGCTGCAACCGGCCATCCTTACACATCTCGAATCCGTTGCAATTGAGGGCCGAACAAGCCCCGCAGTCCCCTCTTACGCCCTTGGACCAATCAAGCGTTCGAGCGGTGATGTACGCCAGTTGTAATCCATGGTTGGCAACTAATTACGTGTAATCTATAGTTGACAAAATGCTGGAGGTCCGCCAAACAGATCGATACCGCGCCTGGTTCGACGCCTTGCGCGACCGCCAGGCAAAGGCACGAATCGTTGCTCGGGTCCGTCGGCTGCAGGAGGGCAATCCTGGCCAGCACCGCCAGCTTGCGGGCGGCGTTTTGGAGTTAAAGATCGACTTCGGACCTGGATACCGGATTTACTGCGCGCAGCGGGGCGACCAATTCGTCTTGCTACTGATTTGTGGCGACAAGTCGTCGCAGTCCGACCATATTGCTACGGCGCAGTCCATGGCAAAGGAGCTCTAAATTATGGCCATCGAAACGTCAACGTGGAATGTGCAAGACCACTTGCAAACTCCGGAGGAGTGCGCGCTGTACCTGGAAGCAGTGCTGTCGGAAGCGGGTGACGATCCCGCTTTTGTCGCCAAGGCGATCGGTGACGTCGCTCGCGCCCGCGGCATGTCTCAAACCGCCCGCAGCGCCGGCATATCAAGGGAAGGCCTCTACAAGGCGCTCTCGGAAGAGGGAAACCCGAGCTTTGGCACTGTGATGAAGGTCCTTTCGGCACTTGGGTTGCGCCTGCATGTCGAGCTGGCCGAATAGGCCGTGCCTGGTCGCTCGATGCGTTGCCTGGTTGCCCGCGAACGTCTCGACTGGGGTTTGACCGGAATGCAACCCTTTGCGGCGCGCGACGCGTTCATTTCGAGTGCTCGGCGGACCGGTACTTTCGGCCAGTTGCCGACATCGACAAAACTCGTTGAAGCTCCACATTGCGGACATTGACCTTGCGAATTTGCGGGCGTTGAAGGAAGGTGGAAAAATGCGCTGCAACACGTTCTCGCCGTGGCTTCAATGGAAAGTCGGCTTGCCCTGCTCGCACTTGCGCTCTTGAGTCTTTCTGGTTGCGACTCATGGTATTGGCGACGCATGGATCTTGCAGAGTCCCAGGTTGCCGTGACGTCAAATGCGGACAGCAGGCAGTCCGTGCTTGAAGCAGTGAGGGAGTATGCGAAGCAAGAGGGCATTCCCTGCAAAGACAGCGGTAAGTTGCCTATTGACTGTTGGAGACAACCGATTCGCCTCTGGGCATTCGAAAATGGCAACATAATTTCCGTCTGCTATTCGGCCATGGGTATTCCGTTGGAAAGCGGGAAATTTACTCGCCGCATGGACGAATTCGAGGCGCTGATTCGCAAGAGGGTTGAAACCACCCTTACAGTCACTCCTTTGCAATGTCCGAACGCTCCGGCACAGTCAAACGCGAAAGACCTTTAAGGCTTCCGACGATGTCCAGTCAGGTGTGCGCGTACGGGCATTCTGGCGGTCTTGTCGGTTTTCGGGCAGTGAGCCAATGTCTCTAGTCGGCCAGAACCGGACCTCGAAATAGTTGAATCGCGATACTCAATGAATTCGCTCTGGAATCGAAAACACGCAATCGATGGAAGCGAGATGCTCGCTTGCGTGTTCTCAATGCTCGGCGTTACGTTTTCTGTTCTTGACTGGGTTCGCTTTGGAGAATTGCATGCAGTGGCCGCGTCTACAGTCGTTGCTGCCGGTGGTTGCGCCATGATCGCGTTGGTAATGTCTCGAAGCGCCTTGACCGCGGTGAAGCCCCTTGTAGCGGGTCTTGCGTTAGCAGGGGTTTATTTGGGCACGTGCTGGCTCTTTGCATAAGCCGATGTAAAGGTGGCGTTGGATCGCTTACAGGCCAGCACTCGCGAATTGGCTTCCCAGGCTTTCACTGACGCTTCCAGAAAGCGGACCAAGCCGGGTGACTCTTTTGGGTCGATTGCGCGAAAACATCGTCGCTTTGCGCGCGCCACTTTAATGTCCGCTGCCAATCGCTTTGCAGGCTTCGCCTTAGCGTTCTGGAACAGAGGGAAAGTCGGCGTTGCTGAGCGTCGATTCGGCTTCGTCCGTCAACGCGGATTTACTTAATGAGATAAGGCGGCGCGCTCGTCACCCCAGTCAGCGCCTCGGACCTTTATCTGAGACTCCGATTGCAATGCTTTTCGAAAGCGAGCAATCAACGACGGGAACTATCGCACCTAATTGATACTAAAGCGTTTTTCTGGCGGAGAGAGTGTCGTCAAGAGGTCGCGTAGCTACTTGATTTGCGGAGGTTTATGGCGCGCTTCCACCGATTTTTCCCCGGGCGCAATAATGGCGGCTTCGAATACGGTCAAATGCACCAGAAACCGAAATGTCAATCACGCGCCAAATGCCGGACGCCAGCGGGAGCATCCAACAAATTGCGATGGAAAGTTGGCCAGATCGATGCCCTATCTGCCATCGCAGTATCGACGCGATTTATCGAATGGGTTCCTTCGCGCTGCCCCGAAAGCCACAGGCTATTTTTGAGTGCCCGTCCGCCCAATGTCGGCAGCTGTTCATCGCTCATTACGTCGAGACGGGACACAATACAAGCACCTACAGGGTCCAGGAAACTTCGCCTGTCAAATACATGGCGCAACCGCATCCCGAGCAGATAACGAAGACCTCGGCGGATTTCGTCACAATTTACGACCAAGCGATGCAAGCGGAGAGCGCGAAGCTCGATCAGTTGGTGGGCATGGGGCTACGGAAAGCGCTCGAATTCTTGATAAAGGATTTCCTGGTAAAGGAGCATGCGGAGGAAGCAGACGAAATTCGGAGAATGCTTCTCGGCAGGTGCATCGAAAAATACGTCGACGATGGCAAATTGAAGATGGCTGCGCAGCGCGCCGCGTGGCTCGGAAACGACGAAACCCATTACGAGCGTCGGTGGGATACGAAGGACGTCACAGACCTAAAGCGACTGGTACACCTGACTGAAAATTGGATCGATAGCGCCTTAGTGCTTCGCCAGTATGAGGACGAGATGCCTGCCAGCTCCAAAAACACGCCTTAACGCATTTTAGGATTGAGCGCGATGGACATCGAAGATACCTTGGCTAAGCAGGCGCTCATAATGGATCCATCGGCGCCAAGTTTCGTATTGAAGATTAACTCTGTACGGAACGAAGCGACGCCGTTTGGAGGTTTTACGCCCGTTGACGTGGAGGCCCGGTCGAAGCGATTCGGTTTGCGATTGAGAGACGAGCCCTTGTACGTGTCCATTTGCACATACTCACCAGAGGAAGACGACTGGATCTTTGTGGTCGCGCGCAAATGATCTACATGCGATAGCCATTCGCATTTACGATCGCATATCCCACCACTTCCGCGCCTCCTCACGCAAAGCTACTCGGCGCACCGACGGAATCGGCGCCGGGTCCGGCACGCATACCATTACCGCGCACGAGCGGCAGGTGATGAACTCCGTGCCATAGTCGCTGCCGACGGAACAAACACCGGAATCCCGCGCGGTATACAACCTTCTCGG
>Ga0181537_10002088_pt1 | contig 17870 bp, 15 predicted proteins | sample PEATcosm2014_Bin_39_FD_119765 | JGI IMG/M metagenome (GOLD analysis project Ga0181537, IMG submission 119765) | Peatland microbial communities from MTU Mesocosm Facility, Houghton, MI, USA - PEATcosm2014_Bin23_10_metaG | ecosystem: Environmental > Terrestrial > Soil > Wetlands > Peat | place... | reverse complement strand
CGCTTTCGCGCCTGCCGGTTTTCAAGACCGGTGCCTTAAACCACTCGGCCACCCTTCCCAAAGTCCGGCTTGGCATTAGACCGAGCCGGCGCGCAAAGCTACCCGGAAAGTTTCAACAAAATCGCGGCGTTTTCGCCGGGAGCAGGACGGCCGGCGGTGCTTTGGCAACGTCCGATTCACTATCGCGCCGGGATCGCGCCCACCGCGTCCACTTCCGCCACAATCTAACCACGCTGGAACTTAATAAGTTTTCGGCACGGGACGGGGACGATGTCGGGTTGCGTGAGGCCGGGTTTTGCGCGACTGGCGCCGGTGGGCGCCTGTGCGCTCCTTTGCCTCCTGCTCCCCCAATGCGCCGGCAACGTCGATGCGCGCTACGGGGTTTCGCCGACCGCGCGCCTGGTCGCTTCCGGTGAACCGATCCCCAAAGGCGGCGGCAACTACCATGTCGGCAACCCTTATATGGTCGGCGGCCGCGTCTATGTCCCGCAGGAAGACCCCAACTACAGCGCCGTCGGCGTCGCCTCCTGGTATGGCGACGATTTCCACGGCCGCGGCACGGCGAACGGCGAGATTTTCGACGCCAACAGTATTTCGGCGGCGCATCCGACGCTGCCGCTGCCAAGCTATGTGCGGGTGACCAATCTCGGCAACGGCCGCTCGATTATCGTGCGCGTCAATGACCGTGGACCCTACGCCCGTGACCGCATTCTCGACGTGTCGCGGCGCGTGGCGCACCTGTTGGGTTTCACTGACCGCGGCACCGCCTGGGTGCGCGTCGAATATGTCGGCCGCGCGCCGATCGCCGGTTCCGACGACCGCATGCTCGAGACGACGCTGCGGGAGAATGGACCGGCGCCCGCGCCGTCGGACGTAATGATGGCTTCAAACCCGGCATTCCCGCCGCAACCGGCGCCGGTTGCCAATCAACGGATCGCCAGCGCCGCACCGGGCTTTGCGCCACCGCCACCGAGCGTCATGCCCGCGATGTCCTACGCGGCCCCGCCGGGCGCCTCGGGCACCGCCCAATTCCTCAACGGCCGCGGGCTTTACTAAGCTTCGCAGTATTTTTACCGCGTCAAACCGCGGTCTCATCTGGACCCTATTTTGCCCGCGGGTTTTGACGGACAATGGCGCCGTTCAGGCTGGAGGTTGCGTTGAGAGGAAGTCGCGTCGGTCAGGGCAGGGTGGTTGAATTCGTGATGGCGTTGGCCGTTGCCGCGGCCATCGGCTCGGCGATCGTGCCCGAGCCTGCGCCTGCTGCGCCGGTAGCGGCGAAGAAGGAGGCGGCCAAAAAAGAGAAGGAGGAAAGTACCCTTCGGACCAGCGTTTCCTCGTCGATCGTGCTGGATCCCGACACCAACAGTATTCTGTTCGATAAAGACGCCGATCAGCCGGTCGAGCCGGCAAGCCTCGCCAAGCTGATGACGTTGGAATATCTCTTCAACGAGATCAAACAGGGCCGCGTCAAACTCGACGACCAGTTCATCATCAGCGAGAACGCCTGGCGCAAGGGCGGAGCGCCGTCGCACGGCACGACCATGTTCGCCGCGATCCACAGCCACGTCGCGGTCTCCGACCTGATCCAGGGCATCATTGTCGATTCCGCCAACGATGCCTGCATTGCCGTCGCCGAGGCGCTGGCCGGCAACGAAACCGCTTTCGGCCAGATGCTGACGAAGCGCGCCAAAGAAATCGGCTTGCAGAATTCGACTTTCACCAATTCGACCGGCCTGTCCGATTTCAATATGCGCGTCACCGCATATGACATGGCCGAGCTCGCCCGCTACATCATGCAGACCTATCCTGACTTATATCCCAATTTTGCCGAGCGCGACTTCACCTGGGGCAAAATCCATCAGACCAACCGCAATCCGCTCCTTGGCATGGGTATCGGCGCCGATGGACTAAAGACCGGCGAGTCGCCGGAAGCGGGATTTAATCTGGTCGGCTCTGCCGTGTCCGACAATATGCGTCTTATTGTTGTCGTGACCGGGGCCAAGAGCGACGCCGACCGCACCAATGAAGCAAAAAAGCTGCTCGATTCCGGCTTTCACGGTTTTCAATCGCGCGTGCTGTTTGCCGAAGGGCAGACGATCGGCGAGGCCAAAGTGTTCGGCGGGGATCGCGGCTACGTGCCGCTCGTCGGTCCCGGCCTGATCCAGGTGATGGTGCCGCGAGACAATAGTGGCGATCAGCGGTTGATCGCCCGCATCGTCTACACCGGTCCGGTGCCGGCGCCGATCAGCAAGGGACAGACGATCGGTGAACTCAAAGTGTGGCGCGGCGACCAACTGGCGCTCGAATTGCCGTTACAGGCCGCCGACGACATCGGGGTCGGGAGCATGTCGCAGCGGGCGATGGATGGGGCGACCGAACTGATGATCGGCCTCCTGCGCGCCGGCGTCAGCAAACTGTGAGTTATTCAGAGGCGGCTCGACGGGCGGGTGCGCCGCCCGCCGAAGCTCATTATATTCCTGTCACTTTTGCCAAATCATGTTTGTGTCTTACATACGAAATCGAGCATAAGCCATTATAATGCAAGCTAAGTTCATCACCTTCGAAGGCGGTGAGGGCACTGGCAAATCGACCCAGGCCGCGATGCTGGCGTTGCGCCTGGAGTCGCTCGGCATCAGCGTGCAGCTAACCCGGGAGCCGGGCGGCTCCCCGGGTGCCGAGATCATCCGGCACGTCCTGCTTTCGGGCGCCGCCAAGCCGTTCGGGCCGGAGGTGGAAGCCATGTTGTTCGCCGCCGCCCGCGATGACCATGTCCAATGCACGATCCTGCCGGCGCTCACCGCAAGCAAATGGGTGATTTGCGACCGCTTCGCCGATTCCACCCGCGTTTACCAGGGCGTGCTCGGCCATGTCGACGAGCGGCTGATTAAAGGGCTTGAGCGCGTATCGATCGGCGACCTTGCGCCCGATCTCACCGTTATCCTCGACATGCCGGTTGAGACCGCGCTCGAGCGCGTCAAACAGAGGCGCGGCGCTGCCACGCCCGACCGGTTCGAAGCGGAAAATGTCGAATTTCACCGCAAGCTCCGCGACGCCTTTCTCGCGATTGCGGCCGAGGAGCCTAGCCGCTGCGTCGTCGTCGATGCCAGCGCGCCGAAGGAAACCGTGGCGCGGGAAATCTGGGAGGCGGTGAAATCGCGGCTGGAACCGGCCAAGCGCATCGCCGCCGAGGTGTCGTGAATAGGCCATGGCGCGCGCGGCAGCAGAAGATGAAGATACCGACGGCACGCCGCATCCGCGCGCCACGACGGCGCTTTATGGCCACGGCCTCGCGGAAACCGCATTGCTTTCCGCCTATCGCTCCGGCCGCGTCCCGCACGCGTTTCTGATCGCCGGTCCAGCCGGCATCGGCAAGGCGACGCTTGCCTACCGCATGGCGCGCTTCGTGCTCGCGCATCCCGATCCGACGTCGCGCGACGTTGCGCGCGCAACCTCGCTTGCGGTCGATGCCGATCATCCGGTGGCGCGCCGCATCGCCGCCCAGGCGCAACCGGATCTCCTGGTCATCGAGCGCACGCTCAACGACCGCGGCGTGCTGCACAAGCAGATTCAGGTAGACGACATCCGCAAGACGGTCGGATTTTTCGGCTCCACGGCAGGCGAGGGCGGCTGGCGTATTGCTATCGTCGATGCGATCGATGAGCTCAATCGCTCCGGCGCCAATGCGCTGCTCAAGATTTTGGAGGAACCGCCGGAGCGCGCGCTTCTCTTGCTGGTGAGCCATTCGGCAGCGCGCGTGCCGGCGACGCTGCGCTCGCGCTGCCGCGTCGTCAATCTGCGGCCGCTTGACCAAACCGATCTCGTGGCCGCGCTTGCCGCGGCGACCGGATCCGAAGCCGACGATCCCGAAATCGCCGCCGCCGCGGCAGCCGCCGATGGTTCGGTGGCGCGGGCTTATTCCTTTCTCGACGAAGGCGCTTTGGAGCTGCGCCAGCAGGCGCTCGATCTTCTCGACAATCTGCCGGCACTCGACGGCAGCGCGCTGCATGCGCTCGGCGAGGCGCTGGCCGGCACCGATCCAGCACCGCTTGCGACCTTCCTCGACACCATCAATGCCTGGCTGTCGCAACGCCTTCTGCGCGAACAGAATACGCTGCCCCGGCTCGACCGGCTGGCCGAAGCGTCGCAAACCATCAACCGTGCGGCGCGCGACGCCGAAATCTACAATCTCGAGCGCAAGCCGCTGGTTTTCGGTGTTTTCGGCTTGCTTGCCGAGGCGACGCGCGGTTGATAGCAACCCTCATGCCCGGCAAGCCCTATTACATCACCACTGCGATTGCCTATCCGAATGGCGTGCCGCATATCGGCCACGCCTATGAGGCGATCGCCACCGACGCGATTGCGCGCTTTCAGCGGCTCGACGGCCGCGATGTGTTCTTCCTCACCGGCACCGACGAGCATGGCAGCAAAATGCTGCAAACCGCCGCCAAGGAAAATTTGACACCGCGGCAACTCGTCGAGCGCAACGTGCCGCGCTTCCGGGCGATGGATGAGCGGTTCAATATCTCTTTCGACGATTTCATCCGCACCACCGAGCCGCGCCACCACGCTTCCTCGATCGCGATCTGGGAGCGCATGGAGAAGGCGGGCGATATCTATCTCGACAAATATTCGGGCTGGTATTCGGTGCGCGACGAAGCCTATTACGACGAGAGCGAGACGCGCGTCGACGACAAGGGCACGCGGCTCGGCCCGCAAAGCACGCCGGTCGAATGGGTGGAGGAGGAGAGCTACTTCTTCAAGCTCTCCAAATACGCCGAGCCGCTGTTGAAGCTGTACAAGGACGTGCCGGATTTCGTGCTGCCGAAAGAGCGGATGAATGAAGTCGCGAGCTTCGTCCGCGGCGGCTTGCAGGATCTTTCGCTGTCGCGCACCACCTTTGACTGGGGCATCAAGGTACCCGGCAATGCCAAGCACATTATGTACGTTTGGGTCGATGCGCTGACCAATTACATCACCGCGCTCGGCTTTCCCGACACCGACAGCGCCATGTTCAAGAAGTACTGGCCGGCCGATCTGCATGTGATCGGCAAGGATATCGTGCGTTTCCACGCGGTGTATTGGCCGGCATTTTTGATGTCTGCCGGGGTTGCGGTGCCGCGGCAGGTTTTCTCGCATGGCTTTCTGTTCAACCGCGGCGAGAAAATGTCGAAGTCGGTCGGCAATGTCATCGATCCGTTCGCGCTTGCCGACGCTTATGGCGTCGATCCGCTGCGCTATTTTCTGCTGCGCGAAGTGCCGTTCGGCCAAGATGGCAATTACAGCCACGAAGCCATCGTCAACCGCATCAATGCCGATCTCGCCAACGATCTCGGCAATCTGGCGCAGCGCTCGCTGTCGATGGTGGCGCGCAATCTCGGCGGCACGCTGCCGAAGCCGGGTACGTTCGGCGCCAACGAACAAGGCATCCTCGCCGCCGCCGACGCCATGATCGGCAAGGCGCGCGAAGCCATGGCGACGCAGCAACTGCATCACGCGCTCAACGCGGTGTGGGCGGTGGTGGCGGATGCCAACCGTTACTTTGCCGGCGAAGCACCGTGGGCGCTCGCCAAGACCGATCCGGTAAAGCAGGGCACCGTGCTCTATGTGACTGCGGAAGTGCTTCGGCAGGTCGCAATTCTGGCGCTGCCCTTCATGCCGGCCTCTGCTGCCAAATTACTCGATCTGTTGGCGGTGCCGGAGGACGAACGCACATTCGCTTTCCTTGACGGCAAACACCGCATTGCCGGCGGCACGAAATTGCCGGCGTCCGCGGCGATCTTCCCGCGTTACGTCGCACCGACCCCGCAAGCGGCGCAGTGACATGCTGATCGACAGCCATTGCCATCTCGATTTTCCGGATTTTGCCAGTGAGCTCGATGCCGTCGTGGCACGCGCCCGCTCGGCCGGTGTCGAGCGCATGGTGACGATTTCGACGCGCATCGTTCGTCAGCCGGACCTGCTCGCGATCGCGGAGCGCTTTCCCGACGTCTATTGCTCGGTCGGCACGCATCCGCATTACGCCCATGAGGAACTCGACGTGACGGTCGCCGACCTTGTCGAGCGCACGCGGGCAGCCAAGGTCGTGGCACTTGGCGAGGCCGGCCTCGATTATCACTACGACCACTCGCCGCGCGACGCGCAGGAACGCGGCTTTCGCAATCACATCGCGGCGGCGCGCGAAACCGGCCTGCCGCTGGTCATCCATTCGCGCGATGCCGATGACGACATGGCGCGCATTCTCGAAGAAGAAACGGGGAAGGGCGCCTTCCCGGCCGTGCTGCATTGCTTCACCGGCGGTCCTGATCTCGCCCGGCGCGCGATTGCGCTCGGCCATTTCATCTCGTTCACCGGCATTTTGACGTTTAAAAACTCGGAAGCGCTGCGCAGCATCGCAGCGAACTTGCCGGCCGACCGCATCCTCGTCGAGACCGATGCGCCCTATCTCGCGCCTGGTAAATTTCGCGGCAAGCGCAACGAGCCGGCCTATGTCGTCGAAACCGCGAAGGTCTTGGCCGACACACGCGGCGTTTCGCTTGACGAGATCGCGCGCCAGACCAGCGCCAATTTCTTCCGCCTGTTCGGCAAAGTGCCGCGCCCCGCAGCTGCGGCCGCATGCATGGTGCAATGACGCTGAAATTCACCATTCTCGGGTGCGGCTCTTCCGGCGGCGTGCCACGTCCCGCGCTCGGCTGGGGCGAATGCGATCCGAGCAATCCGAAGAACCGGCGCCGGCGCACGTCGTTTCTGGTCGAGCGGCACAGCGGCGCCGGCATCACTCGCGTGCTGGTCGATACCTCGCCCGATCTGCGCGAGCAGCTTCTTGACGCCGACGTCGATTGGCTCGACGGCGTTCTCTATACCCACGATCACGCCGACCACACCCACGGCATCGACGACCTGCGCGCGCTGTTCATGAAGCGCCGCCGGCGGGTCGACGTGTATCTCGATCAGCGGACCTCGGATATCGTCCGCACCCGCTTCGGTTATTGCTTCGAAGCTCCGCCCGGCAGCGAATATCCGCCGATCGTCCAAGAGCATCGGCTCAGCGCCGGAACGCCGGTTACGATCCAGGGGGAGGGCGGCACGATCACAGCCCTGCCCGTGCTGCAGGAGCACGGCGATATCGCTTCGCTCGGCTTTCGCTTCGGCAATGTCGGCTATTCCTGCGACGTCAGCGGACTGCCGCCGGAAAGCATCGTGACGCTGGCAAACCTCGACGTCTGGATCCTCGATGCGTTGCGCTACCGTCCGCATCCGAGTCATCTGTCGCTGGACGACGCTCTGAAATGGATCGAGCGGCTCAAGCCGCGCCGCGCCATCCTCACCAATCTGCATTCCGACCTCGATTACGAGATCATACGGGGCAAAGTCCCAGTCAATGTCGTACCGGCATTCGACGGAATGAGTTTCAGCGTTTCGGACAGCCCATGAATGCTGCATATTATGGATTAGTTCCATAATATGTCTTATGCGAATCGTGGATTAGACTCTGGGTTGACCGGGCTGGATAACTCCTCGCCCGGCCTCACCAAACGCCCGGCACCAGCCCCCAGCGGACACGCTCGGCATAGTTGCGGTAACCGGTAAGCTCGGCTTGCAACACGCGGTCCTCAGTGACCGCCCGGTACAACAGAAACGGCAGCGTCGCGATCATCAGGAACGCCGCGGAGAGCCATGAGCCGAGCGCTATCCCGCTCGCCACCATGACCAGGATTCCGGCGGTGTAGCCCGGATGGCGGATCACGGCATAAGGCCCGGTCGTCACCACGTATTGGCCGCGGTCGGTCTGGATACGGATCACCGAAGAGAAAAACCTGTTCTCGTGCATCGCCCAGAAACACAGTGCGTAGGCTGCCGCGAGCACGGCGAGACCTAACGCCTGAAGCCAGACCGGCACATTGTCGCTCCAGTGAAAACGGCCGCGATCGAGCCCGGCGATGACCCAATGCCCAAGCAGCACTGCGGAAAAGAGGCGTAACGCTGTCGGCGGCTTCTTGCCGCCCGGACGCATGCGCTCACGGGCGAGGTCGGGATCGACCCAGATAAACGAGGCGACGAAGACAGCGGCGAAAATCACGAGATACGCCCAGAATGCGGGAATCGCGAACGTTCCGGCCGACGCAAACAATGCGATCACCGCCGCTGCGAAAAACGCAGCCGACTCCACGTAAGCCAAGACTGGCATCATTTGCTCCTGGGCGGCCTGATCCCCTAGCCGGCACGCTTGCCACGATTGGCAAGCCCGGCGCGCGGTCTGATAGGGTTCGCGTGGACTTTAGCGCAAATTTGCCAGCGGAATGTGTCATGACCCCTTCGCGCGATATCGGCCGCCTCCTCGACATCATGGCGGCCTTGCGCACGCCAAAAACCGGATGCCCCTGGGATCTCGCGCAAAATTTTTCGACCATCGCGCCCTATACACTGGAGGAAGCCTACGAAGTCGCTGACGCCATCGCGCGCGACGATCTCGCCGACCTGCGCGAGGAGCTTGGCGACCTCCTTTTGCAAGTGGTCTTCCACGCCCGCATGGCCGAAGAACAACGGGCCTTCGATTTCGGCGACGTTGTGCAGGCGATCACCGAGAAGCTGATCCGCCGCCATCCGCATGTGTTCGGCGATGAGCACTTCGATCATCCGCAAGCGGTCGAAGGCCTGTGGGAGCGAATCAAGGCGCAGGAAAGGAGCGAGAAGGCCGCGGGCAAGCCGCAAAGCGCGAAGGGCGCGCTCGCCGGAGTCCCGGTGACGCTCCCTGCCCTGACGCGCGCCCTAAAACTTCAGGCCAAGGCCAGCAAGGTCGGCTTCGACTGGAACGATCCGCGCGCGGTCTTACGAAAAATCCGCGAAGAAGCTGACGAGATCGAGACCGCGCTCGACACGGCACCGGAGGATGCGGCGGGCGAGGTCGGCGATCTAATGTTCGCTGCCGTCAATCTGGCGCGTCATCTGCGCGCCGACCCGGAAACCGTTCTGCGCGTGACCAATCGAAAATTCGAACGCCGCTTTGCGGCCATTGAAGCGGCATTGGCGGCACGCGGCAAAACACCGGCCGATGCGACGCTCGCCGAAATGGACGCGCTGTGGGACGAGGCGAAAGCGGCGGAGTAGTCAGTGGGCAAATTTCGCCCGCACCGCCTGCGCTTTGTCGGGTGATGCGCGCACCGTCATGGCGAGGCGGCCGTTGCCGTCCATGGCCTTGTGAAGCACCTCGGTATGGCGGTGCAGCCAGCTCACGCCCGCGCCGTCGGCGGGATCGAGCGCAAGCTCGATCAGCACGCGGCCGGCGGCAAGCCGCGCCTCGATGACCGCGCCGAGCGTGTCGAGCCCCTCCCCGGTGAACGCCGATACCAGCGCCGGCCGCTCGTCCGCCGGCCGGCGCTCGGCGATGTTGCGCAGCCGTTCGCGCTCGGCCGCGTCGAGCCGGTCGATCTTGTTCCAGACTTCGATCAGACTCCGTTTCTGCGTTGCGTCGTTATGCAGGTCGATGCCGAGCTCGCTCAAGATTTTCTCGACGTCGTGCAATTGCGCCTCGGCGTCCTCATGCGAGACGTCGCGTACGTGCAAAATCACATCGGCCTCGATCACCTCTTCGAGCGTGGCGCGGAACGCCGCGACCAGCATGGTCGGCAAGTCGGAGATGAAGCCGACCGTGTCGGAGAGAATGACGCGCGCGCCATGCGGCAGTGTCACCGCGCGCAGCGTCGGATCGAGCGTCGCGAACAGCATGTCGGCCGACAGCACGCTGGCCGAGGTCATGCGATTGAACAGCGTCGATTTACCGGCATTGGTGTAGCCGACCAGGGCCACGATCGGATACGGCACGCGGCGGCGGCTCTCGCGATGCAACCCGCGCGTACGTTTGACTTTGACCAGCTCGCCTTCGATCTTGGCCAGCCGCTCTTCGATCATGCGGCGGTCGGCTTCGAGCTGCGTTTCGCCCGGCCCGCCGAGAAAGCCGAAACCGCCGCGCTGACGTTCGAGATGCGTCCAGGACCGTACCAAGCGGCTTTTCTGATAAGTCAGGTGCGCATGCTCGACCTGAAGCGAGCCTTCGCGCGTGCGCGCGCGCCGGCCGAAAATTTCCAGGATCAGCCCGGTGCGATCGACTACTTTGGCGTCCCAGGCTTTTTCAAGATTGCGCTGCTGCACCGGACTGAGCGCACAATCCATCACGACGATGCCCGCCTCGAAGCTTTTGACGAGGCCCGCGATCTCGTCGACCTTGCCCTTACCGAGATAGGTCGCCGGACGCAAAGCACCGACCATCACGATGCCGGATTGCTCGACATTGAGATCGATGGCGCGCGCAAGTCCGATCGCTTCATCGAGCTTCGCTGCGGCGGAACGGTCATCAGCCGTGGCGCGTGCGGCGGCGCGGCGAAGCACCGGCTCGATCACAAGCGCACGGCCGGTCGCCGAGCCGGTTGGGCTCAGCCGATCAGCGCGCGTGTCGCGGCGGCGTGGCTCCAATCGGATCTATTCCCCAGCCGGCGGTTCTTCAGCGCCTTCGAAGAGCTGGACCGGGTGACCCGGCATGATGGTCGAAATGGCGTGCTTATAGACGAGCTGTGAATGCCCGTCGCGACGCAACAGCACGCAGAAATTATCGAACCAGGTGACCACGCCCTGAAGCTTCACGCCGTTGACCAAAAAGATCGTGAGCGGAATTTTGTTTTTGCGGACGTGGTTGAGGAAGGTGTCTTGCAGATTTTGTGCGCGGTCGGCTGCCATGGCCGTTGTTCCGTTCTTTGTACCGCGGGCCCCTACCCCGCGGGTCTTTTCTTGTTCCTTCGCCGTTTATTGTCTTTCGGTCTTAAGCCTCATCCGGTTCCCGGGCCGGATGGACCCGAAGGATCGGCCATTAGAGGGCGCGCCGGGGGGCGATGCAAGCCCAAGTTGGGCGAAGTTGAGCCCAAACGGGCGAAAACCGGGGTGCTGCGAAAAAAACGTCTAGCCGACCTCGGCATAACGATGGAATTCTTGCCGCAAGGCCGTTGCGACGGGACCCGGCTTGCCGTCTCCAACCGGCCGGCCGTCGATGCGCACCACCGGCATCACGATCTGCGTCGCCGAGGTGATGAAAGCCTCGCGCGCGGCATGGGCCTCATCCAGTGTGAAAGCGCGCTCCTCGACACTCAGTCCCTGCGCCTTGATGGCGTCGAGGGTCACGGCGCGCGTGATGCCACGCAGGATGGCGTGGTCGGCCTGCCGCGTCACCAGCGCGCCGGCCGTGGTGACGATCCAGGCATTGGCGGAAGCACCTTCGGTGACCTTACCGTCGCTGTCCACGAGCCAAGCTTCGCGCGCGCCCTGGTCGATCGCCGCTTGGCGCGCGAGCACGTTCGGCAGCAGCCCGACCGATTTGATATCGACACGGCCCCAGCGAATGTCCGGCACGCTGACAACGGCGATGCCCCTGGCGGCGAGAGCCTCGTTCTTCGCCTTGCTGAGAGCACGTGCGGTGACGACCAGCGCCGGCTGCACTTGCGGCACCGGGAAAGCGGCGTCGCGGCGCGCCACACCGCGAGTGATCTGCAGATAGACGAGGCCGTAGCCGATGCGGTTGCGCGACACCACTTCGCGCAGGACGATCGCGAGCGCGGCGGGCGACATCGGCATGCGGATGCGCACTTCGTCGAGGGAGCGTTTGAGACGCGCCATGTGACGCCGTTCGTCGACCAGGCGGCCTCCCCTCACCTCACAGACTTCATAGACGCCGTCGGCGAATTGATAGCCGCGATCCTCGACATGGACCTTGGCGTCGCGAAACAGAAGATAGCGGCCGTTAACATAAGCAATGCGTGACATCGGCGCTCAATCTATTCCGAGCGCCTTGAGCTTGCGATGCAGCGCCGAGCGCTCCATGCCGACAAATTCGGCGGTGCGCGAAATATTGTTGCCGAAGCGGTTGATCTGGGCGAGCAGATATTCGCGCTCGAACACTTCGCGCGCTTCTCGCAGCGGCAGGCTCATCAGATGCTCGCCGCCATTGCCGTTCGGCATGTTCGGGATCATCGAGCCGACGTCCTGCGGCAGCATGGAGGCGGTGATCGTCGCCTCCGGATCGCCGCCGGCAAGGATCATCAGCCGCTCGACGTTGTTGCGGAGCTGGCGCACATTGCCGGGCCAATCGTGCGATTGCAGCACGGCGAGCGCGTCGGCGCCGACATTGCGTTTGGGCAGTCCCGTGGTCTGCGATATTTGCGTCATGAAATATTCGACGAGTTCGGGAATATCTTCGCGCCGCTCGGCCAGTCCCGGAATGCGAATCGGCACCACGGAAAGCCGGTGGTAGAGATCCTCGCGGAATTTGCCCGCCGCGATATCGGCCTCGATATTGCGGCTGGTCGAGGACACGATGCGCACGTCGACCGTAACCTTGGTGGCGCCGCCGACGCGCTGGAACGTCTGATCGACCAGCACGCGCAAGATCTTGTTCTGGGTCTCGCGCGGCATGTCGGCGATCTCGTCGATGAACAGCGTACCGCCGTGTGCCTCTTCCAGCGCACCGACTTTGCGGCTGGCGGCGCCGTTGCCGCCTTCGACGCCAAACAACTCGACTTCCATGTGCTCCGGCGTGATGGCGGCGGCATTGATAACCACGAACGGTGCATCGGCGCGCGCCGAATTGCCGTGGATGGTGCGTGCGGCAAGTTCCTTGCCGCTGCCTGACGGCCCGACAATGAGGACGCGGCTATTGGTCGGTGACACCTTCTCGATGGTCTGACGAAGCTGATTGGCGGACGGAGAATGGCCGACCACCATCGCGGCAAGTGGCGCGTGCTGCTTGAGCTCGCGGACCTCGCGCTTAAGCCGGGAATTCTCTAGCGCCCGTTCAGCGACCAGCAGCAGCCGATCGGCCTTGAACGGCTTTTCGATGAAGTCGTAGGCGCCGCGCTTGATGGCGGAAACCGCGGTTTCGATATTGCCGTGCCCGGAAATCATCACGATCGGCAATTCGGAATGCTCGGCTTTGAGGCTGTCGAGGAGTTGCAGCCCGTCGAGGCGGCTGCCTTGCAACCAGATGTCGAGAAAAACCAGATTGGGCCGCCGCGCAATGACGGCGGCGAGCGCCTCGTCGCTATCGCGTGCGGTGCGCGTGCCGTGACCCTCGTCCTGCAAGATGCCCGCGACCAGTTCACGAATGTCGGCTTCGTCGTCAACGATGAGGATATCGGACGCCATGGCTACACCGCCACTCCGCGAGTTTCGGCCGGCGCCGCCGGTGCCACTGCCGGCTCGGCCGCAAAGCGCAATTGCATCCAGGCGCCGCGCGCGCCGGGGATTTTTTCCGAGGTGTCGCGCAGTTCAAGCCTTCCGCCGTGCTCTTCGAGAATGCGGCCGACGATGGCGAGCCCAAGCCCGGTGCCTTTCTCGCGCGTGGTGACGTAGGGCTCGAGCAAGCGCGCCCGGTTTTCCTTCGGCAGGCCGATGCCGTTGTCGATCACATCGATGATGACGTCTTTGCCGTCGCGCTGCGCGCTCACGGCAATCTTGCCGCGGCCGAGCTCGGCCTCCGACACCGCTCCGATCGCCTCGGCAGCGTTCTTGATAATGTTGGTGAGACCTTGCGAGATCAGCCGTCGGTCAAAACGCGCCGGCATCGGGTCCGAGGCAAATTCAACGTCGAAGTCGATATCGGGATGACCGACGCGCAGGAGAAACACCACCTGGCGGACGGTGTCGGCGACATCTTCGTCGGCGACCACGGCTTTCGGCATGCGGGCAAAGCGCGAAAACTCGTCGACCATCCGCTTGATATCGTCGACCTGGCGCACGATGGTCTCGGTGCACTGCTCGAACACGGCGGGATCGTCGGTGATCGATTTGCCGTATTTGCGGCGTAACCGCTCCGCGGAAAGCTGAATCGGCGTCAGCGGATTCTTGATTTCATGCGCGATACGGCGGGCAATGTCAGCCCAAGCCGAGGTACGCTGCGCCAGCACGAGTTCGGTGATGTCGTCGATAGTGATCACATAGCCGTGTTCGGAAGCCGTCGCCTGCTCGCTGGTGACGCGCACCGAGTAATTGCGCTCCCTGCCGTCGCGCGTGACGGTCACTTGGCGCTGGATCAGGCGCTGAGTACCACCGCGCGCGGCCTGGAAGATTTCGACAAGCTCGGGGGCCACGTCAGCGAGCGGGCGGCCGAGGGCATCGCTTTCAAGGCGTCCGACCAGCCGTTCCGCGGACCGGTTGAGGATGGAAATCCGGCCGTCGCCGTTGACGCCGATGACCCCGGCGCTGGCGCCGGCAAGAACGGCTTCGGTAAATCGGCGGCGGCTGTCGATGAGATCGCGCGCACGCACGATGTCTTCATGCTGCGTGCGCAGCTCCTGGGTCATCTTATTGAAGGTCTCGCCCAGCCGCGCCAGATCACCTTCGGAACGGCGCACCGGCACCTGAATATTCAGGTTGCCGGTCGACACGACATTGGCGGCGCCGATCAAGCGGCGGATCGGCGCGACCAGCCGGTTGGCGAAATCCAGCCCGATCCACGCCGATGACAGCAACACAATCAGCGCGATGACAGTGAACATCAGCGCGAATGCGATCTCGATGCCAAGGCTGCGCGTCTCCAGGTTGGCGTATTCGATCACGCTCTCCTGGGTGTTCTGCAATTGCTGCACGACACGCGGATCGAGCAGCTGAGACACGTAGAGGTACATATCGTCGTAACCGCGCAGCTTGATCACCGCCGCTATGTTGTCGCCTTCCGGGATGAAGGCGACCTGAGGCGTCGTATCGTTGGTTTGGCTGAGCAACTGCACGGAAGGCAGGACAAATCTCTTGTCCGGCGTAATGCCCGCAGGTTCGACAATCGAGCCGTCGGCCTTGATGATGAAAGCCGCCGAGAGGCCGCGCCCATTGGTTTGGGCAGCCAGAAGCTTGCGGAATTGATCGCGGTCGGAATCGAAAGCCGGCTTCGCCTGCGCGAGGTCGTAGGCCATGGCCGCATCCTCAGCGCGGACCGCGGCAGCGTGATCGCCGACATAAGCGTTGGCCACGACCAACGATTGCTCGATCATGGAGCGCGTGCGCGTCGAGAAGAAGCGATCCAGGCCTCGATCGAGCGTGGTCGAGGCGACGACCGCGACAAGGACGGTTGGCACCGCGGCGATCACCGCGAACAGGCTGACGATCTGCACGTGAAGGCGGGAACCGGCACGCCCTCGCCGGCGCGCCTGCACTGCAACCCATACTTCCCGTCCGATGATCGCGACCAGCAACAGACCGGTTACGGCGTTGCCGAGAAGCAACTTCTTGACCACGGAATCGACCGGCACGACCGGCGTCAGGCCGGCCATGACCAAAAAGGTCGCTGTTGCCGAAAGAAGCGCGATCAGTACCGCAATCGCCCCGATCAGGCGCGAGGCTACCGGAACCGGAGCGCTGGTCACCGTATCGAGAGGGGCGACTTGATCGACAGTCGTCATTCAGACTTCCCGGACGCCTACCAACCGATGGAATTTAAAGAAGAATTTGCCTGCGGATAGGATTCGGCCAATCCAGCCACCCGCCCCGAGTGATGCTTTTATACAACAATGTTGCCCGATTGCGACAATTAATGGGCGCGCTCATAGGCAGCCCGGCCGTGCAGGGCCCCGATTTGACCGCCCGCTTGTGGGCTGTCAGCTGCTGGTGCGGTAAACCTGGATATCCAGGTCGCGGATCTTCTTGCGCAGGGTATTACGATTGACGCCCAAAAGATCGGCGGCACGGATCTGATTGCCGCGGGTGGCGGCGAGCGCGGCCGACAGCAGCGGCCCCTCGACCTCGCGCAATATGCGGTGATAGAGCCCGGGTGGCGGCAGCCCATCGTCGAAACCGGAAAAATAACGCGCGAGGTAGCGCTCCACCGCTCCCGACAGATTTTCGTCGGCGGTCCTGCTCTCTCCGGGCGGTACCAGCGCCGGCTGCGACAGTTCGGTATCGACCACCGCGGCGGTAATCATTTCCTGCGGATAAAGGGCGGCCAGCCGCCGCGCCAGATTTTCCAGTTCCCGCACGTTGCCCGGCCAGCGATGGCGCTTGAGCCGGTCGAGCGCGGCCTGGTCGATTTGCTTTGGCGGCAGACCCTCGCGCTCAACCATCGCGAAGAAATGCCGGATCAGGTCGGCAATATCCTCGGTGCGTTCGCGCAACGGCGGCAGGCGCAGCGGCACGACGTTGAGCCTGAAGAACAGATCTTCGCGGAACAACCCCTGCTGGATCAACTGGCGCAAATCCTTGTTGGTCGCGGCGATGATGCGCACGTCGGCTTTGATCGGGGTGCGGCCGCCGACCGTGGTGTATTCGCCCTGTTGGAGCACACGCAGCAGCCGGGTCTGCGCCTCCATCGGCATGTCGCCGATTTCGTCGAGGAACAGCGTGCCGCCTTCGGCCTGCTCGAAGCGGCCGGAGCTTCGCGTGTTGGCACCGGTGAAGGCGCCCTTCTCATGGCCAAAGAGCTCGGACTCGATGAGGTCGCGCGGGATCGCCGCCATGTTGATGGCGACGAAAGGTCCGCTGCGCCGCTTGCCATAATCGTGCAGCGCGCGTGCCACGAGTTCCTTGCCGGTGCCGGACTCGCCCGAAATCATCACGGTGAGGTCGGTCTGCATCAGCCGCGCCAGTACGCGATAGATTTCCTGCATCGCCGCGGAACGACCCACCAGCGGAATGGATTCGAAATCCTCGACTTTGGCCGGTTGCCGCGTCTTCTCCTTCGGCTCCGATAAAGCGCGCCCGACAATGGCGATCAGTTCCTTGAGATCGAACGGCTTCGGCAAGTACTCGTAGGCGCCGCGCTCGGAGGCCCGGATCGCGGTCATGAACGTGTTTTGCGCGCTCATGATGATGATCGGCAGATCCGGCCGCGCTTTCTTGATCCGCGGCAAGAGATCGAATGCGCTTTCGTCGGGAAGCACAACGTCGCTGATGATGAGATCGCCGTCGCCCTGACTGATCCAGCGCCACAGCGTTGCGGCATTGCCGGTCGAGCGGACTTCGTAACCGGCACGCGACAGCGCCTGATTGAGCACCGTCCGGATTGCCGAGTCGTCGTCGGCGACGAGAATACTGCCCGCAGGCATCAATGATCCCCTTGTGGCTGCAGGACGCCATCCGGCTCGGCGCCTTCAGCGCTCTGCGCCGCGGTGGATTTCGGCATGAGTATGCGGAAGATAGTTCGTCGCGGCTGCGACTCGCATTCGATGATGCCGCCGTGATCGCCAACGATCTTGGCAACGAGCGCAAGGCCCAGTCCCGAGCCGGTGGGTTTGGTGGTCACGAACGGATCGAACAGATGCGGCATTAGTTCGTCTGGCACTCCGGGCCCATTGTCGCGCACGCAAAATTCGAGCGGCAGCGAAATGCGCGCATTGGCCCCCGGCAGCGACAGGCGCACGCCTGGCCGGAACGCGGTCGAAAGCGCAATCTCGCCGCCGGTATTTTCTCCTATGGCTTCCGCGGCATTCTTGACGAGGTTCAAGAACACCTGAACGAGCTGATCGCGGTTCGCCAAAACCGGCGGTAACGACGGATCGTAGTCTTCGATGAATTTGATGTGCCGGGCGAAGCCGGATTGTGCCAAACGCTTTACGTGTTCGAGCACGACGTGAATGTTGATAGGTTCGCGCTCGATCGGACGCTCATCGGTGAATACTTCCATGCGATCGACGAGTTTGACGATGCGGTCGGCTTCGTCGCAGATGAGCCGCGTCAGCGTGCGGTCGTCATCGTCGACCGATTGCTCCAGAAGCTGGGCCGCGCCGCGGATGCCGGAGAGCGGATTTTTGATCTCGTGAGCAAGCATCGCGGCGAGCGCAATCACTGAGCGCGCCGCGCTGCGATGTGTAAGCTGGCGGTCCATCTTGTCGGCGATGGTGCGCTCT
>Ga0181537_10002087_pt1 | contig 17871 bp, 15 predicted proteins | sample PEATcosm2014_Bin_39_FD_119765 | JGI IMG/M metagenome (GOLD analysis project Ga0181537, IMG submission 119765) | Peatland microbial communities from MTU Mesocosm Facility, Houghton, MI, USA - PEATcosm2014_Bin23_10_metaG | ecosystem: Environmental > Terrestrial > Soil > Wetlands > Peat | place... | reverse complement strand
GTCGGCGCGTACTGGATCAACTGGATCAGATCGTTCTGATAGATGACTTTGCCCGGCGTCGTCGCGACATTGCCGCCGAGATGGAAGGCGGCCATGTCGGTCATGGTGATCGCCAGGTGACCCTTGCCGCGTTCGAGATCGTCGAGCAGGTTCTTGAGGCCATTGACCAGGTTCTCGCCGCCGCTTTCGACCGTCGCGCGCAACACTTCGGGATTGGTCAGCACATAATTCGACGGTGCCATCGCGTCGACGAACTGGCGCGTGTAGAAATCGACCTTGCGGGCCGTATGCTCGTCGAGCCCGCCGACTTCCTTGACCGCACCCTGGATATAGCGTGCGCTCAGCAGATAGCTCTGCTTGATGTAATCGAAGATCGCGTTGTCGCTCCACGCGCGGTCGCGAAACCGGCGGTCGTCGGGGGCCGTCTCGACCACCGGCTCGGCCGGTTTTCCGATCAGCCGCTCGGTGGTGCGCTGCCACAGCGTCAGGTAGTCGTTCCACAACGCCATTTGCGCTTCGAAGAGGCGCGTCGGGTCGGCCATCATGCGCGCGGTCAGCTCGAAAAACGTGGCACCGATCGCCATCGGGTCGGCCATGCCGACATTGCCCTCGGTCGATTGCCGGCTGAGGAATTCGGCGACCAAGCGCTGGCTGCGTTCGGCGATCTCGGCCATCCGGCGCGATAATTCGGCTGAATCGGGTATTGCCGCGGCGGTCGTGTCGCCCGGTTTGCCGCCGCCCTTGGTCCCCGCGGCATCGTTCATTGCGTTTCCCCGTCGCTTTTTCTGTCGCGCGCCGCGCGCGCCTTGCTGGGATCAAATGTAGTGACGCGCGCGCCGCGATCTAATACACCAACGCATCGAATGTGAAGCCGCCGTCCGCTCGCCGCAGTGCCGTGCTCGATGCGCGGGCGTGGCGCCGCGGGCGTCGGGTTGGGGTCTCGCGGATGGGATTGCGAAGAGCCCGCCGTCGCGCTGGCGGGTCGGCAGCATGGCTTGGTTGGCTGGTGCTGGCGATTGGTCTTTCGGGCTGCGATCCGATCGAATCGTACCGCTCGATGACCGGGATCAACAAGAACGATCCGGACCCGGCGACCGCACCCTTTACTGCCAATCTCGACAAGGCGGAGACCGGCGGCTACCCGAACCTGGCGAGTGTGCCATCCCCGCCAACGATCGCGACGACCGTCGCCGAACGGCAAAAACTCACCGCCGAACTGACCGGGACACGGAGCAGCATGCAGGCAAATGGCGGCACCGCCACGCCGGGGCCGGTCCCGCCGCCGCCTCCCGTGCCGCCCGAGATCGCCGCGCCGGACATGGCGTCCCTGCCGGGGGCGCCGGTGGCGCCGCCACGGACGCCGCTCCCGCCAATGCGTCCGATGGACGAACCGGCGCCGCCTGGCCCGACAGTGTCGACCGTGCAGTCGCCGACGATCGCCAGTCTTCCCGGGGTCGAGCTGTCGCATCCATCACCGCCGCCGGGCACGCCATCTTCCATCCCGCGGCCGGCACCATCGGTTCTGCCGCCGGCGACGACGCAATCGGGCAACCCGCAGCCGTCACCACCCGTCGCGACCCTGCCCGAGGCGAAGCCAGCGCCCGAGGTCGCGGCACGGCCCCCGCCAAAACTGCCCCCGGTGGCGATGACGGTCGCTTCCCTCGACGTGGCGCCCGGTACGGCCGCGCTCCCGTCCGATATGCATGCGCGGCTCGCCGATGTCGTGGCACAGTATAAGGAACGGCCGCGCACGGTACGTGTCGTCTCCTATGCGGCGCCGGCGAGTGGCGGCGCGGAACAGCTTAACAGCTTCCGGGCCGCGCTCGACCGCGCCCAGATGGTCGCCAAGGAGCTCAGCGACGCGGGCATTCCGGCAAAACAGATCCAGACCGAGGCCTCGCCGCCGTCAACGAGCGAGCCGACCGGCCGGATCGATGTACAATTATTGCCGTAATCGCGGCGGAGGATGAGGAATTTGGCAGCGCCGCTCAAGATCGCCGTCGCCGGGCTCGGCACGGTCGGTGCCGGGACCCTGCAGCTGCTCCAACGCCAGGCCGAGCATTTGGCGGTGCGGGCCGGGCGACCGCTTGTCGTCACCGCAATCTCGGCGCGCAACCGGAGCGCCGATCGCGGCGCCGATCTGTCGGCGGCGCGCTGGTATGACGACGCTGCGGCGATGGCGGCCGATCCCGAGATCGACGTTGTCGTCGAGCTGATCGGCGGGGCGGACGGCATCGGGCGCCGGGTCGTCGAAACCGCGCTCGCCCACAAAAAACACGTCGTCACCGCGAACAAGGCGCTGATGGCCGAGCATGGCACCGTACTGGCCGAAAAGGCGGAGGCGGCCGGCGTGTGTCTTGCCTTTGAGGCGGCCGTCGCCGGCGGCATCCCGATCATCAAGACATTGCGCGAGGGGCTGGTCGGCAACCGCCTCTCCCGCGTCTATGGCATTCTCAACGGCACGACGAACTACATCCTGACGACGATGCGCGAGAGCGGGCGCGATTTCGCCGAGGTGCTGGCCGAGGCGCAGCAACTCGGTTATGCCGAGGCCGATCCGAGCTTTGATATCGATGGCGTCGACGCGTCACACAAACTGGCCATCCTCGCCAGCGTCGCCTTTGGTCGGCCGGTCGATCTGGCCGGCGTCTATGCCGAGGGCATCCGCCATGTGTCGCGGCTCGATATCGATTACGCCGAGGAGCTCGGCTACCGGATCAAGCTGCTCGGCATTGCCCGGCTGACCGAGCACGGTCTCGAACAGCGCGTCCACCCGTGCATGGTGCGGCGTGAGACGCCGATCGCCGCGGTCGAGGGGGTCTTTAACGGCGTCGTCGCCGAGGGCGATTTTGTCGGCCGGGTGGTGCTCGAAGGCCGCGGCGCCGGAGCCGGACCGACGGCATCGGCGGTCGTCGCCGATCTTGTCGATATCGCGACCGGGCGCCGCGTAGCGCCGTTCGGCGTTCCGACTGCCGCGCTTGAGCGGACGCCTGCCGCGGCAATGGAACATCACCGCGGCGCGTACTACATTCGGTTGATGGTGGTGGATCAGCCCGGCGTCATCGCCGATGTCGCGGCGGCGCTGCGCGACGAGCGAGTGTCGCTGGAATCGATGATCCAGCGCGGCCGCTCGGAAAGCGAGGCGGTGCCCGTAGTGCTGACGACCCATGTTACGGTAGAGGCGGCGATGCGGAAGGCGCTGGCCGCGATCGGCGGGCTCGCCAGTGTGCTCGAACCGCCGCGCATGATCCGTATCGAGGATTTCTGATTAAGAAGACGAGGGAGGCAGAGGGTGCCCGAAGATTTGAAAATGGACCGCAATCTTGCGCTCGAAGCGGTCCGGGTGACCGAGATCGCCGCGCTCAGCGCGTCGCGGCTGATGGGACGCGGCGATGAGAAGGCCGCCGACCAGGCGGCTGTGGATGCGATGCGCCAAGCGCTCAATGGCCTCGCGATCGACGGCACCGTCGTGATCGGCGAGGGCGAGCGCGACGAAGCGCCGATGCTTTACATCGGCGAGAAAGTCGGCACGGGCCAGGGGCCAAAGATCGATATCGCGCTCGATCCACTGGAAGGCACGACGATCACCGCCAAGGGTGGGGCGAATGCGCTCGCCACCTTGGCGATGGCCGATTCAGGCGGTTTCCTCAACGCGCCCGATGTTTACATGGAGAAGATCGCGGTCGGTGGCGGCTTGCCGGAAGGGCTTGTCGATATCGACGAGGAGCCGGCGGTCAATTTGAAGAACCTGGCGCAGGCGAAAAAGGCCGAAATCGCCGATCTTGTCGTCTGCATTCTCGATCGACCGCGCCATGCGGAACTGATCGCCAAGGTGCGCGCGGCGGGAGCGCGGATCATGCTGATCGGCGACGGCGATGTCAGTGGGGTAATCGCGACGTCCGATCCGGAAACCGGCATCGACATCTATATGGGGTCGGGCGGTGCGCCCGAGGGCGTGCTGGCCGCGGCGGCGCTGCGCTGCGTCGGTGGCCAGATGCAGGGCAAGCTCTTGTTCCGCAACGATGACGAGCGTGGCCGCGCGCATCGTCTCGGGATCACCGATCTCGACCGCAAATACAGCCTTTGGGATCTCGCGCACGGCGATGTGATGTTCGCCGCGACGGGTGTCACCAACGGCACGATGCTGCGCGGCGTGCGGCGCTTTCCGGGCGGCGCGACGACGCATTCGGTGGTGATGCGCTCGCGCACCGGCACCGTCCGCTATGTCGACGCGCGCCACGATTTGTCGCGCAAGGAGAGCTTTGCGACCTACGCGCGCTGATGCGGCGGATTCGCCGCTTTCGACCCCCAGCCGCGCGCGCGGGCGCGTGCTCGCGGCGCTGAATCCATGGCTTCGGCGGCTGTGGCTTGCGCCCGGTCTTGCGGCGCGGGAAGCATCTGGCTCCAGCATTATTGGGCAGGGGAGCCGGAGGTTGGGAGACCAGACGGCGTTTCTCGGTGTCGAGCGCTCGGCGAGCGGCCGGCGCTGGCGGTTGCGCGGCATCGCCGATGACGGGGCCGCGGCGGCGCTCACGGCGCAGCTGGCGGTACCCGACATCCTGGCGCGGCTGTTGAGCCAGCGCGGCGTCGGGCTTGACGAAGCGGCGCGGTTTCTCAGCCCGCGCCTGCGCGATCAGCTGCCCGACCCGGCGCATCTCAAGGACATGGATCGCGCCGTCGAGCGACTGGTCCGCGCCATTCGCGACGGCGAGAAGATCGTCGTTTTTGGCGATTACGATGTCGACGGCGCGACCTCGGCGGCGCTGCTGCTGCGGTTTCTGGCGGCGGTCGGTGCCAAGGGCGGGCTCTATGTGCCCGATCGGATGCGCGAAGGCTATGGCCCGAACGCGCCGGCCCTGCTCGGTCTCAAGGAACAGGGCGTGGGGCTGGTCATCACGGTCGATTGCGGTACCACCGCGCATGAGGCGCTCGAGGCGGCGTGTGCGGCCGGGCTCGACGTGATCGTCATCGACCACCATGTCGCTGAGCCGCTGCTGCCAAACGCGATCGCGGTGGTGAACCCGAACCGGCTCGACGAGGACAGTGCGCATGGCCATCTCGCGGCGGTCGGCGTCGCGTTTCTGCTCGCGGTCGCCGCCAACCGCGCGCTGCGCGAGGCCGGCTGGTACGGGGCCCGTCCCGAGCCGGATTTGATGCAATGGCTCGACCTCGTCGCGCTCGGCACGGTGTGCGATGTCGTGCCGCTGACTGGCCTCAACCGCGCGCTCGTCGCCCAGGGGCTGAAAGTGGCGGCACGCGGCGCCAACCCCGGCATGGCGGCGCTCGCCGCGCTGGCGCAATCCCCAGGGCGCACGGTGGCGGTCGATGCCTATCAGCTCGGTTTTGTACTGGGACCGCGGGTCAATGCCGGCGGCCGGGTTGGTGTCGCCGATCTCGGCGCGCGGCTGCTCTCGACCGACGACCCCGCGCTCGCCGCCGAATGGGCGCAAAATCTCGATGGCTACAACAAGGAGCGGCGCGAGATCGAGGCGCAGACCCTGGCGGCGGCGATCGAGCTTGTCGAGCGGCAGAACGCGGAGTCGCCGGCGCTGGTCTTCGCCGCGGCCGAGGGCTGGCATCCCGGCGTCATCGGTATCGTCGCCGCGCGGCTGCGCGAGCGCTACGAGCGGCCGGCCTGCGTCGTCGCGCTCAAGGACGGCATCGGCAAGGGTTCCGGGCGCTCGGTGCCGGGGCTCGCGCTTGGCTCCGCAGTGATCGCCGCGCGCCAGGCGGGGCTGCTGCTCGCCGGCGGTGGCCATGCGATGGCGGCCGGCTTTACAGTTGCCGCCGATCGGCTGATCGAACTGCAGGATTTTCTCGCCATGCGGCTCAGTGACGGGCTCGATCGCGCGAACCTGGTGCCGGAGCTGGCGATCGACGCCGCCCTCTCGGCTGAGGCCGCGCAAGCCGAGCTGCTTACCCAGCTCGACGCGCTGGCGCCTTTCGGCTCGGCCAATCCCGAGCCGCGCTTCGCGTTTCCGATGGTCAGCGCTAGCTATGTCGAGCCGGTCGGCACCGGGCATTTGCGGCTGCGCGTGACCAATGCGGTGGGCGGCGGCCAGCTCAACGCAATCGCCTTCCGCGCCGCCGACACGCCGGTCGGCAAGCTGATCAGCGAGGCGAAAGGGCGGGCAATCCATCTCGCCGGCCATCTGCGCCGTGACACCTGGCGCGGCGGCGACGCGGTGCAGCTTGTCGTCGACGACGCCGCCCCGGCGGCGTAGCAAAGGAAAAGCGGCTCGCTCAGCCGAACCCGTCGAGCTCGTCATCGGACGGCTCGGCGCGCAAGGCGACGGCATCGCCGATTGGCGGGGCGAGCCCGTTTTTCTGCCGTTTACCGTTCCGGGTGATCGGGTTCGCGCCGAGATCGGCGCCCGCCGCGGGTCTGGACATGAAGGCCGGGTCGTCGAACACATCGTTTCCGGCCTGCGCCGCGCCGAGCCGGTCTGCCAGCATTTCGGCCAGTGCGGTGGCTGCGCGTTGCAGCACCTCGCCGCCGAGGATTATCGGGCGGTCAAGCTTGGCGCGCTAACGACCGCGCTACGGCGCGCCGGCATCGATCCCGATTTTGTCGCGCCGCTGCGAGAAGTCCCACCGGGACGACGCCGGGTGCGGCTCGGCCTGTCCCGCCCGCGCGATCCGCTCGCGCCGGCTGTGGTCGGATTGCGCGAGCGGTTCCGGCACGCGCTGATCGATCTCGCCGAATGCGCGGTGCTCGAACCGGCGCTGTTCGCACTGATCGAGCCGCTGCGGCGCATCATACCGGAGCTGTTGCCACCCGGTGCCGCGGCCGAGGCGATGTTGACGCGCTGCGATAGCGGGGTCGACCTGCTGATCGAAAGCGCGCGACCGCCGGGCCTCGCTGCGCTCGAAGCATTGGCCGGCTTCGCGACCGAAGGCGATCTCGCCCGCATCGTCTGGCGCACCGGCCGCGACGACATGCCCGTGGTCGAGCGCCGCCCGGTTCGCATCGTCTTTGCAGGCGTCTCGGTGCCGTTTCCGCCTGGCGGCTTTCTCCAGGCCAGCGAAGCGGCCGAGGCGTTGCTCGTCGCGGAAGTCGTCGCCATGATCGGCGAGCGGCGCCCGGTGCTCGACCTCTACGCCGGCCTTGGCACCTTTACCCTTGCGTTGGCGCAAGCTGGGCCGGTTCATGCGGTCGAAGGCGCTGCGCCGGCCGTCGCGGCGCTCACGCAAGCGGTGTCGAACGTGCCGGGTGTCACCGTTGAGCGGCGAGATCTCGACCGCAATCCGCTCGCGACGGCAGAACTCGGTCGCTTCGCCGCCGCCTTGTTCGATCCGCCCCGCGCCGGCGCGTCGAACCAGGCCGCAGCGCTCGCCGCCTCAAGACTTGAAACGGTGGTCGCGGTCTCGTGCAACCCCGCGACCTTCGCGCGCGATGCCGCGCGGCTGATCGCCGGTGGGTTTCGCTTGGAGCGGGTCGTGCCGGTCGACCAGTTTGTGTGGACGCCACATCTCGAACTGGTGGCGGCGTTCCGGCGCTGAATCGGTTCAGGTCGGCTCCGCCGAGATGATCCCAGCCGTGCCGCCATCGAGTTCGGCGAGGCTGCGTCCGCGCGTTTCCGGCAGCATCATCAGAGTGATGATCATCATCAGCGACGCCGCCGTGCTAAAGATCGCGACCGCCGCGCCGAGTCCCATCTGCTCGGCGAGATAACCGATCATCGTCGGGAAAAACGAGCCGATCGCCCGCCCTGAATTATAGCAGAACCCCTGGGCGGTGCCGCGTACGTCGGTCGGGTAGAGCTCCGTCATGAACGGGCCCATCGGCGGGAATTTCATCAGCAGCACGATGTTAAGCGGGATGCCGAGAAACAGCAGCGCCTCGTTGCCGATCGGCGCGTACATGAAGATCAGCACCATGACCAGCGACAGGACCGCCGATGTCAGAAAGGTCCATTTGCGGCCGATCGCGTCGCTGAGCCAGGTGCCGATCAGAAAGCCGATCAGTGCGCCAAATATCTGCACCAGCAGAAACCCGCCGGTGCTCGGCGCCGACAGATGGCGCACGGTGCGCAGATAGGTCGGCATCCAGATGCTGAGCGCGTAGCCGCTGCCCTGCGCACCGGCGACCATCAGCGACACCTTGACCGTTGTCCACAAATGCGGACCGCGAAACGCGGAAAAGAGATGTGCGAAGCCGACCGGCGGCCGCTCGCGGCGCTGCTGGTGGTAGATTTCCGGCTCCTCGATATGGCGGCGGATCCAGAAGACAAAAACCGCCGGAAACAGTCCGATCGCGAACAGCACGCGCCAGGCGAGCGCCTCGGGCAGCAGCCAATAAACCGCAGTATAGACCAGCGCGGCGCCGCCCCAGCCGATCGCCCAACCGGTCTGCACCAGCCCGACGCCGCGTCCGCGATATCTGTCGCGGATTACCTCGCCCATCAGCACCGCGCCGGCGGCCCACTCGCCGCCAAAGCCAAAGCCGTGCAGCGCGCGCAAGATAAACAGCTGCTCGAAATTCTGCGCAAAAGCGCAAAGGAAGGTGAAGAGCGAGTACCAGATGATCGTGATCTGCAGCATCTTCACCCGGCCGAACCGGTCGGCGAGTGTGCCGCTAAACCAGCCGCCAAATGACGAGATCAGCAGCGTTACCGTGCCGATCAGTCCAGCCTGCCCGGTCGTCAGCCCCCAGACCGCAATCACGGTCGGGATCACAAAGCTGTACATCTGGACGTCGAACGCGTCGAGCGACCACCCGCCGAAACAGGCGAGCATCGTGCTGCGCTCCTTGGCGGTCAGTTCACGGAACCAGGCGAGCATTCATTTCCTCCCGATCATTGGAGCCATCGGCGTTTGCCGACGATGGCCGTTGTCTTTGACGGGAAGTGAAGCCGATAATCGCGCGCGCTGTCACGACGCAGATGAGCGGAGCCGCCATGCAAAGCGCTGCCGACCGCACCGCGGACCAAGAGGTTCTTCTGGTCATCGATGTGCAGAATGATTTCTGCCCGGGCGGCTCGCTCGCCGTGCCGGACGGCGACGCGGTCGTGCCGGTGATCAACCGCCTTGCGCGCGATTTCGCCCATGTGGTCCTGACCCAGGATTGGCACCCGGCCGGTCACTCGTCCTTCGCCAGCGCGCATCCGGGCCATTCGCCTTTGACGACAATCGACATGCCCTACGGCCAGCAAATCCTGTGGCCGGACCATTGCGTCCAGGGCACCGACGGCGCCGCGTTTCATCGTGATCTCGATCTGCCGCGTGCGGAACTGGTGCTGCGCAAGGGCTACCACGCCGGAATCGATTCGTATTCGGCGTTTCGTGAAAACGACCGCCGCACGCTGACCGGGCTTGCCGCCTATCTGCGCGAGCGCGGCATCGAGCGGGTGACGTTGTGCGGTCTCGCGACCGATTTCTGCGTGCTGTATTCGGCGCTCGACGCGCGTGAAGCCGGGTTCGACGCGACGCTCGTGCTCGACGCCTGCCGCGGCATCGATCATGAAGGCTCGCTCGCCCGCGCGCTCGATCAGATGCGCGCCGCCGGGGTTGTCCTAGGACCGGCATGACGCGGCCTGGCTTTAAACGCATCGTCGCCGCACTGCTGTTGCTCGCGCTGATCTCGGGGGGTGCCGCGGCGCAAAAACCCGGCGGGATCCTCAAAATCTATCATCGCGACAGCCCGGCGAGCATGTCGGTCCACGAGGAGGGCAGCAACTCAGTCTCGATCCCGATGATGGCGGTGTTCAACAACCTGGTGATCTACGACCAGCACGTCGCGCAAAACAGCCTCGACACGATCGTCCCCGACCTCGCCGAAAGCTGGTCGTGGAACGCCGATGGAACCCGGCTGACCTTCAAGCTGCGCGAGGGGGTCAAATGGCATGACGGCCAGCCCTTCACCGCGGCCGACGTCAAATGCACCTGGGATCTGCTGGCGGGCCGCTCGACCGACAAATTGCGCGCCAATCCGCGCAAGGCCTGGTGGAACAATGTCGCCTCGGTCGAGACCAACGGCCCGACCGAGGCGATTTTCGTGTTGAACCGGCCGCAGCCGGCGATCCTCGCGCTGCTTGCCTCGGGGCAGACGCCGGTCTATCCGTGCCACGTGCCGGCGGCGCAGATGCGCCAGCATCCGATCGGCACCGGACCGTTCAAATTTGTCGAGTTCAAGCCCAATGAGGGCATCAAACTCGTCCGCAACCCCGATTACTGGAAGCCGGGCCGGCCCTATCTCGACGGCATCGACTACACGATCATCCCGAACCGCTCGACCGCGATCCTCGCTTTTGTCGCCGGCCAGTTCGACCTGACCTTCCCCTACGAGGTCACCGCCCCACTGGTAAAGGACGTCGCGCAGCAGGCGCCGCGGGCGATTTGCGCGCTGGTGCCGGCTAACTCGGCGACCAACCTCCTGGTCAATCGGGGCGCGCCGCCTTTTGACAACGCCGATCTGCGGCGCGCTTTGGCGCTCGCCCTCGATCGCAAGAGCTTTATCGACATTCTGGCGCAAGGGCAGGGGGATATCGGCGCTGCGATGGAGCCGCCGCCATCTGGCGTGTGGGGCATCCCGGCCGACCTGCTCGCGACGCTTCCCGGTTATGGTCCCGACATCGCGAAGAACCGCGCCGAGGCGCGCGACATCATGGCAAAGCTCGGCTATGGCCCCGACAAGCATCTCGCGATCAAGATTGCCGTGCGCAACGTTCCGACCTATCGCGATCCAGCGGTGATTCTCGCCGACCAGTTGAAGGAAATATGGATCGACGCCGAACTCGACTCGGTCGAGACCGCGAACTGGTTCCCGAAGCTCGCGCGCAAGGACTACCAGATCGGCATCAACAACACCGGCAGCGCGGTCGACGACCCCGACCAGCAATTCTTTGAGAACTACGCCTGCGGCTCGGAGCGCAATTACACCGGCTACTGCAACAAGGATCTGGAAGCATTGTTCGTTGAGCAATCGACGATGACCGACCAGGAAAAGCGCAGGCACCTCGCCTGGGAGATCGACAAAAAGCTACAAGAGGATGGCGCCCGCCCGATCGTCTACCACACCCGTCTCGGCACCTGCCTGCAGCCGCAGGTGAAGGGCATCACGATCATGGTCAACAGCCAATACAATGGCTGGCGCATGGAAGACGTGTGGCTGGATCGCTAGCGCGATGCTCGGTCAGGCTTCGCCTTTGAGAGCCCTCTACGCCTTTGGCACCTCGTCGTACAGGGGCTTGTCGTCGGCGATGCGCCGGTAGCCCATTCGCGACAAATCCAGCGTCTTGTATTCGCCGTACAACAGCAATTCGCTCATCGCGCGGCCGACCGCCGGCGCTTGCATCAGCCCGTGCCCGGAAAAGCCGAGCGCGATGTGGAAGTTGTCGAGCGTGCCTGTCCACGGCCCCAAAATCGCATTGTTGTCAAAACTGTTCTGGTCGTAATGCCCGGCCCAGGCGCCGCTGACCTTTAATGCCTCGAACGCCGGCACCCGCTCGGCGAGGCCCGGCCAGATCGCCTCGTCGAAATAATTGTAATCGATATCCCAATTGAAACCGGGCGGTTCGTCGTACTTTGTGTTGCCGGTGATGTAGCCGGCGCCTTGTGGCCGGAAGCTGACATTCTTGCTGATATGCCGGGTCAGCGGCAGCATCTCGATCTTTTCGCGGATCTCGAAATAAAACGTCAACCGATGCAGCGGGTAGACCGGCACCTTCATGCCGAGCTTCTCGCATAGCTCCGGCCCCCAGCAATTGGCCGCGTTGACCACCAATTCCGCTGCCAGCCGCTCGCCCGATTCAAGCATGACCGCGGCGACCCGCTTGCCGCTCACCTCGAAATCGACGACGCGGTCCTTTAGATAGGTGATGCCGAGGCTTATCGCCTTGCGGCGGAACCCCATCAGCACGCTGTACGGATCGAGAAACCCGTCATCGGGCGAATAGGCGGCGATGTCGAGATCGGCGACCCGCATCGATGGAAAGCGATGCTGGACCCCTTTGCGGTCGAGCAGTTCGACACGCGCGTCGTGGGCGGTCTGCACGCGCCAATTCGCCATCAGCGCTTCGACATCCGCCTTGCCCGATCCGAGCCACAAATAACCCATGCGATGAAAGTTGATCGGCGCGGGCTCGCCATCGACCGCCATCAGCGTCTCGAACTGCCCGTAGATTTCGTGGCCGTATTGGGCCATGCGAATGTTCTCCGGCACGGTAAAAAGCTGGCGGATGCCGCCGGTGGCGCGCGGGCTCGCGGCGAACTCGTAGGTCGGGTCGGGCTCGATCACGACGACATCAGCCGCATGTCCGGCCATCGCCAGATTATAGGCGATCGACGAGCCGATCACGCCGCCGCCGATGATGACGATCTTAGCCATTTATGCCTCAGCCTATCGATGTCGGGGTCGGCAGCGCGGTGCCGTCGCGCGCGACGATCCGCCCGTCATGCAGCACCAGCTTGCGGATCGGGTGCGCCGCGACCGCCTCCGGTACGCCGCTCGCGGCGATCGTAAAAAGATTGGCTGGGCTGCCCACGGCGGCGCCGTAATCGGCGATGCCGAGCGCGCGGGCGCCCGCGGCGCTGACCAGGTCGAACGCGGTCTCGACCTGGTCGTCGCGACGGAAATCGCCCTTCCAGCCGATGATCGACGCGCGCTCCAGCAAATCGCCGGTACCGTAGGGCGACCAGGTGTCGCGAATATCGTCATTACCGGCGAATACCAGCACGCCGGCCGCGCGCAGCATCTCGACGGGCGGCAGGGTCAGCCCGCCAGCGCCATGCGTGACCAGTGAGACGCCGGCCGCTGCCATCAGCTCGGCCGCCACCTTGGCCTGGCGTTCGGTGACCTGGCCAAGGCAGAACCCGTGGCTGATCGTGACCTTGCCGCCGAGGCTTAGCGCCTTTGTGCGCGCGCAGATCTCATGCACATTAAAGAGCCCCATCTCGCCTGGCTCGTGCAGATGGATGTCAAGCCCGACGCCATGCTTCGCGGCAATAGCGAAGATGCCGTCGAGCTGGCCTTTCGGGTCGCGGTCGATCTCCAGCGGGTCGATGCCGCCGACAAGATCGGCACCCTCGCGCACCGCCTGGTCGAGGAGGTCGAGAACCCCGGGGCAGCGCATCACGCCGCTTTGCGGGAAGGCGACGATCTGCATGCTGGCGTGGCCGCGGTGCTTCTCGCGTGCCGCCCGCACACCGTCAAGCTTTTTGAGGCCGCTTTCGAGATCGATGTCGACATGCGTGCGCAGATGCGCGGTGCCGCGCGCGACGCAGTCGCGGATCAAATTGCCGGCGCGCTCTTCGGTCGAGACCGGCAGGTAGGGCAGGATCTTCTTGTCGGTTTCGATCCGGTCCATACGTGCCGGTCCGGCCGCATGCCCCATCCACGGCAGACCGGTCAGTGTCTTGTCGAGGTGCATATGCCCGTCGACCAGCCCCGGCAACACCAGATCGCCGCCGATATCGAGCGTCGGCACGCTGTTCGACATCGGTGCGGCATCGCCGATCGAGGCGATCCGCCCCTCGGCGATGCCGATATCGACCAGGCGGCCATCGGCGAGCCGGCAGTGGGTCAGGAGTGCGTCGAGGACCGCCATGCCGCCTTCTTTCTCTTCCGCACAATCTCGCCGCCTGGGCGCCGCAACCCGCGTGCCAGCGAAAGCGGGAATCCCGAGCAAGCGAAGGTGCGGTTGCCCGCGGACCCCCGCCGACGCGGGGGTGACGACAGGGTATCCCGACTCAACCAGATCATGGTCTAGGCACCTGGCACGTCGAGGCCGAGCAGTGGCCCATATTGCTGCGCGCCAAAGATATCGGCGTCGCCGGGACTGCCGCTCGACCGGAGCCGGTAAATTGTGAATTTGATCGCCAAAGCCGGGTCGAACGCGACATGGTCGCTGATCCGCGCCGCGTCGATTGCGAAGATCCGGCACACCGCTTCGCGCGACAGCACGCCGCTGTCGCGTACCCGATCATAGGTGTCGCGGTCGGCGAAGATCACATCGAAGGTGATCTTGTCGACCCCGGCATTCTTGCTGCGGATCGTCTTGGCGATGTCCGACAGTTTCGCCATCACACGCCCGCCTCGGTCACAAAAGTCGGAAACAGTTCGAGAGGGTCGTCGAGCCGCAAGGTGTGGTTGAGCGTCCAGCGATAGGCGGGGCTTGCCGGCATGACCTCGTCGAGCAGAAACGCGACGCCGCCGGCGGTGCCCTTTACCTGCGGCAGCCGCGCGTAGAACATCTGCCGCGTCGCGATCATCGCGACTTCCTCGGCCATTTCCTTGGTCGGCGCGACGCCCTGCACGACGATCGCCAGCTCATGCCCGGGCATCGCCTTTCGCGGCTCGCTGGCGCCGAGGATCGCGTCGCGCCCGTAGACCGCGAAATGCAGCTCATAGCCGCTCTCGCCAAACCGCTCGACGACCTGCTGCCGCGCCCAGCCGGTCACAAGGTCGATATTCGCGATCGTATAGGGGTCGCGTACTCCGACAATCCCGACATAGCGCTCGCCGATCTTGCCCGAGCCTTCGAGCTTGACCCGCAACTCGCCGGCCGGGACAAAACTCGGCCCGGTGACGCGCACGGTGCGTTGGTCATATTGCTCGTAGCGGCATTGGCTCATGTCGAGATGGCCGCCGAGAAAGTGTTCGTAGAACGGGTTTGCCCGCTCGTACATCGCATGGCCCGCGACCGAGGCGATCGTGCAGCGCTGTTCGGGCAGCATGGCGGTGATCTTGACGTCGTCCATCGTGATCTCGCCGAGCACGGATTCCTTCGCCCCGTAGGGCTCGGCGCAGAACGACGCGCATTCGAGGATCTTGCCGTAAAAATAGGCGAGGCCCTCGGGGAAACCCTGGCGGATCGCCGGCGCCGCGAACAGCGCGCAATCGCTGCTACGCCCGCCGATAATCACGTCGGCGCCGGCGTCGAGCAGCTTGATGTAGGGGTGCACCCCGGCGACCGCGACGATGCGGTCGGTCGCGTCGAGCGTCGCGCGGTCGAGATTCTCGCGGCCATCGAGTCCGGCAACCGTGTCCCCGGCATCGAGCCGGCGGCCAAGCGCCTCCGTGCCGAGCTCGGAATAAAAATGCCCGACTCGGAATTTCGGCAAACCGTGTTTCTTCGCCAGCTCGCCGATGATGCCGACAAACAGATCCACGCGGCTGTTGGTGCCGGTGTCGCCGGCCGAGCCGATGATCATCGGCACGCCAAGCCGGCGCGACGCCAGCAGCATCGTTTCGAGATCGTCAGTCTGCCAGCGCAACGGGCTCGACGAGGTATCGGAGCCGAGCGGCACCGGTCCGACATCGCATGATCCGGAATCGGCGCAAATCAGGTCCGGCTCGCTGGCGCACCCGATGCGAAAGCTGCCGGTCTTGATCGGCGCGAAACCGAGATGCCCGTTCGGGCAGACGATCCGCAGCGTGCGGTTTGCCGATCGTCCGTGCTGGATCGAAACAGGCATGAAGCGTCCTCGCCAAACAGACGCTCACCCTAACGGAGGATGTTTCGTCTGTCATTCCGGGCTGCGCAGCCCGGAATGACGTCAGGTCGGCGTCAGGCGGCGGACCAGCGGCCGTAACGGCCGGCGCTCGACCTGGAAGGTCGGTTGCGGCCGGGGCACCGTCGGAAAGGACGCCTCGCCATCGTCGCGCGGCGGCATGCGTGGCGGCGCGCCGGCAGCACGCAGCGGGCGCTTTGCCGCGGCGGCGCCAGGCGGTTTCTTCGCCGGCTTCTCGCTGAGCTGCACAGAGAGTTTCGAGCCGCCGACCTGCGTGCCGTTGAGCCCGGCGATCGCTGCCTTGGCGGCTTTCTCGGTGGCGATATCGACAAAGCCGTAGCGCAGCCGCGCGCCGGTATTCGGGTCGCGCGCGATCGCCGCGCTCAGCACGATGCCAAACGGATCAAAAGCCTCGGCCAGCCGCTCGTCCGAAAAATCGGACGGCAGGTTGCCGACAAACACATTTCCCTTGTGGTTACGCGAGCGCATATGCCCCCGGCCCCTTGCGCCGTTCTGACCCGTTGCGCCTAAGTTGTGGTCGGCTCGGCCCATCGTCAACGTTGGCGGCCGCTCTTGAGGCGCATTGCCGCAATGCAGCATTGCCGACCGCCCGCGGCAAATGTCGGCCTTACGCGATCGTCACGTTGCCGGCGTTGCATTGCCGGGGTAATCCGCGCGAGCATTCATTGCTCGGAGGAGGCGCCATGATCCCGCGTGAACGCGTGCCCTATTCGGCGATCGTCGATCGCCTGCCGCTAAAGCTGCCCGGCGGGGCGCGGATCGTCGTCTGGCCGATCGTCAATCTCGAAGTCTGGGATATCTCGCGGCCGATGGCGCGTCAGGTGCTGCCGGCGCCGACCGGCCAGGTCCTGCTGCCCGACGTGCCAAACTGGTCATGGCACGAATACGGGATGCGCGTCGGCGTGTGGCGCTTCTTCGACCTGTTCAGGCAGCTCGACATCCGGCCGACCGTGTCGATCAACGCCCGGGTTTGCGAGGACTATCCGCGCGTCGCCGCGGCCGCGCACAGTGCGGGCTGGGAGTTCATGGGGCACGCCTACGAACAGATGCCGATCCACAAGGTCGACGACCAGAAAGCGATGATCGACAAATCGATCGCGGTCATCGAGCGCTTTACCGGCGCCAAGCCGGTCGGCTGGCTCGGTCCGGGTCTGACACAGACATTGGAGACGCCGGAGCTGTTGGCCGCCGCCGGCATCAAATATATCGGCGACTGGGTCTATGACGACGAGCCGACCGAGATCGCCACCGCCAACGGCCCGCTCGTGACCTTGCCCTACACGGTCGAACTCAACGACATCCCGATGATGATGGTGCAGCACCACGAGTCGGAATACTTCACCCGGCGCTGCATCGACACCTTCGACCGGCTGTACCAGGAAGGCGAGCACCGCGCCAAGATCATGGCGATCGCGATCCACCCCTACATTTCGGGCCAGCCGCACCGGATCAAATACCTCGAAGCCGTCTACGACCACATCGCCAAGCACACCGGCGTGCTGCACTGGAATGGAGTGGAGATTTTGGAGTGGTATGAGGCCGCCAAGGCCTAAATTCGCTTCCCGGCGTAAGCCGGGATCCACTTTTCAGTTGCTCCTGTCTCGGCGAGATGGATCTCGGCCTCCGCCGGGGAGCGGGGAAGGGAAACCTGATGCTTCCGACCGAACGCCTCGATTATTCGCCGATCTCGCACCGCAAGAAGCTGGTGTTGCCCGGCGGCGCGCGGTTGGCGCTGTGGGTTATCGTCAATGTCGAGGAATGGGACATTAACGAAACGATGCCGCGCACCGTGCTGACCCCGCCGGCGGGCGGCTCGCCGATGCCCGACATCCCGAACTGGGCGTGGCACGAATACGGCAACCGCGTTGGCTTCTGGCGCGTGCTCGAGGTGTTCGACGATCTGCGCGTGCCGGCGGTTCTGGCGATCAACGGCTCGGCGATCGCCCGCTATACCGCGATCGTCGACGCGGCCAAGGAACGCAATTGGGAGTTCATCGGTCACGGCTTTAGCCAGAAGAACCTGCAGAAAGTCGCCGATGAGGCGGCCGACATCGCCCGCACCTCCGCCGCGATCCGCGAGGCGACCGGCAAGAACCCGCGCGGCTGGCTCGGCCCCGGTCTGACCGAGACCTGGGACACGCCCGACCTCCTCGCCGAGGCCGGTTACGATTATGTCTGCGACTGGGTGCTCGACGATCAGCCAGTCGTACTGAAAACGCGGTCGAAGCCGATCGTCAACCTGCCCTACACGCAGGAATGCAACGATGTCGCGATGATGCTGATCCAGCATCACAAGGCGAGCGAATATTTCGATCGCGCGATCGACCAGTTCGAGCAGCTTTATCGCGACGCCCGCGACTCCGCACGGGTCATGGCGCTGGTGATTCACCCCTACAT
>Ga0181537_10002086_pt1 | contig 17875 bp, 14 predicted proteins | sample PEATcosm2014_Bin_39_FD_119765 | JGI IMG/M metagenome (GOLD analysis project Ga0181537, IMG submission 119765) | Peatland microbial communities from MTU Mesocosm Facility, Houghton, MI, USA - PEATcosm2014_Bin23_10_metaG | ecosystem: Environmental > Terrestrial > Soil > Wetlands > Peat | place... | reverse complement strand
GGCGCGCGCGGGATTGCCGCCGGAAGGTTCAACGCTGACCGTTGGGTGGACACAATCAGATTCTCGTCTTCATATTCATCCCGCGCAAGTAAAACCGGGCCTGCGGCCCGCATTGGCAGGGTTGGGACGGCCATGCGGCTGGTTCCGCCGGGTCGGTTTATTTGTCCCTTTGAAGGAGGTGCCCGGCGAGGGCTTCGAGCGCGACCGCCCGGCCGCGGAAGATTTTCAAGGAGGCGAACGCGCGGTCGGTCAACTGGAGGGCAATCTTACGCGATTTCTCCAGGCCGACGATCGCGGGGTAGGTGGCTTTTTGGGCGGCGGTGTCCTTGCCGGCGGTTTTGCCGAGCTGTTCGCTGGTCTGGGTGACATCGAGGATGTCGTCAATAATTTGAAACGCGAGACCGACATTGTGGCCAAATTGGGTCAATGCTTTGAGCTGGGCGGGGGTGCAATTGGCGTTCATGCCGCCGAGACGGACGGAACAGCACAGGAGGGCGGACGTTTTGCGTTCGTGGATGTAGCGAAGCTGGCTGGCGGAAGTTTTTTTTCCTTCGCCTTCCAGGTCGGCGACCTGCCCGGCAATGAGCTGGAGGGAGCCGGCGGCGCGGGCAAGTTCCAAAATGACGCGCTGGTGCGAATAGCGGGACTGCGGGCGCCATTGGGCGGCAATCTCGAAGGCCTGGGTCAGGAGGGCGTCACCCGCGAGGATGGCCACGCCTTCGCCAAAGACCTTGTGATTGGTGAGTTTGCCGCGGCGATAATCGTCATCATCCATGGCCGGGAGATCGTCGTGGATGAGCGAATAAGTGTGGATGCATTCAACGGCGCAGGCGAGGGGCGCGGCGGCGGACGGGCGGCCGCCGCAGGCATCGGACGCGGCGAGGCAAAGGGCGGGACGCATGCGTTTGCCGCCGGCAAAAAGCGAGTAGCGCATGGCCTTGTGAATCGTGGCGGGCCTGGCGGTGGCGGGCGGGAGGAAATGGTCGAGGGCCTCGTTGACGGTGCGGGTGCAGGCGGCGAGATATGCAGGCAAGTCGAATGACGGCACCCGGGCTGATTTCGACGGTGACAGTTTTACTGCTGACATGCGCGGTTTTTAGGGAAAGACGCCGCCCGAAGCAAGAGCGGATTGATTCGGCGGGAAATGGCGGAAGGGACAGGCGGGCGGGCGGGGCGGAACGAGAGGGGCGTCAATTCGCCGGTTGGAGTTCCAAGAAGCCCTGAAGCTGGCGTATGCGGGTGGGGTGGCGCATTTTGCGGAGCGCCTTGGCTTCGATTTGGCGGACGCGTTCGCGGGTGACGTTGAACTGCCGGCCGACTTCCTCAAGGGTGCGCGGATTGCCGTCGCCCATGCCGAAACGCAACTCGAGCACCTGGCGTTCGCGCTCGTTCAAGCCGGCCAGAACATTGACCAGTTTATCCTTCAGCAGGCTGAAGCCGGTGACATCGGACGGGCTTTCCGAGGATTTGTCCTCGATGAGGTCGCCGAAGGTGGCGGTGTCCTCGCCGACGGGTGTCTGGAGGGAAATGGGCTGCTGGGCCATCTTGAGGATGGCGCGGACGCGTTCGACGGGGAATTCCATCTCCTCGGCGAGTTCCTCGGTGGTGGGTTCGCGGCCGAAGTCCTGGAGCAACCGCTTCTGCGCCCGGGTCAATTTATTGATGATGTCAATCATGTGCACCGGGATGCGGATGGTGCGGGCCTGGTCGGCGATGGCGCGGGTGATGGCCTGGCGGATCCACCAGGTGGCGTAGGTGGAGAATTTGTAGCCGCGGCGGTATTCAAATTTCTCGACGGCCTTCATCAGGCCGATGTTGCCCTCCTGGATCAAGTCGAGGAAGGAGAGGCCGCGGTTGGTGTATTTCTTGGCGATGGAAATGACGAGGCGGAGGTTGGCTTCGACCATTTCGCCCTTGGCCTGCAGGGCGCGCTCGCAATGGGGGTTGAGATGTTCCATGGTCCGGAGGTATTCGTCACAGGGCATGCGGACGAACCGTTCCAGGGCCCGGAGCTTGTTGGGCTCGGACTCCATGGGGAGGAGCGGTTCCGCGGCCGGGCGCGGCGGCTCCGTCCCGCCGCCGGACTCGAGACAGCGGGACATCTTGTCCCGGATGTTTTCGGCGACGAGCATCATCTCCTCAATCACTTTCTGTTTGTAGCAAAACTCCGAAAACAGGCCTTGGAGCCTTGCGTCGAGCTTCTTGAATGCGGAATAAAGCAGCGCGCGGCGGCGGGAGGATTCGCAGGCCTGCCATTGTTCGTATTTTGCGTCCGCCTGCCGGTCGAGGAGGCGGACGGTGTTGACAAGTTTTCGCAGTTTGATGAGGTGCTGGTCGCGGTGTTCGATTTTGCTTTCCAGGATGACGCGGTCAAAGCGCTCCTTGGGCGGCTCGCAGATGAGTTTCTCGGCGAGGGCGATGTGCTCCTTGGCGGCGAAGCCGAAGCCGTGGAAGGCACGGGTGACCGCCTCCTCGGCGCTTTCTATCCGGCGCGATACTTCGACCTCCTGCTCGCGGCTGAGCAGCGGGGTCTGGCCCATCTGCTTCAAATACATGCGGACCGGGTCATCGAGGATGTCCAGCCGCCCTTTGCCTTCGTCCTCGTCACTGCGGGGAACGGCGTGTTCGACCTCGGCCTGGTCCACGATGGCGACTTCGAGATTATGCAGCTTGAGATAAATCTCATCGCGCATTTCCGGCGTCACCGTATGGCCCGCAAACACCTCGAGGATGTCGCTGTAGGTGAGGTTGCCCTGTTCCTGGGAGAGCAGGACGAGTTCCTTGATTTTTTCAGCGAGATCAAGCTCCGGCGGAGGGACGGCACTGGCGCCTGGAGAAACCGTGCCGGCGGGCAAAGAAGGAGGGCCGCCGGCCTGCGACGCGCCCTTGGCGGCGTTGCGTTTCGCGCGCCCACCAGAAGCCCTTGAGGCCTTCGTTTTGAGCATAGTCGGTTTAGTCGCAGTCCGTCATCAAACCCGGCGTGGCGACGGCATTCGGTTCAAACGCCAGGCACCATGCGCTTGAGGGTGAGGGTCAGATGATGTTTCGACAAGTTACGTTGTTGCAAACTTCTGATTACTAAATCATCAACTTCGACAACTGTTTCACGACCGGCCGCGGGCGCGTCAGTGGATCGTAGGCGCCACGGGCACGGCGACGCCGACGGAGCTGCTGCTGCCGAGGACGGCGCGGGTGCCCATGTTGGCGGTCCAGGTACCGGCGAAGGTGTTCACTATCAACTGCGCATACTCGGTGAGGTAGCGATAGGGCGAAAGGGGAACGTAAACGATGTCTCCCGGCTCGAGGGCGATGTTCGGGGCCTTGCCGCGCAGGACGGCATTGTAATTGACTTCAATGAGTTGGGGCTGGCTGAGCGAGCCGCGGACAATCGCCACGTGCCCGAGGTACGCTTCGTCGGCGGGGCCGTTGGCGCCCGCAATGGCGGAAATGAGGGTCATCGGATCAGAGAACGGCACCGTGGAGGGCGACCTGACGGAACCAAGCACATATACTTCCTGCGACAATGAGGACGGAATGAAGACAAAATCATCGGGCTGGAGGTAAATGTTTTGGGACATGTCGCCTTCCTGCAGGAGGCTGACGAAGTTGACCGGCAAGACCCGGCCCTGGCGCATGACGAAGCTGTGGCGGAGGTCGGCGAGATCAACCGTGCTGACGGCGGACGGCGCCCGGGCGGTGCCGCCGGCAATGGTAAGCGCCTCGAGCAAAGTCATGGGGCCGGGCATCGGATAGATGCCGGGACGGTTCATGCGTCCGACCAGCCAGACATATTTGCTGCCGACGGTCCGCAGGGACACGGAGATGCTTGAGTGGATGACGTATTTGGAAAGCTCCTCCTCCAGGCGCGCGTGGGCCTGGTCAAGCGTCAAGCCCATGACATCGATTCCCGGCAGCAGCGAGTAGTAAATCTTGCCGTCCAAACCCACGGTGACCGTCGCGCGCGAGGCGGCGTTGCCGGTCATCTCCAGGTCCAGTTGGTCGCCGGGACCGAGGACGAAGAGCCCGGTCGGGGGCTGGAGCAGGGCGGCATCAAGCTGGTTGGTGATGGTCACGGCGGCAGGCGCGCCGGCATCGGGGAAGCCGGCAGTGTTCGGGTCCGTGCTGGCGCAACCGGCAAGCAGCGCCGCCACGAACGCCGACCCGCAAAGGATGCCGATTTTCTTCATAGATCAGTGGATGATGGGGGAGAAGTAGGGCCCGATCTTGGCGCCGGTATAAGTGACCACCACGGAAGTGATGAACGCCTGCGTGCCTTGATCCAGGAGGTCCTCGGCAAACTGCCATGGCTTCTCGGAGACATAGATGATGTCGCGCGGCATGAGGCGGAAATTGCCGGTCTTGCCTTTCAAGATGTCGGAAGTGTTCACCACGAACGTCTCCGGGTGCGACAATGAGCCGCGGATGACCAGCACCCGGGCCCGGAAGGCGCGGCTGGTGAAGCTGCCGCGGGTGGTGAGGGCGCCGATGATGCTCGCGGACTGCGTGTAAGGCACGATGCCGGGCGATTGCACCTCGCCCAGGACGTAAAGTTCATTGGCGCCGGACGAGGCGAAATAGAGATAGTCGCCGGGTTCAAGCGGGACATTCTGGGTCAGGTCGCCCTGCTGGAAAAGCTTTTCGAAATCAATGGGCAGACGATGGCCGTCACGCACGAGAAAGCTGTGGGAGAGATCGGCCAGCTCCACGGTGTTGTGCTCAAAGACACCGGTTTCCAGGCCGCCGGCCCGGGCGATGGCCTCGATGACCGTGAGCGGCCGGTCCAGGGTGAACACGCCCTTGTTCACGACCGTGCCGAGCACGAGGTATTTTTTGCTGGTGATGGCGACGGGGGTGATGATGACGTGCGGCGCGAGATAGTTGCTGGAACCGAGGAGGGCGGCGTCCACGTTGGTCCGCAGTTCATCAATGGTCAGGCCCGCGGCGGTGATGTCCCGGGCTTCAAGGTAGTCGATGCGTCCATCCGGCCCGACGACGACGTTGGGCCAGATTTCGGTCGGCGTGGGGTCGCCGTACAATTCGAAGTTCAAAACATCTCCGGGTCCAAGGGTGAGATGTTGCTGCCACGCGGCGCGCATCGACGAGGTGGCGGCAGAAAGGACGATATTGGAGGACGGCGCAGAAGCGGCAGGGGCGGCGGGAGGTTGATCCTGGGCGGCCGCCGACCCTGCGAGCAATTTCGCCGAGAGCACGACGGCGATCAGGGTCCACAGCCGGACAGGAAGGTTTTTCATAAGCTGGTCGGCGATTCGGGCCAAGGATTTAGCACAGCTTTGGCTGCTTGGCAACGGCCATGTTGCAAAAAATCCCGGGGCGCGATCGGTTTCCCGCATGCCAGAAAATCCATGCCTTCAACCTACTGACTGAGTGAAGTTTTTGCACGCACAATTGCTTCCGCTTCATTACGGAGAATGGCGGGGGAAAAATACGGAGGGATGATTCGCGGCATGGCGCGGCCGGTCCCTTTTGGTTGGGCGGCTTGAAGCGCGAGGGCAAATCGGAACCGAACTTTAGGAACGCATACACCCGCGACGGATCATCGGATGCCGCATCCGTGGGTGGAGAAATCGCTTGGACCACGAGCCGCCATCGGCGTCTGATTTTCAATGGGCTCGCTGGGATCGTTTGATGGCGGCGGGACCGAAATGTGACAGCCCCGTTGCCAGAGAGATGGAATTTCAGTCACGGGGGGCGATGGTCAGGCTGATTTTGGCGCAGCCGGACTATTTGCAATAACCTGAGGATAAACAACATAGACGCACGAAAAAGGCGAGCTTGGCGGTTTTCTCATTTACGCGGATGGCAGGGGTAATGCTCGCATAAGAGGGCAGGCAGTCTATATTCAAAGCCATGCAAACACGTTTTTTCGGAAGGGGAATTGTCTCTCCAAATCTCGGCAGGTGGTTGACCGTCTTTTTAATAATTCTCTGCGAGCTTAACCTGCGGGGGTTGCGCGCGAATGAAATCATTTATGACGATGCGCTGGAGAATGGCTTCCAGAACTGGGGTTGGGCGACCTTGAATTACGCCAATACGTCGCCGGTCCATTCGGGCAGCTACTCCATCAGCGTCACCATCGTCAACGGCTACGACGGAATTCAAATCGTCAATCCGACCGGGATCAACGACAGTTCTTTCACCAACATCACGTTTTGGCTGAACGGCGGGTCGAGCGGCGGGCAGCGGCTTCAGGCTTACGGGTTGTTGAACGTGAGCGGCACCGTCACGTCGCAGGCGCCGCGAGTCGCGCTGGCAACGGTCCCGGCGAACACCTGGCAGCAATACACCGTCAGCCTGTCGTCCTTGGGCGTGGCCAATGCGGCGAATTTCAGCGGCTTTGTGGTCCAGGATGTAAGCGGCGCGGCGGAGCCGACCTTTTACATGGACGATGTCTCTCTGGTCGCCGGAGCCGCCACCAACCCGGTCTCGTCGGGCACCAACGCGCCGATTGTCATCGTGGTCAACGCGCAGTCGAATCGCACGGCGATCAGCCCGATGATTTACGGCGTGGCCTTCGCGACCTCGAATCAACTGCAGGATTTGAATTTCACGATGAACCGTTCCGGCGGCAACAGCGAGACGCGGTACAACTGGCAGACCAACGCGCACAATCTGGCGGCGGACTGGTATTTTGAAAGTTATCCGGATTCAAGCTCGACGCCCGGGGCGACGGCGGACGCGTTCGTGGCCGACAGTTTGAACGGCGGCGCGCAGCCGATGATCAGCATCCCGATGATTGGCTGGGCGTGCAAGTTGGGCAGCGGCCGCAGCACGATCCCGAGTTATTCGGTGGCCAAGTACGGCGCGCAAACCGGGACCGACCCATACCTGTCGGATGCCGGCAACGGGATTTCCTCCGCCACCGGAAGTCCAATCACCACGAACGATCCGAACGATGCGAATTTTCCGGTTGGGCCCGCATTTGAGCAGGGCTATGTGCAGCACCTGATGGGGCACTGGGGTTCATCGACGACGGGCGGCGTGCGTTATTACATCATGGACAACGAGCACAGCCTGTGGTCGTCGACGCATCAGGACATTCATCCAGTGGGGCCGACCATGCAGGAAATCTGGGGCAAAATGCTCACGAACGCGTTGATGGTGAAATCAAATGATCCCAACGCGCTGGTGGTGGGGCCGGAAGAATGGGGCTGGCCGGGCTATCTTTACAGCGGTTTTGATCAGCAGTGGTCGGGGCAGCATGGAGACTATAACCCGGCCGATTATCCCGACCGCAAAACCAACGGCGGCTGGGATTACATGCCCTGGCTGCTAAACCAGTTTTACCAGCACGACACCAGCACGCACCAGCGGTTGCTGGATTACTTCACGCTGCATTGCTATCCGCAGGAAGGCAGCGTGGGCGGGAACGCGGTGGATTCGGCCACTGAACTGCTGCGCAATCAATCCACGCGGCAGTTTTGGGACACCAACTACGTGGACCCGAGCTGGATCAACAGCGTCATCGATCTCATTCCGCGCATGAAAAACTGGGCGTCCACTTATTATCCGGGCACGAAAATCGGCATCACGGAATACAACTGGGGCGCGGAATCCTTCATCAATGGCGCGACCGCCCAGGCGGACATTCTCGGCATTTTCGGCCGTCAGGGCCTGGATCTGGCGACCCGCTGGACCACGCCCGCGAGCACCACGCCGACTTATCTGGCGATGAAGATGTATCGCAATTATGACGGCAACAAATCCACCTTTGGCGACACGAGCGTGCTGACGACGGTGCCGAACCCGGACGACGTTTCCGCCTTTGCCGCGGTTCGCAGTTCGGACGGGGCGATGACGCTGATGGTGGTGAACAAGGACATCACCAACGCCTCGCCGTTCAACGCGGCCATCACCAATTTCAACGGCACCGGCACGGCCCAGCGCTGGCAGTTGACCAGCGCCAACGTAATCACGGCGCTCTCGAATATCTCGTTCACGAATGGAATTCTTAGTGACACGGTGCCGTCGCAGAGCATCACGCTTTACGTTTTGCCGGGCGTCCTGCCGTTCAATTTGCAGAAGCACGCGGGCGCCAACGCTCCGGGCCAGCTCAATCTCCAGCTCAACGGCCAGTCCGGGCTCAAGTATGTATTGCTGGCTTCGACCGACCTCGTGCACTGGACGCCGCTCAGCACGAACACGCTGGTGAGCAACACCCTGCCGATCACCGTCTCGACCGCGAGCGCCAGTTCAGAGTTTTACCGCTGCATGTGGACGCAGTAGCTAACTCGGCCGGATTGTGCCGTTGAAAACTTTCGAAATGTCGTCTGGTTTGGGCCTTATTCCGGCTGGCCAAATCGAAACGGTATCGTGCAATGTCCCGAAGGGACAACGTGAGAATAGCCCGGCGTTTCAACGCCGGGTGAGAGATCATCAGGGTCAAGTCCCAAGGGGACGGTTGAGTTCAATCCCAAAGATAGCGTTCGTCGTAGGCAAGACGGTGTTTTTTCAACAACGCCACGAACTCTTCCTGGAAGGTCATTTTACGATGATGTGCTTCCTGGTTCCTGATGTACTCGGCGATTTTATCAAGTTGCGACACACTGACGCTGAATGCGCCGTATTTTTCCTGCCAGCGGAAGGAGTTATGTTCCGAAAAAGTCTCATGCACCCATTTGGACGAGCCACCCTTGATTAATTGCATGGCTTTTGCCATCGGCATGGTTGGTGGAAGTGATAGCAGGATATGAACGTGATCAGACATCCCGCCGATTTCGATTGCTTTCATCTCGTTCTGGCGGGCAATCCCGCCGAGGAACGGCCAAAGCCTTTGGCTGAGAGCCGGCGCGATCAGTTGACCCCTCCCCTTGGTGCTGAAAACACAGTGGAAATAGGAACTAACATAGGACATGTGCGACATTCAGCCGTCCCTTCGGGACTTGCGCAATAAGGAATTTATCCCGGCGTTGAAACGCCGGGCTATTGTCAAAAGTTCCTACGGAACAACCCGGAAGCAAAACTCCGCCCGCTGCCCACTTGCCCGGCTGGGATGATACCAGTGGGTTTACGACTGCAGAATTACCGAAACGGTTCCAGACGAATGAAAAGTTTCCTTATTCATTTCAAAGGCGGCGCGATATAACGTATTGATGGGTAATGTCTAATGACGATTCCGTTGCGTTGAAGAAAGTTTTCCCGCGGGCGTCAACCCTTCTGTATGAAAAAACTAATTCTAATTGGTCTGATAGCGATTGGCGTTGGTGCGGCCGGTGCGTCGGCGCAGGCGGGAGGGTTCCGTGTGGTGGTGAATCCTTTTCCTCTGCCCTTCTTTCTGCCGCCCCCGCCGATATTTGCGCCCGCGGTCGTTTTCTCCGCGGGCTGTGCGCATCCGGTCGTGGTTCACGGCGGAGATCGCGGGGTTTATTATCACGGGGACCGATACGGATGGTACGGCCGCCACGACGGATTTGACCGTCGCGGATTCGACCATCGCGACGCGCATTACCGTCACGACAGATAATAAAAGTCGCGAAAGAACTCGAGGCGGCGGGCATCGCGCAGAGGCGGGCCGCCGCCTTTTTCGAACTCTGTGGCGCGTTCGCGCTCCGCGCGGCCCGTTGTCCCAGCGTATCCATGCAGTCGCAAGGGGAGCGCACGCGCCTCGCGTGCAGTGGTCGGCGCCCTCGCCGACCACAACAGCACCCACGAATCAGTCAGACCTGATAACGCCCGATTCCGACAGGCGATCGCGCCTGTCGGCACACGCGAGGGCGCGTATGCTCCCCAAATCCGAACGAAAAGCCATCTTTCCGGTTGCCAGGGTCGACGTGGTCGAATGAAGATGGAGGCATGACCAACGGCCAGATTGATCTCAAGGCGCGCGCGCGGCAGGCGATGATGGACGAGGGATTTCACCCGGATTTTCCGGCGGACGTCCTGAACGAAGCGCGAACTCCGCAACCCGTCGCGCAACCCGAGACCGGCCCGGCGCCCCAGGACCTGCGGTCGCTGGCGTGGTCGTCGATTGACAACGACAGCTCCCGCGACCTGGACCAGGTGGAGTACGTGGAGAAGCTCGCGGACGGCACTCTGCGCCTGCTGGTGGGCGTGGCGGACGTGGATGCGTTCGTGCCGCGCGGATCGGCGACGGACCGGCGGGCGGCCGCGGAGTGCACGTCGGTTTACGCGGGCGTGGCGACGTTTCCGATGTTGCCGGACGAATTTTCCACGGGGCGCACCTCGCTGCTGGGCGGGGAGGAACGCGCGGCGATGGTGATTGAAGTGCGCATTTCAGCCGGCGGCGAGGCGGTTTGCCATGATGTTTGCCGGGCGTTGATTTGCAACCGGGCGAAGCTGGCTTACAGCTCGACGGGCGCGTGGCTGGAGGGGAAAGGCCCGTTGCCGGCGGCCGCGGCGTCGGTGCCGGGGATGGACGCGCAGTTGCGGTTGCAGCGCGAAACGGCGGACCGGCTGCGCGCCCTGCGGAAACAAAAAGGGATGCTGGTGTTCAGTTCGGTGGAAGCGACGCCGGAGATGGAGAACGGGCAGGTCAAGGACCTGGTGGTTGCGCCGCACACGGTGGCGGAGAATTTGATCGAGGATTTCATGGTGACGGCGAACGTGGCGATGGCGGAGTATCTCCGGGAGAAAGGCGCGCTGTCGCTGCGGCGCGTGGTGAAGACGCCAAAACGCTGGGACCGGATTCAAGCCATCGCCGCGCAATACGGCGTCAAGCTGCCCGCGGTGCCGGACTCGAAGTCGCTGGCCGATTTTTTGGACCAGCGCAAGCAGGCAGACCCGGCGCGTTTTCCCGACCTGTCACTGACGGTGGTGAAATTGCTGGGGCCGGGTGAATACGTTGTCGAACCGCCGGGCGGCGAGCAGGAGGGGCATTTCGGGCTGGCGGTGCATGATTACACGCATACGACCGCACCGAACCGGCGCTTTGCCGACCTGGTCACGCAAAGAATATTGAAGGCGGCGAGCTCGGGCGCGGCCGGGCCTTATTCTCAGGCGGATTTGGAGGCGATTGCCGCGCGTTGCACCGACCGGGACGACGCGGCCCGCAAGGTGGAGCGGTTGATGCGCAAGGTGGCGGCGGCGAGCCTGTTGAGCGGGCGCATCGGGGAGGTGTTTGACGGCATCATCACCGGGGCATCACTGAAGGGGACGTATGCGCGGCTGTTGAAATTTCCCGCGGAAGGCATGGTGGTGCGCGGGGCGCAGGGCGTGGACGTGGGCGACACGGTGCGGCTGCGGCTGGCGTCGGTGAACGTGGCGAAGGGGTTTATTGACTTGGAGCGAAAATAGTGATTACTTAGGCGACACTATTATTAAATTAGGCCTTTCCGGAAAACGCCCCTGCATAGAAGATGCCGACGACTGAACACTCTAAAAAGTCTTTACACGCATCTCCTCATCTCGTATTGTCACGCGCGAATGTTTAGGAATAGAGCATAGCAATAAAGCAAAAACATGAGCACTGCAGCAACATATTCTACACAAGCCTTCCCTGTAACGATCTACGCGAATCGTAATTGGCAGCCCACAGGGGTAAATATTTCTGCCCCTGGACAGCAGTTTGTCACCATTCAAGCTTCTGGATCGTGGCAAAACAACCCCGTGTCCGGCATGCATGATGCAAACGGTGCCCCAGGCTACGTCTGCACAGACCCCCATTATCCATTGGTGGGTGCATTAGAAGGCTGTTTAGTTGGAAGAACTGGAGGAAGCGCGCCTTTTTTTGTAGGCGTTCTGGGCTCTGCCAATACTTCCGTTACGGGCGAGATTCAACTGGTGATAAATGATGACTTAAGTGGTGCAGTTGGAGCCGGGCTGGGGGACAATTCAGGGCAATTGAGTGTAGTCCTAACACTGGTCACGTTAAGCCCGGCTGGATAGAACACGAGCGGCCTCTGGAGATTACTTCAATAGATGGTGCTTGGACAGGATCAATTTTATGCCATTAGTGGGCGGGGCTGGCTAATTGCCAATCTGCTTTAGATGCTTATCGGTTCTATGGAGCACACAGATTTATTGGAATTCATAAAACTTGTTTTACTCAGAACTAAAGCAACGGTGTTAAGCGGCCAGTTGGAAATCATAATGTTTTAGACGGCGGTTCATGAAGATGACCAGTGATGAGTTAAAGAGGGGGGAATTCAACCGCGCTTTGCGTTTGAATATCGGGGCGGGCGGGGAATACTGGGCGGATGAACCGCCGAAAATTTATCCAACTGGGCGCCGTTGGCGCCGGGGCCGTCGCTGCCGGAATTGATCCACTGCGCGGCGAGCCCGCGCCCGTCACCGCCGCCAAGTCGGCCGCCGCCACCGCCAATGCGGCCACGACGGTGGCGATGCCCATCAGCATTGCGCCGCTGGCGACGCAGGACCTGGACGCGCTCTTTTCCGACATGCGCGAACGCGCGGGCGTGAACGCGCTGTTTCCGTTCATGTACACGCATGAAACGCATCGCGCGGGCGTGAAATCCACGGACAATTTTCACGGCGGCAATTACGCCCGCCCGCACATGCAGTTTTACAAGGACACTCCGCTCACGTTTGCCGACCTGCGCGCCCCGGAGTTTGGCGACGTGGACATTCTGGAGCGAATTATTCCCGTGGCGCGCAAGCACGGCATCCGCACCTTCTGTTTTTTGCTGGAGGACAACGCGCTGCCGGCGGCGGTTCCGGACTGGCAATCGCTTTACGAAGTGGACCATCACGGCCGGCGCACGACGGGACATCCCGGCGGCCCGTGCTTCAACAATCCGGCCTACCAGAATTTCGCGCTGGGCTTGGTGGAGGATTACGCGCGCTCCTACGACATCGGCGGCATCATGTGGGGTTCGGAGCGTCAAAGCGGATTTCTCAACACGCTCGGGCTCTCGCAAAGCGGCGGCACGGCCCCCGACCGGACGACGTGTTTCTGCGAGTTCTGCCAGAAGAAGGGGCGCGCCCGCGGGATTGACGTGGAACGCGCCCGCGCCGGATTCAATGAAACGGAACTTTTCACGCGGGCGGGCCGGGCCGGTGAAAGCCCGCGCGACGGCCATTTCACGGCGTTCTGGCGGTTGTTGCTGAAATTTCCCGAACTGCTGGCCTGGGAAAATCTCTGGGTTACGAGCCGCCATGAGTTCCAGGCCGCGTTGTATCAACGCATCAAATCCGTGAACCCCGCGCTGCAAGCAGGCTGGCATGTGTGGCAGAACGTTTCCTTCAGCCCGTTCCAGCGCGCGGAAGAGAATCTTGCCGAGCTCGCCAGCTTTTCCGATTTCATCCGCCCGGCATTGTACAACAATGTGGCCGGCGGGCGGTTCGCGAGTTTTGTCAAGGACGCGCATGAATCGGTTTATGGCGACCTCCCGCCCGCGAACGCCTGCGACGTTTTGCTTCGCCAACTGGGTTACGACGAAGCGGCGTACGGAGAGCTGGCCGCGACCGGATTTTCCGCAAGTTACGTGGAACGCGAAACCCGGCGCTCGGTGACGGCGGTGTCGCGTCATGCGGCGCAAATCTGGCCGGGCGTGGACATTGATGTGCCCGTGGAAAAGGGCGAGCCGCATTGCACGCCGGACAGCGTGGCCCAAGCCGTCAAGGCGGCTTTCAGCGGCGGCGCGCAGGGGATCATCCTTTCCCGCAATTACACCGAGATGAAACCGGAAAACCTGTCCGGGGCGGGCCGGGCGCTGGCGGAACTGGGTGTGATTTAGCACTTTGCTTGTGGCTTGAAGGATAACAGGTTGACTTGGTCAATGGGCAAACGTAGATTGGCGCAGCATGTTTGCTGCCGAAACCAAAGCGGTTGACGACCCTGTTCTGAGCGCTCCCAAAAAGGAAACCCTTGCGGGCTGGAGACATATAGCGGAGCCGGTGCAGCCGTTTCTGGATGCCGTCGGCGCGCGGCTGGCGAAGCAGGTGAGGGAATTTGACCCGGCAGTCGTGCCGTACGTGGAATATGCGCTGACGGGGCAGGGCAAGCAATTGCGGCCGGCGCTGGTGGCCTTGAGCGCGACGGCGACGGGCGAGCTGGAGGACGCCCACGTGACGGTGGCGGTGATCATCGAGATGGTGCATTTGGCGACGCTGGTGCATGACGATGTGATGGACGAGGCGGAAATCCGGCGCGGCCGGCTGACCCTGGGGGCGAACTGGGGGAACGAAATCGCGGTGCTCTGCGGGGACTGCCTGTTCGCGCAGGCCTTGAAACTTGCGGCGAGTTTTCCGACGCCGGAAATCTGCCGCGCGGTGGCGATGGCCACGAACACGGTTTGCGCCGGGGAAATTTTGCAGACGCGGCAGCGGCGGGATTTTCAAATTTCGCAGGCGGAATATTTCCGGGTGCTGGAGATGAAGACGGCGGAGTTGTTCGCCTTGTCGTGCCATCTGGGGGCGTGCCTGAGCGGCGCGCCGGCGTCGCAGCAGGCGGCGCTGCGGGAATTCGGGCTGATGCTGGGAACCGCGTATCAGATTTTTGACGACTGCCTGGATTTGTTCGGGTCCGAGGCGGCGGCGGGAAAGTCGCTGGGAACCGATTTGGCGAAAGGAAAACTGACGCTGCCGGTGCTGCAATTCTGGCAGCGGGCGGGCGCGGCGGAAAAGGCGCGGCTGGAGGAGATGGTGCAGAATTGGGAGCCGCGATTTCTCGCGCCGGCGCAGGAGTTGCTGGCCAAGCACGACACGCTTTCCGAATCCGCCAAGGTCATTCGCGCTTATCTTGAGCGCGCCCGGCACACGCTGAAGCGGCTTCCCGAACCGGCGAAGCGCGCGGGCCTGACCGGGCTGACCGAATATCTTGCCGCGCAGACCAACGGGCTGGGGGGTTGTGGGTAGGAACACGCTCGATCTTATGATTGATCCGGCTTCCGGAAAGTCGTCCGCGGACTCGAAACCGGCCGGGCGCGAGACGCCATCGCCGGAAGTTCCGGAGGTTGCGGAAAAGGATTTGGTGGAGGGCGCGCGGCGCGGGGACATGGCGTCATATGACGCCCTGGTGCGGCGGTACCAGGAGCGGATATACGCGACCGTGTATCACATGACCTCGAACCACGAGGACGCGAACGATCTGACGCAGGAATCGTTCATCAAGGCGTTTCAGGCGCTGAAATCTTTCAAGGGCGGGTCGAGTTTCTATACGTGGATTTACCGAATTGCGGTGAACAAGACGATTAATTTCTTGAAACAGAGGAAGAATCATGCTTCAATGAGCCTCAACGACCTCGACTTCAACGCCGAACATGATCCCGACCTGGTGGCGTTGATTTCCGACAATACCCCCCGGCGCGATTTGGGGCTGAGCGAGTTGGCGGAAAAATTGAACGGTGCGATGCAGAAGCTGTCTGAACATCATAGATTGGTAGTGACGTTGCATGATGTGCAGGGTCTGTCGCACGAAGACATTGCCAAAATAATGGACTGCAACGTAGGCACCGTCCGATCCCGGCTATTTTACGCCCGGCAGCAGTTGCAAGCTTACTTGTCCGATTATCTGAAGTAAAAACATGAACAGCGCCCCGGAAGAATTCGAGAATTTACGCAAGTTGCTGAAGCTCAAGCGATATGAGCAGCCGCCGCCGGGCTATTTCGATCGTTTGTCCGACCGTATCGCGACCCGCCTGGAGCAGGAGCCGGAATCCGCGCGGATCGCAAGACATGCAGCCAATTGGGGCTGGTTGGATGCGTTGCGCCGGGTGTTTACGGAAAACCCCATTTCTGCCGGAATTTTTGCGGCTTGCGGCGTTTTAATGGTCGTCGTGTCGAATTCCCAATATTTGGACAAGTATATCGCCGGGGGACTGGCGCCCAGTCTGGCAGCCGCTCCTGGCGCCGCCGTTTCGCATGATCTGGCGGACAACAATATGCATCACGGGCTGGCTCTGGCGCCCCAGCCGGTGGCGGCGGATGTAATGGTTTCGAGCGTGAATCCGGTCTTCATGAACGCGCCGGATTCGCTTTTGAGTTCCCTCAACGCGCAAACGGTCAGCTACAACCACTAAGCCAAGGGTGGTCCGGTCGGAGTTTCCCGGAGGGTGGGAACCGGCTATTTCAATATTCCCGGTCGAACGTCAACGGCAGTTCCGATCCGGTAAGGGTCAGGGTATCGCCATCCACCACTCCTTCGTAGTTCAGATCGGCTGAAAAGTTAAATTTGTAGTCCGACCCGTCTTCACTCCAGCGGCCTTGAATGGTGGGCTGATTCTCGATCGTGACCGTCATGTTTTGACCTGCCGCACCTTGGGGACCGCCGCCGCGCCCTCCTCGCCCGCCACGGGGAGCGGGCGCGGCACCCCCGGCCACGGGCACCATCTTGACCATGGCGAGGTTTTTGAGGAAGGCCTGGTTGTCGAGCGTGGCGAGGATGCTGGTCTTGCCGAACATAAGGGTCAACTGCTGCCGGGCGCGCCGCATTTCCTGGGACGTGGCCGCAGGCTTGGATTCCTGAAAACTCGTGAGCGTTGCGTTGAGGTTGAAATCCCAGGTGCCCACCAGTTTTTGATCGGCGTATTTCGGGGACTGGCCGGTCTTGAGAAACGTGAGGATGTCGTCAAAGTTGTTCACGAGGATGGTCCAGATTTCCTGCAACTCGGCGGTGTTGTTGAGGATGGGCTGGAGCTTGGGATGAGCAAGGATTTGAGAAATGGGCGGCTGCTTCTGGCGGAGTTCGGCGAAGTCCTTGTCGTTGGCGATGTCCTGGAATTCGGGCCGTTCGGCCATGGTCAGAAAGGCGGGGTAACGGGAGAGCCGGGCCTCGAGGAGGTCGTTGTGGTAGAACAAACCCGCGAGGTCCGCGGCCTTGTAGTAGTTTGCGGGCATGGGGTCGATGGCGGCGGCGACCTTGGCCATGCCGGTGGACTGCAATTCGCGGCCGGCCTCGTTGAGGAGTTTTACGGACCAATGGGCGTTGTCCTCGGAAGCGAGTTGAAACGTGGCGTAACTGAACACATAAAGGACCATCGAGATGAGGACCACATAGACGACGGCGTTGGCAAGGCCGAGGCAAAGGCCGAGCCGGGTGTTCAAGCGGTTCCAGAGGGCCAACCGGAGGTCCCCGGCCTTGTACTTGTAGTAGAGGTTTACGTAACGTTGGGCGACGGCGCCGATGACCTTGACCACGAGCAGGGCCAGCAGAAAGACGACGAGCGGCGAGAGCAGCCAGGCGAGCACGGGGTCCTTGATTCCCACGTGGATGAACATCGGGGTCACCAGGTGGGCAAAGAGCCGGGCGGCCAGCAGGGCGAGAAAGAGGCCGATGAAAGTGACGGCGGCGCGGATGACGCCGAAGCAAAAACCGGCGGCCGCCGACCCCGCGGCAAACAACAACGCAATCGCCCAAAGAATCATGGAACGAAACTAATGCCTGCCCGGGTGAAAATCACGCATAAAGTTTCGCGCAAATCCGGATTGCCAAACGCGCCGGTTGGCCTATGCTGCGGGCGTTATGGATCCTAATTACTGGGGATTGATTTGCGTGCCGCTGGGCATCTTGTTGTGTTTTGGCCCGGTGCTGCTGGTGGCGGCCTTCGGCAAGTCGAATCCTTCCGACGCGGACAAGGACAAGAAGCACTGACCGCGGACGGTTCGTGCGCCGCGTGTCGCCATGCGGCCTGCAAGCCTTCGTCAAAAGTCCAACGTTCCACCCGCCCGTCTTCGTGGAAGGGCGCGCCCAAAGCAATTCCTCAGAAGGAGATGTTGATGCCGAGTTTGATGATCGGCCAGAACTTCAAATCGTTGGCGTACTTGATGAGCTGCTGCCGCTCGGTGGCGACGTCGTTGTCGGCGGCCGGGTTTGAGCTCATCAATCCGACGCGCGGCGAGCCGGTGTACATCGCGCCGATTTCGCCGCCGATGGATACGTGGTGGCCGCGGTCGAAGTAAAAAAAGTTGCCGGCGATGGTGATGTAGGGGGAGATGGGCT
>Ga0181537_10002085_pt1 | contig 17875 bp, 11 predicted proteins | sample PEATcosm2014_Bin_39_FD_119765 | JGI IMG/M metagenome (GOLD analysis project Ga0181537, IMG submission 119765) | Peatland microbial communities from MTU Mesocosm Facility, Houghton, MI, USA - PEATcosm2014_Bin23_10_metaG | ecosystem: Environmental > Terrestrial > Soil > Wetlands > Peat | place... | reverse complement strand
GTAAGGATGGAGAACCCAGTCGGCAAAACGCAGAGCCTGTTCTCTTGAGCCGTCGGTCGGCTGCACAGGAAGGGTGATGCTGATTCGGCCGGAGCGGCGATCGACAGTGATTTGCGAGCCCGGCGGAGCCGTCCAAGTGTTGCTTCGATCCGGGACAAAGCCAACGGGCTGAGATGCCGGTGAGTTGGCGGAGGACGTCGTCGCCGCCTGCTGGGCGCATGCTGCAGCGGACGCCATCAGCAGTGCTCCAGCAATCAGAGAGCGAAGCGCTGGGAAGAGCGCTTGAAAACGAGGTTTCGCCGAAGAACAATCGAACATGCAAGTCTCTCCTTTATCGGAGCGATATCACGTGATCCTACTGAATCGAGGAATTCGCGTAGCGCCGAATGAATCAAGTCAGACTGGGTTGATCGTCCGCGCGTTTCATCCACTTATACACGCGCGCCGAATTCTTCCAGAAATATTTCTCTGCCACTTCTCTCCGCTTGGTAGAGAAGAAGCGCTTCACGAGCTCAACCTCCTCCGGGATGGTGGCGACACCGTAGCTGTTCGGATAATCGGTTCCGAAGATCACACGATCGTCGCCGAAGGCATCAAAGAGATACTCGAGCCTAGCGCGCAGAGGCTCATAGTCCTTCACGATGACGCCGTCAGTCAAGCGTGGGTGATACACCTCCGTGAGTTTGACGAAGATGTTGGGTCGCACCACCATCTCTTTCACCACACCCTCATAGGCTTGCTGATCGTCAGGCGTCGCATCGAAGGAGGGCAGGTGGTCCATGATGATGCGAAGGTCGGGGATGGCATCGGCCAAGAGTACGTTGGCCTGCATAAGATTCATGCTCGGATTGGCGGTGTCCAGCGCTAAGTCCGCCTGAGCCAGCAGCTTTAAATTGGCCACCTCGTCGGGTTTCAGAGCGACCTTTCCATTGTCAGCGCCGTAGAAACGGCTGGATCGGATCGCCCGATAGAGCGGGTCCTTGTGAAAATGCGCCACGTATTGGCCGAAGTCCGGCCGCCCCGGATCCAGATTTCCCGAGACGCCGACCATGATCGGGTTGTCCCGACACTGTTCGAGGTACCAGAGGTTGTCGTCGATCAATGGGCTCGATTCGACCACAATAGCGCCCACGATCCCAGCCGGTCTTGCCAAAGGGCTATACATCGACGGGAGCGATGTCTTGGAGATCGCGCGATATGCCGGCGAGCCCATGTATCCCGCACCCAGCGAGCGAGTGCCGTCAAACAAGTGAATGTGCGCATCAATGATTGGAATGTTGTCGATGCCCGCCGATTGAGCATGCGCGCCGTCCCATGACGCGACAGCGGCTGCCGCCGTGGCGCCCGCCAGAAATATCCGGCGGCTAAAGCTCCCGCGTATGTTATTAGGTTTCTCGATTGCTGACATAACAGTCCTCCAAGCGCACCGAGCAATCATAAGGCACATGGCCGGCGCGCACTTCAACCATGCTGCCGCGTGGATCTCGTTGAAGAGAATCCTGACTTCTCTCCGGAATTCTCCCGGGTCGTCGTTTTCCTATTTGCATGCCGGTTACAAATCGGTACATGGAAACTATCATGCGAGGTCATGTTTACCCGCGCAGGTTCAATGGGCATGAAATGCAATCGATTCCGCATCGGTAACTCGGATGCGTACTTCTCTTCCTTCCGATCCAGTGGACGGAGGAAGTTATTTGTTTGCGGCACACGATCTTTTCGAGCCGGTGTCTGATTCGAACCAGGCTTTGAGCGGGTTGATGACCAGCCATGCCGCGCCGCCGAGCACCGCGACGGAAGCTGCGGTGACGAAAGACATCTCCCACCCCAAATGAGCCGCAATCAGCGGAGTGAGCGAAGCCGTGCAGGCCCCACCCGCCTGCCCGCCCATATTCATGATGGCGGAAACCACGCCGACGTTCTCTCCTGCGATATCGGCCGTGACTGCCCAGAAGGCGCTCTGCGAGATATATAGGACACCCGCACCACAGGCGAGAATCAGCCCGGCTGCAGCCGCGCCGTGAACTCGCGAACCGACCACCAGGAGAACCGCCGTTAATGCAAAGGAGAATGCTGGCAACAGGCAACGCCCCGTGCGCAGGCCGAAGCGGGCGGCGATCCAATCGCTCGCAACGCCTCCGCCGAGGCTGCCAATCGTCATCGCGATGAACGGCAACATGGAGAAGGCTGCGCTCGCCTTAAGGTTGAGGCCCCTCACTTGCGCCATATAAATGTAAAACCACGCAAAGAAAATCCAGGCAACGTAGCCATACGCGAAGTAGCTTGAGGTCAGGGCAAAGACCTCTTTGCTCGTGAATATCTTCGCCCAGGGAACCACGGGTTTGGCGACCTGCAAGGCGTCAACTTGAAAGACAGACGAATTGGGCTGACCTCGCTGGCCGTCGATGAGAGTACTTTCTGCCTCCCCGACCATGGCGTGCTCTGCAGGAGTATCCCGGGCGGCAAAATACCACACCAGGCTCGCCACCGCGGTGACCGCAGCGCTGAACCAGAAAGCGGCGCGCCATCCGTGGCGCAAAACAATCGCAGTGACAAGTGGAGGTGTAAGACCTGCGCCCATGCCGACTCCGGCGAAGATCAGTCCATTTGCCTTGCCTCGCTCACCTACGGGAAACCAGCGCTTGACGAATTGACTGGCAGCCGGGTACATGACGGCCTCGCCGACTCCGAGGCCAAAGCGCACCAACGCAAAGAGAAGCACTGCGCCACGCACGCCTGGAGGAACAAGCGCAGTCAACGCTGCGAAAATGCTGCACCACGCAACGCCAACACTCAAAACGCGGCGAGGGCCTAGACGCCTTGCAAGCAGTCCCCCGGGTATTTGAAAGGTGGCGTAGCCAATGAGGAAGGCGCTAAAGATCCAACCCAGATGCGTATTATCAATCGCAAACTCACGACTGATTTGAACGCCCGCGATCGAGATATTCGTCCGGTCCAGGTATGCCACCGCACTCAACACAAATAGCCACAGCACCAGCAGGTAACGTGTGGGCGGGTGATTCCTTTGCCAGTAGTCCGATCTCACAATCTGTCATCCGCCTGCAAACGCACCACCTGCTCGATGGTCCAGTCCACCCAGGCGCCCTGCTCGGCGGGACAAGCGAGGCGGCCGGGATCGTTGGTCAGCACCGCGTCGACAAAGTTCTCGACCAAGGGAAAGTGGAAGTTGGCGTGGGGCGGTAAATTCTCCACGCGGCTCTCTTCACGAGTGGTCACGCGCAGCTCCGGACTGTTGAGCGGATCGAGATTGATCTCACCTTCCTCGCCGATGATGCGGAACTGGTCCCGCGGAATGCGGGAGTTCCAGCACACGTCAACCACGCCATGCACGCCGCCGGGGAGTTGCATCAGCACGGTCGCGGAATCCTCCACGCCCATGCGATGCACGGCGTTCGAGAGCAAACCGCAGGCGCGCTCCACCTTGCCGAAGAGGAAATTCATGGCATCAATGCGATGCGAAGCGGTGTCGTAGAGCGGTCCTCCCCCGGCCAGCGCAGGGTCGCGTAGCCATTCGCGGCCCTCAATTTCGAGCCAGCTGTGGCAGTTGGCTTCGGCCCGCAGCGGCCGGCCGATGGCGCCCTTCTGCACAAGGTGCTTCGCACGGAGGAGTTTCGGATAAAGTCTGCGGTAATAGGAGACGCCGAGGAAACACCCTGAAGCCCGCGCTTCGGCCACCATATGCTGCGCCTGGGGAAAGTCAAAGGCCATGGGTTTCTCGCACAACACATGCTTGCCCGCCCGTAAGGCTGCGATCGAAGCATCCCCATGAATGGCGACAGGCAATGCGATGTAGATAACGTCGACAGCCGGATCGGCGACGGCTTCTTCCACCGTCGCCCACGACTTCGCGCCCGGAAACTCTCGGGCCTTGGCCGCATCGCGCGTGACGAATCCATACAGCGTGCTGCGCGGCTCCGCCTGAATGGCGGGGATGACCCGCTTGCGCGCAATATCGCCGATGCCGGCCAGAACCCAGTTCACCTTACTCATTCTGAATCTCCTTTTTCGACGCCAGTTCAAGAAGGCCGCGGCCTACCGGCTATCGAGTTCCTTCATTCACCAGTAAAAGGCCACTTCGCCGATCAGCCTCTTACGTGAACCTCCCAGACCTTCGACATGCGCGACGTTCCCGCGGGGCCGGTCACGTAAAGTATCACCGTGTAAATTCCCTCTTTGCCGGGCTTGGGCTTGTATTGATGGGTCGGGTTCTGGTCGGTCGAGGTTGATCCGTCGCCGAAATCCCATTTCCAGGAAGTGATTTCCCCTTGTGACAAGTCTTTGAAGGCGACGAGTCCGCGATCCATGTCGACCACATTGAACGTCCATTGCGCATCGATCGCCTTGCGGAACTGCGGTTCGAGCGGCATCAGGCGAAACGCGACAAGTTCCGACGAGTTTCCGAAGAAGGTGTGTTTGTGACTCAGATTCCAGAAACGATGTTTCTCCGAATTGACGTCATCGTAATCAAGAACAGCCCACGAAAGTCCGATCATTTTGTTTTCAGTCAACGGTGTTTCCACAGCGCGCTCCGGACCTTCACACCCTGCATAGTCGAATGGAGTAATCCAGAACTCCAGCACAAGCTTTCCTGACTCGCCTGGTTTGAAGTTGTATTTCATTGCGTGATTCGCGTAAGGCAGCTCTTTTGTGTACTGGGCGCATCCCCAGTCCATTGCCCAGTCTTTTCCGTCCGCGGGCGTGAAGATGTGGTAGTTCTGCGCCTGGTCGCCCTGGTAAGAGAAATAAGCATCGGAGCTGCTGATGCGGGGATCGAGATCGGCCATCTCGCCGACAGCCTCCTTCGTCCAAACATCGCGGTGATAGATGTCGATCAGCGGTCCACCGGACAGATCACCATCGACGACAACTTCAAAAATGTCATTGTGCAAGTCGGGCCTTGAGAAGTCCCAGTAATTGTCGTATGCCTCATACAGAAAATACAGACGATTCAACCCCTTGACCCATCCCACTTTTACCTTCACATCCAGGTCTTTCGGATCGCGGTCGATACCGTGTCCACCTGGAGCCAAAGTGTCCTCAAGCTGATCCATGCCGATGGCATAGCTGTCCGGCACCATTGCCCAGTCGCTGTCATCGCCGTCGATGCGCGGAATCTTATCTGGAGGAAACTGAAAGATCTTAAAAGTTACGTCCGGGCGCTCAAGAGCTCTGGCAGGCAACAACATCAAAAAGACACAGCACAGCAGCATACGGTGTCGCCACATCGCAGGACCTCCTCCCAGGAATCAATCACCGGTCGATTCGTTTGGTCACGTTGTCCAATGCGTTCATGTCGAGCGGATAGCCGAGACCGGGGGCAGTTGGTGCATGCACATATCCGTCGGCATCGATGCGGAACTTGTCCTTGTAGAACGGACGATCCGCATATTCGGCCGGGAATGGCATCTCGAACCAATAGGAGTTTGGCAACGCTAGCTCCACATGAAAATGCAGCGCCATATCTCCCGTGTTGCCCCAGTTATGCGGTGTGCACTCCATTCCATGTGCGTCGGCCAGAAGTCCCACGCGCATGGAACCCGAGATTCCTCCAACGTTGTCGGCAATCAGCCGGACCACGTCCAGCGCATCGCGCTTAATGTACTCGCCGAAATCGGCGATCGAGTACAAAAACTCACCCACATGGATGGGGAGATTCAATGCCGCGCAAAGTTCGATCAGACCCTCCTGATCGGTGGATCGCACCGGATCCTCAAACCACGCATAATTCAATTCATCCAGCAGGCGGCCAACGGCCATCGCCTCGAAGCGGTTGTATTGCTGCACCGGATCGTGCATCAAAACAAATTCGTCACCGACCGCCTTGCGAATTGCGCGAATTTCCTCCATGTGTCCGATGTAGCTTGGAATCTCGGGCCCGGTGGCATGCTGACCCTGGCCCGGGTGGATTTTGTAAGCTTTGTACCCAAGTTCCTTGGCCTTCAAAACGTCGGGCACATAGTCTTCCACCGTCGGCAGATGCTGCGAGCTGGCATAGGCCATCATGCGCTCTTTGGTGGGAGCGCCACCTGACAGGATTTTGTAGATTGGCCGGTTGACGGCCTTACCGAGAATATCCCACATGCAGACATCGGCCGCCGCAGTGTAGTAATTTGGCCACGAGCCTCCGCCACGCGTAAATACTCCCGATCCCGCCGCCGCACCGCCGTAAGCGGGTCCCATTCCCGTGCGCGCGCCTCCTGCGCCCATTCCGCCGGGCCGCCGCACAACTGGCCCATCAAATCCGGCGCGACCTTTCATGCCGGTGGTCGAGGTCAGCGTTGGCAGAAGATCGATAACACTCTTGCCGACGAGCACAGGCTTGGCCCAATCGAGCCATCCAACAGTAATGTCGCGATCGCCAATGGTGTAGTTGCCTTCGATACCACTGTTGGTGACGACTGAGATCAGCTCGCCAGTCTCCGAACTATTCAGCTTATGCAGCTTGCTGATGTCAGTCACATAGACTTTTACTTCCTTGATGGTGAGGTCTGGAAGGTCGCCCGGTTTCACGTCCACCGATTGGGCAGCGGCGGCGATGGGATTGGCGAGAGTAGCGAAGCCGGCTGCCGCGAATCCGGTTGAGCCAGCCAGAAAGTTACGTCGCGATGTTGTCGAATTCATGGTGATCTCCTGGGCGTTACTTGGGCAGAGCGAACGAGAGAATGTTCGACCCCGAAGCGATGGCGATGTATTGCCGGCCATCGATTGCGTAAGTCATAGGCGAGGCTCGAATGGCATGGTTGGTCTCGAAGTGCCAAAGATACTTTCCATTGCGCGCGTCGACGGCGGCAAATCCTCCGCTGCTTTCGCCGAAGAACACCAGGCCGCCGGATGTGGTCAGAGCACCGGAGTAGTTTGATTGCAGCGGCCCGGGCAGAACAATTTGCCAAACCACTTTGCCGGATTCAATGTCGAAAGCGCGGAGGATCTTCTGCGCTGGATCGGCAGGGTTGTTGTATCTGCGATAGCCTGCGTCTTCTGCTTTGATGTAGGTGGTGCAATCCTCCACCGTCATCACGTAAAACAACTTCGTAGCAGGATTGTAGGCTGTTGAGTACCAGTTGGTGGCGCCGCGCACCGCGGGACAGGTCACCGTTCCCTGCAAACTGGTTTCGTTTTCCGGAAGCAGTTGCGGAGTCCAGGTATGCTCGTCAATACCGCTGGCCCAGTTCAGCTTCCTCACCATTTTCGTCGCCATCAAGGGCTTTCCCGTTGTGCGGTCGAGAACATATAGAAAGCCATTGCGATTGGCGTGCAAAAGCAGCTTGCGGTCCTGGCCTTTCCACTTCGCGTTCACCAGCACAATGGGCTCATTCGCGTCCCAGTCGTGAAGATCATGCGGAGTGAATTGGTAATACCAGAGCATCTTGCCGGTGTTTACATCGATGGCCAGATCGCTGTTGGTGTAAAGATTGGAGCCGTTCCGTTCATCCCCGTCCGTATCCGGATGCGGATTACCGGCAGCCCAGTACAGAACATTCGCATCGGTGTCCGCGCTGCCGGTCAGCCATGTGGCCCCGCCGCCGAGTCCGAGAGCCGAACCCTTCCATGTGCCGGCTGCGGGTCCAGTGTCTCCGGGACTCGGAATTGTGTACAGCTTCCACTTGAGTTCTCCGGTTGCCGCCTTATACGCAGCTACATATCCGCGAATCCCATTGTCGCCTCCGCTCACGCCCGTGATCACCAAGTCGCCCACAACCAGCGGCGCTGAAGTGCCGCCATAGAGACCCTTCGCGCCCTCCGCAGTATCCACATCCCAAAGCAGAGCGCCGGTCAGCCGGTGCAATGCAATCAAGTGCGCATCGTCGGTGAGATAGAGAATTCGATCTCCCAGCATGGCCACGCCGCGATTCACGCCAATCGCGGCATCGCTGGCGATCGTGCCCGCAAGGCTCTTGGGCCGCACGTATCGCCAAATCTCGCGCCCGGTTTTCCCGCTCAGCGCATAAACCTGGTTATTCCCGGTCACATACATCACTCCATCCACGACCACCGGAGTTGTCTCTAGGCCATTGAAGGGAATCGAGTAGGTCCATTGCAGTTGCAGTTTTGCAACACTGCTGAAATTCACCTGGTCAAGGCGGCTAAACCGGTTGCCATCCAGCGTGCCGTTGTAAGTCGGCCAATCGCCTCTCTTTGGATGGTCAATCTCTTCAGTTTCTGTCCGGGTCGGGAGTGATTGTGGCTCCGTGAGCGGCCCAACGCCCACACCATTCAAACCACTCATGTACGCAACCAGGTCTCGCAATTCGTCCTCCATTCCCTTGTACGGAGGCATCGCGGAGTGTTTGTCTGGAGTGAGCGCTTTGTATTCACTATCAAGCAGCAAATGCAACTTGCCGTCGTTGGTTTCGAGAACCAAATCGTGGCTGCCCTGGGCGCGAACGAACCCGTGCAGCATGCTTCCATCGTTCAGCTTTGCGGAAATCGCGCCCCAGCCTTCCGGAATTCTTGCATCCGGGTCCGTCAGCGACTGCTTCAACTCCTCCAGCCTCAGCCTGCGCCCAACATCGGAAAGGTCAGGTCCCTTGGGCGCTCCACGGCCTCGAACCATATGGCATGTGGAACACTGGCCACTGCTGAAGAAGATGCGTTCGCCTGCCTTCGGATCGCCTGCAACCGGGGTCGCCGATTCGGTCGGGCTGAGCGATCGCACAAAACGAGTCAGAGAGTCAATGTCGGCTGCTGGCAGTGGAAAAGCCGGCATCTTGGCCTTGCCTTTGCGAATGGTGTTTGAAATGTCATTGTCCGGCATACTGCGGAGCTCGGCCGAATTCACCAGGGACGGCCCCCGATCCGTTCCCCGTGCATCCGAGCCATGGCACAGAGCGCAGGTCCTCGCAAATAGCTGTGGCGGCTCTTGCATCCGCGCTGAAGGCGGTTGATGCCCTACCTGGGAGTAGATGGGTAGCGCCGCAATTCCGTATGCAACTCCCACCGCCAACATCTGCACGGTGAATGGCCTCGCATTACGGAGACATCGAATCATGTGCGGCTCCTCAGCCAGATAACCCAGTAGTCGGGAAAAATGCTCGCTGATACTTGCGGCAAGGAACAGGAATCGAATTCCATCGCTTCCAGAAACCACTGGTCGCGCCGGTTTGCCTCTGACGCATTCCATTCAGGCGCGGAGATACGGCTTCAGATAAGTGTTGAGCGCTTCGCGAACAGCTTTCTTGTCGTCCTCTGTCAGAGGGGATGGTTTGTTGGCTGGGTTTCCCATTCCAGGCATGGGCCGCGATCTGGTGTTCTCTTTGAAGATTCCCCGCGCCACCAGCAGATATTGATCCGCATGCGTGATTGAATCAAATGCCAGAATGCGGCCGAACATATCAAAGGCATCCTTGCGCTTCCCTGCCTCGAAGAGTTCGAAAGCCTGCTGATACACATCCGCGAGCGCGATCACGGGGCAATATCCGGCGAAGCCGAGTTGCATCTCATCGATCATGACTCGAACTCCCTTACCGGCAAACACTCCCAGCTTGTCTCCAGTCCTCTGCCTGATCTCAGTCACTCGCGCCAAAGGATCGCCCGCCTCATCCTTCACCACGCGCATGGTGGGAATGGAATGAAACATGTCGACGATCAAATCCACCGACATGTCGCCGATGGTCTGCACGAACAAGGGAAGATCGGTAGCACTGCCTATCGCCTTGTAATAGCTAAGCAATGCGGCATCGTTGCCCTCGGGCGGCAGCGAGCAGATAGCATCGGCTCCATGTTGGGCTGCGTGTTTGGCGAACGCGATGGCGCCGGGAAGATCATGGTTTTGGGTCTGCACCCCGATCACCAGCGCCGTGTTTCCGCCCTTTCCCGCGGCCAAAATCGCCTCCGCTCCGGAATAACGCTCGCTCGCGGTCATCGTCGACCAACCGCTGGCGATCTGCGGCCAAATGAATCCGGGAACTGACGCGCGGTTGCAGAACTTCACCTCTGCGGCCAGGCAGTTGAGGTCCAGCTTATCGTCTTGCGTGAAAGGAGTTTGTCCGATGGGAAAGAGACCGCGAAATGGCTTGGACCCGGGCTTCGCGCCCTGCGCCGCGAAGCCAACTCGCGGCAAAGCAACTCTGGCTGCGACAGCGCCGACCGCCTTCAAAACCGCTCGACGATTCACTTCAATGGACATAAATTCCTCACCGGTTAAGTTTCGCTATTGATATACAGATCGCAAGTGGCTCTGTCAAGACATTCATTTTCCGTAAATTGACAGCCTGGTTTGCGGTTCCTATAATCCGCGCTCAGGGCGCATATCGCTGGCGTTGGCCTTTCCCGCACGAAAGCCGCGCCTCTTGCTCGCCGCGCAGCAACCTTACTCAAAATGGCTGAAGGTCTTGATTTCCGCGTGAGCCGGGGAACTCACATGCTGCATTCTCCAGTCTTATCATCAAGCTTTCAGCTCCTCCGAGGTGTCGATGAAACGGCGTGAGTTTCTAACTTCTGCCGGCGCGCTGATTGTCTGCCCAGCCATCCATTCCACGCTTCTTGGTACCGCCGCTGCCGCAACCGCGGCCGATTGCACATTGAAGATTGAGCCGTGCACTATCGAGATTTCTCCCGGCGTCAATATCGAGACCATCGGCTATAACGGACAGGTACCGGGCCCCATCCTGCGCATGCGCGAAGGCTCGCCGGTAACAATCGACGTGACCAATGCATCGAAGAATCCTGAGATCGTTCACTGGCACGGACTCAAGATTGATTCACTCAATGACGGAGCCATGGAAGAAGGCTCACCGATGATTCCCGCAGGTGCGAACCTGCGCTATCACTTCACTCCACGGCCTTCAGGCACACGTTGGTATCACACGCACACCTCGGCCGGTGCCGATCTTTCCAAGGCAACTTACACCGGCCAGTTCGGCTTCCTTGTGGTGGACGGCGCCGAAGATCCCGGCCATTACGATCAGGAGGTCTTTCTTGCCGTTCACCATTGGGTGCCTTCGTTTGTGCCCATGCTTCAGACCATGCAGATGCAGTCCGCCAACAACCCTGCGTCAACCGGTTCGGATGTCGGGTATCAATACGCCACGATGAATCAACATCGGTTGGGCTTTGGAGAGCCCATTCGCGTAAAGCAGGGGCAGAGGGTGTTGATGCACCTGCTGAATGCCAGCGCCACCGAGAATGTGGTGCTTTCGCTTCCAGGCCATCAATTCAGGGTTGTGGCCATGGACGGCAATCCGGTCCCCAATCCGAAAGAGGTTGAGGTTCTTTCTCTGGCAGTTGCCGAACGCGTGGACGCGATCGTCGAGATGAACTCACCGGGCGTTTGGGTGTTGGGATCGACACTTGAAAAGAGCCGCCAGATGGGACTGGGAATCGTGGTTGAGTATGCGGGGAAAACCGGGACTCCGATTTGGAAAGACCCAGCGCCTGCGGTGTGGGATTACTCGCAATTCGCAAGCAGCGCGCCGGCACCTAAACCGGATGAGACCATCAACCTGACATTCATCGATCTCGGCACGCAGAACGATTCCAAATTCGATACCTGGGCAATCAACGGAAAGTCGTGGCCCGATGCAGACGCTATCAAGGTGGAGCAGGGCAAACGCTACCGTCTCATCTTTCAGAATGCTTCAGCCGACCAACATCCAATGCACCTGCACCGCCATACCTTTGAAGTCACGAGCATCGGCGACAAGAATCTGAGTGGCCTTAAAAAGGATGTCGTGAATGTCATGCCGTTAGATACCGTCACGGTCGACTTTGTCGCCGACAATCCTGGCGACACTCTGCTCCATTGCCACATGCAACTCCACATGGACTTCGGGTTTTTGCAGCTCATCCGCTATTCAGGCTGATCCCGAGGACGCGAAAGCATTCCTCGTCCAAGGGTCCAAGGCGACTACTTGGGCAGCAGCGAAAGAACGCCGGTACTAGGATTGGGAATGACGTGAGCGGCCACCAGGCGGCCGAGACCTTCTACTTTTGCCTTTCCTGCATCCACTGCCGCGCGCACACTGGCAACGTCGCCTTTGATCACAACGGTAATATATCCGCCGCCGAGCTTCTCCCGCGCCAGAACTTCCACAGCCGCGGTCTTGAGTGCGGTATCAATGGCCTCGAATACGCCGGTAAAGCCCTGGGTTTCGATAAGACCCACGGCAAAGTTGGCTTGGTCGCTCATAATTTTCTCCGGTCTTCGGACTGACGGCTGTTCGATGAGTGGGTTGAAATCCGGGTCTGCTTCATAAGCCGCGCGCGAATGTTCTGTTGGCTTCTCGATCACATGGACGATGGCTGGCATCTCGATACCCCTAGCGGTCTTTTCGGCGGCCAGCGCCGCGGCCTCAATATCTGCGATGGCCCCGTACAGCTTCATGCACACGCCGGGAGCGTCGTTCAATTCGGTCTGGAGCAAGCGCACGTTGGCGCTTTTCTCCATCGCGTCCAGGACCACCATTGCCGGTGACCAACCACCAATTTCGATCAGGGCAAGCGCATCCATCAGAATGCGCCTCTTTTCTTAAGTTCCTGAAGAACCTTCGTGGCTACTTGCTTCACCATATCCTGCGCGTTGTCATCTGCTCGCACTGTGCAGCCGCCCGATGGCCTCTCCACGAGTTCGAAATCCGCCAAGAGGCATCGCAGAGTAGAACTGAGGTCAGCATGATCGGCCCGCTGTGCACTCGTTTGCGGCTGCCGTCCCCGGCCGAAATGGAATCCGCGCAATTCAGCGGCCGCCCGGAACCCATCCGGGAATTCCCATGGGCTGAGCATGGCGTCGAACAGCTCCAGGATTCTGAACTGCCACCGTATAGCCGCGGCATGGTCTCCTGCGCGATACAGATCGTACATGCGCCGAGTGATCTCTGGCACCACGTTGCTCGATGCGTGCGTGCCGCCATCGCAGCCGATCATCAGCATGGGAACCAGCACAGCCTCCCATCCCGTGAGGAAGCTAAAATCCGGCCGATGTGGGCGCACCGCCGCAATCATGCGCATCATAAAACCGAGATCGCCCGAAGAGTCCTTAATGCCGATCACCCTGGGAAACTCGCAGGCCAGGCGTTGGATCGTCCGCACGTCGATCGGGCTGGCGAACATCGGAATGTTGTAGAGAGTGATGTCGATTGGCGAATTGCGTGCGATTTCAGCAAAGTACGCGTACACCGATTCGGGCGTCAGCTTGTAGTAAAACGGCGCCACAATGGCAACCGCCCTTGCGCCCATCTCCACGTAGGCTTCACACGCGGCAAGCGTCTCCTTTACATTCGCTTCTGCCGCGCCGGCCAGAATCGGAACCCGGCCGCCACACTCTTCCGCTACCACCTGGACAATTCGGCGTCGCTCTTCTGCCGTGAAGCGCGTGAATTCGCCCGTCGAACCATTCGGGTATACGCCGTGGACACCACGCTCAATCAGCCAGGAAACAAAGCGGCGAAACTCCGGTTCGTTCACCCGATCGCGCTCGTCCAGAGGAACAAGAAGCGGCGTGAAAATCCCTTCCAGTTTTTTTGTTTCGCCCACAACCATCGAACGTACCCGGCTTTCCGTTCATGGGGCGAGAGAACATGAACCACAGATTCTCTCGGTCCAATGCAATCACGAGTTTACTGTATCAGGAGTTCCGATTTCGCAATGGTGGCTTTGCAGGATCGCGCTTAAGTGCACGAAAGCAGTGTTTCGCACGGCGTGATATCTCACAGCGGGCCGGGGCCAGAGTTGCCCGTGCTGGCAGGGGGAACTGCCGGGGGCGCTGAGTCTGGAGCTTCTGTGGGCGCCGCGCTGCCGCTTCCCCTGCTCACCCCACGCCCACCTCCACCACTGCTAAACAGGACGCCCAGGTTGAGCGCGGCCTCGGAGTCGGGATGAGTTGGATCAAAGTCTGTGAAGTCGTCCACGATGAAGCTGGCAAGATCAAGCTTGTTTTGTTTGATGCCCATCGCGATGCACTTGGCGAGTTCGTAGCCACCATAAGCGGTCGAGTGGGTTCCATCAGCCAGAATCTTGGGAGCATCGGCTCCGGCATTTTCATAAAAGACGATGCTCATTTTGTACAGGTCAATGAGCGGGACATGTTCCTCCTCGGCAACTTCGCGCATCGCCTGGGGATAACCGCCATGACCGTGCGTAGGCGCGCCTGTGCCGTGAACTCCGCGATCCATCGGCGTAACGAGCACCGGCGTCGCGCCACGCAGCCTCGCTTCGGCGATATAGACCTTTAGATAAGCCTTGTACGTAGTCTCCGGTTCCACATAAGTCTGCGGCCAACTGTCCTTTGAGTCATTGTGCCCGAATTGCATGAAGAGGTAGTCACCCTTCTTCAGCTGGCTCAGGATTTTGTCCAGACGCAGCGCATTGGCAAATGACTTGAGCGTCTCGCCGGACTGCGCGTGGTTCGAAACGGCGACGCCCGGCTTGAAAAAGCGCGGGAGCAACTGCCCCCAGCTCACATCGCCGCCACCATCACGGTCTGTTACTGTCGAATCGCCCACGATGTAAACGGTTGGGGCTGCAGGCGCCGCAGTAATTTCAATCGAGCGCAGCGCAGCATGAGGACTCACGATCTCAACCGTCAATTTGTCATCCCAGTTGCGCGCATTCGAGGCGTCAAACCGGTCCAGACTCACTTCTTCGCGCCCGGGCGCGTTCAACGGCAGTTTAGGCAGGTGTGCGGTGCGGACATTGGTGGTGAAGGTGCGACTCACAATCTTGCCGACAGGAACCTCCACGCGCTCGAGCATCAGGCGGCCTGATTCTGCTTTGACTGTCGTAGTCGTTGCCTCGAGAGAGTCTCCGATCGTGACGGCCACGTTGTAGTTGCCCTCCGGCACTTTGACGGAAAACATAAAGGGCCGGTCACTCGTCGTGGTGTTGCCGCCATCGCCCGTCGCAACCTGCGCCCCAGATTCGTAACCGAAACCAGCACCGTCCGTGTAGGCGGTCATCGGGGCGACTCGCGTGTACCCGGCCTTAGCAGAGCCGGCGCCAAAGTCGAATTTCAAGTCAATCGGTACTGCTAACGGGGGAGCGGCTTGCGCCGCGACGGCGGCCGGCGTTACAGCGCAAACCAGAGCCGCGAAGCTGAACAGAACAAGACAATGTGAGGTCCGCATGGAGCTGATTAATCCTCCCCATCGAGCGCAAACGAGACTTGATTTTCGGCTACGTAATGGCCGTCAGCGCTCCGCCAGTGTACATCGTGACCGCAGCTTCCAGCCGCTGTGATTCAACCTCGAAAATAGACCCAACTGAGTGCGCCTATCTTCATTAACAAAGCGATTTACTGATCAATATGTAAGCGTATTCATTTGAAAATAAATGATTTATATAAAGTTTTTGCTTGACAAGATTAATTGCCTATTGATAGTTTTCGGACGCAATAAATTTCTCTTTTGAATTTTCCGCAAAAAGAGAAGCGCAGTTTCCATCGGAGGCTTCAAACCCAACTCGCCCGAAATCCAGACTTCAGCAGAAAGGAAGGGATTATGTCGGATCGTCGTTTCGCCAGTTACCGTTACCTGCCACACTTGGCCGGAGCACTCACATTTCTTGCGGTTCTCCTTCCCGGTGCCACGTCTCTTCACGCGCAGCTATCTACCCAGGCAACCATCACCGGAACCGTAACGGACCCGAGCGGCGCGGTCGTGTCCGGCGCTACCGTCACCCTTACCGACGATGCGACCAAGGTCTCGACCGTGACAAAAACCAATGGCGATGGTGTCTATATCGTGCCTGACCTGGTCGTAGACACCTACACGGTGGCCATCACCAAGAAAGGCTTCAAAACCGAAACCGTCTCCGGCGTCGAGCTGCACCCAACGGAGACGGTCACGGTGAATGCAAAGCTCGCGGTAGGCGCTGAAACGCAAAACGTCACGGTGAACGCAGTCTCCACCGAAGTGGAGACCTCCACCGCTGAGGTTTCGGCCGATGTCAGCAGCGAAGAAGTAAGTACGCTGCCTATGAATGGACGCAACTACCAAGCTTTGGCGGTGATGATGCCCGGCGTGACAGCATCCTCTCAAGGCACGTCGTTGGGCACCGGCGGCCGCTCCACTAGCAGCGTTCTCTCCATCAACGGCCTGGATGTGTCGCGCAGCTTCTACGTGCTGGACGGCGTGTGGAACGAGAACACCGGCAACATGACGGCGAATTCGGTGGTTCCCAACCCCGATTCCCTTGAAGAAGTGCGCGTGCTCCAGAACAACTTCTCCGCGCAGTATTCGCTGCTGGGTTCGTCGGTTATTATCGCGCAAACCAAGAGCGGCACGGCCAACTGGCACGGCACCGCATGGGAGTTCTGGCGCAACACCGATCTGAACGCAATCAACTACTACTCGACCGCCGCCGCGCCCTACCATCAGAACATCTTCGGCTATAACGCCAGCGGCCCGGTCTACATTCCCCACCACTACAACGCCGACAAGAAGAAAACCTTTTTCTTCTGGGATGAGCAGTGGGTCATTCTGCATGTGCCCAACCAGGTCACCAGCGTCATCCCCACCTCGCTTCAGGCCGCCGGCTGCTTCTTTTCGCCGGTCAAGGATCCGGTGTCGGGCAGTCTCTTCCCGACCTCGACGGGAGGCTCATGCCCCGCCGGCTATTACCAGATCCCGAGTTCCAGAATCAACGCCAGCTCAACGGCCTACGTGAAAACCCTCTATCCGACGCCCAACTACGTCCTCCCCGGCAGCACCACCAACTACATCAACAACAAGGCGCAGATTACCGATCAGCGCGACGATGAAATCAAGATCGATCACAACTTCACGCCCAAGTACCACGCCATGGGCGAGTACCTCGACGAATACCAGTCGTATGCGCAGAACACTGAGAGCCCGGGCACGACTCCCATCAGCACGGAGACGGACTTCACGCACAACAAGCTGGCGCAGGTTTCGCTCACCCAGACCCTGACGCCGAACATGATCAACACCACCAGCGTGGCCATGAACATCTACCTTCTGAACCTCACCCTGGTCGGAACCACTGACATCAGCCAGGTGTCGGGTTTCTCTGAAAATCTCTACTATCCCAACGGCCTTTACTCCAGCCGCACTCCAGTCATCTCGTTCACTGGCGGCATGGCGGGCGAGGGCATCCAGGCAGCCCGCCCCATCCCCCATGCGTCCGATCTTGACAATACGGTCTCCGACAACTGGAGCTGGCTCAAAGGCAAAAACTACTTCACGGCGGGCATCACCTTCGTCTGGAACACAAAGCGCCAGGTGTCAGGCCAGCAGACCAATGGAAGTTTCTCGTTCAGCGGGGCCTCCTCAGCACCCACCTCGGCGCAAAAGACCGCAGCGGGCGCTTGCGCCAGTTCAACGACCGGCGTTCCTAACGGGGATTCTGCTTCCGGCCTGTGCAGCATTGATGCCTCGATGTCGGATATGCTCCTCGGCTATATCGGCACCTTTAGCGAGGCTAGCAACGCGCCTCACGGCGATATGCATGCATTCTCATGGACGCCGTATGTAGAGGACCAGTTCAAGTTCAATAAGAACCTGAGCTTCACCCTTGGCCTGCGCATCTACCATTTGCCTCTGCCCTATGGCGTGCCCAACTCCGAGACCAACTGGGACGCGGGAGTCACGCCGGGAAACATCTACAACAATCCTGCCTTTGTCGCCGCCAATGCGCCCACCGTGAACGAATTCAGCGGCGCCACCAACCTCAAGTACCCTGCCACCTACAGCAACGGCATGCTCTACAACAGCGGCCAGTCAGGTGGCTTGCCGGTAAACTTCTCCAACGCCCACACCTGGTACCTCGGGCCCGATGCCGGCTTCGCATGGGATGTCTTCGGCAACGGCAAAACCAGCCTGCGCGGCGGCTACGGCATCAGCTACACGCGCATTTTTACCAATCAGGATTGCTCCTTCAACTGCATCGCCAATCCACCCGTGTT
>Ga0181537_10002084_pt1 | contig 17877 bp, 12 predicted proteins | sample PEATcosm2014_Bin_39_FD_119765 | JGI IMG/M metagenome (GOLD analysis project Ga0181537, IMG submission 119765) | Peatland microbial communities from MTU Mesocosm Facility, Houghton, MI, USA - PEATcosm2014_Bin23_10_metaG | ecosystem: Environmental > Terrestrial > Soil > Wetlands > Peat | place... | reverse complement strand
GTCTGGCAAGTGGTCCCCTCAATTTATTCTTTAGCAAGCGCAAAACGGCGTTTGTAGGACGCGACCGTTTGCTCCAACGTGTAACTGCTTGGGGAGCCGCCTGCTTTGGTCGACGCCGCCCCGGCGGTCTCCCCCACCCATGTCCACGCCCCCAGAACCATTGCCCGTGGCAGCCGTCATGCCGCAAGCGGCCCGCTAGCCGGGGCGCCCCATCCATGCCGCCTCCGAGCCTTCTCCGCGCCATAAGCCTCATGGGGGCGGTGTCGTGCCTGCGGGTGCTCGCGCGGGCCGATGAATCGGCGCTCGCTTCGTTCGGCAGGGAAGCCCAGCCGATCCTGGAGGATCACTGCTACGACTGCCACGGAGACGGCTCCAAGAAGGGAGGCGTGCAGCTCGACGGGTTCAAGACGGACTCGGACGTGCGAAACCGCGCGCTCTGGTTCCGGGTGATGAAGAATGTGCGCGCCGGGATTATGCCGCCGGCAAGCGAGGCGAGGGTCAGCCCGCAGGAGGAGAAGGCCCTGATGACCTGGATCAAGCTCCAGGCGTTCTCGCTGGATCCCGCCCATCCCGACCCGGGCCGCATCACCCTCAGGCGGCTGAACCGGGTCGAGTACCGCAACACCGTGCGCGAGCTCACGGGGGTCAACTTTGACACGCTGAAGGAGTTTCCCGCGGACGACACGGGCCAGGGCTTCGACAACCTCGCCGACGTCCTGACCATCTCGCCGATGCTGCTGGAGCGCTACCTGGACGCGGCCCAGTCCATTATCGGGGAAGTCGTCCCGACGCAGCCCCGCGTGGTCGCGGCCCAGACGATCCCTGGGCGCCAGTTTGCGAGCCTGACCCCCGCCGCACCCGCCCCGGACCGCGCGGCGACTCCGGCCGTTGCGCCGGGCCCCGCATTCAAGAGGCCGCCGCCCAAGATCGAGCACGATTCGCTCGACCTCTCCTACTACACGCCCGTCACGGTCGCGACAAGCTACCGGGCGGCGCATGCGGGCAAGTACCAGGTCGGCGTCAACCTCACCGCCGTGGAAGCCTATGTCGACGACCAGTTCGACCTGAACCGGTGTCGCCTCGTCTTCAAGTGCGACGGGACGACCCTCATCAGCCAGGAATTCGACCGGGAGTCGGACAAGGTCTTTGAGTACAGCTTCGACCAGGACTGGAAGGCGGGCGACCACACGCTGGCATTCGAGATCCAGCCGATCGGCCCGGACAAGGCCCAGGTCCGGCTGCTGCGCCTGCGCCTGAACTCGGTCACCGTGCGCGGGCCGCAGGCGCCGGAATACTGGGTGGCCCCCGACAACTACGCGCGCTTCTTCCCCCGCAAGGTTCCGTGGTGGGGACCCAGCCGGAAGAAGTACGCCGCTCAGATCCTCGGCGGCTTCGCGACGCGCGCCTTCAGGCGGCCCGTGGACGACAACACGGTCGGCCGCCTCGTTGACATGGCGGAATCGGTCGCGGCGCAGCCCGGCGGCACCTTCGAGGCGGGCATCGCGCAGGCGATGGTCGCCGTCCTGGCTTCGCCGCGATTCGTCTTCCGCGAGGAGGACGTCGAGCCCCTCCAGCCAGGCCAGGTGAACCCCTACGTCGACGAGTACGCCCTTGCCTCGCGCCTGTCCTACTTTTTCTGGTCGTCGATGCCCGACGAGGAGCTCTTCCGGCTGGCCGCGAAGGGCCAGCTGCGGGCGCAGTTGCCCGCCCAGATCGACCGGATGCTCGCCGACCGAAGGGCATCGGAGTTCGTGAGCAACTTCACGGGCCAGTGGCTCGAGGCCCGGGACATTGGGAACGTGCAGATCAACGCCCTCGCGGTCTACCTGCGGGAGCATCCGAGCGTGGAGGCGGAGAAGGCCATGGCGACCTTCCAGCGGGTCAACAAGATAGCCGAGGAGAAGCGCACCGCCCAGGAGAAGCAGGACTACAAGAACGCGCGGACCGCGTTCTTTGCCCTTTTCCGTGCTCCCAAGGCGCAGCTCAACGACCCCCTTCGGGATGCCATGCGGCGCGAGACGGAGATGGACTTTGCCTACGTGATCCGGGAGGACCGGAGCCTCCTCGAACTCATCGACTGCAACTACACTTTCCTGAACGAGGTGCTCGCCAAGCACTACGGCGTCCCCGGGGTGACGGGGACCGAGATGCGCAAGGTCATGCTCCCCCCGGACAGCCCGCGGGGGGGCGTCCTCACGCAGGGCACCGTCCTCGCGGTCACGTCAAACCCGACCCGCACGTCGCCCGTCAAGCGCGGCGTCTTCATCCTGGACGCGATCCTCGGCACCCGTCCCCCCCCGCCCCCGCCTAACATCCCGGCGCTCGAGGACGCCGCGAGCCCGGAGAAGCTGCGGACGATGACGCTGCGAGAGAACCTCGCCCTCCACGCCTCGAACAAGACCTGCGCGGCGTGCCACAGCCGGATGGACCCTCTCGGCCTCGCGCTTGAGAACTTCAACGCCATGGGGATGTGGCGGGACGGCGAGCTGAACCGCTCGATCGAGCCGGCGGGCAAGCTCATCACGGGCGAGAAGTTCGCTAACATCCGCGAGCTGAAGCACATCCTCGCGACCACCCGCCGCCGTGATTTCTACTACTGCATCACCGAGAAGCTGATGACCTATGCTCTGGGTCGGACGCTCGACTACTACGACGTCGACACCGTGGACCGCCTCGTGGCGCAGCTCGAGGAGTCGGGGGGCCGTCCCTCGGTCCTCATTCGCGGGATAGTCAACTCGGCGGCGTTCCAGCAGCGCCGGCCGACCCCGCATGACGAGATGGCAGCCGATTCCCCCAAACCTTCGCCAGGAAGCCTCCCACAATAGCGACATCCCATGAACACACACACACGGACAGCGATGGAAAAGTACAACGAAGCCATGAGCCGGCGTAACTTCCTGCGCGGCCTGGGCGCATGCGTCGCGCTGCCCGCGTTCGGCTCGCTCCTGGGCAGCAGGGCGTTCGCCGCGGCGCTGTCGCCGGACCTCCAGCTGGCGACGACGCCCACGGGCGCGCCCCTTCGCACCGCGTTCGTCTTCTTTCCCAACGGCGCCATACCGAGCCGCTGGTGGCCGGCGGCCGCGGGCGGCGCCGACTTCGCCCTGAGCCCAACGCTGCAGCCGCTCGAGGCGGTGCGCAGCCATGTGCAGGTGCTGGGCGGACTCGCCCACCTGAACGCGAACCCGGGAAGCGACGGGGGCGGCGACCATGCCCGAGGAAACGGGGTCTTCCTGACGGGCGTCCGCCTCAACAAGAGCGCCACCGACATCCGCGCAGGCATCTCCATCGACCAGGTGATCGCCAACCATGTCGGGCACCTGACCCGGTTCTCGTCGATCGAGCTCTGCTGCGACTCCAGCCGCAAGTCCGCCGACTGCGACTCCGGCTACTCGTGCGCGTACCAGTACAACCTCTCCTGGCAGTCCCCGACGACGCCCATGCCCCCCGAAGCCAACCCGCGCCTGGCGTTCGAGCGCCTCTTCGGGGCGGGCGCCCACGGCGAGAGGGCGCGCAACGCCCAGCGGCGAATGATGGACCGCAAGAGCGTGCTCGACTTCGTCCTGACCGACGCCCACCAGATGGAGCGCCGCCTGGCCAAGCGCGATCAGGAGAAGCTCGACCAGTACCTCACCGGGATCCGCGCCGTCGAGAAGCGCATCCAGAAGGCCGAGCAGTTCGGCCCGAACGTCGACCCGGACCAGGCGACCCCTGCGGGGATCCCCGCCCACCAGGCGGAGTACGTCGAGCTCATGTATGACATCATGCTGCTGGCCTTCCAGACCGACTCCACCCGCGTCGCGACGTTCGTGCTCGGTCACGACGGCGACAACCGCTCCTTCAGCGAGATCGGCATCACGGAGGGCCACCACGACCTCTCCCACCACCAGAACAACCCCGAGCGCGTCGAGAAGGTGGCCACGATCGACCGCTGGTACGCCGACCAGTTCGCGCGGTTCCTTGCCCGGATGGACTCGATCAAGGACGTCGACGGGCACTCGATCCTCTACAACTCGCGCATCGTGTACGGCAGCGGCAACGCCGACGGCAACCGCCACACCCACGAGAACCTGCCTGTGCTGCTCGCCGGGTCGGGCGGCGGAGCGCTGCACGGCGGCCGCTACGTCCAGCACGGGGCCAAGCCCCTCTCGAACCTGTTCCTCAACCTCGCCGACGGCGCCGGGGTGAAGCACCTCGAGCGCTTCGGCGACTCGACGGACCGCCTGTCGAACGTCTGATCGCGCCGAGAGCCGCCCCAAACCCCGCCCCTAGGACAATGAAACTGAAGAGCCTGCCCCCGGCCATCGCCGCGGCGGTCGCCGCATGGATGCTGGGCGCGCCCGCCCTCGCCGACGTGGGGGCCGCCGCGCCCTCGCTTCCCCCGCTCCCCGCGCCCATGGGCGTTCCCATGCCCGGGCCGAAGACGGACGCCCCCTACGCGCCGCAGCCGATCCTGCCGGGAGGCGTGGTCCTCACCCTCTATCCGCCCGATTCGCCCTACCTGAACAAGGACAAGGTCCGGGAGCCCGAAAAGTACATGATGTGGGGGCCGGGAGAGATCGGCGCCATCGTCAGCATCCACAATCCGTCGATCGAGTTTCATCCCGGCAACTCGCAGTTGAACACCGGATCGGCGATCATCCTCGCCGCCGGCGGGGGCCACCGCACCCTGAATGTCGGCGGGGAGGGCGCCGACGAGGTCCATTTCTTCTACAACTACGGGATCAACACGATCATCCTTCGAAACCGCCTGCGCAGCGACGGCTACGAGCCCAAGGTCGACGGAGTGAACGACGCGCTCCAGGCGCTCAAACTCGTGAGGGCCCACGCCAAGGACTGGAACCTGGACCCGAACAAGATCGGGATCATGGGGTTCTCCGCGGGGGCCGAGCTGGCGGCCGCCGCCACCCTCCAGTGGGCCGAGTTCGACCGCCGCAACGACGTGCCCTCGAACCCGCTGGCGAAGGTCTCCTCCCGGCCCGACTTTGCGGGGATCATCTACCCGGGCCCCTCCCCCTTCGCCCGCGGGGGCGCCCCCACTATCCCGCGCGACATGCCCCCGGCGTTCATCACCTGCTCCGGCTGGGGCGACTGGATCCACGCGGTGTGGGCCACCGAGTACTTCACGGCGCTTCTGGACGACGGGGTGCCGAACGTGGAGATGCACATCTATGCGCGGGGGCACCACCCCGGCGACAAGGTCGGCCCGGACGAGCCGCCCTCGACCGGCGGGCTGACGGACCGGGGCTTCATCGCGTACGGAACCTGGCCCGAGCGCTTCATGGACTGGTTCCGCGACCTCGGATTCCTCAACAAGCCGGGTGTCGAGACCCAGGCCGCGAAGGACGTCGCCGCGAACCTGGGGCGCGTCAAGCGGAGCGCCGTCTGGTCGCCTCCGCGCCCCGGCACCGCCCCGGCGGGTCCGCCCGCCTCCGCCCAGCCGCGCTCCTCGCCCTGAGGTGGCTCACTTGGGAACCCGGCCGGGCCAGGTCCCGGGCCTGTCCCAGAACGCGTCGGCGCGGCCCCCGTAGTAGGCGTCGAGCACCCCGTCCATGACGAGGGACGTGCGCCGCGCGGACACGCCGGTGCTCGGGCACTCCCCGCGGCCCAGGAGGTCGTCGACCATGCTCTGGATCATCGGCTGGCCGACATGCGCCGGGTACGGCAGGTCGAAATGGTGCACGCCCGCGGCGTCCTCGAGCCTGACGGGCCTTGACGTGAACATCGGGAAGGTGATCTCCCCTCCCGTGCCTGTGAACCGCATCGTGTCGTCGCTCACCCGGCTCGCGAAGTTCCACGACATGGAGCCGGCCGCGCCGCCGGCGCGGAACGTGAGCGCGACGCTGTCCTCCACGCTGTAGTCGGAGGCCAGGTTCGCCGCCGTCCCCGCGACGTCCTCCAGGGGGCCCAGGATGAAGTCGAGGAGGTCCAGGGCATGGGAGCCGACGTCGAGGAAATGCCCGGCCCCTGCGACCGCGGCGTCGGTGCGCCACAGCGCGCCCCTGAGGTGGTGCGGCTCGGCGAGCCTGTACGTGACCCCGGTCAGCCGGCCGATGGCGCCGGACCGCAGGAGTTCCCGCACCTTCAGGAAGCAGGGAAGGCTCCTCCTGTAGTAGGCGACAAAGAGGGGGAGCTTCGCGCGCTCGAAGGCCTCCACCATGCGGTCGCACTCGGGACCGTGCCTCGCCATCGGCTTCTCGACATAGGCGGGCTTGCCCGCCGCCGCGATCGCCAGGGCGTACGCGGCATGGGAGTTCGGCGGCGTCGCGACGTAGACGGCGTCGACCTCGGGGTCCGCGATGAGCGCGCTCGCCTCCGAGTACCACCGGGCCACCCCGTGCCTCTTCGCGTAGTCGGCGGCACGCGCGGCATCGCGCCTCATGACGGCGACGAGGCGGGAGCCGTCCGCAAGCGCGAACCCCGGGCCGCTCTTCACCTCGGTCACGTCGCCGCAGCCGATGATCCCCCACCGCACGACGCCTCGCCCGGAGAAATGTCCCTTGACCGGCATGCTGCACCGCCGGCGGCCGCCGGCCCTTCAACCTCAGTGCGGCGCCTCCTGGACGCGAATCCTGCGGTACTCCACCTGGCCGCGGTCGCTCTCAAGGCCGATCGCGCCCGTCGGGGGCACGGGCATCGCGTCCACGAGCACGTCCCCGTTGCACGTGCAGTGGGCGAGGCCGCCCCGCACGGTCACGGTGATCTCGTTCCAGTCCAGGGGCAGGTAGTGGGGCAGCGTGGCAAAGGGCCCGGCGATGATGAAGTCGCGGCACTGCAGCTGGGGCTCGCGGATGAAGATACCGCTGTCGGCATTGGGGCTCGCCCGGAACTCGAGCTTGAGGACGAAGTCCCGCGGAAAGATCCGCGTCGTCCAGAGCTTCCTTATCTCCCGCCCCGAGTGGGAAACCGTCACGATCAGCCGCCCGCTCTTGGCGATGAACCGGCCGTCGTCGCTGGAGGTTTTCTCATAGAGCGTGGGCTTGCCGACGTAGCCCCAGCCCGTCAGGTCGTGTCCGTTGAAGATGCTGGTGAAGCCCGACTCCGGGACAAAGGGCTCCGGCCAAATCGGGGCGAGCCCGACCGTCTCGAGGACCGGCCGGAGCGCCGACGCCCACTTGGCGTAGCCGACGACGTCCGGGTGCAGGAGGTCCGGCATCTCCTCCTCCTTGGCGTCGCCGTGCACGTTCGCGAAGAGCGACCACGTGTCGAGCACGGTGACCTGCGGCTGGTCGGCCACCGCCTCGATGTAGAGCTGGTTCAGCTTGCGTATCTTGTCGGCCGGACGGGTCTTGGTCGCCGAGCTCGGCATCACCTCGCACAGGACGACGGGCATGGCCGGGTTATAATCGCGCAGGGCGCCGATGATGAGCTTCATGTTGCCGGCGATCATGGCGGGATCGGCCCCGTCCCCGATGTCGTTCGTTCCTATCAGGATCACCACCCCGCGCGGGTTGACGGCGACCACGTCCTCCTTGAGGCGGATGAGCACCCCCCGCGTCGTGTCCCCGCTGATTCCGCGGTTCGCGACCTTGATTCCGGGAAAACTGCTTCCCACGTCGCCCCAGCCCTGCGTGATCGAGTCCCCGAGGAAGACAAGCGCGCCCTGGTCCTGCTGGACCTGCGCCGCCCAGAGGCTGCGGCGCTCGCTCCACGTCCTCTGGAACCACTCCGAGCGGTGTATCGGCCCGGCGCCGGGAAGGCCGTCGTCGGTCGCCGGAATCTGAAAGCGGCCGTCAACGTTTGCAGCGGGCGCCGTGGGCTGTGGGGCAGGCGCCGCAGCGGCCTGGGGCGCGACGGGATCCGCCGCGGGAAGCGCGGGCGAGAGGGCGAGAAAGCCGATCGCAGCGAGGAGGGCCGGTAAGGGGTGTTTCATGGGCTTGGGGCGGCCACAATGGCAAGGACGCCCGCCCCCATCAAATCCAAACGAGACTTTCCCGCGGAAGGGGAGCCGTGCTATGCGGATGATCGCGTGAGCTTCGACGCGATGAACTTCTTCACGTCGCCCACCGTCCGGAACGGGCGAAGCTCATCGTTGTCGATGGAGATCTGCAGGACGTCCTCCGCCATGAAGACGATCTCGAGCATGGTCAGCGAGTCGATGGCAAGGTCCTCGACAAGCCGGGCGCCGTCGTCGGACCGGCTCAGCTTGGCGCGCGCGCCCCGCGCGACATAGTGCTCGATGAGACCGTGGATGATCGCCGGCAGCTGCTCGGGGCTGCCTGTCCGGCGGAAGGCGCAGGCCGCGTCGCGGGTCGACGGCGAGCACCGCTTCAGCGCATCCCTGAGCTGGGCGTCGTCCTCCGCCGTGAACTTCCTCTTTGCGCCACGGCGACGGCTTTGCTGGTCGGGACCGAGCTCGGTTTTTTGCATCATTTTGCGCGTGTAGTCATTGACTGCAGCGACACCGATCGGTTCGGCGTGCGCTCCCGAATTGTTTGCAACGGCCATGGTGGAGGTCAGTCCTGCTGTAGCAGGCGCCGTTCCCCGGCGCCGGCCGGGGTCGCAATTTGGTGAACTGGTTGCCATTAAGGAGGATAGACGACGGGAACTGACGTTGGGTTACTCGGGGCCCGGTTGCCAGCCCCGATCCCTTATAAGACAATCGACCCCGCATTACCCGCCAGCGCTCGAGGGCCGCTGCGCTTCAGAAGGAAAGCGTCAGCGACACGGAATACACCCTTCCCCTCCAGTCGCCGTAGGACTGCACACCGGAAACGTCGTCCGCGTATTTTGGGGGCGCCGAACCGAAGACATTGTCGACCCTGAGCTGACCGCGCAGGCCGTAGTGCGGCGATTTCCACGGCAGAAGGCGGCCGATGTCCCCCTGCAGGTAGGCGTCGAACTGCCAGTATGGGTCGACCTGGTCGCTTCCCTGCGACGGCCATTCGACCTCGGGAAGGACCCGGGCATGGTAATAGTGCCCGTCGATGCCGAAGCCGTAGGCGCGGCTGGTCCATCCCGCCCCGAAGTTCACCCTCTGCCGGAGGATGCCCGGGGTCGAACCGTCGGGATGGCTCAGCTCGTCGATCGGAGGGGACGTCGAAAGTTCCTCGAGGCTGTACCGCTCGAAGTAGATCATGCGGCAATACGCGTCGAGCGTGCCGCCCAGGCAGGCCGTCCAGGCGTAGTCCAGCGACGCGTTCCAGTTTTCGGAGTGCCGCCAGGCGAGGCTGAAGTTGCCCGTGAGGACCGAGGCGATCGCGCCCGTCCCTCCCCCCGCGGCCGGGGCCCGGATGACTCGGTCCGGGAAGAGGCCCTCCAGGTCGACCACCTGCTGCGCGTCGAGGTATTCCTCCTGGCCTGACGTCACCGTGTCCTCGTAGTCGATGGTCGCCCTGAAGCGGTGCGTCGTGCCGCGCTGGTAGACGAGACCGAAGGTCTGCGTCACCGCGGCCTCCGGCTCGAGGTTGGGGTTCGGCGCATCGCTGGCCAGGACGTACTCCTGCTGGTGAAGCACCGGGTCGAAAATCTGCGTGGGGGTCACCACGCCGACGCCCATCGGCCCGGCGGGCGACTCGAGGCTGCTGAAATTCGGAGGCGGAAACCGGTTGGACGTGGCGTAACTCGCGCGAAGGGAGAGGCCGCCTAGAAAGTCGACCTTGATCGCCCCGGTGGGCGCGAGGTTGGCCTCATTCTGCAGCACGGAGAACGTGTAGCGCGCCGCGAGGTCGGTCTCGACCCCCTTGATCCAGGGCGGCAGCCACCTCACGGGAAGAAGCGGCGCCTGGAGCTCTCCAAACGTGCTGATCCTCTGCAGCGAGCGCCCGACCCAGACCTCCGGCGGCCCGAGCGAGGTGCCATCGCCGTAGGTGAGCGACTCGACGTAGCTCTCCAGCCTGGCGTAGCGGTAGTCGCCGCCCACGGTGATGCCGGCCGTCCCGGTCGGCAGCCTCAGGGTCGTGTTCGTGACCCTGAGGGACGAGTCGAAGGTGTCGTAGTCCCCCAGCGTCACATACGCGCCCCTCTCGCCGTAGAACACGAGGGCCTGGTCGTAGAACTGCTCGGGGGGGCCGTAGACCTGCGTGTCCCTCAGGGGATTGTAGACACCCTCGTCGACCAGCTGCTGCCACCTGCCGTCGTCGACGCCCTGGATGCCGCGGTAGCGCGTGATGTTGAGGCCGTACTGGGCGTCGAGCGAGGCCTGCCAGCCGGCCGGCATGCTGAAGAGGAGTCCGGCGACCCCCGAGTAGTAGTCAATCTGCGCCTCGTCATAATTTTCCCCGAGGAGGGGCGCCGTCTCGTTCAGCGTCACGTCGACGTCCTGGTGGAAGGGATTGAACGGCGACGTCGACGGGAGGACGAGGTTGCCCGTGAACACGCTGTATCCCGTGTTGTTGATCGTCCGTCCGGCGGTGGCGTCGACCCCGACCTGCAGCCACGGGAAGATGTCATACGTGGCGGAGAGGTAGAAGGAGGCGCTCCGCTCCCGCCGGCCATAGGGATAATCCAGGCTCGTCGGGGAATCCGCGAGCCCCCCGCCCGGCGGGACAAAGAGCCCCAGCTGCGGGACTCCCTCCCTGCCCGAGAACGCGGCGAGGCCCCCTGTCCCGTCGGAGCCGGGCGCCACCGAGGTCACGGCCGAGGTTCCCGGCCCGAAGAGCGGCGATCCGTCGGCGCTGGCGACGTTCGGCGTCGCGCGGTAGAGGGCGTCCTGCGCCGAGGGCCGGCTCGCGAGGTACTCCCGTATGTAGCCAAGCTCGCCCTCCGTGGGCGGCGTCACCTGGGTGAACGTCGCGTTGAACCTCAGGTGAAGCGCGCCGCCGAGCAGCGTCTCCCCGTGGAGCAGCGAGGCCGTCGACTGCGGCGCGCTGAACCGGCCGAGGGCGTTCGTGTAGGTTGTCGTCAGCTCGGTCGTGTTCGTGGACGGCCGCAGGACGACGTTGATCACGCCGCCGACGGGGCTGCCGCTGTAGAGCGCGGAGGCCGACACGGGCAGGACCTCCACCCTCTCGATCAGGTTGAGGGGGATCACGTTCACGTCGGGCTGCGGCGGAGTCACCCCGTTCGGACTGCCGCCGGGCGGATACGCCGTCACGATCTCGGGCAGCCGCCTGCCGTCCACGAGGACGATCGTGGCGTCGGCCCCGAAGCCGCCGAAATTGAGGTTGCTGCTCCCCGACACGAAGCTGGCGACGCTCGCGTTCTGCTCGGGCGGCAGGGTCGTCGCGTCGCTGTCCAGGATCTGGCGCTGGAGGAACTCGTTCAGGTTGACGACGCCGCTGCGGGCTATCTGGTCGCGCGTGAACACGGTGTACTCCAGGGACCCGGTCTCCGTCCTGGGCTGGTCCAGGTCGCCGATCGCCGTCCTCGGCGCCGGGATGGGCTCGTTCTCCATCAGAGGTCCCGGGAGGGCAGACTTGGCCTCGACGACGAAGGGCTCGAGCGTGGCCGGGTTCGTCGCGATCCTGAGGGTCAGTGTCTCCAGCGTGACGAGGCGCCCCGCGACCACGTGGATGTCGGCGACGTCGAGCGGCCGGTAGCCGCGCACGGACGCGGCGAGCCTGTAGGTGCCGGCCCGCAGGGAGTTGAAGGCGAAGGCGCCCTGCGCGTCGGTCACCGTCGCGAGGCGGGTCGTCGGGATCATGATCCGGACGTCGCTGGCGGGGCTCCCGTCGGGGTTCACCAGGCGTCCCCGGATCGACCCGTCCACGATCCGCACGACGACGAACCTGCCCTTGCCGTTCTGCTTCGCCGTGAAGCCGGTGCCGCCGAGGAGCTGATCCAGCGCGTCCTCGGGCTCGAGGAGCCCCCTGACCTCCGAGGACGTCTGCCTGTGCAGCTCGTCATAGGAGAAGAGCAGCTGGACCTTGGACTGCCTGCAGAACGCCATCAAGGCGCTGTCCGCCGGCTGCGCCGGGAGGTTGAAATCAACCGGTTCGGCCAGAAGCGTCGCGGGAATCAGGCTGGCGATCCCCAGAAGCAGAGGTCGGAGGGGGACTGAAATTGCTCGGGGATTTGGGTTGGGAAGCGGGGCGCCGGGTTTCGCGTGGACTCACGGCTCCCCGGGAAGACTCACCCGGACGGAGCCGTCCGCGGATCGGGCGACGTTCAGGCTCATCGACTGGTGCAGGAAATCCAGGAACTCATCAAGGTTGCCGAGCGAATACTGCCCGCTGGCGCGCCTTGATCCCGCCTCCGGCGTCGCCGTCATCACGCGCCCGTAGTAGTGGGAGAAACGGGCGAGGGCCTCCGAGACCGGCATGGCCTTGCACACGATCTGGCCGCGCCTCCAGGCGAGCATGTCGTCGATGTCGGCCGGGGGCAGCGTCGTCACGGACAGGCTGCCGTCCTCCGCCTTCAGCACGCCGCCGGCCTCGAGGCTCGTGGGACCGGCCGCCTGGGCGGGGCCGGGGCCGCCCGGCCTCACCTGCACCGATCCCTCGACCACCGTCACGTCGAGCTGCGACGCGGCCTCCGTGAGGACGTTGAATATCGTGCCCGTCACGCGGACGGAGCCCGCGGGCGTGTCGACGACGAACGGCCGGGACTTGTCCTTGCTGACGACGAAGAAGGCCTCCCCGTTGGCGAGGTGCACGCGCCGCTCGGAGCGGCCGTCCTGCACGGTGATCGTCGTGTTCGCGTTCAGCTCCACGCGCGTCCCGTCGGAGAGCGTGAAGGAGCCGCGCTGGCCCGCCCGCGTCGACAGGTCCTCCGTGCGGCCGGCACCGTGCCCGTACCAGAAGGCGCCAACGGCGAGCGCCGCCGCGGCAAGGCCGGCCGCCGCCGCCTTCCACGGGCTCCACGAGCCCGCACCGGCGGCGGGGCGCGCCGGCGGAAGCTCCACGGACCCTGACGCCGCAAGGGCCGGAACCATCCGGTCGAGCCTCGCGGAGAGCCGGCAATAGCCGGACAAGAGCTGCCGGCGGGAGGGGTCGCCGGCGAGCCAGCCCTCGAGCTCGGAGCGGTCCGCGTCCGTCAGGGGGCCTCCCTCGAGGCGGGCGGCCCAGAGGGACGCCTGCTCATCGGATGCGGGATCGGGTGCTTGTGTGGGCCGGTTCATGACTCGAGTTTCCCCTCCAGCGCCGTTCGCAGCAGGCGAAGGGCCCGTGCATGCTGTTTTTCGACCGTGCTCACGGCTATGGCAAGCCGCTCCGCGATCTCGCGGTGGGACAGCTGCTCGATCTTGCACAGAAGAAGCACAACACGACACCCGTCAGGAAGTTGCGAAATGGCCTCCTCAAGTATCTCGAGCTCCTGGCGGGCCATGACCTGCTGCTCGACCCCGGGGTCGGCGGACGCCGACATCTCGGGTATGAACGCGTCCCTGGCCAAAGGGGAGATGCTGCGACGCTTGAGGCGGTTGATGGCCAGCCGCCTGGCGGCGGTGTAGAGGAGGGCCTCCGGGCGCCTCGCCGTGTGGTTCGCCAGGGAGGGGTAGACGCGCATGTAGGCGTCGTGGGCCACGTCCTGGGCCTCGCCGGGGTTGCCGAGCAGACGCGTGAGGTAGCGCCGCAGGGGCGCCAGCGTCGAGCGGTACAGCGCGGAAAAATCCCTCTGTCCTGGGGGTTGGTCAGGCACGTTGGCGGCGAGTCTTGACAATGGCAGCGATGAAATGGGTCTCACACCTGCGCCCCACGACAGCCGGCACCCCCAAAACCGCTATCCCCGCGCAGAAAATAAGGGGCTTGGGGGTTCATGGGGGGGCTACGGCGCCGTTCCGGGCGCGACAAAGCGCAACATTGTTGTTTGAAAGTGCCCCGGCGAACTTCAAATTGCCTCCAATGACTGAAAAAATAGGCTTTGTCGGGGTCGGGCGGATGGGGGCGAACATGGCCCGCCGCCTCAAGGACTGCGGCTACCGGGTGGCGGCGGTCTACGATGTCAACCCCAGGGCGGCCGCCGGGCTCGCCCGCGAGCTCGGGGCCCGCCCTGCGCGCACCCTCGCGGCCGTGACGGCCGCGTCCGACGTCGTGTTCACCGTCGTCACCGACGACGCCGCGCAATACTCGGCGTTCGCCGAGGAGGGCGACTCGCTCCTCGTGCGCGCCCGGGGAAAAATCTTCGTCAACTGCGCGACCCTCACCCCCGCCACCCATGTCGAGATCGGACGCCGGGCGAGGAGGGCCGGGGCGTCCTCCCTGGAGGGATGCATGGCCTCGTCGATACCGCAGGCCCGCCAGGGCACGCTCTACCTCATGTGCGGGGGCGACAGGAGGGCGTTCGACAGGGTGAAGCCCATTCTCGGGAAGCTGAGCACGGCCCTCCGCTACGTCGGGCGGGCGGGCCAGGCCGCGCAGGTGAAGGCGCTCGTCAACATGGTCATGAACGCCAACACGGCCGCCCTGGCCGAGGGGCTCGGCCTCGCCGCGGCGCTCGGCCTGGACCTAGGCATGGTGCGGGAGGTGTTCGCCCAGACGGGGGCCAGCTCCCAGGTGCTCAAGACCGACGGCGAGGACATGCAGAACAGGGCGCACGACTGCTACTTCTCCGCGGCGCACGCCGCGAAGGACAGCACGATCGCCTGGGTGCTCGGGTGCCAGGCCGGCTTGAGGATGCCGGTGGCGGCGGCGACGAAACTCCAGTTTGACGCCATGGTTGCCCTGGGCCTCGGTTCGCTCGACAAGAGCGGCGTCGCGGAGCTTACGTTCAAGGGCCGGCACGGCTGAGGCCACTGCGCAGGCGCCTCGGGCGATTATGCGCCCCGCCGTTCGGGCGATTCGGGTTGTCCCGCCGCGCGGTCAACCCAGTATTCCGAGAACTCATGACCCACAGAACCGGGCGCAGGGCGGCATTGCCGGGCATAGGATTCATGCTGGGGCTCCTGACGGCGGCGCCCGGGACGCCGGCCCACGCCACTCCCGGGCCCGCGGTCCAGCCGACGCCGCTCTCGCAGCGCCAGCCGCTCGTCGTCGGCGCCTACACGGACGCCTTCCCGTATTCCTACCTGGACGCCGACGGGCGCCTCGTGGGATTCACCGTCGACATCCTCGACGCCGTGTCTCGGGCCGTCAACCTGCGGATCTCCCGCGTGTCGGGGCCGGCCGTTCAGATCCGCGAGCGCTTCGCCGCCGGCGAGTTTGCGATGCTCCAGTACCAGGGGATCCCCTCGTCGAGCGCGTCGACGGAATTCAGCGTCCCCTTCCTCAGCCTCCAGGGCTGCATCTACGTCCGGGATGACGGCTCGGTCCGAAATCTGAAGGATCTCGACGGGAAGCCGTTCGGGATGATCGGCGCGAGCGGCCAGGGCGAACGGCTGCTGCGCGAGAACTTCGTCAAGGCCAGGGTCGTCGAGGCCTCGTCTCAGGAGGACCTGCTTGAGAAGGTCTCCTCGGGCGAACTCGCGGCCTGCTTCCTCACGCAGCTGAGCGAGCTCTCCGTCAGCCGGAAGCTCCACATCAATAACATCACGATGCTGGGGCGTCCCTACAACGGGTACGAAATCCGGCAGGCGTTCGCCGTGCACGCGGGCGACACGGAGCTCCTCGCCCGGCTGAACGAGGGCCTCGCGATCATCCACCACTCGGGCGAGTACGACCGGATTTACCGCAACAACTTCAGCGAGTACGGCTCGTATATCCTGAGCTCCGACGAGCTCGAGCTCTACGCCTCGATGGTGCTGGCGCTTGGATTCGTCGCAGCCCTGTGGGGCTACTTCCGCCAAAAGAAGCTCAGGGGCGAGCTCGTCGTGCAGGCGTCCAAGCTCGCCGAGCAGGGCGCCCTCCTCCAGGCGCTCTATGACAACATCCCCGTTGCGATGACGGTCATCGAGGCGGGCGCGCACGGGCCCCGCGTCCTTTCGATGAACCGCGAGGCGTGCAGCCTGTATTCCGTGGAATTTCCGGCGGAGGGCGTGGGCCTGGACGCCCTTGCGGTGCCCGAGGACATCCGCCTCCACCTCTCGGAGGCCGCCGGACGGGCAAGCGACACGGGCTCCGTGAACACCCGCGAGATGTCGATGAAGGGGGGGACACGGATCCTCGAGGTGACCGCGATACCGCTTGTCTCGCCCGACGGCCAGCGGACGGCGCGCATCTGCGTCCTTGTCGACGACATCACCGAGCGCAGGCAGCAGGAGTCCGAGGTGGCGAGGTCGCGCAAGCTTCGCGCGGTCGGCGAGCTGGTCGGGGGCATCGCGCACGAGTTCAACAACCTCCTCACGCCCGTGATGCTCAAGGCGGGCGAGATCCAGATGTCCCGCCCGGACGACGCGGAGCTGCAGCAGGACGTGGGGGTCATCCTGCAGGCGGTCGAGCGCACGGCCGAATTGACCCGCCGGCTCCTCACCTTCGGCCGCAAGGCCGACCACCGCGCCGAGTCCGTGCGCTGGTCCGCGATCGCCGCCGGGTGCTTCGACCTCCTCAGGCACACGGTCGACCGACGGATCTCCTGGGAGTACCTGATTCCCGAGGACCTTCCCCCGCTCTATTTCAACGCGACGGACCTGAACCAGATCCTCCTCAACCTGCTGCTCAACGCCCGGGACGCCCTGATGGAGCGGCTCGCCGGCCGCAATCCGCCCAACTGGGCGCCGAGGATCACCGTCGAGGCCGCCCATTTCCCGCCCGGGGCGTTTCCGGTCCCCGCGGCCTCGGCGGGGCGCACCCTCCTCGGCTGGCAGCGGCTCACCGTGAGGGACAACGGGCTCGGCATGCCGCCCGACGTCGTCGAGCGGATCTTCGAGCCCTTCTTCACGACCAAGGACGTGGGCAAGGGAACGGGGCTGGGCCTGGCGACCGTCTGGCACCTCACGAACGACGCGGGGGGGCACGTGGATGTCGACTCGGTCCTCGGCGCGGGGAGCGTGTTCCACATCTTCCTGCCGGTCTGGCCCTCCGTTGCGGCCCCCAAGCCCGCCGCCGCCGTGAGGGCCGCCGGCAAGGCCGTCCGCCTCCTCCTTGTCGAGGACGAGGCCCTCGTGGCGAGGCCCATCATCCAGATCCTCGAGAGGCAGGGCCACAAGGTCCGCCACTTCGACAACGGGCTCGACGCATGGAGGCACCTCGAGGGCAACCTGGACGCCTACGACCTCCTCATCATCGACGTCAACCTGCCCGGCATGAACGGTGTCGACATCGTCGCGCGGGCGAGGGAGCGCGACTTCCAGGGCAGGATCTTCATGGTCAGCGGTCGCTTCACCTCGTCCGACATGAGCGCCCTGACGCGGCTCAGGATAGACCATTCGCTGACGAAGCCCTTCAACGTCCAGCAGTTCCTCCAGGCGGTCGACGAGAGCCTCGAGGTCAGCGGGGTCTAGGCGGCCGGCCGGCCAACCTTGACGCGGTCTCGGGGGTGGATACCTGTATCCTTCCACCATGTCGGCCGACCTTTCCGATCTCTACCAGAACGTCATCCTGGACCACAACCGCAGGCCCCGAAACCGCGGGAGGATCCCGACGGCCAACCGCTCGGCCCACGGCGACAACCCCTCCTGCGGAGACCAGTGCGACGTCTTCCTGCGCCTCGACGGCGACAGGATCGCCGAGATATCGTTCGAGGGCAGCGGGTGCGCGATCTCCCAGGCGAGCGCCTCGCTCATGACGACGCAGCTCAAGGGCAAGACATCGGCGGAGGCGCAGAAGCTCTACGGCGAGTTCCACGAGATCGTGACCACCGGGAAGGAGCCCGAGGACATGAGCGACCTCGGGGCGTTCGCCGGGGTCCACGCCTTTCCGGCCCGGATCAAGTGCGCCACCCTGTCCTGGCACGCCGCGCTGAACGCGCTGCGCGGGGACGCGGCGCCCGCCACGACGGAAAGCCACACGGATTGAGCGCGATGCCCTCCTCCTGGGACCGCATCCGCGACGAGTTCCCGATCCTGGACCAGCAGGTGAATGGGCGCCCCCTTGTCTACCTCGACAATGCCGCGACCACGCAGAAGCCGCGGGCGGTGATGAGGGCGCTCGACCGGTTCTACGACCGCGACAACTCGAACGTGCACCG
>Ga0181537_10002083_pt1 | contig 17884 bp, 13 predicted proteins | sample PEATcosm2014_Bin_39_FD_119765 | JGI IMG/M metagenome (GOLD analysis project Ga0181537, IMG submission 119765) | Peatland microbial communities from MTU Mesocosm Facility, Houghton, MI, USA - PEATcosm2014_Bin23_10_metaG | ecosystem: Environmental > Terrestrial > Soil > Wetlands > Peat | place... | reverse complement strand
ATCGCCGCCTGCACCTCCCGTCCGGCACCGTCCACGTTGCGATCAAGGTCAAACTGCATAGTGACATTGGTGCTTCCGAGCTGGCTCACAGAGGTCATCTGCGTGATTCCGGCGATGCGTCCGAACATGCGCTCAAGCGGAGTGGCGACGGCGGAGGCCATGATCTCCGGACTTGCGCCGGGCAGGGACGCAGACACCGAGACGGTGGGAAAGTCAACCTGGGGCAGCGGCGACACCGGCAGCAACTTGAATGAAGCCACCCCGACCAGGGCCACCGCCGCAGTCAACAGTGTGGTGCCGATGGGACGTTTGATGAAGGGGGCCGAGAGATTCATGTCTCGCCGTGCACCGCGCCGCCGGTTGATCCGTGGGTTCGTGTCCCACGCCAGCGAGCGAATCGCTCAGCCAGCCCGTCGAAGAAGAGGTAGATGACCGGGGTCGTATAAAGAGTCAGCATTTGGCTGAAGATCAAGCCGCCAATGATCGTGATTCCCAAGGGTCTGCGGAGCTCGGATCCCACGCCATGGCCGAAGGCAAGCGGCATGGCGCCGAGCATGGCCGCCAGGGTGGTCATCAGAATCGGCCTGAAGCGCAGCAGGCAGGCCTCGCGAATGGCATCGAACGCGCTCTTATGCTCTTTGCGCTGCGCATCGAGCGCGAAATCGATCATCATGATGGCGTTTTTTTGCACGATGCCGATCAACAACACGATGCCGATGATGGCCACCACGGTCAGTTCATTGTGAAACAGCAGCAACGCCAGCAGCGCTCCCACGCCTGCGGAGGGCAGCGTCGACAATATCGTGATCGGGTGGATGTAACTCTCATACAGCACGCCGAGCACGATGTATACGGTGAGCAATGCGCTCAGCACCAGGGTCGATTCATTGGCGAGCGAATTCATGAACGCCTGTGCGGTGCCTTGAAAAGTGCGCTCCATGGCGGGCGGCGCCGGCAGCGCCTTCTCCACCGCTTGAATGGCGCTCACGGCGGATCCTAGTGAGGCGCCGGCCGCCAGATTGAACGAGATGGTGGTGGCCGGGAACTGGCCCATGTGGCTGATCAAGGTCGGTGCGCTGGTTTGCGTGACCTGCGCAATGGTGCTCAACGGAATCGCCGGTCCGCCGGCCGCGTGCAGATATAAATCCCCCAGGTTCGACGGACTCGCGCGAAACTTCGGATCGACCTCCAAGATCACATGATATTGGTTCAACTGCGTAAATAATGTCGAGACCTGGCGCTGGCCGTAACCGTCGTACAGCGCATCGTCGATGTTCTGTGCGGTGAGGCCGAGGCGCGAGGCGGTGGCGCGATCGATTGCCAGGGAGGCCTGCCGTCCGTCGTCTTGAAGATCGCTCGCCACATCTTCCAGTTGCGGCAACTCTTTGAGACGCGCAACGAAGCGTGCCGCGTAGCTCGAAAGTTCCGCGGCACTCGGATCCTGCATGCTGTATTGAAATTCCGTGCGGCTGACGATGTCCTCGACCGAGATGTCCTGCACCGGCTGCAGGTAAAGGCTGATTCCGTCGACCTGGGCGAGCGCGTCGCGTAGTTGCTGGATGACCTTGGTGGCGGAGGCGCGCTGCTCGAGCGGTTTCAGGTTGATCTGCACGCGGCCGCTGTTCAGCGTCGTATTGGTGCCGTCCACCCCGATGAACGAGGAGAGGCTCGCGACAGCCGGATTGCTCAAGATGGTCGCCGCCACTTGCTGTTGCAGCTGCACCATCCTTGCGAAGGACACGCTCTGCGCCGCCTCGGTCACGCCTTGAATCTCGCCGGTGTCCTGAACCGGGAAGAATCCCTTGGGAATGACCAGGAACAACACCAGCGTGACGGCCAGTGTGGCGACCGCCGCCAACAGTGTCATGCGGCGCCGTTCGAGCACCCAGTCGAGAGTGCGCTCGTAGAAGCCGAGGATGCGCTTGAAGATGTTCTCCGACCAGCCATAAAACCGGCCGTGCTTCGCCGCGTCCGCGCTCTTGAGAAGCCGGGCACAGAGCATCGGAGTCAGCGTCAAGGACACCGCGGCCGAGATCAGGATGGTCGCGCTCAACGTGATTGCGAACTCGCGAAACAGCCGGCCGGTGATGTCTCCCATGAAGAGCAGTGGAATCAACACGGCAATCAGCGAAATGGTCAGGGACATGATGGTGAAGCCGATCTGTTCGGCACCCTTGAGTGCCGCGTCCATCGGCTTCTCACCCTGCTCGACGTAGCGCGTGATGTTTTCGATCATGACGATGGCATCGTCGACCACAAAGCCGGTTGAAATGGTCAGTGCCATGAGGGTGAGGTTATTGAGGCTGAAGCCGAGTGCGTACATGGCGGCGAAGGTGCCCACCAAGGACAGCGGTACGGCAATTCCGGGAATGATGGTCGCCGCGACGGTGCGCAAGAAAACGAATATGACCGCGACCACCAGCGCAATGCAAAGCAACAGTTCGAACTCCACGTCCGAGACCGAGGCTCGCACGGTGACGGTGCGGTCGGTGAGCACCGCGATATCGATCACCGGTGGAATGGTGGCGCGCAGTTTCGGCAGCAGCGCTTTGATTTTGTCGACGACGTCGATGATGTTGGCACCCGGCTGGCGCTGAATGTTGACGATCACGGCGGGAGTTTTGTTCATCCAGGCGGACAATTCGCCGTTCTCGGTGCCATCGACGACGCGCGCGACATCCGTGAGCATGATCGGCGCACCATTGCGGTAGGCAAGAATCAACTGCTTGTAATCACCGCTGGTGCTGATCTGATCGTTCGCGCCTATCTGATAGCTCTGGGCGGGGCCATCGAAGCTGCCTTTCGCCGTATCGAGACTCGCGGTCGTCAGGACCGTGCGCACATCCTCGAGGTTCAGGCCGTAGGCGGCGAGCTGAGTCGGATTCACCTGCACGCGGACCGCCGGTTTTTGGCCGCCGCTGATGGTGACGGCGCCGACGCCCGAAAGCTGGGAGATTTTCTCCGCAAGGCGCGTATCGGTGTAATCCTCGACCTGCGACAAGGGCATGGTCTTTGAGGTCAAGGCGAGAGTCAGGATGGGTGCATCGGCCGGATTGACCTTCGTATATACCGGCGGCTGAGGCAGTCCTGGCGGCAGGTAGTTTTGAGCGGCGTTGATGGCCTCCTGCACGTCCTGCTCCGCAACGTCGATGTTCAAGCTCAGATTGAACTGCAAGGTGATGACCGAGGCGCCGTTCGCGCTGGTCGAGAGCATCTGGTTCAGACCCGGAACTTCGCCGAGTTGCCGTTCGAGCGGCGCGGTGATCGCCGAGGCGACGACCTCGGGGCTCGCGCCGGGGTAGAACGTGGTGACTTGCATGGTCGGGTAGTCGACTTCGGGTAGGGCGGCGATCGGCAGCTGCCGAAAGCCGATGGCGCCGATCAGGAGGAGGGCCGCCATCAACAGCGTGGTTGCGATCGGCCGGACAATGAACGGCCGCGAGGGATTCATGACTTGGAGCCGGGCTTGCGCACGACCACATGGGATCCGTCCTGTAGCTTGTCGAATCCATCGGTCACCAGTTGCTGACCGGCATTGACGCCGGTGGCGGCCGATACCTCACCCTCGGAGGCCAGAATCTTGATGGTCTGGGTCTTTACGGTGCCATCGGCCTGAATGACATACACAAACGCGGCGTCGTTGTTGCGCTGGATTGCGGCTTGCGGCACGAGATTTACGTTGGTCAGGGTTTTCACCAACAAGCGCGCGTTGACGAATTGGTTTGGGAAGAGTTCGTTCTTCGTGTTGGGAAAGCTGGCACGCGCGCGTACGGTGCCGGTGGTGGTGTTGATTTGGTTGTCGATGGTGAGCAGCGTACCGTCCGCGAGCTGCTTCTGTTTTGACCGGTCAAGCGCCTTGACGATGAGCGGGCGGGCGCCATTCATCTGCTCGACGACGTCCGATAGGCTGTCCTCGGCGATCGTGAATATGACCGTGATCGGCTGCAGCTGCGTAATCACGGCAATGCCGGTGGTGCCGTTGGCGGGCACGATATTGCCCGGATCGACGTTGCGCAAACCGACGCGCCCATCGATCGGCGAGACGATACGAGTGTAGTCGACATTGACCTGTGCCGCGGCCAGATTGCCTTGGTCGAGCCGCACGGTGCCCTCGTCCTGATCAACGGCCGCTTGCTGCGTCGCCAGTTGCTGCTGAGGAATGGCGTGTTCTTTGAAGGAGTTGGTGTAGCGTACCAGGTCGATGCGTGCATTCTTGAGGGCGGCCTCATCGCGCGCCAGCTGGCCCTGGCTCTGTAGCAACGCCGCTTGGTAGGGGCGTGGATCGATGACCGCCAGCAAATCATTCTTCTTGACGATCTGCCCCTCTTGGTAGCGCACCTGCGTCAATTCGCCCGCCACACGGCTGGCAACGGTCACCGTGTACACGGGCGTCACCGTGCCGAGAGCGTCGTAATAGACATCGATGCTGCCAAGGGCGACGGCGGCGCTCGCGACCGGAACCGGGGGCGGGGGTCCGGCCCTCTTCGGTTTCGATGCCAGATGGACGATGAGCCAAATGCCGAAGAGCGCGACGATCAGCGCGATGATGGCGAGGATTCGGTGGTATCGGATCCAAGCTCTGAGGCGCGCGCCGTGCGTCGAGGAGTCGCTAGTCGGTAGAACGCGCTGCAACGACATGACTTGTTCCTTAGGGACCTTGCGGATCCTGCGCGCGGCGTTGGGCTGGCGCTGTACGCCCAGTCATTCAAGTCGTGTCGGATAAGACCTACTGCCTGACCCTCCGCGCTGCCTATGGAATACGCGAAACTCTGAAACTAAAGGGGTTAGCAGTCAAATTGGCGCTCGAGGCGAGGATCGCTCGAGGTGCCGAAAGAATGATCAAGAAACGTCAATGGGGCTTGACGCGGCCGCCATCGTGCCGCGGAGGGTGACGGTCATGCCGCGGCCGGTCGTAAAATGCATTGCGGCCGAGCGCGATGAAGGTCCTATTGTCGGAGCTCGGCGGACTGTCCTCGTAAGCAGGACCATAGAGCGGACCCGGTTCGTACGTGGGCATCGGGGCCAGAAGGGGCGACGCTTGCATCGTGTTGAGCGTATTGAGTTGACGGATCGAGGCGTTCGCACCGCAGGGACTGTTGGAAAAAGTACGTTGGCCGTTGATCCTACATTCCCATACCTGGCCGGGCGGCAGCGCTGACGTCGGCGCTTCGATCGGTGCGGCGGCCGCTGCCGGCGCAGGTTGCGCCACCGGCGCCGGGACCGTCGGGGGCAGCGTCGTCGTCGGCGCGGCCGTCACCGTCACGGCCTGGCTCGCCATGGGCAATTCCGGCGACGCGATCCGATGGTTCGTTCCGACCGCAATGGCGAAGGCAGCGCAGGCCGCCAAGACCGCGCCGAAGATCCACGGCAGAAGATCTCGCTCTTCGACTGTCAGCGCGTTCATGGGCCGGCTCATTCGCAATGTCCTTTGACGAATCCTACTACCGGCCGCCACGACGGTGTCAATTCCGGTGCGGTGTAAAATCTTATGTTAAATCGGATACCACCGCCCCTATTTCTGCTTCATCGTCGTCATCATTTTTGTCCACTCTTTGCCGACGGCGGTGCACTTTTCCTGCGTGAAGAACGACTCGTTTTCCTGAATCTCCTTTTTTATCGCATCCCAACCGGCCTGCACATAGATCATCTCGTCGGCCCCTTTGCTCGACAGCGGCATTTTCTCGAGTATCGATTTGGCCGTTTCCTCCGCGCTTTGATTGCCTTTGAGCAGAAAGCCCTTCTTGACGCATAGATCGTATTGAGAGGCGGTTCCTCCGAAAAACATCCCGAACTGCCGGGCTTGAGCCTGTTCAGGGGTTGCGGTAACCGCCGGCGGCGGATCCTCGGCGAGAACCACGTCGGCGCACGTCCCGGTCAAGGCAAGTACGAGCAAAAGGGTCTTCATGGCTTCTCCGGGACATGCGCTAGGGAGGTTTTGCGCCTTATAGCATGACGTGCCCCGGCCGGGGTCGATGCCTGTCACGCCCGCAGCCACTTATGCGGAAAAGTCATGTGCAAATGACGACATGGCAGTTTCGATGCGCCAGGTGCCGCGCTAGGCTGAATGTATGGATGACAGCGAAACGGTGGACCGACGTGCCGCCTTGCGGCGTGGACTGCGGGAATACGTATGGTTTGCGGTCCTGTTGCTCTGCTTCGCTGCGCTTGTGGCCGTGCAGTCACATCGCTAAGAAAATAACCAGATATCACGGCCGGTTCGAGTCAGATCGCGGCGCCGAGCGCATTGATGGCAAACTGGTATCCGCACGAGATCATTCCGCAGCTCCCCCAATTCAATTTTCACGGAATCTTCAGGGCCGGGGCGCCGTCTTGTTGTCTTCGGGCCACCGTCCCCGGGTGAACCGCCGAACACGCTTCGTCCGTCGGGCAACGCCACGCGTCGCGCGTCGATCAGATGCGATCCGTCCTTGGCAATTCATGGCAATTGAGGCCGGAGCTGGCTCTCGGCTCTATGTGCGCCAACACACAGACGCTTGCTCCGCCGCTCTGTAAAAGGGTCTGGCTTCACATCCGTATTTCACGCGAACGGAGTGAATCGCCGGTGATCAACGTTCTTGTACCGTCCCCCGGAGCCGCATCACCGGCGCTCGACTTGTCGCACTGCGGCAGCGAACCGATCCACATTCCAGGCGCGATCCAGCCGCACGGCGCGGTGCTCGCTGCGCTGGCGGACGGACTCCTCGTGACTCATGCCAGCGCCAACCTTGCGGCCATTCTGGGGCGTCCTGTCGAAGCGGTGCTGGGGCGATCGCTCGAAAATGCGATTGGGGAAGCGGCATGCCGGGAATTGCTGGGTGCGGGGACGATCGGCGCGATAAAGCCAGATCGCGTGCATTCCCTGTCCCTCCCGGACGGCCGGATGCTGCACCTGGGGGCTCACCGAACGGGTCGACACATCTGTGTGGACATTGAGCCGCACCACTTTGAGCCTGGTCGGCCGCTCTTCATGGCGCGCCAGGTGTTGGTGGCGTTCAAGCACGCAGCCAGCGCGGTCGAGCTCTGTGAACTCGCGGTTGAAGGGTTGAAGGCGCTCAGCGGCTACGACCGCGTCATGGCCTACCGCTTTCTCGAGGACGGTCACGGTGAAGTGATCGCCGAAGCGCGCGAAGCCTCGCTCACCGCATATCTGGGACAGCACTATCCGGCGTCCGATATCCCGCCCCAGGCACGGCGTCTCTACCTGCGCCAGCGCGTTGGCACGATCGCAAACTCCAGCTACACCCCGGTGCCGCTGTGCACAGATCCAACCCTGGATGACGGCTTGCCGCTCGACCTCACACACAGCGCTCTGCGCAGCGCCTCTCCCGTGCACTGCGAATACATGCGCAACATGAATACCGGCGCGAGTCTGACGATCGGACTTGCCAGCGGGTCGGAGCTTTGGGGCATGCTGGTGTGCCATGACATGAAGCCGCGCGGTGCGGGGTTCGAACTGCGGGCGGCTGCCGACCTGATCGGCCTGGTCGTATCGCTATTGCTCGTCAGCACAGGCGAAGCGGAAGTTCTCGCTCAACGTCTGCAACGCAGTGCCAGCCTGCGCGCGCTGGCCGATCGCCTCTCCGCCCCGGTGCCGCTAGCGGATGCCTTCGCCTCTGCCGAGGCAGAATTGCTCCATGTCGTGGGCGCGACCGGCGCTGTGGTGCGCCTGTCCGGCACTCTTGTCGTCCTCGGCCGTACACCGTCGCTGCCCGCCACCCAATCTGTCCTCGAGATGCTGCACTCCTTGGCGTGCGGTGAAATACTGGCAGTTGACGACCTGGGTCTGCGTTATCCAGAACTCGCTGATCGCATCGGAGATGCAACTGGCGCGTTGCTCCAACCGCTCCCTTCCAATTATGACGATGCGATCCTCTGGTTTCGGCCGGAGCTGAAGCGAACCATCGTTTGGGGCGGCAATCCGGCCGAACACGCGACCCCGAATCCGGCGACCGCGCAGATCTCGCCGCGCACCTCTTTTGCCGCATGGAAGGAAACGGTGCGGGGCCGTTCCGCGCCCTGGACCTCGGTCGATGTCGCCCAGGCTCGCGAAGTGCGCAGCGTGGTCGAGGCCGAGGTGGCGAAGCGCACCCAGTCGGCTCTGCGGGAGAGCCAGGCGCAGCTCGGACTGATCGTCGAACATTCCAGCGATGTCATCATTCTCATCGGTCCGGAGGGCGTCCGGCGATACGTTTCACCCGCAGTCGAACGCATGCTCGGCTGGCGCCCGGAGGAGATGGTTGGGAGTAATGCTCTGCTTGGCAACGCACCCCGCGCGTTCGTCCATCCCGAGGATCAACAGGTCTTCGTCGATGCTCTCACAGCCCTGAAGATCCACAGTGACGGTGAGAATTCCGTGTCTTTTCGTCATTTGCGCCGCGACGGCTCGTGGCTTTGGGTCGACGGCCGCGCGCGTCTGAGCATGAGCGCCGAGGGCGCAGGACCGGCAGGGATTGTTTTCGCGCTGCGCGACGCCACGGAACGCAAGGCGGTGGAGATCAAGCTCAACGATGCGCTCGAACAAATGGAGCGGATGGCGGCCACGGATGGCCTGACGGGTCTTTCCAACCGCCGGCATTTCGACGAGGTGGCCGACAAGGAATGGCGCCGGTGCGCGCGGGAGAATCAGCCGCTGTCTGTGGTGCTGCTCGACGCCGATCACTTCAAGCTCTTCAACGATCGCTATGGGCACCTCGCCGGCGATGCTTGTCTCAAGGCCATCGCCGCGCAACTTGCGGCCGCCACCCGGCGGCCCGGAGACCTTGCGGCACGCTACGGCGGGGAGGAGTTTTTGCTCTTGATGCCATACACGGATCGGGATGGCGCAGTGAGCGTCGCCGAACGTATCCGCGCGCTCGTCCTGGATCTTGCAATCGCGCATGAAGGGGGTCCTGCCCCCGGTGTCGTCACCGTCAGCATCGGCGCCGCCACTGCTTGGCCTCGAGACCCCGAGAGCAGCCTGAGCACCGTCAGCGCGTTGCTGGCGGCAGCGGATGCCGCGCTGTACAAAGCCAAAAGGGGTGGACGAAATCGAGTGGTGACGGCCGGAGACTAGGAATCCCCGGATTGGACCACTCGCACGCGGACTGACCCCGGCTTACGATGCGGCTTGTGAAACTGCCTCCCATCCGTAACTGCGACCGCATCGAATACATCCTCGCCGCCTGCGAAGGCAACACGGTGCTGCACGTCGGTTGCGCCGACTGGCCCTTCACGCAAGCCAAGCTCGACGCGGACCGCTTGCTGCATCCAAAAATACACGAGGTCGCGCAGCGGCTCTCCGGCATCGATCTGTCGACGGAGGGGGTCGCAGTCTTGAAGCAACGCGGCTTCGGCGCAATCGTCGTGCACGACGCCACAAAGTCGTTGTGGCAGCAATTCGGCAGGTCATTCGACGTGGTGATCGCGGGCGAGACCATCGAGCACGTGCCGAATGCCGGTGATTTTCTCGAGTCCATCAAAACCGTGTTACGACCGGATTCGGTGCTGGTCCTGACCACGCCGAATTTCTGCCCGATCAAGCGAATCTCTCGATTGGCGTACCGCAACGAGGTTGTCAATGACGATCACCTTTGCTACTACTCGCGCGCCACTCTGGGAATGCTCATGGAAAGATGCGGCTATGAGGTGATCGATTGGAAGAGTCACTGGTGGGATTCGGGCGCTCTATCCAAGCTTGTGAACCCGATCCTTCGCCGGATACCGTTCCTGCAATATTATGCCGACACTTTGTGTATCACGGCAAAACTCCGGCCGTAATGCACGACCGCCCGGCACTCGAAGTCGCGCTCGCCACCCACAATGGCGCCGTGTTTCTGCCGGAACTGCTCGAGTCCTTGTTCAGTCAATCCTGTCAGGATTTCAATATCGTCGTCGCAGACGACAATTCCGCCGACGCGACGCCGGCGATCATCACACGTTTCCAGGCCGCGCACCCGGGGCGGATCCGTGTCGCCGGTTTCATCGACCACTCCGGAGGTGCTGCGGCGAATTTTGCACGATTGACCGACCATTTGAGCGCCGCCTACTGCTGCTTCGCGGACCAGGACGACGTCTGGCTTCCCGACAAGGTGACGACCAGCCTGCGGCGACTGCGTTGCGCCGAACAACAATGGGGTTCCGATTGTCCGATTTTGGTCCACACTGACCTTAACCTCGTCGATGCCGAACTTCAACTTCGTCACCGTTCCTTTTGGAGGCACGTTGCGATCAATCCGAAACGGCACGCCCTGCGGCAAATGCTGATCGAGACCAGCGTTGCCGGCTGCACGCTGATGGCCAACCGCGCGCTATATGAGTTGGCGCGGCCGATTCCGGCACAAGCGGTGATGCACGATCAGTGGTTCGCTCTCGTCGCCTCGGCATTCGGCCGGATGGAGTACATTCCGGAGCCTTCGGTGCTCTATCGGCGCCACGCCGGGAACGTGAGCCGGCGCCGGGACGCTGGTTTGGTGTCGCTCCTGACGCGCGTATCCGAAATCGCGGGCGGCACGACTGTACGGCAGGACCGCGAGAATTTCGATCGCCTGGTTCGGCAAGCGGCTGCTTTCGTGGAGCGCTACCGCTTCAGGCTCAGCATCCAGCAGCTCGGGTTGGTGCAGATGTTCGCGGGTTTGCCGGCGGCAAATCCGTCGGACCGTTGCGCCGGGCTCTTGCGCCACCGTGTGCTGCGGACGGGGATATTGCGCAATCTTGCGTTGTTCCATCTTCTGTGCCGTACCTGAGCCCGGTCCGACAGCCCGGATCCGAGTGATGCGCTGTAGTGATGCTTGACGCGGCGCGCCATGACGGCGGCGCACGATTGCGCCGGCCGGCAGGCGTGCGTATTCTGAATCGTGATGACTCTCGGCACGGCAGGCATTCCCGCAATCCCGTCGGATGGACGGCGTCTCGTCAGTATCATCATCCGCAATCACAACTACGCGCGCTATTTGTGCGACGCGATCGACAGCGCGATTGCACAAGACTATCCCGCCGTTCAGATCATCATCGTCGATGACGGTTCGACGGACAGGTCGCGGGACATCATCCGCAACTATGCGCCGCGTTGCGATGTCGTGCTGCGCGAACATGGCGGCGAAGGCGCCGGCGTGAATGATGGATTCGCCGCCTCCCATGGGCAGATTGTCATCTTCCTCGATGCGGATGACGTGCTCGCGCCGGACGCGGTCGCTGAAATCGCGAAGTTCTGGCTGCCAGGCGTGTCGCGAATTCATTTCCCTTTGCGCATCATGAATGAGCAAGGACTGTTGTCCTCGGCAGTGACGCCGAGGTTTCGCGTCCCTGCCATGGACCTCGCGGCCTATCTGGAATTGTACGGCTACATTCCCAGCGGCGCGCAGAGCTGCAACGCCTACGCGGACTGGGCGCTGCGCAAAGTGCTGCCCCTCGACGCAGAGTGCTGGTGGCGGGCACCCGACGCCTATCTGAATGCTCTGACCACGGCGCAGGGCAGGGTGGGCGTGATCGAGCGGCCGCTCGGCGGTTATCGTATCCATCCCTCGAACCTGTCCCTGCAGAACTCCGCACTGGTCGGCACCGAGACGGCCGCAACGCTGGTCCACACCAAGATGCATGCTGCGATACTTGGCTTTGTGGGCAGCGAACGATGGGCATCGATGCGACCGCGCCTGCCCACCTATCACTGGATGCATCGGCTGCTGTCGCTGCGCTTGAATCCCAACCACCCTTTCACGGGTGACCGCCTGATGTCGATTGCAGCGCGATGCCTGGTATCGATCGCAGAGCGGCCGCACACGTCGTTGCGGCGGCGGTTGCTGCTGGTTACGGCGCTTTTCGGCTCCGTGCTCCTGCCACACGCCGTGCTCGATCGGCTGCTGGAACCGGCGATGCGGTTTGTCAGGCGCTGCCAGTATCCATCGAGTTTTCGACCCGACCAGCATTGGCGCAGAGCCGTCGTGGGTTCAACCGCGGCGCCCGCAGAGCCGTCGTCTTCCGTCGGCTCTGCCTACGGACCCGACGGACGGTAGCCCTCGAAGGAGGGCTTTACGTAGTTCTTGGCGCGGAATGCATTGCGGAACCTGCGCACAAATATCTTGAACGTCAATTGCGCAACCAACCAGGCGTAGCGCGGCGATTTGAGGTGCCTGGCTTCGATCTCACGCGTTGGAATCCCCGCGAGGATGTTGTAAAGCCGGTGATCACTGAGGTCCCGTTCAGTGAAATTCGCGGGTTTTCGTGCTCGCAGGAACACGCCGGGCTCTTGTGGGTCCGAGAGCAGGTTCTCGATCGACAGGTCGGCGAACATCTGGCGAAAGTCGCTGATTTCGTAGCGCCAGTAGTCGCCGGGGAAGTAGTGAAACGGGAACCCGCGCGACCGGGTGGTGACAATCAAGATCCCGCCAGGCCGCAAAATGCCTTTGATGTTGTGCACCGCGGTGCGCCAATGGCGGATGTGTTCAAAAGTCTCGGTGGTCACCACGACGTCGAAGGATTCAGGGCCGAATCTCTCGAGCAGCGCCGAGACATCAACGACTTCGTCCACCCCGGGACCCGGCGCCAAGTCGGTGCCGACGTACTCGCGCGGACTCCAGGTTTCATAGACGGCACGTACGGTACCCGTCAGATGATCGCAAGCGCCGATCTCGATAATCCGCTTTTCGGCGACATCGGCCGGTGTAAGATTACTGAAGCAGAAAAGGAGACACGTTGTGCTGCACATGATTGGAATCGCACGCTCGTGCACACGTCGAAAGGACGCTACGCAACAATACCTTGGAATTTGAAGGATCGTAGCGGTCGCATTGGGCGGCGTCAAACTCCGACACGGAGCCGCGACTCTCGATCAACAGACCAGGGATAGTTCGCGCGGCACTTTCGGATCGGCCTGTCACTCATGCGCTCTCCGGGCTCGTTTCGTGTGTCCCTCGTCCAAATGGGCGCTTGGGATACGCCGAAGCAATCCATGCCGCTCGCGGCGGGTTATCTCAAGGCCGCCATACTCTCAGATCCCGAATTGTCGCAGGCGTTTGAGGTCACCATTTGCAATTTCGGCGCCGGCACCTCGGTTGCCGACATGGCGCACAGTCTGTTCCAGTCCGCGTGTCCCGATATCCTTGGCTTCTCCGTTCTCGGTTGGAATTTCCGCGCGTTCTGCGCGATCGCCGAGACGTACAAGCAGCTCAGGCCGGACGGCTGGGTTGTGTTCGGCGGCAATCATGTCGCGAACCAGGGGGCGCGGGTTTTCCACCAGGCGGCGGAAGTCGACATCGTCGTCAATGGCGAAGGGGAAATCGTCTTCTCGAACCTGCTGCGTCACTACGTGAACTCCCGTCATTCCGGGTTGGCGAAGGTTTCCGGCATCTCCTACCGCACCGATCAGGTGCACATTGCCGCCACCCAGCCTCAGCCCCGAATCACCGATCTTAACTCCATACCGTCACCCTTCCTGTCGGGTGCGATCGCCATGCGCGACGCCCAAGGCGCATTCCCATACGATGTCGCGCTCATGGAAACGAACCGCGGCTGTCCGTACGGCTGTGCGTTTTGCTATTGGGGCGGTGCCATCAATCAGAAGGTCCGCTCCTTCGATCGGGATCGGCTCAACGAGGAACTTTCGCTCATCGCCTACCACCAGGTGCCGCATGTGGTCCTGTGCGACGCGAATTTCGGAATGCTCGACAGCGATCTGCATTTCGTCGAGGACGCAATCCGATTGAGGGAGAAGTGCGGGTTTCCCAAGACAATCGATGCTTCGTGGGCCAAGAACAAATCGCGTCGATTCTACGAGATCGTGCGCATGATGAAGGCTTCCGGCCTGCGCAGTTCGTTCACGCTCGCGCTGCAGACCCTCAATCAATCCGCGCTGGCGCACATGAACAGAACGAATATGAAGATCAACGAGTGGGAGGACCTCGCACGTTGGCTCGGCGAGAACGGCTTCGATTGCTACGCGGAGCTCATCTGGGGATCGCCGGGCGAGACATATGAATCATTCCTCCAAGGATACGACCGCCTGGCGCGTTACACCTCGAGGATCGCGGTTTATCCGCTGCAGCTCCTCCCCAACACAGCCTTCGCGGTTGACCGGGAACGGCACGGTTTCGTCACGGTGCGAGGCGACAACGACGATTTCGAATACGTCATTGCCCACCGTACCGCCTCGATCGATGACAATGCACGGATGCAGCGAATCCTGTTCTGGGCCCGCGTCATCGCAGAGCACATGTTTTTCCGCCACATCTGGATTCCTCTGCGGGTGCTGGCCGGCATCGAACAGTCAAAGGTGCTGTGCAGGATGGCCGATTGGTTTGACCTGCAGAATGATCCAGCCGCGGCTCCGCTCAAGAGCATCCGCTCCGGCGTGACCAGCGCCAATGTCGTATCGCGCGCGGTGCGGTTCCTGCATTGCGAGCCCCGCGCTCAAGCGCTCATCGATCGCTGGTGGCGGGAAGATATGACCCCGCTCCTGCCGCGCGACTCTTGTGAATTGCTGAGCGAGGTTTATGGCTACGACAGGGCGACGCGGCCCATTTTCGATGCCCCGTCCGGTCGTTCGCCGAATGACGCCGTTGACGCCGTTGACGTCGATGGCGTCAGGTACTACCGTCGCGGCATCCACGCTTCCTTCGACGTTGTCGATTATGTGCGCGGGCTCGCCCGCGATCGCGCCTACCAGCCGCGCAAGCTCGAGAATTCGGTGGACCACTATTTTCGGGCGGGATTTTTCGAACAGATCGACAGTCACGAATTGGCCGCGCACCACTGCGGCCTCACACTCGACCGGCTGCGCCCGTCAGGCGGAACCGATATCTCTCAGCCGCCCTTCGCGGAGGCCGGCGGCTTGATCATGAGTCCCTGACCTGTCGGCAAGGAAAGGATCGCCACATGGTGAGCGTGCGCAAACCGGTCCATGGCGCGTTTTTGCGCCTCGAAGCCGTGATATGCGTAGTCATCCAGCAAGAGAGGTGCGCCCGGACTGAGCCGGCCCCATAGCGCCTCTGCCGCGCAGAACTCCGGTCCTGCGCAATTCAGGTCGATGTGCAGAAAAGCGATCTGGTTCGAATCCACTTGTCCGAGCGTATCGGGGATGGCGCCCACGATGATCTCCACGCGTTGGTACTCGGCGAAGTTTTGCCGCACATGCTCGAGGTCCGTGGTATAGAAGCCGCTCCCGAGCAACTCGACATTATGCTCGATGGCTCCGCGACTGATTTCCGAGGCGGACACGTAGCGCGGGTCGATGCCCCGAAACGTGTCCATCAGAAAGAACCTGCGGCCCAGCGCGTTCCAATCCAGGTAGTCCATGACGGCCGAACTCATGAATCCGCGATTGACGCCGCACTCCACGAAGTCTCCGGGAAGTTTCACCGCGACAGATGCCGCCCACAAGGCGACATGGACGCGCCAATGCCATTGATAGTCGGTATCGGCAGCGGCGACACCGCGCCTGTAAGCGCGCGCAAATTTCGGCAGCAGCATGAAGTCGTGGTTGTGTATGCTTCTCAGGCCGTCCTGATCATAGACATCGACGTGCCGGCGGCGCAACGCGCGATGCGAAAGGACCTTCCGTCCGGCTCGGTATACGGCACGTGCGATCCTGCGCGCCGCGAGTACGGCCGGCCTCGGAGGTGAGATGGTCCAGACGGCGCCCGGTCGCGTGTCGGCGGCCGCAGTGTCTTCGGCCCACTGCGTGCGGATTGCGGTCAGGGCGAGGCCGGCCGGATAATCCACTTCGACGAGCGTGACGCTGCGAAATCCCGCCCGCAGCAGATACGTCCAGACATCGGCGCCGAATTCCGAATGCACCAGCATTCCCGGATCCTTCGTGACGGGAGTTCCGTGATAACTTGGCTTCAGACCCGCACGATGCAACGTCAGGCGGCCGGGCAGAATCGGCACCGTGCAACACAGGGAGCCGCCGACTGCAAGCACACGCCGGCACTCCGCGATGCATCGAACAGGGTCCTCGACATGCTCGAGCGTGTCCGAATGCAATACCAAATCGAAGAGGCTCGGGCCAAAAGGCAATTCCTCCAGGCGTACGGCAGGGTGGTCTACGCGGACATAGCCAGGCAGCACGCACAGAACCTCGGAGAGAGCGCCCGTGCCGTTGACATCCAGGATTCGCAGATGCTGGGCACGCGTACAGCGGACGAATGTGCGCAAAGTCGCATCGACTTGCAGTGCCTCTTGCACCGCCCTCCCGAGCGCGACGATGCGAAGCACCGCACCGCAGTCCGTGCAGCGGCGGCCTTGCTGTGCGTCGAGCGCCGCGGCCTCTTCGGCCGTCAACCCCATGTCCGCCACGAGCTCAGGCCAGAGAACGCGCTCGGAGACGAATTCCGTTGCGCCGCAAATGGAACAGTCAGTCATCGCATTCGTAGGCGCAGATCCGCACTTTCCGACGATCCTACTAGTTTGCTGGTCCGATGGAATGCGCGGACATCGCCTTGCGAAATTCCGCGGCCTGCAGCATCGAACTCACTGTGTTAACCAGGGCATCCGACAGAACTTCGTAGTAATTCTCCGCCTGGTATGAGCGCCCGAACCTGGTGGCTTCGCCGGAGGCGAGACCGTTCCACAGGATCTTGCCATCCTGATCGAGCACCGTGAGATGAATTTCCACTGTGGACTGGTAAGTGGATTCTTCGCGCACGAAGAACTTCTTCACTTCACCCTTGATGATCACCTCACTGTTGCTGTCGACCGTCTTCACCCCGGCCTGATCGAACAGCTCGCGCATGTTCGTGCTGACGAAAGTGCCCACATCATCGGTGGTGGTGACAGGCTTGGGCTTGTCATCCTCCCGGTTCTCGCCGATGAGATCCTTGTTGTCGCGGGCGTCGGTGAAGGGGGCTATCGTAACGGTCGAGGCGATCACCTGTGCGGTGCCGAGCCGCAGGGCCGACGTGGGTCGCCATTGGAGAGGTATGTGCTCGAGCAGCCTTGCTTTCGACCATGCAGTCAGCGCAACGCTCAGCAACAAGGCGGCCAGCGTTATACGAATCATTGTCGGGACCTCCGGATGACCATCGGCTGCATTTTACCCGCGGCGGGAAGAGTTCCCACAAGAGGTCTCAATTATCCTGCAGTCCTGAAGGGTCTGGTAGGCTCTGAACCATGCGCCTGTTGATCAAGATTTCACTCCTTGCCATTCTGCCGGCGCTCGCCATCCGGGCGCTGGCCGATGCCCCGCCTCGACTCGAGGTCGCTGTCGCGGATCCAAGTGCGCCCCTGACATTCATCGCCTATGGTGATACTCGCTTCACCCAACGCGTTGGCGTGGCGAACACCGTCGCGCGCCGTGCGCTGGTCGCGAGGATGGCAAGCGAAAAGCCGACGGCGATTTTAATCGGAGGCGATCTCGTTTATGACGGCAGCAATCCCGGGGACTACGAGACTTACAGGACGGAAACCGCCGTTTGGTCGCAGGCGAAGATCCCGATATTCCCGGCGCTTGGCAACCATGAGTTTCGCGGCTGCGGGAAGGACTTGAGCCCGTGCCTCATGAACTGGTGGGATGCGGCCGCCCCGAGGCAGGTACGCTCTTTCCGCTGGTACTCCGTGACTCTCGGGCCGAAGATCCTGGTGCTGCTGCTGGACTCAGATTCATCCCTCAAGCCCGGAAGCGAACAACGCACTTGGTTTGAACGAGAGATGACCAACGCGGGCTCCAAAATCCAGTTCATCCTTGTCGTGCTGCACTATCCGCCCGTTCGGGACCCTGTCTTTCCAAGGGCCAAAGACGAGAAGGAAATTGCAAGCTACCTGTCCAACCACGCGCATTCGCTCCGAGCGCGGGTGGTCGTCGTAGGCAGCCACGTACACAATTACGAAAGATTTCTTCGCGACGATGTCACCTATCTGGTCAGCGGCGGGGGAGGAGCCGAACCCATGCGCGTGCTTCGCATGTTTGGAGAACTGT
>Ga0181537_10002082_pt1 | contig 17887 bp, 18 predicted proteins | sample PEATcosm2014_Bin_39_FD_119765 | JGI IMG/M metagenome (GOLD analysis project Ga0181537, IMG submission 119765) | Peatland microbial communities from MTU Mesocosm Facility, Houghton, MI, USA - PEATcosm2014_Bin23_10_metaG | ecosystem: Environmental > Terrestrial > Soil > Wetlands > Peat | place... | reverse complement strand
CCTTGCCTTCGAACGCAAAGCCGACTGCCGTGCCGCTCTCCGCCACTGGCAAGCCTACGTCCGTCTCGACCGCAGCGGCCCCTGGGCTGAACACGCCCGCGGACAGATCCGCCGTCTCCTCGATCGCGAAACCCTCTCCATCGCCTGGCGCGCTCCCGGCTTCGTCCCTCCCCGCAAATCCCCCGCCGCCCTCGAAGTCGTTTCCAATGACCACTTATCCGTCCAATAACCTCCGCCGTTCATCCCCTGCGCCCAACTTCCAACCCTGACTTACAAACCAATCCCCGCCCCGTCCCGCTCCACAAATCACTCCACCCACAACTTTGCTCATCCATTCACGTCTATACAAAACGAGCTTGTCTCTGCCTATTGAAGATGGAACGCCGCCAGGATACGTTACGGACGGGTGTCCACAAACAATCTGCTTACATTCTCCCGGTTTCCGAATTGGTGTAAGCGGCGTTATCCTCTCTTGACTATCCCTCGCGGACTTCTCGAGGTCCGTGTGCATGCAATCGACCCTCAACGCGCTCACCCATTAAGGATCTCTATGACGACGATGCTTGCAGTTTCAAAGCAACAATGGCTCAAGGTTTGCAGCTTGCTCGGCGCGTGCGTCTTCGCAGCGTCCGCTTTCGCTGCCCAGGCGCCAGCTCCCCGCATCTCCGACCAGGTCAACACCTCCAACCTGGCTCCGCTTCAGGGAACCCTGCGGTCCTTCGCCCAGCCGCAGTTCGATGCCGGCCGCATGCCCTCTGACGCCCGCCTCACCGGCATCACCATCGCCTTTAACCGCACCCCCGCCCAGCAGGCTGCTCTCGATCAGCTCATCCTCGATCAGCAGAATCCCGCTTCGCCCCTCTATCACCAGTGGCTCACCCCCGAGCAGTTTGCCGCGCGCTTCGGCATGGCTCAGGCCGACATCGACAAGGTCACTCAGTGGCTCGAGCAGCAGGGATTCTCGATTGACTCCATCGGTCGCAGCGGCACCATGATTCACTTCTCCGGCACCGTCAATCAGATTGAGCTCGCCTTCCAGACCCAGATGCACTACTACAACATCGGCGGCCAAAAGCTCATCGCCCCTTCTACCGCGCTCTCCGTTCCTTCCGGCTTCGTGCCCGTCATTGACGCCATCCGCGACATCAGCACCTTCCGCCCCCGCGACATGCACATCACTGCCGCTCGCAGCGGACGCCCCGCGCCTCAATACACCTTCTACACCGGAACCAATACGCAGGCCGTCCTCTTCGCCCCCGGTGATGTCCGCGTCGCTTACGACATGAACCCCCTGCTCACCGCCAACTTCAACGGCACCGGCCAGACCATCGCCGTCATGGGCCAGTCCGAGATCTCCGTCACCGACATTGAGAACTTCCAGAACGCCGCGGGCTTCACCGTCAAGGATCCCAATCTGATCCTCGTCCCCAACACCGGCTCTCCCGCCGTCTCTTCCGGCGATGAAGGCGAATCCGATCTCGACCTCGAGTGGGCCGGTGCCATGGCCCCCGGCGCAACCATCGACCTCGTCTACACCGGCAGCACCTCCCAGCTCGGCGTCTACGACTCCATCTCCTACGCTGTCGATTCCAAGATCGGCGACATCATCTCCGTCAGCTACGGCTCCTGCGAGCCAGAACTCGTCGCCCAAAGCTTCAACATCGATGCCATCCTCCAGCAGGCGTCCACCCAGGGCCAGACCATCATCGCCTCCTCCGGCGATTTCGGTTCCACCGGCTGCTTCGGCTTTTCCAACCTATCGCTCGCCGTGCAGCAGGCCGCTGCCGTCAACTACCCAGCGTCCAGCCCCTATGTCACCGGCGTCGGCGGCACTGAGATCACGCCCGCCAACGATGCAGTCGGCACCTACTGGGGACCCGCGCCCAGCGAGAACACTGTCGCTCTCACTTCCGCGCTCAGCTGGATTCCCGAGGTCGTCTGGAACGACGATGTCCTCAGCGGAGCCTCCGCGAACGGCGGACTCAGCGCCACCGGCGGCGGCATCAGCACCCTCTACGCCCAGCCCAGCTGGCAAACTTCTTACTTCACCGCCACCAGCGAGACCAATCCCGGCAGTGCCCATCGTCTCGTCCCCGACGTCGCCCTCTACTCCTCGCCCAACTATCCCGGATTCCTCTACTGCACCAGCGACCAGAGCGACTGGTCCTCCGGTCAGGTCGGCAGCTGCGGCAACAACGAGTTCTACGATCCAACCTCCTTCTTCTTCACCGTCGCCGGCGGCACCAGCTTTGCCGCGCCCATCTTTGCCGGCATGGTGGCCGTCATTAATCAGAAGCAGGACTACACTCACGGCCAGGGCCTGATTAACCCCGAGCTCTACACCCTCGCGGCTAACTCCAGCACCTATCAATCCGCCTTCCACGACGTCACCTCCGGCAACAACTTCTGCACCGCCGGCACCACCTTCGGCTATTGCAGCGCTAGCGGCGCCACCGTCGGCTACGCCGCAACCACCGGCTACGATCCCGTCACCGGCCTCGGCTCCGTCGATCTCAACAATCTCGCTTCCGCCTGGGCCGCCAGCGGAACCACCCTCATTGGCACCACCATCTCCGTAGTCGCTTCGGTCACCGCGCCCGCCGTCAATCAGGCTGACAACATCACCTTCACCGTCGCCTCTGACACCGGCGCCACGGTCCCCACAGGCACCATCAGCGTCTCCGAGGATGGCGGAGTAGCCGCCACCTACACTCTGGCCTCCAACGGCACCTACGTGCTGGCCGAGTCCTTTACCGCCGCTGGCACCCACACCTTCGTCGCTCAATACTCGGGCGATGCCACCCACGACGTCTCCACCGGCGCCATCACCATCACAGTCGGCGGCGGCAGCTCCGGCACAGGCTCCTTTGGTCTCACCGCAACCAGCCCGACCGTAGTTCAGGGATCGACCACCACATCCACCGTCACCATCACTCCCGCCGGCGGTTATTTGGGCACCATCAACTTCCAGCTTGAAACCAGCAGCTCCTCATTGACCACCAACGGCTGCTACAACGTCTCCAACGCCACAGTTACTGGAGCGGGCGCGATCACGGCGTCCATCCAGCTCATCACCAATTCCAGCCTTTGCAATACCGCTGTCTCCAAACCCTCCGTCCACCGGTTCGCCGGCTACCGTGGCGCAACCCATAAGATCGCAAAGTCTGACTCCGGCACCGGCCTCCGCAAGATGCTGCCCGCGGGCGCTGTCACGCTTGCCGGCCTGCTCCTCTTCGGCCTCCGCAAGCGTCGCGCTGCCTGGCTCACCACCCTCGGCTGCTTCCTTCTGCTCGCCCTCGTCACCCTCGCAGTAGGCTGCGGCAGTTCCAGCAGCAGCAGCGGCGGAGGCGGCAACACTTCCGGCGATGTCGCTGTCGGCAGTTACCCCATCACCGTCGTCGGCACTGACACCGTCACCAGCAGCATCACCGCTCAAGCCAGCTTCACCCTCACCGTCACCGCTCAATAAGGTGACCGCACCACCATCCCGGGGGCAGGCTCAGCCGAGTCTGCCCCTTGGCTTTTCTGCTGCCTCAAAACCGGTGCATTTTGCCCTGTGGAAAATTCTTGTCAAGCCCTTTTCTTAAAAATAATTTTTAAGTTGTTCATTCTAAAGAGAAAAAACCGTTAACGATTTTGCGTACTAACTATGAACGATTCGCTATCCTTGAATCATTCATCGAGCACTAGGTACTAAGGGAGAGCGAAACCGCTCTCCTATTTTCTTTTCGGGCTCCTTCCGCGAACGTCGCAGGTCCAACAAGCCTGCCGCGGGGACCGCCGGAAAGACACTGCTCCTGACCTGGCAGACTGCGAAGGCTCACTCGCTTCCCGGCCTGCCGCCGTATCGGTCGCAACGCGGAAGGCTGTCCGAGGAAAGACGGACAGATGTCTACAAACCGAAGCAAAACAGTCGAAAGAAGCAGTCTGGCGGCAAGAACCTTGTCGCCCGACGAGATGCAGGAAGTCAAAGCAGCAGCAAAGTCCCGGTCCTACGGCGCCGCCGCAATGCGGCAAGCCGCGGACAAGGTCTTGCTCGATTCCAGCAAAGAAGTCGCAGACGCTCTGCTCTTAAGCGCAACGGGAGGCCATATGATGGCCGCCCGTCTCCTCTACCTGATCGCCAACGATGAGTTGACGATGACCGCAGAGGAAATCAGAAAGCGCAAAAGCCTCGCGGCTCTATGGAGAGCCGAGCTCGACTTTGAAGCTGAAATGAAACAACTGGGCGCGGAAACTCAGGATGGCAGCCACGAGCCTGAATTCAGCGGAACCACGATCGACGCACCCAAGGCCGAAATCACCGCGTGTTGATTTCCTCAACACCCGCGATAAGGCCCTGCGTGTAGCGTTGACTGTCGTTCTGCTCCGGGTCGCCGTCTGAGCCGTGTTCGCTGGAGCGAGCACGCTCGAGGTTCCCGCGTCCTTTGCTGCACTTGGCTTTTACACCGGATGCATCCGGCTCCCGCGATCGGGAACCGGCAAAGCTGGGAGCTGGGTTCTCCCGCGATTCCGCATCCATCAACGCAGTCCTGCGCCATGGCCTCCCGGCCGTGCAAAACATCGCACCCGGGGGCCATGGCCTGTTTGTCACACTTGAGCAAAGGAAGACACGGATGAAACTCACTGGGAACGCGGCAATACGCACCTTACGATTGATTGGCTTGGGTCTCACTGCGATGGCTCTGGCCTGGGTCGCCCTCGCCCAGGGCGTCGCCACCACCACGGTTCAGGGCACCGTCTATCTGGCCAACGGCCAACCCGGCTCGGGAACCCTCCAGCTAAGCTGGCCGGCGTTCACCACCGCCAACAATCTCGCCATCGCCGCCGGCCGCACCACCGCCAACATCGGCTCCGACGGCTTCGTCACCGTCAGCCTCGCGCCCAATCTCGGCGCATCGCCCGCGGGACTCTTCTACACCGCCATCTATCACATGAGCGACGGCTCCACGAGCACTGAATACCGACAACGCAACACCGCCGAACTACTCCGAATTTTCTGCTGCACTGTTGATCAACCTGCCATTGGGATCGTAGACCGATTGCAGGACTGGCCTGAATGATTGAAGGGAGTCCGAATGATGCGAATGATGAACGAATTCGAAGCCCAGGTGCTCAGCGATCTGAGCGTGCTTAAAACACAAATGACCGGGCTCATGGGCGACGGCAACGGCGGACGCATCGCCGAGCTCGAGCGCCGCATGGACCGGCACGAACAAAACTGGCAGCGGGCAAAAGGTTTCCTGGCTGCGGTCAGCGTGCTGTTTGCCGTGATCGAGGTGGCCGTCGAGGCTTGGTTCCGGCGATGAACGCTAGAGATGACACCGCTGGCACTTATCTTCAAAGGTCCGCCGCAAGCAATGCGCCACCGCACGCAATGCCTCGTATAATCGGCACCATGAATGAGAAGCCACTGGTTGGCGTGGTGATGGGTTCAAAGAGCGACTACGATGTCCTCTCGGCCGCCGTCGAAATTCTGCGCGCGCTCGAGATTCCGCACGAGGCGCGAGTTGTCAGCGCGCATCGCACGCCCGATTGGCTCTTTAAATATGCTGAGACCGCGCACGACCGCGGATTGCGCGTGATCATTGCCGGCGCGGGCGGCGCGGCTCATTTGCCCGGCATGCTGGCGTCCAAGACGCTTGTGCCGGTGCTTGGCGTACCCGTCGCCGCCACACAGTTGAATGGAATCGATTCCTTGCTTTCGATCGTCCAGATGCCCAGGGGCGTGCCCGTCGGCACACTCGCTATTGGCAAACCCGGCGCTGCCAACGCGGCGCTCTTGGCGGCAGAGATGCTAGCCATGACTGACGCCGCGCTCTATGAGCGGCTGGCTCAATGGCGCGCTGAGCGTACCGCAGAAGTAATGCAACAGGAGCTGCCCGGTTGAGCTTTTCTGATCCGCGTTCATTCGATGCTTCACAGGTCATTCGGCCCGGCGGGCTCATCGCCATTCTCGGCGGTGGCCAACTGGGCCGCATGACCGCGATGGCCGCGCGCACCATGGGCTATCGCGTTCGCGTCATGGATCCCGAAGCCGCCTGCCCGGCGAGTTTTATTGCCGACGAAACCATCGTCGGCCGCTGGGATGATGTTGATGCAGCGCGACGGCTCGCGACAGGCGCCGATGCCGTCACGTTGGAGATTGAGCAGATCGGCGTCGATGCGCTAGGCGAAGTCGCGCGCATCGCGCCCCTGCGGCCAGGCGTAGAGCCGATCCGCATCATTCAAGATAAGACGCTGCAGAAAACGTGGCTCGCCGAGAATGGTTTTCCTGTCGGCCCTTTTCGCGTCGTGCGCAGCGAGGCCGAACTGCATTCGGCGGTCGCAGCGCTCAATGGCCAGGTGTTTCTCAAGATCGGGCGGGGCGGCTACGACGGTCGCGGTCAGGTGCGCATCGGCCTCGACTCGCCCGCCACCGAAGCATCCATCCGAGAAGCATGGCGCGCTCTCGGCGATCGGCCGTCAATAGCCGAGCAGGCACTCGATCTCGATTATGAGATCAGCGTAATGGCGGCACGCAATCCGGCAGGAGAAGTTTGCAGTTATCCCGCGGCGCGGAATCATCATGAGAATCAGATTCTCGCCTGGAGCGTTTTGCCCGCGGGCGTGCCAGACAACGTGGAGTTGCGCGCGCAGGCTTTGGCCGAGGCTATTATCGCCAAACTGGGAATTGAGGGGTTATTGTGCGTCGAGTTGTTTGTCACGGCCAAAGGCGAGTTATTCGTCAACGAACTCGCGCCGCGACCGCATAACAGCTATCACCAGAGTGAGCGCGGCTGCGTCACCAGCCAGTTCGAGCAGCTTGTGCGCACCACATGCAACCTGCCGCTGGGCGACACCACTCTTATTACTCCGGCGGCGATTGTGAATCTGCTCGGGGATGTATGGCTCGCGGGCAAGCCGGATTTCGCGGCGGCCTTGGCGATTCCCGGCGTGCGACTGCATTTATATGAGAAGCACACGCCGCGCGCAGGCCGCAAAATGGGGCACTTATCCAGTATCGGCTCCACCGCTGAAGAGGCTCTCGCGCGCGTATTGGGTGCAAAGCGAAGGTTGTAAGTCGACGACTTAGTCGGCCACCTTCTCCGTACGCCTGGGTCTCCGGTTTGCCTGCAATATTTTCTTGCGCAGCCGCAACGATTTAGGCGTAACTTCGACTAACTCATCGTCTGCGATGAATTCAATCGCCTGCTCCAGATTCTGCGTCTTATAGGGAACCAGACGAATGGCGTCGTCGGCCGTCGAGGCGCGCATGTTCGTCATCTTCTTTTCGCGTACCACGTTCACATCGAGATCATTGTCGCGCGAGTGTTCGCCGACAATCATGCCCTCGTAGACTTCAACGCCGGCGCCAACGAACAGGATCCCGCGCTCCTGCAACCCGTTCAGCGAATAAGTCGTGGTCTGGCCCTGCCGGTCAGAGATCAGCGCGCCCGTGGGCCGCTGCGGAATCTCGCCCTGGTAAGGTATGTATCCGTCAAAAAGAGCGTTCATGACAATGGTCCCGCGCGTCTCGGTCAGCATTTCGCTGCGCAAACCGATGATGCCGCGGCTGGGCACGCGAAACTCCATTCTCACGCGTCCCGAACCATGATTGTGCATCTTGGTCATCTCGCCTTTGCGCGGGCCAAGCTTCTCAATCACTACGCCGGTGTAGGCCTCAGGCACGTCGATCGTGAGGTGTTCCACAGGCTCCATGCGCACGCCGTCCACGACCTTGGTCACGATCTCAGGGCGTCCGGCCATCAGTTCATAACCTTCGCGGCGCATCATTTCGATGAGAATCGCGAGTTGCAATTCGCCGCGGCCCAGCACCTTGAAGCTGTCAGGCGACCCCGTCTCCTCGACCCTGATCGATACGTTGGTCAGCAGCTCTTTTTCCAGGCGCTCCCGCAGATTGCGGCTCGTGACATATTGCCCTTCGCGCCCCGCAAACGGCCCGTTGTTCACGCTGAACTGAATCGCAATCGTTGGCTCGTCGATGACGATCAGCGGCAGCGGCGCGGGAGTCTCAAGGCTGGTGATCGTCTCGCCGATCGTGATGCCCTCAACGCCCGCGACGGCAACGATGTCGCCCATCGTGGTCTCTTCAATGTCCATGCGCTTGAGCCCGCTAAAGGTGAAGAGCTTGGTGATGCGCGTTTTGTAAAGCGAGCCGTCGCGTTTTGAAATGTTCACGTCGTCGCCCGCGTGCAGCGTGCCTTGAAACACGCGGCAAATCGCAATGCGGCCGAAGTAGTCGGAGTAATCAAGATTTGTGACTAGAATCTGCAGCGGCGCATCGATGTCTCCCGTGGCCGCGGGAATGGTGCTGACGATCGACTCGAACAGCGGCTGCAGATTGACGCCAGGAGTCGCGAGGTCAGTTGTGGCCGTGCCCGCTTTGGCAACTGCGTACAGCACAGGAAAATCGAGCTGCGACTCTTCAGCGTCGAGATCGATGAAGAGGTCGTAGATCTCGTTCAACACTTCTTGCGGCCGCGCGTCGGGCCGGTCAACCTTGTTGATCACTACAATGGGTTTGAGCTTGGCCTCGAGCGCCTTGGCCAACACATAGCGTGTCTGCGGCAGCGGCCCCTCGGCCGCGTCCACCAGCAGCATCACGCCGTCGACCATCTTGAGCGCGCGCTCCACTTCGCCGCCAAAATCTGCGTGGCCCGGCGTGTCAACGATGTTGATCTTGCCGCCCTCAAAGTTGATGGCGGTGTTCTTGGCCAGGATCGTAATTCCGCGCTCGCGCTCCAGGTCGTTCGAGTCCATCACCCGCTCGGCCACCTGCTCATTGGCGCGGAAGGTTCCGGCCTGGCGCAACATTGCGTCGACCAGGGTCGTTTTGCCGTGATCGACGTGAGCGATGATGGCGATATTGCGTATCGTCTGGGTCACAGGGGCAGTGTTCCTTTTCTCTTATGAATGCGGCAGCTTAGGCCGCCAGGTTGGGGGATGAAGATTCGATGAATAGCCGCACGACGCGACAACTCCTATTTTAGCAGTGGGGCGCATGAAGCGGCCGAAACGACCCGAAATACGGCGCTGCTTGGCGTATTCTGGGGCGCATGACGAATGTGGCCCGTGACCACGACCTGATCCAGATCGTCGATGCGGCGCTGGTCGACGCGGCCCGTCGCGCAGGAGACTGGCTCGCTTGCCGTCCCGGCTGCACGCAATGTTGCTATGGAGCCTTTGCTATCAACGCGCTCGATGCCTCGCGCCTCCGTTCCGGCATCAGAGCACTGCGTGAGGCAGATCCTTCGGCCGCAGATGCCATCGACAGTCGCGCTCGCGCCTGGGTCGCCGATTTCGGCCCCGACTTTCCTGGCGATCCAACGACCGGCGTCCTTGGCACTTCTGAGCAAGACCAAGCTCGCTTCGAAGACTTCGCCAACGATGCGCCATGCCCCGCGCTCAATCCTGCGACCGGCCTTTGCGATGTCTACCAATGGCGCCCCATGACTTGCCGAGTCTTTGGTCCGCCGGTGCGTATGGGGGCGGGTGACGCGCTCGGTTGTTGCGAGCTTTGCTTCGTCGGCGCCACTGAAGAAGAAATTGCCGCCTGCGAGATGCCGGTTCCCCATGAGCTGGAAACCGAGTTACTCGAGGCGGGCGGCGACATCCGCGAAACCGTAGTCGCCTTCGCATTGCTGTCCTAAGTCGAAGCGCCAAATATCTTTCGGCCCTCATTCATCTCAGGCTTAAAATGGCTGCCAGCGGAATCCGCGAATAGCCCGACATCATGCCCGTTGCTCAACTCACTCTCGAACTCCGCATCGAGCATGCTCAATCGCTCAAAGACCGCCGGCAAGTTGTGCGCTCAATGAAGGACCAACTTCGCCAGGGCTTCAACATATCGATCGCCGAGATGGATGAGGCGTTTACATGGCAGTCGGCAACACTGGGCATCGTGGCCATTTCGCACTCCCGCAGTTACCTGCACGGTTTAGTTGAAGAAGTGGAGCGCGCCGCTCGCCGCATGGCTAACGAGCTGGGAGCGGAAATGGCTGACAGCTTCTGCGAATATCTCGAGAGCTAGAGTTCCTCGCCGGAATTTGAATCCTCAATGCCCCGAGGCATATTTGCCCGACTTAACCCACAACCATGCTCCGCCATCAGAGAGCCGCGTCGGATTTCTCACGACAAAGAGCAGCGTCATCTGCGGCCCGAAGCATTGCCGGTATACAAGCGCGTGGCCGGCGCCTGAATTGCCAAACTCCGCATCGAGCTCAAACTCCGAGGGAGGATTATCGATGTGGAGCACGCCGTCGCTTAGATCTCCAGTCACCTCGTGAAGTCCTCCGCCTTTAAACTCCACTTCGCCCTCAGGAGTCATTCCGATGGTGTACGTAGCCGGATGGGTTGTGTTGATGGCGGCATCGAAGCCAAGCTGAAACCCCTTCGTAATCGGAATCAAAGTTCCTGCATGCACAATTCGAAACGATATTGCGCAGGCGGTCGTCGAGGCGGGCCCGTGCACGGCATCGACGTAGTCTTGGGCGTTGCCGCCCATGAGCACGGCAATCTGCTGCTCAGGCGATGGCGTCTCGGTGGCAGCCGCGCTACAACTTGAAGGCAACGCAAAGATGGCTGGTGCCGGTTCGGTCAAACTGATGTCTGTGACCTCGAGGATTGTCTTGGCGTCACCGATCTGCGGAATCAACTGCGCTCTGAGAATCAGACCGGTTTTGTTGTCTATCCAGGCTTTAAGGCTGTCTGTGCCGGGCGCAGGCGCATCATAGACGTTGGCCGACCGGTCACCGATCGTTTCGATGCCCGTGAGCCGCGCATCCTGACCGATCAGGTCTGCGGCTCCCGCAAATGGATCCCCCCAGCTGCCCGAGATATTCGCCACTGAGCAGGCGGCTATGTTGGGTAGCGTCCAGGAATAGGACTTTCGCGCCTCCAGATCGTATAGGGTGCGCGCATGAACGGCGGCTCGATCTACGGGGTTGGCACTCACGCGATCGACGAGCACCCGAAATCCGCTGCGCCAAGTCGTCACCGTCTCCGCTGGGCCAAAGACAGCATTGGTCACAGTAACGCGATAGGCAGTTGGCGCGACAGAGGTCTGAGCCGTCGCCTGAAACTGCAGCGTTGCAGCGAAAATAAGCAGCGGCGCGGCCCTGAGCAGCTTCCCGGTAAACATGACGATCCCCTTTCTATTCAGTTCGGTACCCCATGGTAGCGAGACGAGCTCCCGGCGGCCACAGAAATCGGCGGGGAACCGACTCCTGGCGTAACCCCGGTCCAGCCAATTACTGATTTGGTGCCATGGGAGTGATTAGCATCACATCGCCACTTGAAAGGTCATGGGACGCTGGCAATGTGAGGGATTTGCCGTTATGGAAACTGTCGCTCTCATTCAAAAGCTCCGCGAGATAAGGAAGGCCATTGGATATGAAGATGCGGCCGCTCTGCGCAAACTATTGGACGAGGCGGAAGTCTATGCTGTTCGGCTTCAACACGAAACTCCGGAACAGATGCGGAGGGAATCCCGGTCAAATCTCCCAACATTGCAGTATTAGGACAGATGATGTGGAAGGTGCAGTCCGCTTACTTATGATCCGCGCGCTCAAGGCCCAGCTGGCGACGTGCGAGTTGGAGACCTCGGCGCTCGCAAAAGAAATTGTCTCTTCCTCTACGCAGGGAACGCGGCGGTCAGAGGCCCTCATCCGTCGCGCGAATATACAAACTCGCAGCGTCGGACTCCAACACAAGCTTGAGGCTCTTGAGGCAGGTTGGCCACGATACCTGTTTCTTTCAAATGCCTGATTCAGCGCCCATCGACGGCAATCTCGGTCACCCGGCATCAAATCTCTTAGGCGAAAGCGGGTTACGCGGCTTGCGCCGCCTGCTCAGAACTGAGCGTCACCGCCCGATTCGCCTCTGATATTCTGAGAAGTTTAGCTGGGGCAGAGAGGCGCGATGCCGGAGCACAGGGGACGAAAGCATCACCAGGATCGAGTGGCTGAAACCCTACGCCTTGAGATTGGCGCGATGATCGAGGGCGAGCTTTCTGACCCGCGCATCGCCTTCTGCTATGTCACTGAAGTGCTTCTGAACCCCGGGGGCAAGTCGGCCCGCGTCTATGTAGCCGTTGACTCAGCCGTGCCTGATATCGCCAAAGCCGAAGTGGATACCGTTGCCGGCCTTGAAGCCGCTAAAGGCTATATCCGCTTTGAGCTCAAGGAGCGAATGGGCGTCGCCCATGTGCCTGACTTGAGCTTTTTTGCCGATCGTTCTGGTCGTTTCCAGGCACGAATCGAGGAGTTGATGGGACGCAGCCGCAAGCGTCAAAAGGCTCCGGTCGAATAGAAGCGCATGAGCAACTCCCATCGTATCGTCGACAGGCTCGCTGCAGCAGGTGACTCTGCGCGCGCCATCGAATCCATCTTGAGAGTAATTCGCGACGGCGAGCGGTTCATGGTCTGCAGTCACTCGCGACCTGATGGCGATGCGGTGGGCAGTGTGCTCGCCACGGGCATGCTTCTAGAGCAGATGGGCAAGCGCGCCGACTTGGTCACCGCTGACCGCATTCCCGCCGTCTATCGCAAGCTGCCTGGCGCCGACGGCATCCGTACTGCGATGCGCGTCCACGGGCCGTATGACGCGGCCATTCTGCTTGAGTGCGACAGCGTTGAGCGGACCCGGCTACGTGGCCTCGAACCTTTTTTCATTGTCAATATCGATCACCACGCAAGCGGGCGACCCTGGGGCGGGCTCAATTGGATCGACCGCGACGCCGCCAGTGTGGGCCAGCTCGTACACCGGCTTATTTTGGCGGCCGGCGCCACGGTAACCCCGGAAATGGCAACTTGCCTCTACACAACACTGCTCACCGACACCGGAGGCTTTCTCTTCGGCACGCTACGCGCCTCAACTTTTGCGCTTGCCGAGGAACTCGTAAAGGCGGGCGCAAACCCGGTGCGGATTGCCCAGGAAACCTACTTTTCGACGCCGATGTCAAAGCTGCTTCTGCTGGGCGCGGCACTTGGCAACCTTTGGCGCGAGGGCCGGCTGAGCTGGCTGTGGGTCACTCACGACGACATGGTGAGGACCTGCGCCGCAGATGAGGATTGCGAAGGCATCGTAAACTACGCGCTGTCAGTTGCAGACGTCGAGGCATCCGTCTTCCTGCGCGAGTTACCGGAGGGAGACATCCGCGTGAGTCTTAGGAGCAAAGGCAAGATCAACGTGGCAGCCATTGCTGAGCGGATGGGAGGAGGCGGCCACGAAAATGCCGCCGGGTGCACGCTACGGGGCCCGCTGAATCGGGCGCTTGAGGAGATCCTTGGCGAATTGCGGCCAAGAGTGGCCGGGTTAGGAAGTTCTCGGGCCTCCGGGTCGGCGCAAATCTGATAGCCTTGTGCCTATCGAAACGCGCCGATCGTGCGGCGCCTTTCCGTCTCGTTTGAGGCGCGACCATCAACCGTTCACCAGGAGTTCCCCGGCTCCCGTAGTAAGGCCGTCTGGCCTGTTATTGCCGGATTCGGCTGGAGAACCGCTGGAAGTGGAGACTGCGCTGGAAATATCCTCGGATTCGCCGGTCCCGCCAAAGTCACGCTGGCAGTTACCAAGCTGGGCCACCTTTTGCGAAGCCTCTGTCTTCGTGGTCTTTGCCGTTTTCTTCATCATTTATGGAGTAACGCCGCTACTGGGTGGCGACGGTTTGGGACTGGTGGGCGCGGACGAGCCACGCTATGCCCAGATCGCTCATGAGATGCTGTCACGCTTCGACTCGGCGCACACATTGAAGGAGCGGCTCAGCGCCTGCGTCACGCCCTATCTCTACGGCCATCCGTGGCTCGAAAAGCCGGCTCTCTACTACTGGCGCGCAATGTTCGTTTTCCAGGACTTCGGAGTGCACGATTGGAGCGCGCGGTTGCCCTCCGCCAGCTTCGCCTTCATCATGGCAGCGCTCATCTATCTCCACATGCGTCGATTTCGCCGCGGCGGCCACCTCGATGCGGCCCTGATTACCGTGGCTTGCGCCGGCATCATCGGCTTCTCGCGCGGCGCCTCCACCGACATGCAGATGGCTGCGCCCCTCTCGGTCGGACTGCTGGGCTGGTATGCGTGGTACGAGACCGATTCGAAGTTCTGGCTCTTTGACATCTACTTTTTCACCGGCGTGGCCACTCTCGCCAAAGGTCCGGTTGCGCCATTCCTGGCTTTTCTGATCGTCGCGGCATTCGCCTTTCTGCGCCGCGAGTGGTCAATCGTCTGGAGATCGCTTTGGTGGCCGGGTGTGGCGCTCTACTTTGCCATCGTGTTGCCGTGGTTTATCGCGGTTCAGCACCAGAACCCGACCTTTTTCCGCGAATTTTTCCTCGAACATAACCTCGAACGCTTCGCAACCAATCGGTACGAGCATGAACAGCCCTTCTGGTATTACATCATTGTGGTGGTGCTGGCGTTGATGCCTTGGACGGTGATCGCCATCCGCGCCCTGGTCGACGGCATTCAAACATCAGTGGCGGAGTGGCGATTGCGGCACTCCAAACCCGACAAGCCCAAGCCTAGCCGGCCTGGCGACGCGTTTCCTGAGTTTCTTGTGCTCTGGGCCCTGATCCCAATCCTCTTCTTCTCTTTCTCTCAGTCGAAGCTTCCGGGCTACATCCTTCCCTCAATTCCTCCCCTCACGATCCTAACCGGCGACTATTTGTTTCGCTGCAGACAGCACGGGCTTAACCGCTGGATACTGCTCGGTCACGCCGTTCTAACAGGCGTCATGGCGATGGCCGGCTTCCTGCTGCCCTGGTTTGTGGCGCACGGAATCAGTATGCCGCCGGCGCATGCGCTGATAGCTGCTGCACTCGCGTCGATCGGAGCAACTTTACTGATTCTCGTCGTCGTACAAGGCTTTGGAGTAGCCCGTCTCCGGCTCGCCACTACAGGCGTGCTGGTGGTGCTGGTCTTTTTTCTCTATGGTGTCGGTCCGTTTTTTGGGATTCCCGCCATACAGGCGTCAAAGCGAGTGATCCATTTTCTCGATCGGTCGTACTCTGCGCGGCCGCTGGCTGAGAGACTGGCGAGTCTGCCACAGGGAAACGAGACTGTCGCAGTCTTTCGGGTGCGCCGCGACGTTGAGTTCGGACTTGCCTTCTATCGTAATCACCAAGTGGTCAACTACGAAGATATGGGCGTGCCCGACGAGGAGCACCTGCTTGTAGCTCGTGTGACCGGACGCGGCGGCGCCGATCTGCATACCCAGGACGATCTCGGGGAGTACCTTGAGGGGCGCCAATACGCGCCGCTCTTTACATGGCCGGAGCAGGGTCTGGAAGTCTATCTCGTCGGTCCAAGAGTCACCGCGAGCCTGACTCCCGACCGGTAAACAGTTAACAAACTTGCAGACCTACGGCGCTTCATGTCACAGTGACCCAAAGATGTTGCGCGCATTTTCTGTGCAGGCACGCGCTTTCAAGCCCATTTTTCGACCCCAGCAGCGGAACCTCTTTAAATCAGGCCATGGCATCCGACATATCCGTAGAGATTCTCGACCTCCGCCATTTTGCCGCGCCCATGCTCAGGCCTGTGCTTGAGGCGGAGGGCGACCTATGGATGGAGCGGCTTCACTGGGACTATCGCGCATCCTCTAAACTGCTGATGCAATACATCGACAGCCATATGCTCCCCGGTTATGCAGCCCTTGAGTCCGGGCAGGTCACCGGCTATGCATTTTGCGTCTATGAGGAGAGCAAAGCTGTGATCGGCGATGTCTTTGCATTGCCGGGCCTAAACCCGGAGTCACAGTCGTCCGCCGACGGAGCGTTGGAACCTGCGCACGAAATCGAAGAAACTCTGCTGCGCCATTTGCTTGAAACGCTGCTCAACTCCCCGCAGGTTGACCGCGTTGAATCGCAGCTACTGCTGCATCCCGCCGGCGCGCACGCACGGCTCTTTGGCGAGGCGGGGTTTCAGCTGTTTCACCGGCTCTTTATGGTTCAGCAGCTCGAAAGCCGCATGGGCAGTTTCCACCCAGCGTTGCCTGATGATCTGGAACTTCGCGTCTGGCGCGACGAAGACCTCAATCCAGCCGCGCGTCTGATCTCTGATGCCTATCGCGGCCATCCCGACAGTCTTATTAACGACCAGTATCACTCAGTCAACGGATCCCTACGCTTCCTGCACAACATCGTGCGCTATGCCGGCTGTGGAGCGTTTTCGCCGATGGGGTCGCATGTGGTGGTCACCCGCGGCAGCCACGAATTGGTAGCATTGGTGCTCGGATCGCGCGTAAGCCCCCAGAGCGGCCATATCACCCAACTCTGCGTGCATCCCGGATATCGTCGACAGGGCCTTGCGCGCACGCTGCTCGCGCTGGCCGCCGCCAACTTTATGCGCCAAGGTGTAAGCGAAATTTCTCTCACCGTAACCGAAGCCAATCTGGACGCGATCGAGCTCTACAAGAGCGAAGGTTATGAGTGCCGCCACACGTTCGACGCCGCAGTGTGGCAGCGGTACGAGAATGCGTGAAGGTGGTGGGATTGCATTCCTATCTTGCGATGAAGTACATCGCCCAGCTCAGCACGATCGCCGATCCAACAAACAGCACAAAACAGTATGCGCCGTAGCGGACCATCCGCGCCGGTGTTTCGCGCATGGTGATGCCAAAGACCACCGATGCAAAAAGAGCGAAAAGCACAACCGCAGTGAAATGAGAAGGAGAAAACATCAGCTGGGCTTCCTCCCGGTTCGCAGGTTGTGCGCATCAACAGCGGCGATCACGTTGAGCAGCCCCGCGACCACGATAAACCGGGTGCCGTAGTCAGCCGTGGTCACCTGCACTGAGTCTGCGCCGAGCCCAAATACGCGGCCCACAATGTAGAGCAGCCCGTTGCCGAGGTCACCCACCAGGGTAAGCATGTCGAGAATGTCGCCGGCGTGCGCGTAGATCTTGCCCTGCATGGCGATGCCGAGGATGAACATGCCGAGAATCGAAACTGCGAGCAGAGTTCCGCGGCCCCACTTGCGAAGCAGAAAGTGCCCTGCACCGGGAACCAGCCATCCGGCAATCAAGGGGAGATAAACGAAACCCGGTTGCGAGCCTTTTGCCGTCGCTGCGGCGTTGTTCTGCGTGCCTGCCATGCCTCTTCGACTATATCGCACCGGGGCGCGTTCCAGGCCCAGGGGTCAGTTTCCGGTGGGGATGATTCCGGCGTTCTCAACCATGAGAATCACGGTTCGCCGCAACGCCCGCGTTCGATGCTCCACGCCCCGCGGAACGACCATTCCTTGTCCTGGCATTAGCTCCACGGTGCGGCCCTCGAGGTCGATCAGCAGCGCGCCTTCCACCACGAAGAAAAACTCGTCGTCTTCGTCATGCTTGTGCCAGTGATACTCACCTTCGATCATTCCGACACGAACTACGGAGTCGTTCACTTTGCAAAGTGTCTGATTAAACCACTTGAATTTGTCGGCGTCGTCGATGGCGTTTAAATCGACGACTTCGAGTGGGCCGCGCAATACATTGAGGCGCGTCTCATAGGGGAACGAAGCGGCATCAGCCATGGTCAACCCTCTTGCGCGAAGAATAACGCGCTGGTGAGGTTGCAAGCAAGGCGACTAGATCCGCACCAACTCCCTTTGAATCGCGCCCGTCACCCAGGCCTTGTCTGCCGACGTCATCATGTCGATCTCGCTGCGCACTCCAAACTCAGGCAGATAGACCCCCGGTTCGACCGAGAAGCATGTATTCGGGAGCAACAGGCGCTCATCGTGGGTCTCGAAATTGTCGAGGTGTGCTCCCGGCCCGTGAATCTCATGCGCAATATTATGTCCGGTCCTGTGCGTGAAAAACTCTGCGAACCCGGCGTCGCGAATTACCGTCCGGGCTGCGTCATCGGCCTCAAACCCATGAAGCTGCCGCCCCTGCATAAATGCCGAT
>Ga0181537_10002081_pt1 | contig 17887 bp, 19 predicted proteins | sample PEATcosm2014_Bin_39_FD_119765 | JGI IMG/M metagenome (GOLD analysis project Ga0181537, IMG submission 119765) | Peatland microbial communities from MTU Mesocosm Facility, Houghton, MI, USA - PEATcosm2014_Bin23_10_metaG | ecosystem: Environmental > Terrestrial > Soil > Wetlands > Peat | place... | reverse complement strand
TGGGCTTGGGCTTCGGCGTGGCTCGCTCGGCGTCCATCAGGCGCCGCAGGCGCGCGCCGACGTCGCGGTAGGTGTTGTCGAAGCGGGCCAGGTGGCGATACACCGCCGTGGCCTGCGGCGTGCGGCCACGCTGCTCAAGCTGGTTCGCGAGCGTGTACAGATCGCCGAGTACCGTCGCGTTCGGTTTGCGGCCTTTGAGTTCCGCAAACCGTTGTTCGAAGTTGTCGAGCAGCCGTGCGGTTTCGGTTCCCAGCGGTTTGGGGGTCTTCGGCGCAGGGATGACCACGGATGCGGAGAAGCGGCACCACAGGACGAAGGCGCTCCCCCCAGTCAATAGTACGATGCCCGGCAGCCAGAGCCAGGTATCCAGATTGGCGAGAACTCGCAAGCTCAGGCTGGCGGCCAGCATGCCAAAGCCGACGATCGCTGCGATCAACCCAAATTTGCGCATGCAATAGACATAATCCACTTCTAGAAGCCCGGCAGTATAGGTGATCGGGCTGCATTAGCTGCAAGGCCAAGCTCACAAATCGATGCTAAGGAAGTCCATGGCGAAGTCGAAAGAGGTGTTTATCTGCCAGAACTGTGGAGCGTCTGCTTCTAAATGGCAGGGGCAGTGTCCGGGCTGCGGGGAGTGGAACACCTTGGCGACGGAGGCCGTGCCGGCAAAGACGCGTCGATCCGCATCGGGCGCCGCGGTCGTTCGAGGCGATGTGTCTTCTTCGCTGGCGGCGCAGGCGCTCATCGAATCGCCCCGCCTCGCGACCGGCTCGACCGAGCTCGATCGAGTGCTCGGCGGCGGTCTCGTGCCGGGTTCGGTGACCTTGATCGGCGGCGATCCGGGCATCGGGAAATCGACCCTGATGTTGCAGGCCGCGGCGGCACTCAATGCATCGGGTCCGGTCCTGTACGCCACCGGCGAGGAGTCGTTGCAGCAGGTCGCGCTGCGCGCCCGGCGATTGGGACTTGGGTTGACCACCGCGAGGCTGGCGGCCGAGACCTGCGTGGAGGACGTCGTGGGGGCCGCCGCCGCCGTGGCGGCACGCGTGCTCATCGTCGACTCCATTCAAACCATGCATTCCGAACGCATCGAAACGGCGCCGGGCGCGGTCTCGCAGCTGCGCGAGTGCACGGCGGAGCTGGTGCGTTTTGCCAAGTCGACCGGCACCGCGGTGCTGCTGGTCGGCCATGTCACGAAGGAGGGCCAGATCGCGGGACCGCGGGTGCTCGAGCACATGGTCGACACGGTGCTGTATTTCGAAAGCGACACCGGCAGCCGATTCCGGGTGCTGCGCTCGGTGAAGAATCGCTTCGGCGCCGCGAACGAGATCGGCGTGTTCGCGATGGCGGAGCAGGGACTGCGCGAGGTGACCAATCCGTCGGCGATTTTTTTGTCGCGCCACTCAGAACCGGTGCCGGGCAGCGTCATCACCGTGATGCGCGAGGGCACGCGCTGCCTGTTGATCGAGGTGCAGGTACTGGCGGATTCGAGCCTCGGCGCGAACCCGCGCCGGGTGGCGGTCGGCATCGACGGTAATCGGCTCACGATGTTGCTGGCGGTGGCGCATCGCCACGCGGGCTTGCAATTGAGCGGTCAGGATGTGTTCGCCAACGTCGTCGGCGGCGTACGCTTGGCGGAGACTGCCGGCGACCTGGCCATCGTGCTCGCGGCGCGCTCGAGCCTGCGCGATTCCCCGCTGCCCACCTCGTTGATCGCCTTCGGCGAACTCGGCCTCGCCGGAGAGATCCGTCCGGTGCCCTTCGGGGAGGAGCGGCTGCGCGAGGCGGCGAAGCACGGCTTCACCTTCGCGTTGGTGCCCGAAGCCAACGTGCCGAAGCGTGCGCCGGAGGGGATGACGGTGCGGGGGGTGACGCGGCTGAGTCAGGCGCTCGAGGCGTTCTAGCCGTCGGGCGGCGTGGGGGCGGGCGGCCGTATGCGTACTGTTTTGATGGCGTTATCGCCGGTCTGCAGGACCTCGAGCATGTAGTCGTTCAATTTGAGCGTCGTACCCACTTCGGGAATGGTTTCCAGGAATTCGACGATCAGGCCATTCAATGTTTTCGGTCCGTCGGTCGGCAGGTTCCAGCGCATCGAGCGGTTGAGTGCGCGGATGGTGGTCGACGCATTGGCGACATAGCTGCCGTCCGCGTCCGCATGCACGTCCTTGTGCATCATGGTGGCGGGGTCCGTGGTGAACTCGCCGACGATCTCCTCCAGAATGTCTTCGAGCGTCACGAGTCCCTGAATGTCGCCGTACTCATCGACGACGAATGCCAGGCGGCGCTTGTCGCGCTGAAAATTCAGCAATTGCGTGTTGAGCGTCGTGCCTGAGGGCACGTAATACGCTTCGCGCTGGCCCGCCGCCTCGATCAATGCGTCGCGATCCAGCCGGCCGCGCGCCAGTTCGTGCACGACCTGTTTCATGTGCAGCACGCCGATGATGCGGTCGATCTCCCCTTCGTAGACCGGCAACCGGGTGTGTTGGCTCTGGCGCAGATGTTCGAGCACCCGGTCCCAGTCATCGTCGACGTCGATGCCGACGATCTCGGTGCGCGGCACCATGATGTCCTCCACCGTCGCATTCTCGAGATCCAGGATGCTCACCAACATTTGTTGGTGGCGGTGGGGAATCATCGCGCCCGCTTCCGCGACCACTGTCCGAAGTTCTTCGCTGCTCAAGGAATTCGACGCCTGCTGGGCCGAGACGCCGAGCAGCCGCAGCACGCCGTTCGCCAAAAAATTCGTGGCCCACACGAACGGATAGAGCACCAGCAACAGCGGCGTGTAGATGTACGCGGCAGGCAGCGCGAGGCGTTCCGGGTGCAGCGCGCCGAAGGTCTTGGGAGCGACCTCGCAAAAGATCAAGAGCACGAAGGTGAGCGTGGCGGCGCCGAACGCCACCAGGAATTCGCCGCCGAGGCGCAGGGCGATGAAGCCCACCAGCATCGGCGCGGCCACATTGACGATGGTGCTCAGCAGCAGAATCAAGCCGATCAGCCGGTCGGGGTGCGCGAGCAATGCCTCCGCCAGACGTGCTCCGCGGTTGCCTGCATTGGCGCGATGTCGCAAACGATACCGATTCAAACTCATGAGCGCCGTTTCGCTGCCGGCGAAGAACGCCGCCAGGACCAGCAAGCCCGCGAGCGCGCCGAACAGGAGACCTGAGGAAGGATGCTGCATGCGTGCGGTGGATCAGCCCCAGTGCCGCCCGAGTAGATACTCGAGGACGAATTTCGAGCCGAAGTAGGCCAGTAACAGCACGCCGAAGCCGCTCAAGGTCCAGCGCACCGCCGAGCGTCCGCGCCACCCGAACCGGATCCGGCCGATCAGCAGCACACCGAAAATGACCCAGGCGACGATCGACAACACCGTCTTGTGGATGAGGTGCTGTGCAAACAAATTGGTGACGAAGACGAAGCCGGTGAACAGTGCCAGCGTCAGCAATACGAATCCCGCGCCGATCAGGCGAAACATGACCCGTTCGAGCGCATCGAGCGGCGGCAGCACACTGGGCAGATCGGCGATGCGCCGCGTACGCAGCCGGCGATCGAGAAACACCAGCAGCAGTGCCGTGACCGCGGCCGCAAACAACAGCGCGGCCGCGCCCATGGACAGCAGAATGTGCGCCGTCAGTTCCCACCCGGGCGCCGTGGCTTCGGCATAGCGATGGCCCGTGCCGGTGACGGCGGCGCCGAATGCCGCACTCGCCAACAGCAAAGCCGCGAGCACCCGATTTTGTTTCTCGATCGCGATGAAGCACGCCAGCACGGCGAGCGTCCACGCCAACAGCGACATGGCCTCGAACAGGCCGATGGCGAACGGGCCGCCGGTGCGCATCAAGTGCACGATGGCGTCGCTGTGCGCGACCAGTGCCGCGAGGGTCAGCGCCCAGGCGATCGGCTCCAGCACCGGCTTGTTCACACTGCGCAGCATGGTCCAGGCACTGGCGGCGTAAAGCAGGAACAGGGTGAGGGTGAGGATCACGGAGTGCGGAATGATGACACAAGGTCCCTATACAACGATATATTCACGTCATGTTCGACCGGCTCACCTCCAGTCTCTCCTCCGCGCTCAAGTCCTTGTCCGGCCGCGGCCGGCTGACCGATGACAATATCGCCGATACGGTTCGCGAGGTGCGGCTCGCGCTGCTCGACGCCGATGTGGCGCTCAGTGTCGTCAAGACATTTACCGAGGCCGTCAAGGCTCGCGCCATCGGCGTCGAAGTCACCAAGAGCCTCACGCCCGGGCAGGCGTTCATCAAGGTCGTCCATGAGGAACTCACCCGGCTGATGGGCGAGCCGAGCACCGGCCTGAACCTGCGCGCGCAACGTCCGGTCGTGGTGCTGCTCGCCGGTCTGCAGGGTGCGGGCAAGACCACCAGCGCCGGCAAACTGGCGCGCTGGCTGATCGAGAAGCAAAACAAAAAAGTGCTGATGGTGAGCACCGACGTGTATCGTCCGGCGGCGATCCTGCAGCTGCAAACCCTGGCCGCGCAGGTCGGGGCCGGCTTTGCACCCGCGGCGGCCAGTGAAGCGCCGCTCGCCATTGCGAACCGCGCGCTCACCGAGGCGACGCTGCAGGCGTATGACGTCCTGCTGGTCGACACCGCGGGCCGGCTGCACGTCGATGCCGAGATGATGGACGAGGTCAAGGTTCTCGAAGCCGCGCTCAAGCCGCACGAGCGGCTGTTCGTGGTGGACAGCATGGCGGGCCAGGACGCCGTCAACGCCGCCAAGGCGTTCAACGACGCCTTGAGTCTCACGGGCGTGATCCTGACCAAGGCCGATGGAGATGCGCGCGGCGGCGCCGCCCTTTCCGTGAGACAGGTCACCGGTCAGCCGATACTCTTCGTCGGAACCGGCGAGAAGAGCGAGGCGCTCGAACTGTTTCAGCCGGAGCGCATCGCCTCCCGCATCCTCGGCATGGGCGACGTGCTGTCGCTGGTGGAACAGGTACAGGGTCAGGTCGATCAGGAGAAGGCTGAAAAGCTCGCCAAGAAAATTGCGAAGGGCAAATCCTTCGATCTGGCTGACCTGCGCGACCAACTGAGCCAGCTGCAGAACATGGGGGGCATGTCGGCCCTGATGGATAAACTGCCGGCGCAATTGCAGGCGAATGCCGCCGCGGCCGCGGGCGCCATCAGCGCGCAAAACCTCAAGCGCCAAATGGGCATCATCGATTCCATGACTCCCCGGGAACGCCGGCGGCCCGAGCTGATCGACGGATCCCGCAAGCGGCGCATTGCGGCCGGGGCGGGCGTGCAGCTGCCGGAGGTCAACCGCCTGCTGAAGCAGTTTGACCACATGCAGAAGACCATGAAGAAGCTCGCCAAAGGCGGCATGCTGAAGAACATGATGCGGGGCATGGCGGGGCGCCTGCCGCCCGGATTTCGTCAGTGAGCCCTCCGTGGCGGATTCTTTAGTTGCGGATTCAATGAGTTGTTGCTCTTGGGCCCCGATTGTCATTACAATTAGCGGCTAGGCATCGCAAGGTGAATCAAGATGGTGACGATCCGTTTGACCCGACGCGGCGGCAAGAAAACGCCGTTCTACCACGTTGTGGTGACTGACAGCCGCAAGCGCCAGGGCGGCACCAGCCTCGAAAGCGTGGGTCTGTTCAACCCCGTCGCCCGCGGCGCGGAAGTGAAATTGCGGCTGAACGTCGCCCGGATCGAGCATTGGGTGAGCAAAGGAGCCCATATGTCGGACCGCGTCAAGTTCCTGCTCACCAGCTTCCGCAAACAGGCCGCGTAAACTTAACTCATCGGCCTTCAAGGGTGGCCGCGATGACCGAAGCATCATCCGCGTTCATCCGGCTGGGGATCGTAGGAGCGCCGTTTGGCGTCCGAGGTTGGGTCAAGCTGCGCTCGCACACGGATCCTCCGGAACGCCTGCTCGAACATCGCAGTTTGCGCATCGGGCGGCACGGCGCCTGGACCCTGTACCGCATTGAGGCGAGCGGGCGCAGCGGCGGCGCGCTGACGGTGAAATTCGCCGGGGTCGAGGATCGGGATCAGGCGCAGGCATTGCGCGGGGCGGACGTCTGCGTGGAGCGCAGCGAACTGCCGCCGCGGAACGACAAGGATTTTTACCGCGCCGACTTGATCGGCTGCGAAGTCGTCGATCTCGAGGGCACGGGCTTAGGGGTGGTGCAGCACTTCATCGAGACGCCGGCTCAGGTGTTGATGGTGGTGCGCGGCGCGCGGGAATTTTGGATACCGGCGGTCAGCCGGCATTTGCGGCGCGTGGATCTCGAAGCGCGCCGGGTGGTGGTGGACTGGAGCGCGGACGGGCCCTAGGTCCGATCGAGTGGCATGCGTATCGCGGTCGTGTCGTTGTTTCCGGTGATGTTGCGCGAGGCTCTCGCGCACGGTGTGATCGGTCGGGCCGTGGAGCGCGGGATACTCGAGGTCGAGTATTTCGATCCGCGCGAGTACACGAGCGATGTGCATCGAACCGTGGACGACCGCGCGTACGGCGGCGGCCCGGGAATGGTCCTCAAGGTCGAGCCGCTGCGCGGCGCGCTGCGCAGCGCGATGGCGCGGCTTCCGCCCGGCAGCCGGCGCGTGTATCTCGGTGCCGATGGGCGCCGCTTCGAGCAGGACATGGCGCGCCGGGCGCGCGAGTGGCCCGGCCTGGTGTTGGTGGCGGGACGTTACGAGGGGGTCGATGAGCGCTTCATGGAGCGCGATATCGACGAGAGTTGGTCGATCGGCGACTACGTGCTCTCGGGCGGTGAATTGCCGGCGCTGGTGGTGATCGATGCCATTGCGCGGCTGCTTCCCGGCACGCTGGGCTGCGCGGAGTCGGCGCTGCAGGAGTCGTTCAGCGACGGCCTGGTGGATTGGCCGCATTACACGCGGCCTCCGTGCATCGACGGCGCGGCGGTGCCGTCGGTGTTGGTGTCGGGCGATCATGCGGCGATCCATCGGTGGCGGCTGCAGCAGGCGCTCGGCCGCACCTGGTTGCGGCGCCCGGAGCTGCTCGAGCGCCGCGGCATGAGCGACGAGGAACGGGTTTTGTTGGAAGAATTCAAGATTGAACGTGCGAGGCAATAGATATGAACAAGATCATCCAGGAATTGAACGCCGAACGCGCCACGCGCAAGTTTCCGGATTTCAATCCCGGCGATACGGTCGTCGTGCAGGTGAAAGTCGTGGAAGGCGATCGTGAGCGCGTGCAGGCCTATGAGGGCGTGGTCATCGCCAAGAAGAATCGGGGGCTGAACTCCTCTTTCACGGTGCGCAAGATTTCGCACGGCGAGGGCGTTGAGCGCGTGTTCCAGACCTTCAGTCCCTCGATCAGCGAAGTCAGCGTCAAGCGGCGCGGCGCCGTGCGGCGCGCCAAGCTGTACTACCTGCGCGATCTGTCCGGTAAAGCCGCGCGCATCGACGAGAAGATCTGACGTTCCCCAACGTTGCGGGTCCGGAGGCTGTGAACAGGGCGGGAGGCGTTGAATGAGTGTCGGTTCCGCCCTCAAGGGTTTTTTCGGACTGGTCTGGCGGATCCTCGAGAGCATCCGCCGCGTCCTGCACCTGGCGTTGCTGCTGGTGATCTTCGGATTCATTCTCGCCGCCCTGCACACGTCCATTCCGACCGTTCCGCACTCCGCCGCGCTGGTGATTGCGCCCGAGGGCGAATTGGTGGAGCAGATGGCGAGCGATCCGGTGCGCCGCGCCTTCGGTCAGGCGTCCGGCGGCCCGGCGCCGGAGACTCTGCTCAAAGATGTGATCGACGCCATCTCGGCCGCCAAATCGGACTCGCGCATCAAGCTGATCGTGCTGGATCTCGGCAACTTGAGCGCCTCCGGTCTGTCGAAATTGCAGGAGATCGGCGCGGCGCTGCGCGATTTTCGCGCCGCCGGCAAGCGCGTGGTGGTGGCGGCCGATTCGCTCGATCAAACCCAGTACTACATCGCGGCCCAGGCGGGGGAGGTCTATCTCGATCCGATGGGCATGGTGTACATCGACGGTTTCAGCTACTACCGGATGTTCTTGAAAGATGCCATCGACAAGCTCGGCATCGATGTCAATGTGTTCCGCGCTGGTACCTACAAGAGCTTCACCGACCAGTTCTCGCGAACCGACATGGCGCCGAGCGACCGTGAAGAGAGCACCGTCTGGCTCGACGCCTTGTGGAATGCGTACCAGCAGGATGTCACGCACGCCCGTTCGCTGCCCGCCACCGCTCTCAATGATTTCGTCGCCGCGGAGCCCGCGGCACTCGCGGCGGTCAACGGCGATGCGGCCAAATTGGCGCTTCAGCGCGGCCTCGTCACCGCGCTGAAGAGCCGCCGCCAAATGGCCGACGAACTGAAGGGGCTGGTCGGGGAGGACAGCGACACGCATTCCTTCAACTCCGTCGCCATGAGTCAGTATCTCGCGGCCGTGCGCTCCAAGCACGTCCTGAAATCCAAGTCCGACTCCAAAGTCGGCATCGTGGTCGCCTCCGGAGAGATTCTCGACGGCCATCAGCCGCCCGGCATGATCGGCGGGGAGAGCACCGCCGACCTCCTGCGCCAGGCGCGCTTCGACAATGCGGTCAAAGCCGTGGTGCTGCGCGTGGATAGCCCGGGCGGCAGCATGTTCGCGTCCGAGCAAATCCTGCGGGAAGTGCAGACACTGCGCAAAGCGGGCAAGCCGGTGGTCGTCTCCATGAGCACCTACGCGGCGTCGGGCGGCTACTATATCTCCGCCGCGGCCAATCAGATTTTCGCGAGCCCGACGACCCTGACCGGATCCATCGGCGTATTTTCCGTGATTCCGACCTTCCAGCGCACCCTGGAGAAACTGGGGGTGAAGGTCGATGGCTTGGGCACGACGCCGCTCGCCGGGGATATGCGCGAGGACCGGGCGCTCACGGCCGCCAGCCGCCAGATTCTGCAATCGTCGGTCGATCACGCCTACACGGAGTTCCTCCGTCGCGTGGGTGACGGGCGGAAAAAAACGGTGGAAGAGGTGGACAAGATCGCGCAGGGCAGGGTGTGGGCCGGGGTCGATGCGCAGCGCATCGGATTGGTCGACCACCTGGGCGGTCTCAACGATGCCACCGACGCCGCGGCGAAACTCGCCGAGCTCGGCTCGGACTACGACGTCGACTACATCGAACCGGACTTGAGCTTGCGCGAACAGCTATTGATGCAGTTGCGCTCCGAGACGATGCACGTGGGCGTGCTGCTCGGGATCATTCCGCCGCGAAGCGACATCGAACGGGTTCTCGACCCCTTGCTCGAGCAGGCCCGCGCCATCGCGAAGCTGAACGACCCGAGAGGGCTATATGCCTACTGCTGGTGCCGCGAGCCGCGCGTCAGCCTGAAAGGAATCGCCGGCCGCTAGACACCAGCACAGGCGATGTTTCACAAACTTGACCAGTCCAGCGTGATCTTCCCGGATTTTCCCGAATTCATGATTTCGAATCCTTCCCGGTAATCGTTGATGCCCAGGCGATGAGTGATCACCGGGCGCACGTCGAGACCGCTTTGCAGCATGCTCGACATTTTGTACCAGGTTTCGAACATCTCGCGGCCGTAGATGCCCTTGATCACCAAACCTTTGAAGATGACCTGGTTCCAGTCGATGGCCGTCTCGCCGGGCGGAATGCCGAGCATCGAGACGCTGCCGCCGTGGTTCATGGTGCGCAGCATCTCGCGCAGCGCCGACGCGTTGCCCGACATTTCGAAGCCCACATCGAAGCCTTCCTCCATGCCCAATTCGCGCATCGCATCGTCCAAGGATTCGCGCGACACGTTGAGCGCGCGTGAGGCGCCCATTTTTGCCGCGAGCCCGAGCCGATAGTCGTTCACGTCGGTGATGACGATGTGCCGCGCGCCGCAGTGGCGCGCGATCGCCACCGCCATGATGCCGATCGGACCCGCGCCCGCGATGAGGACGTCCTCGCCGACCACGTTGAACGCCAATGCCGTGTGCGTGGCGTTGCCGAATGGATCGAGGATCGAAGCGATTTCATCGTCGATCGCGGCCGGCAGCTTGAACACATTGGCCGCCGGAATGGTCAGGTATTCGGCAAAGGCGCCGGGCCGGTTCACGCCGACGCCGGAGGTGTTGCGGCACAGGTGCCGGCGGCCCGCCCGGCAGTTGCGGCAGTGGCCGCAGGTGATGTGTCCTTCGCCCGAGACGCGGTCGCCGGTGCTGAAGCCGCGAACCTCGCTGCCCAGTTCGACGATTTCACCGGCGTACTCGTGGCCGACCGCCATCGGCACCGGAACGGTTTTCTGTGCCCAGGCGTCCCAGTTATAAATGTGCATGTCCGTGCCGCAGATCGCCGTGCGATGCACCTTGATGAGCACGTCATTGTGGCCCACTGTCGGCTCGGGTACGTCCTGCAGCCAGATACCGGGTTCCGCGTGTGCCTTGACCAGCGCTTTCATTGTCTTGTGAGTTGTCCCTGGTGAATGATGCCGAGATCGCGGCCTGCCGACCCAAATGCCTGAATAACCTTATCGAGCTGTTCCGTGGAGTGCGCAGCGCTCATTTGGGTGCGAATTCGCGCTTTTCCATGCGGAACGACCGGGAAGGCGAAGGCCACCACATAAGCGCCTTGCGCCTGCACGCGTTCGGCCAGGCTCACCGCCAGCGGCGCCTCGCCCAGCATGACCGGAATGATGGGGTGCTCGCCCGGAATCAAATTGAAGCCCAAAGCCTGCATGTGCTGACGGAAGTAGCCGGCGTTCGCGTGCAGGCGCTCGCGCAGCTGCGGAGAAGTCTCCAGCAGGTCGAGCACCTTGATCGTGGCGGCGGCCACCGGCGGCGCGATGCTGTTCGAAAACAAATAGGGCCGCGACCGCTGACGCAGCCAGCCGACGATTTCCTTGCGGGCGGCGACATAGCCGCCGCTGGCCCCGCCCAATGCCTTGCCGAGGGTGCCGGTGAGGATGTCGATGCGGCCAATCACGCCGCGCAGCTCGTGCGAGCCGCGGCCGCGGGCCCCGATGAAGCCGGTGGCATGCGAGTCATCCACCATGACCAGCGCCCCGTACCGGTCCGCCAAATCGCAGATCTCGGCGAGCCTCGCGATCGAGCCGTCCATGGAGAACACGCCGTCGGTCGCGATCATTCGAACGCGCGCGTCCTGCGAGTCCTTGAGCGCCTGTTCGAGCTCGTCCAGGTCGTTGTTGGCGTAGCGCAGGCGGCGCGCCTTGCACAGGCGGATGCCGTCGATGATGCTGGCGTGGTTGAGCGAATCGCTGATGACGGCGTCGTGCTCATCCAACAATGTCTCGAACAGACCCCCGTTCGCATCGAAGCACGAGGAGTACAAAATCGTATCCTCCATCGACAGGTAAGCGCTCAAGCGTTCTTCCAGCTCGCGGTGGATGCTTTGGGTGCCGCAAATGAATCGCACCGAGGCGACGCCGTACCCGTAGCGCGCGAGGGCTTCGTGAGCGGCCTCGATGACCGCGGGATGATTGGCCAATCCCAGGTAATTGTTGGCGCACAGATTGATCATCTCGCGCCCGTCCGCGAGAGTCACCACCGGGCCTTGCGCCGAGCCGATGACGCGTTCGCGCTTGAGCAGTCCGGCCGCGTCGAGCGCCTCGGTGTCGCGCCTCAGGCGCTCGCGAAATTCCTTTAGCACGCGGTCCCTGGGTAGCCGGTAGATCCTTGCATGCGGTTATTATAGCGGCTTCGCGAGAGCCGCCTTCAGTATCCTTGGAGGGTTTCACGCCGCTTATGACAAGCGAGGACGAACGGGATCCGCACCGGCTGGACAAGTGGCTGTGGCATGCCCGGTTTTACAAAACGCGGAGCCTCGCGACCGCCGCCATCAACGGCGGGAAGGTGCGCTTGAACGCCGAGCGCATCAAACCGGCGCATCGCGTTCGGATCGGCGACCGCCTGAGCCTGACGCAGGCCGGGATCGTCGCCGAGTACCAGGTGCTCGGACTCCCCGTACGCCGCGGACCGGCCGCGGAGGCGCAATCGCACTTTCTCGAAACACCCGCGAGTGCCGAGCGCCGCGCCCGCCTGCGCGAGCAACAGCGCCTCGCGCAGCTCACGAGACCGCGTTCCGAGGGGCGCCCCGACAAGCGCGACAGGCGCCGCCTGATGCGCCTCCAACGCGATCAAGGCTGACCACGCCCATTTGGCACACGGTGCCGGGGCACTACTCCCAATGATCGCTCATGCTCTCCGGGTCGTCCGCTTCGCAGCTGTCGGCGGCTTCCGGCTGCAGCGTCTTCCAGTCGCCCTGGTGCCAGGAGGCGGTCACGATGCCGGCGGTCGGCAACTCGCGGCGCTCGGGTTTGGGGCCAAACCGGCTCGCGATCTGGCTCAAGGCCGGATTGTGTCCGCAGATCATGATGTGGCCCAGGTCGGTGGCGCGCTTCGCGAGCAGCGCCCAGATCGCTTCGGCAGTCGCCAAATACAGTTCGCGCTCGCATTGAACCTGCTTGGCATCGAGTTCGCACGCCTCCGCGATGATCTCGGCCGTTGCCCACGCGCGCTCGGCGGGACTCACCAGCATCAAATCCGGAACGAGATCGCGCTGCACGATGCGCTTCGCCATCTCCTGCGCTTCCAGGGTCCCCCGGTGCGTGAGGGCGCGCTCGAAATCCTCCGCGCAGTCGTCGATCGACTCGGCCTTACCGTGCCGTAGCAGCGTCAGTCTGTGCGTACCCACAAATGGCCGCCTTCAATTTTTGTTTCGAAAACACGTACGGGTTCGTAGGCCGGCGGAGTGAGGGCTTCCCCGGTACGCAGGCAGAAGCGCGCACCGTGCCGCGGGCAGACGATTTCATCGCCCTCGATCGCACCGCCGGTGAGCGCGGCGCCGTCGTGGGTGCAGATGTCTTCGATGGCGTAATAGGCCGCCTCGGTTCGCACCACGGCGATCATGCGGCGCCCCGCCGGGAGGGAGAGAGTCTGTCCCTCGCGCAAGGCCGCGGCGGGTCCTGCATCGAGCCAGCCTTTCAATTACATCATCCCCGTCTGCAACCGGGCCTCGTCCGACATCATGGTGTGATTCCATGGCGGATCGAACACCAACTCGACATTCGCCCGCGCGACGGTCGGAACGATTTGCACTTTTTCGCGCACGTCCTGCACCAGGACCTCTCCCATTCCGCAGCCGGGAGCCGTCAACGTCATCTTGATGTCGACGGTGCGGGTCGCATCCTCGTTCTTGCTGACGTCGCATTCATACACCAGTCCCAGATCGACGATATTCACCGGAATCTCCGGGTCGAAGCAAGTCTTGAGCTGCTGCCAGACGACATTCCGGATGTCCTCCTCGGACGCCCCGGGCGGCACGTCGGGTGCGGTCGCCGCGGTCTTGCCGATGGCGTCCGCATCGCGCCCCGCGATACGGAACAGATTGCCGTCGATGTACACCGTGAAACTGCCGCCGAGCGCCTGGGTGATGTAGCCCACCGCGCCCAACTTGAGATTGACCTCGACGCCCGCGGGGATGGCGACCGCCTTGACCTCGCGCTGCACCACTATGGGTTCGTTTTCGTAGCTCATTCGGTGCTCACGGCGGGCACATCCCGCAGGTTCGCCGCCTGCAGCGCGGATGCGAGCGTGTGCCAGCACAGGCTCGCGCATTTCACGCGCGCCGGATATTCGCGCACACCGGAGAGGGCGGCGAGCTTGCCGAGTTCGTCCGCCGGGGGTGCGGCATCGTCGGTGAGCAGCTGGTGCACCCGACCGAAGAGCTCGAGTGCGGCGTCGCGAGTCTTGCCCTTCACCGCCTCGGTCATCAACGACGCGGAGGCGGTCGATATCGCGCATCCCTGGCCTTCGAAGCGGATGTCGCTGATCTTGTCGCCTTCCAACCGCAGGCGCAGCGTGAGCCGGTCGCCGCACATCGGATTGTATCCCTCGACGGCGGCGTCGGCCGGATCCAGGCCGCCGAAGTTACGCGGTCGGCGGTTGTGGTCGAGAATCACATCCCGGTAAAGATCGTTCAGTTCCATGGCGGCTTGGGCTCGAGCCTGTTCAGGCGAAAATCTTGCGCGCACGTTCGATGCCGGCGGCCAGCCGGTCGATTTCCTCGAACGTGTTGTAGAACGCAAACGAGGCACGGGCGGTCGCCGGCAGTTTGAAGAACTCCATGACCGGCATGGCGCAGTGATGGCCGGTTCGAATGGCGATGCCGTCCTCGTCCAGGATGGTTCCGAGGTCATGGGGATGCACGTTGTCGACCACGAAGGAGACCAGGCTCGCCTTGTCGGTGGCGGTGCCGACGATGCGCAGTCCCGGGATTGTGGACAACGCCCGGGTCGCGTGATCGAGCAGAGCGTTTTCGTGCGCGTGCGCCGCCTCACGGTCCAGTCCGTCGAGAAAATCCACGGCCGCACCCAATCCGACGCCGCCGGAGATATTCGGTGTGCCCGCTTCGAACTTGTTCGGCAGGCCATTGTAGGTGGTCTTGGCGAAGGTCACGGCGAGAATCATTTCGCCCCCGCCCTGCCACGGCGGCATGCGCTCGAGCAACTGCTCGCGGCCGTACAGAACGCCGGTGCCGGTGGGCCCGAACATTTTGTGGCCGGAGAAGACGTAAAAATCGCAGTCCAGTTCCCGCACGTCGACGCGCATGTGCGAGACGGCCTGCGCGCCATCGATCAGCGTCGTGATGCCGCGCGCTTTGGCGGCGCCGATCAAGCGCCGCACGGGCAGCACGGTGCCCAGCGCATTTGACACGTGCGCGCACGCGAGCAGGCGGGTGCGGGGGCTCATCAGCGACACCACTTCGTCCACGTGAACCTCGCCGCGCGAGTCGATGGGCGCGACCACGAGCGTCGCGCCCGTTTGTTCGCACACCATCTGCCACGGCACGATGTTGGCGTGGTGCTCGAGGTGGGTGATGAGAATCTCGTCACCGGTTTTCAAGAGGGGTCTGGCGTAGCTCTGCGCGACGAGATTGATCGCCTCGGTCGTGCCGCGGACGAAAATGATCTCGTGACGCGAGCGGGCGTTGAGGAAGCGCTGCACACGGTCCCGCGCCGACTCGTAGAGTGCGGTGGCCTCCTGGCTGAGGGTGTGCACGCCGCGGTGTATGTTCGCGTGGTGGCGGCGTTCGTAGTCATTGACGGCGTCGATGACCGCGTTCGGCCGCTGCGCAGAGGCGCCGTTGTCGAGATAGGCGAGCGGTACGCCGCGGATCATGCGCGACAGGATGGGGAACTCCCGCCGCACGGCGTTGACGTCGAAACCGGCCCGTTCATCGATCAGTGCGATATTTTTCATCTGAATTTGCGCAATATCTGCGCATCCGGAAGTTGGGTGATCAAGGCGTTTTCAATCGACGCCCGCGCCGAGGCCACCGACATATCGGTGAGTACATCGGCAAGAAACGCATACACGAGCAAACTCTGCGCCGCGTCGCGATCCAGGCCGCGCGAGAGCATGTAGAACAGCATGTCGGGGTCGAGCCGGCCGATGGTCGCGCCGTGCGCGCATTTGACCTCATCGGCATGGATTTCGAGCTGCGGCCGGGTATCGATCTCGGCGTTCGGCGAGAGCAACAAGCCGCGGCTCGACTGCTGCGACTGTGAGTGCTCGGCGCCGGCGTCGACGATCACCTTGCTGTTGAAGATGACGCGGCTGGCGTCGCTCGCGATGGCGCGGGCGGTCTGGCTGCTGTGCGTATCGCGCGCGCCGTGGGTGACGGTGTTGACGCAGTCGACATGCCTGTCCTCGTGCCCAACCAGCAGCGAATAGCTGTCGAGGGTGGCGCCGGGCTGGCCGAGATGTGCTTCGAGACCGGTGCGCACCAAACCGCCGCCGAGCACGATGGTGAATTGCTTGCACCGGCTGCCTTGATCCTGGCGGATCTCGAGGGAGTCCAGGTGCGTCGCCCCGGGACCCGTCGCATACACGCGGTAGTGTTCGAGCTGCGAGTCCTGCCTGAGCGCAAGCAATGTGTTCGAGTTATTGAGGGGCGTGTGTTCGCCTTGCGCCACGTGATGCTCGATGATCGTGGCCTTGGACCCCGGGGCGGCTTCGATGATGACTCGCGGATACGCGACATTGTCGAGACCGTCGCCGGTGGCGACATGCAGAATGACCAGCGGCGTGGCGACCTGCGTCGTGATCTTGAGATACAGCCCGTCGACGAAGAGCGCGGTGTTGAGCAGCACCCAGCGCTTTTGATCGGCGTCGGACAGTGGCTCCAGATAGCGCCGCATGAACTTCGGGTCCAGACGAGAAGATTCACGTATAGTATTGATTTCTATGCCATTTAAAATGGTATCTACGCCGGGCAACGTCGGATAACCATTGACCATCAACAAAGTCGCGGCGCGCTCCTTGGCATCGAGCAGCGACAATGAGGCGTTCGGTTCGATCTCCCCGCGGGTTTTGCGGGGCGCATCGATGAAACTGTGACCGGTGAGAGTGCGAAGATTCGTATAGCGCCAGGTCTCATCGTGCGTGGTCGGCAGGCCGAGCTCCAGGAACCGCAGCATCGCCTGTTCACGCACCGGCGACAGGGAGTCGGCGGCTCTGGTGCGCCACTGAGCCTCGAAGGAGCGCAGCGCCGCCGAGGAGACGTGCGCGGATGTTTGCAGCGTGCGGGTCATGCGACCTGGGCTCCGAGCACCCCGTCGTAGCCCCGGGCTTCGAGCTCGAGGGCAAGGGACTTGTCGCCGGATTTCAAGATGCGCCCGCCCGACAACACGTGAACCCGGTCGGGAACGATGTAATCGAGCAGCCGCTGGTAGTGCGTCACCAGCACCACGGCGCGGGTCGGGTCGCGCAGACTATTCACGCCCGCGGAAACCACCTTGAGCGCATCGATGTCGAGCCCGGAATCCGTCTCGTCCAGGATCGCGAGCTTCGGCTCCAGCACGAGCATCTGCAGAACCTCATTGCGCTTTTTTTCGCCGCCCGAGAATCCCTCGTTGACGCCGCGCGTGAGGAAGGATTCGTTCATCTGCATGAATTTCATCTTCTGCCTGATGAGCGTCAGGAATTCATACGCGTCGACTTCGGGTTCCCCGGCCGCCTTGCGCTTCGCGTTGAGCGCCGCCTTCAACAGGTAGACGTTGTTCACGCCCGGGATTTCGACCGGATATTGAAAGCCGAGAAACAAACCCGCGCGGGCGCGCTCCTCCGCGGGCAGCATCAGCAGGTCGCTGCCCTCGAAGGTCACCGTGCCTCCGGTCACCTCATAGTCCTCGCGGCCGGCGAGCACCTGGGCGAGCGTGCTCTTTCCGGAGCCGTTCGGCCCCATGATGGCGTGAACCTCGCCGGCGCGGACCTCGAGATTCACGCCCTTCAATATGTCTTTGCCCGCGACGCGGGCGCTCAAATCGGAAATCTTCAGCAACATGCTTCCTCAGCGGCCGTCACCCGACGGCACCCTCCAGACTCACGCTCAACAGGTTTTGAGCCTCCACCGCAAACTCCATCGGCAGTTCCTTGAACACGACCTTGCAGAAGCCGCTCACGATCATGTTGACCGCGTCCTCCACCGAGATCCCGCGCTGCCGGCAATAGAACAGCTGGTCCTCGCCGATCTTGGAGGTGCTTGCCTCATGCTCGACGGTCGCCGTCGGGTTCTTGACCTCCATGTAAGGGAAGGTGTGCGCCGCGCACAGCGGCCCCATCAACAGCGAGTCGCATTGCGTGAAATTGCGCGCACCCGACGCGCTCGGCAGTATTTTCACCAGGCCGCGGTAGGTATTTTCGGCGTGGCCGGCCGAGATGCCCTTCGAGACGATCGTGCTCTTGGTGTTGCGGCCGATGTGGATCATCTTGGTGCCGGTGTCGGCTTGCTGATAATTGTTGGCGACCGCCACGGAATAGAATTCGCCGACCGAGTTCTCGCCCTTCAGCACACAGCTCGGGTACTTCCACGTGATGGCGGATCCGGTTTCGACCTGCGTCCAGGAAATTTTCGAATTTCGGCCGCGGCACTCGCCGCG
>Ga0181537_10002080_pt1 | contig 17888 bp, 15 predicted proteins | sample PEATcosm2014_Bin_39_FD_119765 | JGI IMG/M metagenome (GOLD analysis project Ga0181537, IMG submission 119765) | Peatland microbial communities from MTU Mesocosm Facility, Houghton, MI, USA - PEATcosm2014_Bin23_10_metaG | ecosystem: Environmental > Terrestrial > Soil > Wetlands > Peat | place... | reverse complement strand
GTACATACACAGTTTGTATTGAATGGGACAGAAAGCTTGCTTGTGAGGCTTTGGCAGATGCTGCCGTCCCGCTCTTGCCAGACGCTTCCTGCCTCGGGGCTCCTTTTCCCTGCACAAAAATTTCGTGATGGGTCATGTTAACGTTGCCATAAAGGGTACACTCTGGGCAAATTCATCAATGCATTGTGCCCTGCTCACCTTCAAGTACGCCGATGGTCCTGTGGACACGCGGTTGTATGAGCCACGTTCCATCCTACCTTCACAATTCCCTTCCTCTTTGGTCCACTCTGAAAGTAAGTCACCGCAATGCTGTCTGTCCAACACGTGCACAGCTACACGTGGCCGCCTTCACAGGTGAATTAGTGGTGTGCCAGTTTATGCCTCTTCTGTGCAGTTCTGCGTTGAACGTCGTTGCTTCCTGCAGTTGCATTTCCTCTGTCATCCTGAGCTCTGAAAGTCTTATCTGGAAAAAAAGCCACTGCCCTACTATGGGTTTCTGCGTCAAAACATTGGCGCATTTGTGTTGCCACCATTCCTGCTTTACACACTGAATATTCTCACCAGCCGCAGGCACAGCGATAAGGTAGCACCGATTCCTAACTCCCAGGTGGCATTACACTACGTCTCTTCATCAGTACAAACCGTCACTGATATATTGACGCAGCGATGTTCGTGCTTGGCAGCCTATCTTAATTGGCCACAGGAATCCTTTGGGTTCAGGGGTTTGGTTTGCGGTCGGGCTACTGATCCGCTGATGCGGATTGTGCTTCCACAATCTACATCCTTGGGAACATGCGCAAACCACGAAAGGGACTCCAAAAACCGACTTGGGTGGCCTGGATGGCCTCCCATTGTTCCAAAATACGCAAAGGCCTACGTAGCTTCCTGATCAACAGGAAAAATTATGATAAATTGGGTGGGGTCTGAAGGTGGGCCTGCTGTGTTATTAACAACTCCAGAGAACCCGATGTGTGGTATTCCGGGGAGGTGGGGGACGCCAAAAACGTGCCGAGCTTTAACTCATTGAAGCCACGAACAACGGTGTACATCGCAATAAACCATGTCATGGTACTTACAGATGTGCCGTGTTAAACCTGAGGGTGAGCACATTCATGAAACCCAGCCTTCTCCCGCCAAAGCTTGAAGACCAGACAATGGTCAAACTTCCGTACACGCGAATGCCCAGATGGAGGCAGCTGACGAACAGTCCTCACCGCAGTTTCATGGATACTCTGAACACCGCACAATCCTCAGGCTCTGAAGCCCTGTGAGTCACATTCAAGAGCATCAGTTAGATGTGCCATGACGCCATCTATCAACAACAGCATCAACATCATGAACGCCTCTCTGTGCCCAACACGGAGCTAATAGACATGCCACGATAAATTAGCCTTTACTCTGTTGCCACTGATTACAACCCGGCATTGGGGGCCTCCACAGATGTTCCCTGCTGTAGGGCTGCTGCATATGGGATTGCCATATAGCCAGTGAATGCCACATACCCTGTTGACAGACCCTATGCCCCACTGTCAGAAATTGGTGGAGCTGAATGAGGTGACTCATTACAGATGCCAGGCCTGGCACCTTGCGTGCACCCAAAACCTGGAGCAGACCCAACAGTAAATAGGATTTGTGCGCAAGGAGTGCCTCTTTTGTGCACACAAACACAACAATGGAACCCCTTTTAAGTGCATCCATGTTCATTTAGTCCGAGTCAGAGGCACGACCAATAAACAGTAACAGAATCTATTTAGGGTCGCAGTGAACACTGGTTAGGTACTAACTCATTGCAGAAAAAGGCTACCGGGACTGGGTCGTTGTGAATCAACATCTACTCGGCAAACGACAATTTTAACATACACATCAAGTTTAGCCGGGTGCACGGTGATACAGAAGATTTTGGGTGAAGCTGGGAACCTCGGTGGCATGTGCACAATCTCAGATGATGGTAGAATCTTTCTGTGTGGACAATCACAATGCTCAAAACTTGAGGGCAACCTTTCACCTGTATTGATAGTTCAGCATTTCGCTCCCACCCTGTCACACACTAACAGGTCAGGGGTGATTGCCAAATATACATAGAGTATGATGTCTTCATGTGGACAACTCCACAACAACAAGCCCAGTCGTGCGACATAGCGGAGCCACAACGTCGACGGGTATCAGTCCTGGTCCAACAGGCCTTTTAATAAATGCAAGTGTTTGACTAGACTACTGTGCTACTGATAACGCCGACCTTTGCTTTGCACTACCACAGTCTCGGTTGTTGATAGGCCCGTCCAATGCCTCCATTACGTCCGTTTCATGTCTCTGTGAATATAAGTCACGACTGTGAGTTCCACAAAACCTGAAGTTCCAACGCGTACTATGGCGTAAAAGTCAGCACCACATGACGATGATGCATAAAATCCAATCTGCATGAATAGTCTAGGCCCTGACAGGAACCCCATTCAAAAGGTAGGTGGCACAGCGTTTTGTCTATGGCATGGCGACGACTGTCCCTTTCGCAGTCTCAAGGATTAGGGTTTTCATGGGTACAACAGCAGAATTTGTGTACTCAGCACACACATTCGACAAATTGACCTCGGTCGCACCAGTTGTTGTGTCCTAAGACGACTATCAGGGGTGTCGCCGATTAATTTGTATGGCCCTTCATTCATTCATACACATATACTGTCACGGTATCAACAACACTCTGTTTAAATCAGATCGCATCAGGTGTGCATTGTCTCATACCTCAAATTCATGTAGAATGTCGAATTTAGGACCACACATCGGGAGCTCTTCAATGACTGGGAATTGAAATCCATGTGACACTTTGCCGTCTACCTGCAAGGCAAAACATCATCAATCTGCATTAACATGAGTCTTCCATGAGGCGGGTGATGAAACGGCTGTTTTCCCACATTACTAACGGCCTCAATGATGCCAGAGTAATGAGCGACTTCAGTTTCCTCTAAACTGTGTTTCCACCAGCCGATGTGTGGTCGGGTGGGTGCATCTCGACGGCCACCATGGTAACATCTTTCTGACATTCAAGAAATAACCATGTATTAGACACCACGTTGTTCCCATCACCCGAGTCATCCATTTGTGCAACATCCTTTTACTTGTGAAATTTTTGAGAACAAAAGCACACTACACGGATGTCAGCATTACATTTACGGCGTTGGGATGCATTAATCCCGCATTGTGTCATACAATCTTGGACTTCACATGGCATATGCCTATTACCCGAACACCGTGGGCGATCGTGCACGCACTCCGATCCACATCCAGAAGGCATCCGCTCTGATGTGCACACTCCAAAATGAACAGGACTACATCTCTGTAGTACAAAGTTGCGGCGACATGTAGTTGTAGTGTGCGTTTAGGGCATACAGTGAGAGAATGAGAGAGAGAACCTTATACGAACGATCTGTCAGTTGCCATTCAGCTATCCATTCTCTCCCATTGACCGAAGGTGTCCAGCAACAATCCGGGCACCTTTCACTTCGCCCGCGTGCGGCTTGCTTCCTGTTCAAAGGCAAAAACATTCACAGCGCCAGGAATCTGCGATGCAGCCCAGAAATTGGCATCAGTGGTTCGGACGTGACATGCTCGGGACAACCCTGCACATAGCATGCAGGGTCCAGTGAGGATCGGGTGCAAGATCCACCTGCCACAATTGTCCCTGCACAGCTCCACAACGATGTTGCACGCCAAAGACCAAACACTGGGACGCTGACGTGCGGGACGTATGACGCCTCAGAGGTCCGCAAACACGCACTTCCCGGCAGATTTGTGCGCCCCTCCCTGGGATCGACTATACGGCCCCGGCGCCCGCCAACCGGGAGACACTCCACAACCAGAATTTCGTCGGCACTGCAAGAATGCACAAAGATGATAGTCAGCACGGTGGGTGCGTTTCGTCAATGCCCCAACATTAAAACACAACAATTGCGACATCGTGTTCTCTGGAGCGCCACATGTGGCCGCCGATGTGAAGGCATCCTCGTCATCGGAAAGGCACGGAATAAACTTGCTCATTTGCAACATGCCGTGAACATGCGCACATACTAACGGCAATGTAGCAGGTAGGACCCGACGGATTCTAGTCGCTCGCACAAAGCGTGCATCGATGTGCAGAAGTTGCGACGAGGATGAGGCCGTGTGCACCGACGGGGGAAAGGGCATGCTCAACGGCACTGCAAAGTGTGCGCGCTCAAATCGCATGCCTCAGCGAATGTCGACTGCCGGACATGACGGATGAGTTCGGACAGGGAGGCCGTGCGGGCGAAAGCACGGGCGGGCCATGGTATGGCATCCTCCGTGGTACCCGGCATGGTATTTGTATTTTATGTAACATGGTATGTGTATGCCCTGCAATATGGCGCCATTCGTAAAGCATGTGCTGTAGCGGCAACGGCCAGGGGCTGTCATGATTTGTAATGCCGTCATGCCGGCTGCTCTGCACCACCTCTAATACGATCACAGCTGTCGCCGACAAAATTCAGGGATGTCCTCTACCCTTCATAATATCACACCATCCGGGCGGTGATCCCATAAAGTGTGATATAAATGTTTTGAATATTTTGATCCTATAAAGGTTGATATAATATTATGAATATTTGTGCAGATATTTTCAAAATGAACGGGAGAAAATGAATATTGTATTGCAATGTCGAAAAGAAAATCAAAAACACGATTCGACCATTGTATAGTAGGTATTATGTAATTTAAAAATGTGAATAACAACATGAGCCCTTGACTGTTGACCATCTCAGGGCCTTGGCTAGCCATAAAATTGGCGACACCTTTAGCATGCAGGTGTCCATCGCTCAGCTTCACTGTTTTTGTGCCATCAACTCATTTTTCATGTGCCAGCATTGGTACTTCTAGAATGGAATCTAAGTACATGTTTTGCCAGGTTCAAATAATGCCACAAGCTCCTCAATAGGCTATTCCACCTAAATGTCATCTTCACAAGGCCAAATCCTAAGCATCTCGTCAATTATCCATCATCTATTTCTTGCATTATATTATTGTATAATATTATAATTTTTGGATTTTTAATGACCCTATAATCATACTTCAATTTGATGGAGCTCTAATTTTGAGCTAGGTACATTCGTTAAACTATCGCATTGTTCTCCAAATGCTTTAAGGGCATTCAAAGCACTTAGTCACCAAAAACCAAGGCACAACAAGGTTTTACATTAAAACTCTCCATACATAATCCCCCAGCAGCATTTTTCTCCATTTTGTCCTAAACCCTAATCCGTCATCCGCCCTCGTCAATCTTCCATCTGATCTTTACTCATGAGTTGACGTAGGTTTTCGTCCACAATCTTATCGCTTTTGAGCATAAATGACACCCTTTTTCCAAAAAATCGTACGATCCTTAAATCCTACAGTGTGTTTTTACAAATATTTTTAAAACATGTGTTATGTGCTTCAAGCCTATTTCATTTACAATACAAATTTTGTCATACATACTTACCTATATTATGCACAAGTCAATGCTTTTTTCTACAAGTCACCGCATGGCCTTAACTTATCAATGACATTCCTAGCTCAATTGGATAAGCCTTATGCAACTCCTCACAGCAACGCCCTCAAATGCCCCGCAGAAGCCTGATCCTGCAAGCACCATTCCGTTCCATGCTGTGATCAAAATTGCCTATCAATCCAACTCGCGTTGATCCGCCAACCACACAGTGTGCCAAGTGGCGTACGTGTATATATATATATATAGTGCTCTTAGTACGTATGAAGATATATAAGTGTTTATGTATAAAGATAAATATATATAGATAGAAAATCAGAATGTGTATGAGAAGTACAGACAGATATATGGGAAGTATAGACAGATATATGAGAGGTGCGGACATAAATTATAGATGAGTTAGCAATCAAGCAAGCAGGATGCGCACACTTTATAGACACGATGTTAATGCTAGTTTATGTATATATATAAGACAAAAAAACTGAAGCAAAACAAACATGTATTATATAGACATATTGGTAATTATGCAACACGTTTAGCAATAAACTAGGTTAGAGAAATCCACTCTAAAAAAAACATGGCACGTCGATTTCGTGTCCACACTAAATCAATTATATGGCATATCGCATGACTTCAACGACCACCACAATGAAAGGGGTATTTTCTAACACAAAATAAACACTAACTGAATGCGATCTATTTACCATCACATATGCCGTAAAGGTTTCCACCTAGTGTGGTGTTACTATCATCCTGGACGCGTGCTATTTTTAGTCATAATTGTGTCAAAGTTAAAGGCCTTTAACTGTGCCCATAATTGATGGCTTTGATGGCTATATATAAATAATGATTTTGATCTCCGCGCTATTTTAGGATCAAGATTAAATTCTGGAGCTTTATTGTTTTTCACATGACACATGCGAAACCCTTTTAAAATATGGACACTATCTACTGTCTACAGTATACTGTACTGTGTACTATATCGTGCATTATATTGTAGACTCTATTGTATACTCTACTGTCTACTATCTAATCTCTATTATCTACTATCTACTTTACTATGTAATCTCTGCTATCTACTATCTACTCTACTATGTAATCTCTATTATCTACTATCTACTGGAGTGTGTACTGTCCACAGCCTACGAAACTGTCTACTACCTAATTGATACTATCTACTATCTACTCCATAATCTATACTCATAACTATTTACTATTTATACTTACTATTTTTAGTTTATTTTTATTTATTGATTGTATATATTATTTTTAGAAAATGTATAGTTACTATTTTAATATTTTGTTTTAGTCACTATTTACATACTATTTTAATTTATATTTTGTTTACTGTTTTTAGTAACTGTTTTTATTTACTGTTTTTAGTTACTATTTTAGTTACATTCTTGGTCTGCATCTTGTTCTTAAATCTATACCTAATAGGTGATCACCTACCTAATTAAAGGTGGGCATTCTACCTTAGTATTTAATGAGGTAGGTTACTTCTTTCTATAGCTATTTTTATGTGGAACATCCACATAAGTCAACAAATTTGTTTACTTTGTACATCTTCCAGCTAAACATAGACCTACATGAAAGTCACATCCCTAATAAAAGATAAAACATTCCTTCACGGACTTCTATCATGTCATTATAGTGACACCACGTGTGAATTGTGTTGCGGAGCTATAAATAAAAGCGAAAGCGTGAAGCCTCGACACAAAACTTGAACCACATGAACTCGAAATTCAGGTCATACACCATGAAATCTACTCAAATCTGGACGAAAACCGTTTAAGTAATGAAGATGCATATACAAACCTAAAATTCTTCTCAGATACAAACATCTGTTGAATTGTTGAAACTTGGAGAATAGATATAGAACAAACCTTTCACTACAAGAATACGCAAAACGAATTAATACAGAATCAACAATTTTTTTGCAGGGTTCAACAGATTTGAGAAAACAATCGCGAAATCATGAAGATTGTGTTACTTGGACACACAGAGTGCACATAAATTATAAAAGATTGTAACTTCTTAAGCTCGTTGCATCCAAGTACGAGAACAAAATCACTTCATTGTGCCATTTCTTCATATTATCGTGTGTCCTAGCTAGTCGTACATGTGTCAATTGTCATACATGTAGGCCAGGAGAATGTGTAAAAAATATGGGGCCCCACATGTTCAAATAGCAGGCGGTGGAATTTGATATAGGTAATAATAGCTCGTCAGCAATCGTTTGGGAAAAGATACACTATAGCAAGATATGAGCATCACAAGATTTTGACTCTGGAAGCTCTTTGCATCCGTGACAGTGGACAAAATCAGTCCATTGTACTATATATTCATTGTGACACCCAAATCAACAAAGTTAACATTAATCTGTTAATTTGAACAGACGAATTCTAATTACGAAAATTTTACTTTACGCTAGTAAATACTGTAATTTTAATTATTATAATTGATTTACAAAAAAATTTAATATTAATATAATAATTTACAACAAAAAATAATAGTTTATATTGTAATTACGATAATTACATTATAACAATTTTAATTAAATGAAAGTAAATACTCTAATTATTGTAATTTATAATAATCAATTACAGAAATTAATTTAAAATGGCTAATTACTACAATTACTTAAATGTACAATTGTGAATTGTAATGATCGTAATTTTAATTTTAATTATAGTAGTTTTAAATTACAACAAATACAACAAATACAATAATTATAATAATTCAATATATTTATTTATTTAATGTATTCACTATATAATGTGTATTTATTATATTTAGAGCATAGAGAGTAATTGTATGTACCAAAACCCCGAGGAGATCACTCCCTCTTATATTTTGCATACATGGGGCTTCAGGACCTATTTATTGGGGGGGGTATTTACCTTGCAAAATAAAATAAGGTGATGGTATTTCACATGTAAAAAACCTGTAAATATTATATGTGATGGTATTTTCCATGTATACATGTTACACTATTTTAAAAAACCCCTATTTTACATGTAATTTTTTTATAAAATTTACCTACAATGAATATATTGGACCCTATTTTTTATCGCACGTTGTTCTACGATTTTCACCCAGTGATCTCACCGGGACAAAAACGTAACTCACTCATCATATGTCACACAAGTATTGGTGGTTTAGTGCCAGTGGCCAAGGCCTGACGAAGTGTTTCCCTTTTGAACTGGATTCGGGGTGTTCCCCTGGAACTGCTTCACAACAAACTCAAGCAACCAGGGCAACTTAATCTGCGTAGCTCTATACAGAGGTTCCAGCACATTTAGGTCACACAGTGTGGGGGTTTTACAAAGTGCTGTCGTTCATGGTCTTATGGTCTCCTGAAATGCGGAAGACCTCCTGAACAGAGTAACGTCATTGCGCATTGCGAAAGCGCAATGTAGCAGTAAACCTCGACCGTGCCTGTATACATCAGCACAATACCATACACATGCGAGCATGTGTGTAGACAAAAATTATGCACACGATGTAGGTGAAAAGACGAAAAGAAACTGGATTTGTCGGGGCAACAATGACAGCTCCAAACACCGCGGACCACAATCCTAATGTGCGGTATGCAAACTCCGTACATGCGCGTCATTAGACCACTTCTGCAGCAAACTACGGCTACGTTCTCCGCATGCACTCTAACGCAGCACATACAGACAACACTCTTAAGTGATGCTGGGGTGAGATGCGAACTTTGCGAATATCACACCGCAGTCGGCGCCCGGAACCCGGAACACTCTACAGACATTGCGGGATCGGATTGGTTAGTCTGTGTACCTTGCGTCCGCGTAGACGAATTGTCCAGAAAATTGCTTATTTTTGCAAGCCCACAATACTATCTTCCATTTCCTCACACAAATGTAGGCATGATAGTTAATATACCATCTTCATGTCAATATAATCCTTGTTATATTCTAGTACAAACATATACTATTTAAATTCTCAATTTAAACTGCATGATTTTGATTTTGATTTTGCAGTTTTGATTTTGCAATTTTGATTTTTACATGATAAACTGCATGATTTTGATTGAGAATAAACACTCCGGATGTTGGAATTCGAGGGCTTCATATTAAATTTGCAATCAAGGTAGGTGAACACAAATCATCAATTAGGTAATGTTATGTCAATGGTAGTGTTGATTTTAATAGTAATTTTTAATAAATATTGATCGGTGTAATAAGTATCCGCACTATATTGTTGTAAGCATAACAACACCCATATTTCCAAGTATCACATAATTGTATGCGCCGCCAATAGGTTTTCTTATATTTTGGGTGGCACCACACAATATACTTGATAGGTTCCAAAGTCATGGACCTCACACACATGGCTGAATAATGTTAGAAACAGTAAATGTAAATTCAACATTAATTGTCATTCTTTTGAAAAAAAAAGATGTGTTCAATATATGTTCACAATGTTGTACTTACTATCAAATATGAAGAATATTTCATCTAAATTTCAATTATCCATGACAATGGTACTCTGATTCTTAAAGTTTTTTTTTCCGGTTTCCCTAAAAGAATTGCCGTAGTGGATTAATGCAATTTCCATGCTCGAACATTTCCGAGTACTGCATCTCATCTTTACCCGTGTGGGTTGCTGATTGTGTTCGCATGGCTTCAGCATGTTTTCTGTTGGAAGAGTATATCACGGTTTCTTATTTATTGTTTAATCTGCAGTGATGTTGTTGTGAATATATGCAGCACAATGTTAATGTTGCTTCCATTTGCAATACACTTTCAAATTGTAAAAATATTCTTTAAGGGTTGCCTTCTTCATACCAGATGCAACCCCAACGTGTTATTTGACGCATCACCATACATAGTATACATAACGAGGGGGCTTCATTCATTGTTTCTACTGTGTACAAACGGGAAGGGTTATAAAGATCTCCAACTACAGATAGATGTATAATATAATTTGTAATTTGATATGGGTTTTGTGGGGATAGGAGATGCAGAGAGGCTAATTCATAAACATGGTTTCACATTACGTTTTGGGATTATACCCTTTTCGGTATTTCTTGACCAATGGGACACATTGGAATTTGGTGCCCCACATTCATCTTGAACCACATCTGCTGCACATTCACTTGAGGGGTTCATTGGTTATCTCCTCATATACACCACCGGCCCACAACTGGCATGGGCTTCCACACTCACAACATAGCCAACCAAACGGGATGTTCGGTCCCAGATGAAACACACATGACAACCTATGAACCCAGAAAATTAATCCTGAAATATGATAATATATGGTTTACTCCGAAACACACAAGGCAGCTGATTTTATGTTCTTCATTAGAGCCGAAGTGGGTGTGCAAAAGGAGTTATGGACATCCACTTGACCCTAGCACTGGATGTCTCATTTTAAGCTAGACACGTTCATTGTCCTGACACAGCTCCAAACTGCTGCGCAATAGCCTGCAGGTATCATCAGTTTGTTCGCAAAACGCGTAGCTCTACACCTCATCCATTCCATCCGCCACTGATTTGTCCCGTAAATACTTCGAGAGCCACCGTACCCACCTCTCTGGTTTTCCAGATTTCCACAGAGCTGAGTCACACATTTTAATGGGCCATCTGTCACCATCATCGCTGAAAAGTAGAGGGGTGTTGTGCCTGTATATTTTCTTGAATAAAATATACTGCTCTCCGTCCTTGCAGGCTGAAACCATCTCCGGGTGGTGGCTGCGCGACTTGTTGTTGACTCCCGCTCTCGCCTCTCCCACTATTTCGCCCGGGAGTTCTGGGTGCAAAACCCAGCAGTGCGTGCCATGCCTGACAGGATTCTGGACACACGACATGGAAGGTTAGCGTGGACAAAACAGGAATTATTCAAGGAAACAGGTTGGATTCAACGGGTGTGAGGCTATCACCGTATTGTTTTTCGGCCGCAATATTGGGAGCTCGACCTGGGTTTCTGACGTTCTACCGATGTCCTCTGCGTTATCGGAATGAGGAGGATCCTTTTGCTCTCTCATTCGACTGGTTGGTGTTCCGCTGGGGCCCGGTGCAGCATGTTCGCGCGAACTACTTGGCCCAGACACAGGCAGCTTGCACTGTTGCGGAACTGGACGCATACGTGGGTTGCTGTGCACCCGACTCGCAGGCCCAGTCCGGGAAGGGCAGACCCGACCTGCCACTTCGTCATCTTCTGCGCTTCCGCTGGAATCGTCTTCTGCTAGCACAAGAGGCTTGCGGGAGCACGTCCCGCGTGGCACGTCCGTGTCTGGCGGAGTTTCTTTGGCCGAGCTCGTGTGCGAGCTTGTGACCGCGTTGACCCCTGCCGTGATTTCCGGTCTTTCATGCACGTTCCACTGCGGGGGGGTGGATGTGCCGAGTCCCACAGCTAATCCCGGCCTAGTGCTAATGTCCCCACCAGTTTTGGGCGCTGGCTCCCTCGGAAAATGGCGCCTCATGTCTTCCATGAAGCTCAAGATGTTCGTTATCCCTCCCATGGCATTCCCCAGTGTTGTCTCCACTGCAGCCACCCTGTCTTCCAACGTACGAAGGATTTTCTCATCTCGTTTAGGACTTGTTACGTCATGCTCCTCAATGTCGACCTTTTCGGTGTCAGCATGCAGCGTGGGAGTATCGCTTCGCCGGAATACTTGTGACAGAGGCACATCGTCCTCTTCAGCCTGTGAGCACATGTGAGAAAACTGTTAGGTCCAATGCGCCAAAAATCACATGACACGTGCAATCATGAGCGCAGCGGTTCAAGATTTGTGGGGTGATGCGACCATTCAAGAAACCATTGGTATTAATCCTACATGCGGGTTGGCAGTGCACTTGGCATTATAGTAGCTTATGACTCGGTTTTCAGTTAATTTATTCCTGGCAACAACTTAGTTTACACCGATAACATATGAAATGCAAGAACCATAACGACTGGCGAGAGCCTGCCGTCATTGACTGGTTTGCAAATGTTGCTGATTTTGTGCTGGAAGTTATGCTGCCTGCCATCCATTACAACCATTCTCCAACTCTCTCACAGTCACAGTGGCACTGGAACAAATAAGCTGCAACCTCTGTTTTCTGACGTACCTGAGGCGATGTCACATGTGATGCTCCAACATCCGGGGAGGCGTGGCGGGGCGATGTCACAGGTCCATCTGGCAATTGCTGAGCGGTGTGGTGGGGTAAGGTGACCGGTGTCGCTGCGAATTCCTGGGAGGTGTGCTGTGCCGATGTCACAGGTACATGTTGATGCTGCTCAGGGGTGTGGTGGTGAGATGTCAGAGGCGGAGATGCGGCCTGGACCGTAGCGACATGCTGGGGCGATGTCGCGAGCGATGTTCCCAATTCCGGGGAGGTGCGCGGCACTGGCTCGTTGTCGTCTCCGGATGGCACACATACCGCGGTGCCCACCACCGGTGTTCCAACTACGGTGCCATAGGGGGGTGCATACCCCCCGAACGGAAAGGAATGCAGTATGTGGGATGGTGCAGCATCCCATGACCCCGGACGTGGCGCATATGAAGAAGAGGCGACCGGCGGAAACGATTGGCACTGATGCATGTATGGTGGAACACCATAGGCGTATGGATTGAATTTGGGATATGCCCATTCAGGCTCCGATGTCATGTCCCGCTGCTCATCACAACTAGGATTGTTAGTGCAACTTAATATTGTAATCAGGTCTAACTAGTCAGGAAACTAATCAATAACAATGCTACACGAACGAATTGTCTCCAATACATAACACACTAATTGCAGTGTGATCGCGCATGTAGCTACAACTCACAAATTACCTCTTGCAGGCGAGGTTTTTTCGTGGGTCCATGGCGGTCCTGCGAATGGGAAGGACGAGCTGTCTTCAGTATCCTAGTGGATTTCTCAGGCGCCTCCACATTTTCTGATTCGGCTGCTGACCGGATAGGCGCGCACAGTGGATTCTCGGATGGCTTCGCACCTTCTTTTTGCCTCGCAGAGGGAGGAACAGCAGGCATGGTTCCCTAGCAAAATGATTCCTGCACTGGGCGACTTCACACATTACGTGCACAGATGAGGAGGGGGGGCCGGGGTTGCAGGCCAGAGATGGATATCCAGGAAAAGCACATCCGGGCAATCACCAACAAAGTTGCGAAGATTTCAGGGTTTAGACCTAACCTCCTCGAAACTGGAATCGGAACACAAGGTTACATCATCACTACTGACACAAACCTGTAATCCTCTACAAATCAGCCGTCCAACCTTACATGGTCCTGGGATAATATCAATCATAGTCCAGGCGCCACTGACCGTATACAGAAACCATTAGCTAGGTAGAAAACCAGTGCTTTACTGCAAGCTGGAAAAGTGCATTACTCTCGGGTTTTAGTCGCACCAACAACATGCAGTTCACAACGTCCACTCCACAACCATGAATTGAACGTACTACTGGTCGAAAGCAGGTGTGTACACATGCGGATAGGAGATGAAATCCGGGGGGATTCCTTTGGTAAAGGCGTGTACTATCGCTCACTATTGCCTGAATTCGGAATTGCACAGTACTGTAGACAGGATGGACTCTTCGGCGAAATGACATAGAAAACGATAGGGAACTATGAGCTTTACAGACGCTGCTAGCCACGATCTCTAAGTGCACGCCCCACATATTGTGCCTGCACGTCGTCCCACCTCTTCAGCAGAAGATGCGGCCAGGATCATTGCGCACGCCTGTGAGCCAACAAGTTAGGGAACTCACCTGAAATGCTGTGCCACCCGCGTTCTTGTCGCGCACACCGTAGACGGCTTCGACGATCACCGCCGCGCTCCTCACGGCCAGCAGACTTCTTACGAAACCAGGCCCGCTGGCGACACACTGAGTCTCCTCCGGATGCGTGTGCAGGTGCAGGAGTGGCGAAAGCGAATGGGGAGATCACTTCGACTTCGGCGGTGGGGCTACAACGATGCTTGGGAAAAGATTGCCACTGGGCTATGGAGGTGGATCGTCGACACCTGCTCAAGACGGCACAGACTGAGCGGATTGGTGTGGCTGGTGTGATGCGATGTCATGTGACATTGATGTGTTTTCCAGGGTTCATGATAACCTTCACTTCTCTCGAGAGCGCCCACATCGAAACAGTTATCAGGAAGCACGTAGTGGACCGCTGTCATGTACACTGGATTTGGTTCTGTAGAGACGCCAACGGCTCGACCACTGCAACGAGCGCCACTGCCACGTGGAGTACGCGGATGAGACGTCCTGTAAATGGAATGATGTCTTTGTGGGAAGGTTATTATGCGTTACAGATGTGTCATTGTGAGTTCACTAAAAAAAGAGGTTTTTTCGGGGCATATTGTTGTCCACGTAGTTCCCATACGTTCCACCTTGAGCATCTGACGTGGATATGAATTTTCACAGCTATTCTTAGGCAGTCCACAAGGGCAATCGAGGACAAATGGCCTTGCACATCAAATCAAGCCATGATGATGTGCATTGGCCCAGTACATCCAATTGAACCGGCTAAGACATGACGGTTTTAATCGTATCATTGCCAATCACAACATGGACAATGAGTGAGGTGCAGCAATGACTGAAGTTGTAGTAACCCAACAATTATTTCTTACATTGTTTTCGCATTGATTTATTGTTATCCCTACATTGGATGTTCGTTCGTAATTTCTCAAAGAACATTATAATCGCCCACTATTACTGTGCTACCTGTTTTGTATGGTGCCCTTCAATAATATGTCATTTAAGTCATTTTGGTGTTATACAAGTAGAATCAATGAGTTGTATATTGTAAGTGTCACTTCCCGAATTGGTAATGCCACTTTGTCATACTTTTATTAAGACACTTTAACATTTGTTAACGAGAAATTAGGCGTCCCAGACTAGCCAAATATGCCTCCAAACAGGTGTTGCGAGTTAGACAAAGATGCTTATATGGTACCATGTGCAATGCTTGTAATTGTGCATGAATGATGAATAACATTTTTTCCACAATAATTAATATGTAGCTGTTATTCGGTCTTTCTTTTTTGTTTTTTCCAAGTTCTACCGATTATACATGCAAGATGGAAGTTGCCGTCCTTTGGCAGATCCAGTGATGACACTGCAAGGGAATTGTTAATTTGGGAGTGCAAACAGTATGGAGCGTTTTTTTCATGTGTTAGCAAATCCAAAAGGGAGTGTTGGGCGTCTGTATTTGAATTTTTAGATGCATGTCATGGGTTTTTGGCGGTATTGACATGCTTACACTTTTAATGCTCAAACTCATAGCATGGATGAAACACCTAGGCATAGGCCATTAAATTTGTCTCAAAATGTAAATGCAAAGTGTTGTTTACATAAATTTTTAATGGTATTTTAATTTCAATGCAACCTCAATTGTTAAGTTATATACTCAAATGTATAATGCGAAGAGGAGATCTCCCCATCTTATCATCAAACGGGATGATGAAACATAAATGGTGAAATTTGGTTGTCGATGTAAAATTTCATGGCCTCAAACAGTTGGAAGTCGGATGTTTTCTTATTTCCTACATAATAAATGTAGGTTCAATAATTAACCTGATTAGTAGGCTCAAGCAATCAATTAAAGGCAAGACAGTCACCCATGCCCACCCATGGTCATGGTTCCACGGTGGGCATGGGTGCCATGTTATTTGTACTGAATTTGCATGGGTGGCATCGGTTTTGCGCATCTTTACTTGTATATTGCAACACTCTAGGACTAGCTCTTGACCCACGACATTGGCCCGGGAGATTAGCATATCGATAACAATTTTGTCTCTCATGTAATGCAACGTCGCATAAAAATTCTACTGCTTGCCATTCAACGAGATTTCCATGACATTAGAGAGAAAATCCATTAAAGGTAGCAACAAGTTTTCCCAAAAGATGAACTTTCCCCTTTCAAACGACATGACCAGATGATGTGGTGGAGTGGTTACACACCCCCCGTAAGTCCGCAGTTCTTGGTTCACAAGGTCGCAACACCGTATCCTAATGTGTGTGCGACAGGTCTTTAGTTGATTTTTCATGTACTCTAACTTTACCATGAGGCAGTTTCTGAAGACAAACTTGACTTCTTCAACAAAAAATGCATGGACTGAAAGTTGATTTTCAATTGTTACAATTTTAAAACTTCCACAAGAGAGCTACGGCAAAAAATAAAAACAATTCATACACATAACAAACTTTAGACATCCATGTTTCTATAAGAATCGGACAAGGTAAAGGCCTATGGCTACTATGATGTGTTGAAGTAGTTGTAGACGTACGGGCGATCATGGCAAATGTACTAGCACTACGATAATCAACTTTGCACACAAAATTGGAAGATTTTATGATAGGATACATTCATGTGTCATGACATTCATTTATTATAGACCTTCATTTATTGTACTAATACATTTATTATAGACATTCATTTATTGTAGACCTTCATTTATTATAGACATTCATTTTATTATAGACCTTCATTTTTATTGATATGTATTTAAAACTACCTATGCTTAACAACTGCCATATTTTCATAAATTAACTAATACAAAGTCCATATCATAAGTTGTGGCCTTTTTTACATCTATTTGCATCGATGAGTTGGCAATAAATTACACTATCAAAATAATCGAAACTTTACGCCGTCCACATGCAAGATGGAAAGTGTATTGTGAAGTGTACAATCTAGGATAATAATTGGTGGAGGTCATCAACTATGACAGTTGTTCGCATGTGCTTGAACATATATTCACTCTGCTTATTTTCCATGTGAGGGAGTTCGGTCAAATGTCATTATTGGGAAAGAAAAATCAGCGTTTTCCTATAATATCCATGCGTAGTCCATATACTTATGATCAAGTCATTTCAAATGATGTTTCGTAGGCAAGTTTTGGGTATTGGTTACCGCTATGGAAGTCGATTTTTTTTGAATATAAGGAAAAAGTTGCAATACATATGACCTATTTCTCACCTTTCACCATGTTGTTGGGGGCCTCGATGAAAAAGTTGGGTGTCCAACTCCTGTCCCTTCATTAAGTTTAAGAATAAACTTAGTCATTATTCACACACTAAATTAGACCTTTTTGCCCCACAATGTCGGCGCTCGCGATTGAGTGTTAATTACTGTATATAAAACAAGAGAGTACATAATATGTAATGGAGCGTTAATTTTACAACCAAATTTAAACATAATTATACGGATGCATACACTACTTCTTCAACAATAAAAAATTGGACCTTTTTGCCCCACAATGTCGGCGCTCGCGATTGAGTGTTAATTACTGTATATAAAACAAGAGAAGACATAATATGTAATGGAGCGTTAATTTTACAACCAAATTTAAACATAATTATACGGATGCATACACTACTTCTTCAACAATAAAAAATTGGAACTTTTTGCCTCACAATGTCTGTGCTCGTGATTGAG
>Ga0181537_10002079_pt1 | contig 17891 bp, 11 predicted proteins | sample PEATcosm2014_Bin_39_FD_119765 | JGI IMG/M metagenome (GOLD analysis project Ga0181537, IMG submission 119765) | Peatland microbial communities from MTU Mesocosm Facility, Houghton, MI, USA - PEATcosm2014_Bin23_10_metaG | ecosystem: Environmental > Terrestrial > Soil > Wetlands > Peat | place... | reverse complement strand
GAGAGCGGAACCATGGGTTTCAAGCTTACTAACGGCAGATGCATGCCCGCGCAAGAGAGCTTGGCCGCATTGAACGCGCTCCCTCGTTCCCGGATCAGCACGGTGAAGGCCGTTTCGGAAATGGGATTGCGATGAGCGAATCAGGTGGAAGGGGTTGTATGTTGCGGAGCATTGCCCGGGGGCACTCAGTAACACAGCGTGCGTTGCATCCTGGATTTCAATTGATTACTTGGAACTGCTCAGTTGGAATATCTGCACTCGACGCGCATCTACGATGTACACGCGCCCGGTGGAATCAGCCCACATTCCCGTTGGCGCATTAAACTCGCCCATTCGAATGCCGGGCCGCCCGAAGGCACCGAGCAGTTGTCCATCATGACTGTATTCTCGAACCGTTCCGCTGCCCGGATCGCTCACGTAAATGTGATTCTCAGCATCCATGAAAATGCCAGGGAATGGACCTTTCTGAAAATCAGCGCTGTTCGTAATCTTGAACTCTTTAAGGAATTTCCCCTGAAGATTCAGGATATGTATGCGCGTCGAGTCGAGCACAATGAGCTCGTCGTTGTGGACCAGTACAGATTCAGGATATTGGAATTCACCTGGCGCAGTGCTTCCGGTTCTTGTGCTGAACTCCATGCCGGGACTTTCGCTGGTCCCAATTCGCGCGAGAACGTTTCCCTGCAGATCGAGAATGAACAGTGTATGGCGTGGGGGATCGACAACATAAAGGTGACCGGCTTTACCATCGATTGCGATGCCCATGGGATGCTCGAACAGTCCCTCTTCGCCGAAGCTTCCGATGGTGCGAACGAATTTTCCTGCAGCGTCATACACCAGCACCAAGCCACGCTCGGAGTCAGAGACATAGATATTGTCATCGGCATCCACGGCGACTCCGCTGGGCGAATGAAGACGCCTGCCCGGCCCACCGACAATCTGAAATGAATCTCCTGCGCTGTAAGCGAGCACGTGCAAACCGTGTCCGGCAGTATCGGTAACGATGACACGATGCTGTGAGTCGGTGGTTACGGATTGTGGGGAGATGAGAACCCGCTTAGCACCATAGGCCAGGGAGACGAAGGAGTCGCGAAGCTCCTCAATGGAAGAATGTCCTTTGGCCACCTGTACGGCGCGCTCGGGTGGCTGAACATCCTCGACCATTCGCTCATTCTGATGAAGCTCGACGTTCGGCGGCACTTGGGCCATGATGGCGTCTTCTTGTTTGAGCTGCTCATCTGGTTTAATACCCGGTTGGCCAACCGGTCCAGTCATGGAATCCATGAACTTGCCGAGTTTGGAGAGAGCTTTGAATTTGCCATCGGCTGAGAACGCGCCGATGTACTCCAATTGGCGGTCGCCACCAAAAGAGATGCGAGGGAATGCCCGCACACCTGCCGCGGGTTGCTTCCCTGCTGGAGCCTCCGCGCTGGGCGACTTCCATGCATACGCCAACCCGGAAACGCCTTGCAGCATGAGGCCGAGCAACACGATGGCTGCCATTACGCGTAATGCGGAGCGGGCGGCCGCTACTCTCGATTCAGTTGATGTGAGCTTTTCCATGGTCGTAGCAGCTACATGCGCCATCGTTCGGGCCGGTGATTACCGATTGTGAAGGCACTTATATCGCCACGTTCGAATGAATCGAGAGTGTCTCAAAATTTTTCTTACGATTGCCCTGTGGTTCTGCCGCCAGAAATGGTCGCGCGGATGCAACGCGGAAAATCAATAAGCCAGTTTGCCCTTTGTCAGGCTCTGAACAGTGTAAAAAAACACAGGAGTTGTGTTATTTCCATCACGGTATATGAGGCTGACAAGAAAGCATTGCTGGCTGAGTGAGAGAACCTACTCTGCAATGCTAGTGAAGTGATCAGGTACCATGAAATTACACGTTCCAGTAGAGCTACAATCTGCCATGCAGGAGATGAAATCAGTGAAGTTGACTGACGCGCTATTCGCATATCGCGCACACACAAAGGCGCTCCTATTCCTTGCTGCCGTGTGTTTCTTATTTCCGGGAACCATCCCTGCCGCGGCGCAAGCGGGCAAGCGGATCATCTTGAAAGATGGTTCCTGGCAAGGCATTACAAAGTATGAGGTGCAAGGAGAACGCACGCGCTACTTCAGCTCCCAACGATGGGAGTGGGAAGAGGTGCCACGCGATCTGGTGGATTGGAAAGCTACTAAGGAATGGAATGAGCGAAAGATGCAATTGCCTCCTGAAGAGGACGAGCCAAGCAGAAAGGCGGATTCGACAGACGCATTGACTGTGGCACCCGGGCTAAGACTTTCAAGCCCAGGCGGGGTATTCATTCTCGACACATTTTCAGGCGAGCCTTCGCTCGTTGAATTGACACAGGAGCCTGGCGTGCTGAGTCATGAAAGCTCAGGCATCTTCCATTCCGGCATCGGCTCAAAAGCATCCTTCAAACAACGCTTCGAGTTGAGGGGCGAGCACGCGCGTACGCAGGCGCACGTACCGGTGCCGCGCATCTTCATCAAGATTGCCGAGGCCGACGAAGAACCTAAAATTGCGCCCATAGACCGCTTTCGCATTGTGCGACTGGAGCCGGAGAAAAACTCTCGCGTTCTCGCCAACGTGGATGTCACCATCACTGGCCAGCAGAGCCAGACACAACAGTTTGAGCCCGTTCGGATTGAGACCTTTAGCGAAGGATGGCTGAAGATAATCCCGCTGAAAGGACTCATCCCTGGCGAATATGCGCTCGTGGAGATGCTGGATCAAGGTCGGTTCAATAGTTATGCCTGGGATTTTGGAGTCAACCCCCATGCTCCCTTCAATGCCCGTTCACAAAGGCCGGACCCGGCATTGAAGGATAATGCAAAGACGCTTAAGCCTGAGCTGGAGCCACGGGAAAAGTAAGTCATGTTCGAATGTTCGCAATGCCGAGCGGGGTGCTCAGTCACAGAGTTTTGCGTTCACGGAGCGCAGGTCTTCTAACTCAAAGAGCTGCTGGATCGCACTGGTCAGTTCCGGGCGCCCGGGCATTTCTTTCAACTGCCTCGCCAAGGTCGCGGAGATCCTCTGAGTAATGTGGGAAGAGAGCGCCTGGAGCGCCACTTCCTGATCCTCGGTGAACGGCCCGAACTGCTCTTTCAGTTGATCCATCTCCTGACGGCAGATCTGTTCCAATTTTTCGCGCATACCCGAGATGGTGGGCAGCACTGACTCGGATAGAAGCTTGCTGCGAAAGCCCGCTGCTTCCGAGGCGATGATGCGCTCTGCCACAGGCAAAAATTCGCGGCGCTCTTCCCGCTCGTCCATGGCAGTGCATAGATCGTCAAGATCATAGACCGAGACGCCATCCAGCGTGCGGACCTTTGGATCCACCGTACGCGGGACAGCCACATCCACGAGGACGAGATTCTTGTTCTTTCGCTCGCGCAACACAACCTCGAGCTCTTCCCGCGTCAGCAGCACGCGGTGAGAGGCGGCAGAGACCACGGCATCCGCCCACAGGATTTGCTCCCAGAGGCTTTCGGCGTGCGCGGCTTTCACCTTGCATTGACGTGCAAGCTGCTGGGCGTGCTCCCAGCTGCGATTTACGACGGTGATCTCGCCGGTTCCTGCATTCTGGAACTCACGCACGGCCGACAGAGCCATCTGCCCCGCGCCAAGTATTACCACGCGCCGCTGATGCAAATCGCCGAGCGACTCACGACAGATCGCGACCGTTGCTTCCGCCACAGTCGCCATTGGCGATGAAGAGCCCAGCTCGTGACGAACCCGGCCAGCCACACCGAATGCTTTGGCCATCAGAGCGTCCAGAAAACGCCCGGTGGTGCTTGCCCGCTGCGCCTGCTGCCAGGCAGCAAGGATCGAGTTCGTTGCTTCCGCCTCGCCGAAGACCGCCGAATCCATTCCCGATGCCACGCGCAAAACGTGCGCTACGGCAGCATCGCCCACCAAGCGGTAAAAATTTGACCACTCCGCGAGTTTCAGATTGTTGGAGCGGGTGAGATAGCGGAGCACTGAGTTGGCAGCTTCCGAAGCGTCCTGAGTCCAAACGTGGAACTCAGTTCGGTTGCAGTTGGAAAGGACAATTACCTCATCGATGGCGTCCGAGCGGACCAACATCGAGAGTGCCTCAGATCTTTGGATGGGGTTCAGCAGAAATCGCTCACGCATGAACAGCTTGGCACTACGCAAGCTGATACCGATCACGACGAGAGTCGGTTCCACGACGCCCTCCTATCCGTATGAAGATAGGGCACACCAAGGGCCAAACCCCGAACAAATCGTTAGCATATTTCTCGTCTGTTTTCAGGTACTTAGGAATTCAGGATATTCGATTGCGCGAGACTAGCCAAAATCCTTGTGGGAATTAACCCAGAAGTGCGAGGGTTTTCGCAGTCACTCATATCCCTGCGTAGTTCGACACTCGGCAGAAGTTTGCTGTTCAGCACACAGAGAAGCGACCTGCCAGCCACTTCTCTGGGGCGATGTGTAGCTAAGAAGCAATGGTGGAGCTCAATGCGGTGAGGCGCCTACCTCTTCGTCTTCTGAGTGGATCAGGCCGAATTTCTTGAGTTTGTAACGCAGCGCATCGCGGCTGATGTCGAGCAGCTTTGCTGCCTGAGTCTGATTCCGGTTGGCCTGGTGCATGGACATTTCGACGAGAGTGCGTTCAATTTCCTCGAGACTGGTGCCACCTTCGGGAATGGAGAGCCGCGGAATGTTCTTTCCGTTGACCACCTGCACCTCTTGAGGCTGTTGGCTGATGATGCTTGTGCCAGCTGCGACATTGCCTCCGGAAGAGACCTCAAAAGCAGTCAGGCTGCTGAGCGGCGAGCCTACGGAGAACGGGAGGTAGATCGGGCGCAGCATGTCATCGTCTTCGAGAATCATGGCGCGCTCGATGGCATTCTTCAGTTCGCGAACATTGCCGGGCCAGTCGTAGCTCGACAGCAGATCGCGTGTCTCTGGAGTGATGCCGCGAACGGACTTCCGGAAGCGCCGGTTGTACCGTTCGATGAAAAAATGCACCAAGGGCAGAACGTCTTCGCGACGGTCACGCAGCGGGGGAAGAAAGAGCGAGATGATGGCGAGGCGGTAGTACAAGTCCTGGCGGAATTGGCCTTCCCGCACGGCGCGTTCCAGGTCGCGGTTGCTTGCGGCAATGACACGCACATCCACTTCCTGATCTCGCACTCCGCCAACCCTGCGGATCACCTGCTCCTCGAGCACACGCAGTAATTTGGCCTGCAGGAGTCCTGAGAGTTCCCCGATCTCATCGAGAAAGAGCGTGCCGCCATCGGCCTGCTCGAAAAGGCCCTTCTTCATCGATTTCGCGTCGGTAAATGCTCCCTTCTCATGCCCGAAGAGTTCGGCTTCCATCAGGGTTTCCGGGATGGCCGAACAATTGATAACGATGAGAGGCTTGTCTTTGCGCCGACTTTCGAAGTGAATGGCGCGCGAGATGAGGTCCTTACCAGTACCGCTTTCACCCTGAATCAGGATGGTGGTGGCTTCGCTGGAGGCGACCTTGTTGACGAACGACATCAGGTCCTGCATCTTCTGCGACTCGCCGACGACATCGTGGTAAGCGGCGCGACGGCGCTGCAGAACCTCTTTCTTCAGTGACTCATTTTCGGTGCGGAGCTGGGTTGCTTCGAGCGCATTCTTCACGGCTACGCGGAGTTCGTCGTAGTCAATTGGCTTGCCGATGAAGTCGTAGGCACCCTGCTTAAGCGCCTGCTTTACGTCTTCCAGTTGGGGGTCGGCCGTGATCATGATGACCGCACGGGCGTCACCAGCCTGCTTCAGTCGCTCCAGGACCTGGAGGCCATTCATGTCAGTAAGGCGCACGTCGAGCAGCACCAGATCAGGCGCTTCGTTGCGGGCGAGGCGCAATCCATCCGAGCCGGTTTCCGCCTCGGATACCTGGTATCCCCACTCTTCGCACTTCTGGCGCAAGGACCAACGTACTAATTTTTCGTCATCGACGATTAGAACTTTTTCGCTCGGCATCTATGTCGTTTGCTCTAAATCGGCTTTTGAGAGTATCACGAACGAACACCCCACATGGCTGTTTTTCTCAATCGCGGACTCAAGATTTCATTCTTCTGGTCTGTTCTTAGGAAGGATCAACGCGAACTCGCTTCCCTTGTCCAGCTCACTGGTCGCTTCCAGACGGCCACCGTGGTCTTCCACAATTCGGCGCGCCAGTGAAAGTCCCAAGCCGGTGCCGTTTCCTTTGGTCGTAAAAAATGGCCGGAAAATGTTTGGCAGTATCTCCGGGGGGATTCCCTTCCCAGTATCGGTCACTGTTGCAGTAACAGTTTGTTCATCGGAGGAAAACTCGACTCGGACGATGCCACCTTCACTACAGGCTTGCACGGCGTTGAGCAGCAGATTCAGCAATACCTGGTGGATCTGGCCGCTGTCGAACTCCAACAGTGGAAGTGGATCGTTCTTGATCACCTCCAGCTTCACATGCCTGGCGGAGGCCTGATCGCGCGCAAACAATGCTGCGTGTTCGGCAACCGCAACCAGGTCTGCCGGCCGGAAAACGGGCGGCTTGGGACGCGCAATCTCCAGCAGTTCACTCACAATCTTATTGATGTGAACCACCTCGTGCTGTACCTCTCCGAGCACTCCTTTTGCAGGCGAGTTAGAAGGCAGGTCGCGACCGACGATCTCCATTACACCGGCAATGCCAGCAAGCGGGTTGCGAATCTCGTGCGCGATGCCAGCAGCCATTTCACCCAAAGTTGCCAAGTGCTCCGCCCGGGAAACCTGAGTGCGATGGAGGCGCTCGATCTCTTCACGGCTTTCACGCAGCTGCTGCACCATCTCGTTGAAGTGCTGTCCCAGGTCTCCGATTTCGTCGTTTCGGTCAGCAAAACTCACGTTCACAAAAAAGTCGCCAGCACGCACCCGTGCCATTTTGTCTTGCAGTTCGACCATGGGCCGGTGGATGACCACAGCGAGCACCATGAAAAGTACGGCACAGACCACGATTGCTCCGGCAAATCCCAGGGCCAGAACCCGATTGCGCACTGGATCCTGCAAGGTGAGCGTAATCAGCGCGAAGAGAAGCAAGCCGTTGACCAGTACGAGCGCCACCGGCAGCAAGGTTTTGATTTGCCAGTTCAATCGAACTCGGCTCACCAGAGTCTCCTGAAGCTCATCAATTGTATTCTCACTTCGGGATCGGCGCGTTAACTGAATGATAACCCATTACACACGAAAAAGCCGTCGCGACGGGCGCGACGGCCTTCCCAGTAACAATAGCAGATCAACCAGCAGCGTAGGCGTGCAGGCCCGGCAGCAGGTAGGTGACGCCGAAGAAGGTGAAAATCACCACCGCAAAACCGAGGATGGCGAACCATGCGGCTCGACGGCCTTTCCAGCCGCGGGTGATGCGCATATGCAGGTAGCCTGCATAGACCAGCCAGGTGATGGCTGCCCAGGTTTCTTTCGGATCCCAGCTCCAGTAGCTGCCCCATGCCTGATTGGCCCAATAGGCGCCGGCGGCAATCATCAGGGTCAGCAGCGGGAAGGCAATGCAAATGATCTTGTAAGTCACGGTGTCCAGCTTGTCAGCCGAGGGCATCATTTTCTGCAGCCCTTCGCGACGCCACAAAAGAAGCAGGTAGAGCAGGCCAGCAACGATCCCGCCTACGATTCCTGCCAGCAGGAACGGATTGGCTGGCATCGCGGTTGCATAGAGCCCATCGGCTTCCGGCGCGCCGTAGCGGCCATTCTTGACGCGAGTCACGAAGATCGCCAAACCCACGACCTGCAGAAGAATGGTGACAAACATTCCCTTGCTGGCAACGTCAAAGAGCGAGCGGTCCTTTTTGACTTGGGCCGCCACGTAGAGCACCAAGGGCACGATGGCGGAGACAAGAACCAAGAGATAGAGCCAGCCGAGATCCGGAATTTGGACGAAAAGCGGATGGCCACGCGAGATCATGACCTCTGATTTCGACTCCAGATCATAGGCGGTCACGGCAAGATTGCCGGAACGGAAGCGGGTAATCAGCATCCCTGCGTACACGGCGATCATGCCGGTCGCGGTGATTGCCTGGAAACCTTCGGTCTTCATGTTGTCCTGAATCAGGAACATCATTGCCAGGGCAAAGCTGACCGCGCAGGCCGCGTAAGAGAGCATGGCCAGCGTAACGTGCACCTGCAGCCATGTGGACTGGAGAGCTGGAACCAGCGGACGAACTTCACTGGGGAGCAACTGCATCAGGATCACCGAGACGACGGTGATCGGCATGGTGATGGATCCGATGATCTTTACCTTGTATGCGCGCTCGGCGATCAGGGTCAGCAACGCGAGGGTCCAGACGAAGCTGAGCAGCATCTCGTACATATTTGAGAACGGCGGACGTCCGGCGACGGACCAGCGATGCGCCACCGCTGCGGTGTTGGCCGCAAAGCCGAGCGCCGTCAGCAAACTTGCCGCGCTGACGTAACGCTCAATGCCGGTGACGCCGTAGCCCATGTAGAGGGTGGCCGCACCGGTGTAGAGGACTAACGCCGCATAGAGCATGTTGGCTTCACCGTAAATCGGCCCAGTGTGAGCCTTGGCTGCAGCCAGCAGCGCAACCAGCAAAGCAAATGCAATTCCAAGTCCTACCAGAACCAACAGTACCGCACCACTGGCCGGTCGCTGCTGCTCCACTCGTGCTTGTGACATAACTTTCGACTCCTGCATTGACCTTGGGGCTATGCCTTGGTCAGCGTGTTCTCTGAATTCTTATTAGCCTGTGCAGCTCCGCCGAGTTCTTCCTGCAGCGCTGCCTTGATCTGTTCGAACTTTGCCTGGAAGCGGTCGCGGTTCTTATTGGTCGTGCCACCCGCCCAGAGAATCTGTCCACCTTTGCCGTCACTTATGACGGTGGCCCAGACGCGCGTGTGCTGGGTATAGAAAGCAATCATCAGTCCGAACGCCATCAGCACCACGCCAATCCAGACCTCAAACTGCCCAGGCTGATAGGAAACCTGCAGCCCCGTAAACTGAACCATTTGAGGCTGCCCCGCGAGCGAGAACACGTACGATACATCCTCATCTTTTGTGCGGTTCAACTGCACCGGGAACATCCAGAGCTTCTTGGTCTCGCCCTTAAGATCGGTCAACCCAAGCTGTATGGCCGGATTCTCGAGATCGTCTGATTTCTTGAAGATTTCGTTGTCTTGAATGTAGTAGTTGGGAATCCAGCGGAGGACGCTGACACTCTCCCCATCCGCCAGAGCTGCCTTTCCGTTTTGAGGGACCTTGACCGTCTCCACAATCCCTCCATTGCTTGGAGTTGCGGTAAGGACGAGTGATTTAAGTTCCCCAGTGTCACCCATACTCGATTGGTAAATACGAATTCCCTTGTACGAGAGTGGGTCATTCACAACGATTTTCTTAGCGACAACCTCCCGACCGTTCTCGATGAGCGTGAGGTTCGACCACCACTTCTTGGGGCTGCCGTCCGCGTAGGCCTCCATGCCCGCGCCATCACAGCGGATCTGAAATGGAAGCATCTTCTTGGTTTCGCCGCCGCGGTTATCACGAAGCAGTATCTGGCTGAGCGCTTGCCCTTCCGGCACCTGAATGTATCCGCGGTAGCCGATAGTGCTGTCTACCAGATAGTAGCCTGCACAAATAAAGAGCAGGCTCAAGTGAACCAGATAGACAGCAAACACGGAAAAGCGCTGCTTCTCCGCGAACAAACCGGTTTCTCCGTTGTTCGTAACGCGCTCGGCCTTGAAGCCAACGCGGCCAAGGATGCTCTCCGCTACCGATAGCGCGGCAACTCCGTCTTTGACTGGAATCTTTACCGATTGCGGCAGGCTGGCGCGAAATGGTGCGGTGGCAAAGCGAACAGGGTTGGCGTAAACCTTCCATGCGTTCGGCCAGCGGTCCAGCGACACGAAGATGAGGCAGAGGCAGAATAGGCACACCAATACCAGAAACCACGACGCGTGGTAAATGTCCGTAAGGCCGAGACGGTCAAGCCACAGCAGAGTCTCGGGAGAATAGGCGCGCTGTAGATCTGAGGGCTCAGAGGTGGGCCGTTGCAGAATAACCGTGCCGATTGCCGAGAAAACCCCGACTACGATGATTAGGAAAATACCCGTTCTCACTGAAGAGAGCGTTTGATAAATCTTGGTCCAGATCGACTTCAAACCCATGCAGGGCTCCTACTCCTTGACTAGCATTAAAGGTAATAGCAAGTGGCGGGCCAATCCCATAAAACAAGGTAAGTGGCTCTTTATTAGCGAGATATAGTCATCAAGAATCTTTGCTGCCACGCGAACGATGGGGCATATCGCCCACACATTGGGTGTGATCGCGTTTATTCACTCTTGATTTCGAATTTCTCAGGAAGCAGCAGGTCCCAGATCGCGCCGCACACCCTCAGTGTAACGGACGAGAGTTCAGCAACCAAACTCGAAACTCACCTTCACACATGACGCTGATATCAGAGATTCGCCTTTGCTACTTCTCTTTGCTCTCGTGGTAGTCCTGCTCTGTATTGACTTCCCAGAGGTTGGCCTTGTCCGTGCACCCGGCGAGGATATTATCCACGGCGGTCATGGCGGTGAGCATCGAGTGATCCTGATTGTTGTACTTGTGCATTCCATTGCGTCCGACCAGAAACAGGTTCGCGATGCCGTCCACGTAATCGCGAACTTCCTGGAAGCGCTCGTAATGACCGAAATATGCAGGGTAAGTTTTTGCCATGCGGACAACCACGGTGTCGCGCACGTCCTGGCTATCAATAATGTCGATCTTCGCCAATTCGTCGGCGGCGAGCTTCGCCATGCTTTCCTCGGAGCGCGTCCAAAGTTCATCGCCCTCATAGCAAAAGTACTCCGCGCCAAGCCATACCTTGGAGGAGTCAGCCACCAGGAACGGGCTCCAATTATTGAAGACCTGCAGACGACCAATCAATACGTCAGGCTCCTGAATGTAAATCCAGTTGTCCGAAACGAGTTGACCGGGCTTGCCGGGCTCCTTCACCTTCAGTTTGTCCACCAGCAGGCCCACGGCTATGAAGTCGCGATATTGCAGGTTGGCAGCCACTTCTCGCACATTGGGAGGCACCGGACTTCCGCCATCCGCCATGGCCTGCACCAACTCCTTTACGGAGGTGGTTGAGAAAAAGTAATCACCCGCGAAACTGCGCTTGGTACCGTCGGACCCGACGCCGCTCACAGAAACTACCTGCCCATCTTTGACTTCAATTTCAGTGACATTGAAGTTCGTGATGACTTCGCCGCCCAACTCCTGCACACGCGTGGCAACCTTCTCCCACATTTGGCCGGGGCCGAGCTTGGGGTAAAGGAATTGCTCAATGAGCGAGGTCTCAGTCTCTTTCTGCGCAATGTCTTTGGATTTGCCCGACTGCTTCAGGAAGTGCATCAGCGCCTTGCGGATCGACAGTCCCTTGATGCGCTGAGCTCCCCACTCCGCACTGATCCGATCGCAAGGCACACCCCAAACTTTTTCGGTGTAGGACTTGAAGAATGTGAGGTAGAGTTCACGTCCAAAACGATTGATGAAGAACTGCTCAAGGTTTTCAACCTTGCGGATGGGAAACATCATGGCGCGCAGATAACTGAAGCCGATGCGCAACGTGCGCCAAGGGCCAAGATTGCCGAGCGTAGCTGCGCTGAGTTGGATGGGATACTCGAAAAACTTGCGCAGAAAATAGATTCGCGACTTGCGGCCACGCACCAGCATGACGTCATCCTCGCGTTCGGCCTGCCCAGGCTCTTCCTGCGGCAGTTGCGCGAGCCACCAGTTCATTACCCGGTCGCTTTTCGAGAAGAAGCGGTGGCCGCCGATGTCCATGCGGTTGCCCTTGTACTGGACGGTGCGCGAGATACCGCCCATATAATCAAAACGTTCGATTACGATGGGCTGAACATCAGTGCGGGTGAGGAGTTCGTAAGCGGCGGTCAGGCCTGCAGGGCCTCCACCGATGATGATTGCCTGTTGCTTCATAATGGGTTCACTTTAGAAGCTTCCCGACCGAACATTCTGCTCTGAATGGGGCAAAACCAACTTGAAGAGCGTTATATTCCGCAAGAATCCTTCATGATTGAATGCGCTGGATCAACTAGCATTTATAATACATTGGTAAATAAGGCAAAAAATATTTTGACCGAACCTCCGACTTTGGCAGCTTGGCTGCCATATATGAGGTGATGCACTGTTCTGGAGTATTCGCTCCGTCCTAGTCGGATTTCAAACGATCAGGAGAGAAACCATTCTCGGGACGGAATTTTCCGCAAGAGGAGTAGTTGGACCAATGAGTGACGAAAATCAATCTGCAAAGACGAGCTGGACTTCGGTTCAGGTTTACACCATGTCAGTGTTGTGCCTGCTTGTTGGCGTGACCGTGGGATATCTCTTCCATGGACCGACGGCCTCGCATCCGTCCAGCGCCACTGCGCCAGCGGCCCAGACTCAGCAGCAGATGCCGGGGATGAATCCCGCCAATGGCGAAGCTCAGCAGCCGCCGTCGCCGGAACAAATGAAACAAATGGCGGATAAGAAGGTTGCGCCGATGCTGGAGGAGCTGAAGAACAATCCGAAGGACACCGATACCATGGTTAAGATCGGTACCTTCTACCTTGCTGCGCGACAGTTTGATGACTCACAGAAATACTTCCAAAAGGCTGTCGACGTGAAGCCCTCAGCCGACAATCTGACCAAGCTGGCGAATGCGCAGTTCTATGGCGGAGCAGGCGATAAGGCGATTGACTCGCTGAATAAGGCACTGCAACTCGACCCGAAGTCTGCCAATGCTCTTTACAACCTCGGAATGCTGAAGTGGCAGGTCAAGGGAGATGTAAAGGGAGCAATCGCCGCATGGGAGAAGCTCGTCAAGACGAATCCGCACCACCCGCAAATTGAACAGGTGAAAAAGATGATCGCTCGCGCCAAAGAGCACGAGCAGATTCCAGCGGGAACGAAGACTGATAAACCTGCAATGTAGTGTAACCGCCCCTCCCCAATGAGCACATCATTGAGAGATGATGACCGGGGTCGTCGCCAAGGTGACGATCCCGGTTCTATGCCCAGCACGTTGAAGAATGCGAGGAGTTTCTCACGATGAGCACGTTTGACGAACTGCGTAGCCTGCTGCGGTTGCGCATTCTACAATTGGCTGCTCTTGCTTCCATGCTGGCCCTGATGGCGACGATTGCTTTCGCCAGCAGAACGACCGTTCGCGACCCGGACATCTGGTGGCATCTCAAGGTCGGGGACTGGATACTTCAAAATCACGCCGTTCCGCACATCGGGATATTCTCGCGCACAGCCGGTTCGATGCCCTGGATTGCTTATAGCTGGGGATATGAGGTTCTGCTGTCACTGAGCTACGCCTGGTTCGGACTGAGCGGGTTCGCCATGTTCGGAGTTGTACTCACCATGGCCGTGACCTTCGCGCTCTTCTGGATGCTTGACAGGCTTTCTGGCAGCTTCTGGCTGGCGTGGAGTTTGTCCTTCATCGGGTCATTTGCATACTTATTCAGCCTGATGCCGCGTCCCGTGTTCTTCACCATGATCCTGTTCACGGTGGTTCTTGGGCTCATTCTGGAGGCTCAGCGCAGCGGTCAGATCAAGGTTCTCTACTGGCTGCCACTGCTGTTCCTGATCTGGGCCAATCTTCACATCCAATTTCTATACGGACTATTTGCGCTAGGCCTGTTCACCGGAATCAACCTGCTGCAGCGAATTGCAAACAGGGCGGGACTCGAACTTAGCTTCCTGGAGCAGCCGTCTCTTCCTTTGCTGCCGCTGGTGGGCATTTCCCTCGCATCCCTTGTCGCACCGTGCATTGGGCCATACTCCTATCACCTGATTGGTGTGGTGACGGCATACTCGAACTCTCATGTTCCGTACTTCATGATTCAAGAGCTGTCTGCGTTCAGCTTTAAACATTTCACGCATTACGTTCTCTTGCTGCTAACCGCTGCTGCCTTCTATGCGGTCGGATGGCGAGAGAAGCTGAATTTATTCAAGCTTTCTCTTTTGCTGGTGGCCAGCATCATCGCGTTCCGCACCCAACGCGACGCTTGGTTTCTGGGAATCGCGGCGGCGTCCTTTATTGCGGACTATCCCCAAAACAAGCGGAATGATGCGCCGGTATTGCGCCTCCCGGAGCTGGCCGGTTTGGGAGCGATTCTGGCAGTGATCGTGGTCCTGATCGGCAACAACATAGGTTTCACTCCAAGAGACTTGGACCGCGCGATCAGCCACGAGTATCCGGTAAGTGCCGTCAATTTTGTACGCCAAAACCGGCTTCCCGGACCGCTATACAACAATCTTGACTGGGGTGGTTTCCTGATCTGGTACATGCCTCAATATCCAGTGGCTGTGGATGGGCGGAATGACCTTTACGGAGATGACCTGGATCTGCGCACCTACAAGAGTTCCATGGGTGATTCATACACAGAGGATCCCTACCTGAACGAATCCCGGCTGGTGTTGTTGCCGAGGAAAACGCCCCTCGCCGGGCTGCTGACGATCGATCCGCGTTTCCAGTTGGTATATCAGGACCAGATCGCGATGGTGTTTGTGAGGAACCAGTGAAGACGCGGAGAGAATGCGCATTATGAGCAGCGTTGCCAAGACCTCCGAAGAGGAGAACAAGAGCACCGAGCACCGCTTGGTTAGTTCGTTCGCTTCGAAAAAGCAGACAGTCGTTGTGGGCGCGATTGCGACGGCGCTGGTAACACTATGCTTCCTGCTGCTCTTCTGGAACCGTTTCCTGGGACTCCGGTCTGGAGATGGCGGATTTTCAGGTGCTGTGTATTTTCTGAACGGCATATTGCCGTACCGGGACTACTACTGTCCGGTGCCCCCGCTGTTTCTGGCGCGATGTGTCGCGGTCCTTGCGGTATTTGGAAAACTGCCAATCGCATTGCGGGGATTCGCCGTGTTCGAGCGGGTGGCGCTTGCGCTGCTTGTGTATGGTTGGCTGGTTCGATTCTTCCGGGTCAAGGATGCATCGTTTGCGGCGATTGTGACCATTGTGGCGTCAGCCTGCGATTACGCTGATCCTGTCAGTTCCTATAATCACTTCACCATCACGCTGGCAGTCGCCACCGGATTTGCAGCGAGTTATGCACTCGATGAAGACCGCACACCTCGTGCGCTTCATTTGATCGGATGCGCGGCTGGGGTTCTTGCCCTGATGTGTATGATCGCGAAGCAAACCATCGGTCTGGGAGTCACGCTCGCAATTCCACTTGTCGTAGGGCTCTGCCTGATACAACTGTCGGGCATCCGATGGGCATTGCGGTTCCTGACGGGATTTGCTGCTGGCTGGGTTGTGGGAGCGGGAGTGGTACTGGGGTGGATGAGCCACGAAGGGATCCTTCGCGCTTTCTTAACGCAGAGTTTTGTCACGGGACCGGCTGCCAAGGCGTCGCACCCTGGCGACTTTGTGATGCGCACAATTGCGGTGATGTACGGATACTGGTGGGCGGCACTGAGTGCGGCAATCTTATTGGCGTTCGCCTGGGGGGCATTGCGCCGCTCCGAGAAGGAAGAAAAGAGCGAGACAACCGCAGACTCTCTAAAGGGGATTCTGCTGGCGGTGCTTCTGGGGCTGGTTTGCCTGGGCGCTTCAACCGTCGCGACCTGGGAGACGATTGTCTTTACGCCGTATCTAGCTTTGAAGCCGGCAATTTACGTTTCGTTCTTTGGAAGCGGTCTGCTGACTGCGTACTATCTATGGCAGTTTCTGGCCGGGAAGTTATCAAGGCGACAATCGCAATTTGCACTCTTCGCAACGATTGCATTTGTGAGCGCGCTTATGACCTCACTCTCTTATCCCGCGTTTGAAGCAATGATCATCCCTGGCCTCGGCTTGGTATTGGCAGTGTTGCTGAACGACTGGTCGGGCTGGAAACGATGGGTCGTTTACGCGGTTTGCGGAGCGATGCTGTTCTGCACGGCCCTGTTTAAAGAAGGGTTGCCATTCGGCTTTAACGGCTGGTATGAACCCGGTGTGAAGGCAGCAACCACATCATCTTCGCTGCCGGAGTTGCGTGGATTCTTGCTGTCACCGAATACGGTGGACTTCGCCGATACAACGGTAAGAATTATCCGAGAGCACTCCAGCCCAGCGGATACTATCTTCATCTATCCCGAGATTGGAATCTTCTACGGGCTGACGGAAAGAAGATGCGCGACATTCTCGTTGTCCCACAACATGGACACCGTTCCCGATGCTTTCGCCCGCGAAGAGGCACAACGATTGCTCCGCGCCCGGCCAGCCGTACTGATCTATGGACCGAAGTCGGAAGGCTTACTGCTGGATGACGAGAAGACTTGGCGCCAAGGGAGACGTAGCGGACAACGCGATCTGGTTGCTGCGGTCGAAGCATTGGCCCGGGAATATGTCCTCGTGCATACGACGAAATTATATCCATTGGGCGAGCCCGTCTATTTCTTTGTAAGGCCCGACAAACTGGGTAACCAGACAACCGCATCACCGGCAGAAAACTAAACAGAAAGTTGATTCTGCTAATTGGTATGGGCTTGTGCCCTGCGGGCCGCTGCGGCTAGGTTGGCTTGCCGACGGGCATTGTCCGCATCCGCTTCAAGGCCGCGCGTCTCGTAATTGTCGGCCATCTTCCACCAAGTCTCTTCAGCCGCTGCGGAATCTGCACATTGAGTTGCGAGGCGCGCTTCCGGGTTGCGGCCGCGAGCCTCGTCTTGCGCGGCAAGCCGCGACCATGCACGCTGATAACCTTCCGCTAGCTGGGCAGAAAAGCCCTCTCCCACGACCACCGCTTCATCTGCAAACGGACTCTTCTCCTCTGACTGAGCGAACGAGATCAGAGCCTGATTGGGCAATCCCATGTCTAACTGCACAAACCCTAATTCAAGATAGAAAGGGTATGGCATCACTGAAATCTTTGCGGCCTGGGCGAGAACCTTTGCAGCTTCCGGAAGGCGCCCTTGTTTTCTGTAAGCAATCGCCAGTGCGCGTGCGGTTTCGTCAAACGGTTCAATGTCGAGCGATTTGCGGAACTCCTGCACTGCATCGGCAGCATTGCCCGTGTTGAGCGCTACGAATCCTTTGATGGAATGCAGGTCGCTACTTTCGGTGAAGATTTCTTCTGCCATCCGCAGATGATTCTTTGCCTCGGAATAGCGCTCCAGCGCAACCAGAATGGCTGCTGCGTTGAGGTGATAATTGAACCGTGCAGCCTCACCGCGAGTTCCGGGCTCCGGCGGAGGGGCGTCAAATTGGATGGCGGTGCAATCTACTCGATTCCGGTTGAGCAGATCAGCAGTCTCCGGGCGGCGGCGAACAAAGATCGCCGCCCGTGTATCGATGTGGACTGGCTGCCACTGCTGACTCCGGCAGAAACCGTCAATGCTTATGGGCAGTCCACCGCCGGAACGGTCAAGAGACAGCACCACTGTATTGATGTTCCGGAGATCGGCTTCGCGCTGCCATTTACCGGAATCCAGAGGCGTTTGCAGGAGTTCGATAGAGCGGAAAAACAGCTTTCCGCCAAAAGGAACTGCACGGCCATCGATGAAGTCAGGATATGCGGGCGAAAGCTGCCACACAAGGAAACCACCGAAATCATAACCGTTGAAGATATTGCCAGTCGGGCGCTCACGCTCGATAAAAGAGACTGACTCTTCCGGGTACCACCAGGATTCGCCTGATCCAAAAGAAGAAGCCTGAGCGGTGCGCAGGTAATATCGGTTGCTCACAAGGTCCAGTACTCTGACGCCGGCAAACCCGACCAGAATTACTGCGCACGCGAATGTGCATACCTGTAGAAGCTTCCCCTTCATTCTGATGCGTTCGCAGGCTGGTCCGGTCCAAATGGTATGAAGCGCATCGCCGAGTATCGAGCCGCCGATGACAACGGCAACAGG